>ERZ781272.408-NODE-408-length-32513-cov-3.681404_pt1 | contig 32513 bp, 25 predicted proteins | sample MGYA00375850_ERZ781272 | MGnify/ENA primary metagenome ERZ781272 (study PRJEB29790, sample SAMN06051246) | human gut metagenome | host: Homo sapiens | place: USA: Cincinnati, Ohio | collected 2013-06-21 | study: EMG produced TPA metagenomics assembly of the Gut...
TTTCCTGCCATTTGTTTTAGGCGATTACGCCTGTCATCTTAACTTAATGACATTGCCCAAAAGGACTTCTCTAAAACTTAATCGCCAAATCGGCTGTGAATAGTAACAGTTCTTTAGTTTTTAGGCGCACTTCAATAAACCTCATATGTCTATGAAGTTGGTAATACCTATGCAATCAATGGCTTAATACTGCGAATATATTCATGGTGATGAATTTTATCTGCGAGCACAACTGTTATTAACTGTGTAATTCCTGCAAGGATTAAATCTGCATGGAGAGTTTTCTCGTTTTGTGTTTTTCTTCCTGCAAGACAAAAACTATCCTTGAAATGATTGATAGAACGTTCAACAGTAGTTCTGGTTTTATAAATTGAGTCCCATTCTTCAGTACCACGAAGTGTGCCGGGATAAGCTCTTAAATTTTGTTCTGGATAGATGTATATCATTCTGCCACATTTTGAATCGGTACAAGGATTTTCACAGGTGCATTTCCTGTGAGCACGCTGGGTTTGAGGATTGTAGTCCCAAATCATTTTAGGGCAAACGAATTTATATTTTTTAATACCGTTTTTGGTAATTAGGATGCCTTCCGATTTCATTGGAAGATTATCATCGTTAGGACAACAAGGAATACCATCTTCGTTGACAGTGTACTCACTTTTTATAGAAGAACGTGAGTTGAGAGGAATGTATGCTTTCTCAAAATGCTGACTGTTGAACGAGCCACCAGAGAGTAGGGTTTTGTATATATCGATAGAATCAAAAGCTGCATCACCTAGAAAAGTCTTTGGATTGATAAGAGGATGAGCTTTAAAAAAGTCCATAAGTGTGGAGATTAAAAGCCTTGCATCATGAATAGATTTATCTTCGTCGGGAGAATCAGATTTTTTATTAGGTTCTAATTCTGGATGTTTAGCCAAAAAATCTTTGTTGTAAAAATCGAGATGGCGGATGATACCTAAACCGTTAGTTACTATTCCAATCTTATAAGCATAGCAGAAATGTCCATCCACATAGAGCTGCTTTATTTGATCATTTGCAGCTGAATGGGAAGGCATAGAACCATAAGCTGCTTTGTAAGGATCATAATTAGAGTCAAAGTTATTAGCTTTTGCATATGCCTTTAGTTGCTTGATTATTTTGTTGGCGTACTTGGGATTGTTTTCAGTAACCCAAGCTTCAATTCCAGAAGTATCAAAAATTGTCATGTCGGCTTTAGATGAATCAATGGCTTGGCATATGGGTTCAGTATAATCTACTAGATTATCAAAAACGGATTGTAAGTCTGACAAAAAATCTTGTTTAAAGCGAGTGATTTTGGAAGCATCAGGAACTTTTGAGAAGCCGCAGAAATCTCTTAAATCTTTTGAATAGTTCAAGAAGACTAACAACAGAGAATCTGTAGGAATAGAAAATATGCGCTGGATAATCAAAGCCCAGAGCATAGCTTTTAAAGGGTATTTACGGGATCTGCCCGTTGATGCATAAAAATGATTTCTAAAAGAAATCGGAATAATTGAATCAAGGTCAATATGGTTTTCTAGAAGAGAAAGAAACGCAGGCTTGTCAGAATTAAAAATTTTTTGGCAATTTTCAAAAGTATCTGCCAAAGAGAGCTGTTTGTATGTTATCATATGAATATATCTCCTTTAGGTGGATTGGTTGATAGTTTCTCGACAATTCTATTTTACCATAAACCTAGAGGAGATATTTTATTTTTGCAACAAAAAAATGCCGTATTTATGCGGCTTACGGCGTTTGGCAAACGCCTATTTATTATATAAAAAAGAAAGGAGACTACAATGATAGTCTCCTTAACGCAAAAATAGCGTGTTCCGAAACCTCACAACACGCTACTTTCTATATTTACTTTAAAAGTAAGACCATTATTTAAAGAACTGCAATACATTGGTAAGCTCTATGGACTGATTCTGCATTTGCGATGCCATTTCGGCAACACCATGCATCATTGCATTCAATTCTTCTATGTTTGCATTCATCTGCTGGGTTGCAGCCGCATTCGCTGCACTCACATCCGTAAGACCGTCGCTGCTTGTTGTAATACTACTGTTCAGTCTTACCATTTCATTGATCAGATTCTTGATTTCCTCCGCCTTTTCTGCGGTAAGCACAATCTGCTCATCCAATTTCTGGAATTCATCTAAGACACTATCCAGCTCTTTCTGTTGTTCAAGGCTATCCTTCACAACAGTTTCGGAAGCTCTTACACACTCCTGCCCTTCCTGTACAAGCTCGGCAATAATTGTTTTAATATTGTTCAGCTCACTACTTGTATTATCGGATAAGACTCTGATTTCCTCTGCAACAACCGCAAATCCTCTACCAGCTTCTCCTGCTCTGGCAGCCTCAATGGATGCGTTTAAGGACAACAGATTCGTCTGTCCGGAAATGGATTCAATAACAGATACAATGTCGCTAACCTTCTCCACAACAGAATTTACATTCTGGATACGCTGTGAAATCGTAGCAATTCCTTGCTCCATCTTCAAGTTGCTTTCCTTCATATTGTGCATCTTCTCATTCATAGAAACGCTGCTGTCCTGTACCGTCAAGGTCTGCTGCTTGATATCTGCTACGGACATATCAATTGTATTTGTCTCGGAAGACATATCTCCAAGGTTCTCATTAATGTCGGAAATCGATGTTGCCATCTCGGTAGAACCTTCTGCGACGTCTTCTACCGCCTTTGAAATTTCATCGTTGGCTGCTAAGGTCTGCTCACTTGTCACATTAAGCTCCGAGCTGTTATTTGACATGAAGATACCCACCTGACGGATTTTATCAACGATTCCACTTAAGGTCTCCGTCATTGTCTTTATATCGCTTGCAATGAGTCCAACTTCGTCATTGGTAAGCCTAATCCTGGAGTAGTCCACATTCATATTTCCGTCAGCAACCTCTTCAACAATCTTACTTAAATCAACAAGTGGCTTTGCCAATTTTTTCCCGAAGAAATATGCCATGATAATTGAGCTTAATAAAATAACAATTAAGATAGCAATTGCCATACTTGTTGTCCGATTAATGGTTTCAAAGGCATCATCCTCATCCACTGTAATAACTAAGATATTATTGTTGGACAGGACATCATATCCTGCATATTTCATGACTCCATTAAATTCATAGGTTGTAGTATCCATTTCCGGATGCTTTCCGGCCTGAATATCTGCCACCAGGCCTTTTACAACCACATTCTCTACCGGATTACCAACCTTATCCTGCGTCGGATGGTATAGCATGGTTCCGTTCTCATCAACAACATACACATAGGAGCTGTCCATTCCTTCAATCTTTACATCTGATAAGATCATGGAAAACTGATCATAAGAAAGCTCATCGGTCTGATACATCTCCAAAGCATTCTCCGTCATGGTAGAATAGCTTTTTACCATATCATACATACTGTCTTGAACAATAGTTGCAATTGCATTACGCGAATTCATTACAACCAATAACAAACAGATTACATTCGAAAAAACTACCATTGCAAGTACCAGTCCACAAATTTTTCTTGCAATGCTCCCCCTTTTTTTTGACATTATATGTACCTCCTTTAGGAAACCATTCATATAGTATGATTTTACCATATTTTTGAAAATCTACAATAATAATTTGAGAAATTTATATAAAAAACGTCAAAATAATTGGATAGTAAAGCTGAGTTTCTCAGCATCTTAATGAAACTCATAAGTGTTTTATGCATATCATAATAGGTGTTATCCCATTCTTCGGTTCCGCGAATCGTTCCGGGATAAGCACGCAGGTCTTTCTCTGGATAAATGTAGACCATACGTCCACATTTAGATGAAGTACACGTTTTTTCACAAAAGCATTGTCGATGGGCTTTTTGAGTCGTCTTGTCGTAGATCCATTTCATTTTTGGACAGACGAACTTGGAAGTGGGAATACCGCTTCGTAAGTTTGATTTGCTACCTTCTGGTTTCATGGGGAGTGATGGATCATGGGGACAACAGGGGATACCATTTTCATTGATGGTATAATCCTGATTTTCAAGGCCGAATCGTGCATTCAGCGGAATATAAGCTTTTGAGAAATGTTTGTCATCACCAAAAGTGTCACCGGTAAGAAGGCTCCTATAAAGTTCTACGATATCAAAAGCAGCATCTCCGAGGAAGGTTTACGAATTGATCAGTGGATGTTTGGAAAAGAAGTCTTTAAGTGTTGGAATAAAAAGTTTTGAATCATGAACACTTTTATCTTCGTCAGGGGAGTCGGATTTCTTTTCGACAACAATATCAGGATGAGACACCATAAAGTCTTTGTTATAAAAAGATATGTGACGGATGATACCTAACCCGTTGGTGACAATGCCAAACTTGAAGACGTAACAAAAATGCCCATTGATATACAACTGCTTAATCTCAGGATTAGCAGAAGCGTGTGTTGGCATGGAACCATAAGCGGCTTTATAAGGATCATAAGATTTATCAAAGCCCACAGGAAAGCTTGCAAAGGGTATTTACGGGTTCTGCCCGTCGATGCATAGAAATGATTTCTGAAAAAAATAGGTATCAGAATAACTCCTTTCTTGGATGGTGGTTAATGGTTTCTTGTCAACTCTATTATACCATATCCGGTGAGGAGTTATTTGTTTTTGGATAACAAAAAATGCCGTATTTATGCGGCTTGTGGCGTTTCGCAAACGCCTAATATGTAAGTTCCTTAATAGGAGAAACAAACTCATCCTCAGTAATATTTACCTGTTCTTCAACTGGAAATGTACTTGAGTTATCATCTATCTCGTCACTCTTTGGTTCTTCCACATTCATATCATCTGCTTTTTCTTCAATCGGAACCATACAATAAAATGAAGCTTTTTTGCCTACACATATGCGCCTATTTGCCTGAGCAAATGTAAATACTGTTGCATCCTGTTCACCTGCCACTGCTACCAGTTGATTAGTCTGATTCGTTCTATAATAATTTCCGCTATAATCCATTATGTAATATAAAGAATCTGTTCCCATAGGCACCTCCTATTCTAATGTCCCATCATTTTTACACACTTCGTAATATTCACACATAATGCAACATTTACTACATTCCTTAGCATGTAATACTGTTTTTCTTATCCAATACCATAGCCTTGCCACTCTGCCACCTCGTCTATTTCCAAAAAAATAAGAACCAGTAAGAGTTTATCTCTTATCTGATTCTTATTATAAAAATCAAGGTGTCCTATAAACACACCTTGCATATCGAATTTTTGTTCTTATTTTTTATATTGCTTTACCAATCGATCAATTTCATCATTCATCATGGCAACTACATTATCTGGTCCTGCAAGTGTAACACCTTCCCCAAGCCCAATAATCCATGCTAAAAATTGTCTGCTGACTGCCACTTCAACATTTACTACAAACCGCTTATCATCTAAGCGAATCATTGATACATCCTTTCCAAAACGGTCAATCATTACTCCGGCAAAGGAATTATCACACTCAATTCGTACCCATTCCTCTTTGCCACCATACATACCAAACATTTTTCTGGCATATGCTGCCATATCAAATGATTTAAACGCCTGTTTACCTTCTCTGGCTTTACCATTCGATTTAATATGGAGCATCTTATCCACTCGAAAATGCTTAATCATTCCTTCTGAACTATCATAAGCAATTAAATAATAATTCTCATCATCCCATGATAAAGACCAGGGACTTACCTCATAAAGTGCTCCATCATGTCGAAGTTCCATCTTCTTATCCACATTCCATTGGAAATATTGAAATGTTATCCTCGAGTTTTCTGCAATTGCTGTATGAATCCTGTCCACATTATAATAAATGCTTTCGTTCATTGTCTTTACCCGCCCGGCTACAAATACCTGTCTATGTAACTGCAATGCCTCATATTTACTTGCCAGACCTTCAATCTTTTTAATAAGTTCATTAGACTTCTTAGCTGTGATGAATTTTGCAGATTGAACAGAATCCACTAACAGTTTCAATTCTGCAAGCTCAAACTGCCTGTTTCCAATATGGTATGAATATGTTCTATCTTCCTGCGTTCCAATTATATCCAATCCATACACCCTGAGATTTTCAATATCATTATACAGGCTCTTACGTTCTGCACTTATATCATAGGCAGCAAGAGCATCAATTATTTCAGGCATTGTAATACCATGAGTTTCATCTGTTCTCTCAAGCAAAATTTTCATCAGATATATTAGTTTCAGTTTTTGATTTGATGACTTAGACATATTGCACCTCCAAACTCCCCAATATAAACAAAAACTCCTCTTATATGATACCATAAATACTCATATAAGAGAAGCGATATGTAACTTGCAAGTCCAAGTATCGGTACACCATAGATTAGTCATCTGCAATATATATTCATACACAAACAAAGGACGCAGGATTTTACTCCCACGCCCTCACAACTATCTGGCTTTATCTTCCCTTACCTTCGGTGCCCTCTTCTGTTCCGCTTCCTGCTTTACATCATCCACACCCCTAGCCTCAAATGCATCTGCATTATACTGGTACTCCTGCTGTTCAGCTACCATCGGTGAATAGACAACCTCCGCTTCCACTCTTTCAGCTTTCGCTCTCTTCGGCTCTGTCTGCTCCTTCGCATCCTCCATACTCTTTTCCTTATCAATCTGCACATTCATTGCAAGATTATCCAGCTTATCAATAGATGCATCCAAATGAAGTTTCATTGATACAAGCATCTTTTTTACTGCTTTCATTGGACTAAGCACTACCTTTGTTATGATATGCTTCTGCTCCTTCTGTGCATAATCTACCTCTGGCTTATCAGCAAAAGTACGGAATGCATTGGCTACTGTTTGACCTGCCACACGAAATCCTTTTGCAAGCAGTGCAGTCCTTGCTATATCCTTGTCCGTAGATACAATCGCATCTTTTACAGACTCACGTACATTAAGAAGTCTTTTCTTAATCCCTAAGAATTCCGATACCCTGTATAATACAGCTCTGCCATTAACCTTCGCCTCGTCCACAATACTCCTTGCAGTAAACTTGACCTGTTCCTTTACCTCAAATATCTGTGATTTTATCTGCTCACATCTGATATTAAGTCGCTCCTGTGCCTCTGATAATGCCTTTTTTGCATTATTGATAAGCGAATCTTCCTGCATCTCCTTGATCTGATTCTGCATATTGGTAAGTTCTTCCATCATGGAATCAATCTTTTTCTCCAGACCATCCACATAACTGCATATTTCAAATACATCATTTGCCTGCTCTTTCATGGTATTCTTTTTTAGTAATTCGAGAAGTTCCCTTATGACCTCCTCATTTGTAAGTGTCTTTTCTGCTTCCATCTGTTTTCCTCCTTGTAAACGGGACAGCACTGGCCGCCCCTTGTGTTTAATTATCGAAAGGGTGTAGCCTCTTTGTCCTTATCCTTGTCAGGATTACCATGATGTTTCTCTGCGCTCTCCCTTGCCTTTTCGTTGCTCTTATCCTTTGCTTTCTCATATTCGGAGATAATCTTGTTATAAAGCTTCTCTCTGAAATCTTTTGTTACCGGATAGCAGACATCCTGATAAATTGGCTTACCCTGCTCGTCCATCTGCTTTGTCTTATACGAAGGCATTGAAACAAAGATTTTCTCTTTGCCCTGAAGGATGTTAACATTATTTACAATGAAACTATTTTCAAAGTAAATTCGTGCCAGTCCCTTGATATTGCTGCCCTCTTTCTCATAAGGTGTCACAGTTACGGAAAACTCTGGCATTTCCTGTACTTTTTCCTGTTTTTGTGTCTCTTCTTTTTCCGGTTCCTTGATTCTTGCATAGGCATCAAGGATATTGGTGTAAAGTTCCTCACGAAACTCTGCTGTGATAGGATTGCATACATCCTTATAAATCACACCATTGCTTTCGTCACGCTCATTGGAGCGGTATCTTGGCATTGATACAAAAAGTTCTCCCTTATCCTTATTCTCAAGGATTGCAATATTGGTAATCTTAAATGAATCCCCAAATACTACTGTTGCAAATCCCTTGACATTACTGCCCTCTTTTGCTCTTACTTCGTTTACCTTAATTGAATACTTCATATGCTATTCCTCGCTTTCTTTTTCCACTTTGTTTTGCTCAGGTATGATTAGCTCACACCAAAGTTGTTCTATTTGTCCGCCTGACAATCTGCCATTTAACCAGTTGCCAAGTGTAACAACCATTCCATCCTGCTCATAGTAGAGCCACTCCTGTGTCTCGATGTTTCCCTCATACACGATAGTCACATCAAAGTCAGGCATAAATAATCCTTCCTCTTCATCCCATATACAGGCTACTCCCTGTCTGAGAGTGATGTTTAGACTTTCGATATACACAGACCAGCCGCTTATGACTAACTGCATATCATCGTCAATCTCTGCAATATCATCATCAACATCTATAAGCTCATCCATCTCTGATACTGCTTCTTCCACATCACACAATCTGTATCTTTTATTCATCAGCTGCCTCCTTATATCTGCACTTGACAACAAAACGCATAGTTCCTTTTTGCGAACAGGTAAAAAGTGTTAATTCTTTCCCCTCTCCCTGTGTCTTGATACTGTTGTCATAAGGATTTACCACTTCTGTTTCCGTCACTTCATAGATATGCGCCTGTCCTTTTTTGTCGATGATTGTCACAACATCACCTATAGAAATCTGATTAAGTGGTGTAAAAAATGTGCCATATCTGCTGCCATTATGTCCGCAAAGCACACAGTTTCCACTTTCTCCAATTCCTGCTGTCTCAGGTATATGACCAATCCCTGCATTAAGAACTGCTGAACCCGTCCCTTCCATCACCGGGTATCTGATATCTATACTCGGTATCTCAATAATGCCGATGACATTGCCTTCTTCCAAAATGGCTTCATCCTCTTTACTAATGGAGGTTTGCTCTTCCTCCACATCTTTCTTTTCATCCTGATCATCCTCCAATGTCCGCTCAAACTCGCTTATAAGCTGTTCTGTCTGTTTTTCCCCGGTTGTACGCCAGAAAAAAGGGACTGCCATAATGGCAATCCCTGCTGTAATCAGTAGTCCTGCGACTACTTTTCTTATGCTCATATAATCCACTCTCCTATCGTATTCTGCCCTCTCTGTCGGCTGTATAAGTGCCTTTATCCTCTGCTACAATTCCTGCAGATTCTACCCTGTCATCAGCTTCTCTTTCCTCATCAGGTCCGCCAAGATCAGCATCCATAGCCTTTGCATTTTCAAGGTCAAGCTGGGCATTCAGCTCACATTGTCTTGCAAGCTTTTCCTCCAGTTCCTCGCTGTATGCAAATGGCTTATCGTATTCTGCCTTAGATGCTTCAAGGTCATTCTGGTACTGTTCAATCTTCTTTTCTAAGAAATCAATATTCTCATGAAGTCCATTGAACAGATTCTCAAGTTTCACCATACTGCCGACCGGACTTGTTGAAATCTCAGCTTTATACTCTGTCTTTCCACGAAGCACCATATAATTGATGCCAAGGAAATTCTTTTCTACAAGCAGCTCAAATCCATGAAACTTACCTATTGCAGTTGTCTCACCTGTCTTACACTTACTGATAGCTTCAAGCATCATGGTTCCGCCATCCACTCTTTCTGTGTAAATTGCCTTGCCTATGGTAATGGCAAACTCTGGATTATCAATCAGCTCCTTATCCCTTGCCTTTACATCCTCTCTGACATTTGCAAGTTTTTCTGTTGCTAACCTTATAAGTTTTGGATACTTAATCATAAAGTTATCCTGCAAGCCATATCTCTGATTGTCATAAGATGCCTTTAAAAGCTTAAGTCTCTGGACATCATTATCAATCTCCATCTTTTCTTTGATTAACGGATTGCCAGTTGCAACCGCCTTAATCTCTGCATAAGAAAGAGTTGCCTCGTCGATATCCTCACAACTTCGGCTTACTGCCTTGCTGGTCATAACCTGACTAATAAAACGCTGCTTATTCTCCACAAGCGAGTCGGGTAGGTCAGCGGTATTACTACCGCCTTCCCCCCTAAGAACCGTACGTGAGAGTTTCCCCTCATACGGCTCAAGCACTTATAAACCCTGTTGTTCTAACAGAGCCAGCTCATCATTTTCAATCGAGTAGTGTATCTTTCTGTGACAATCGGCATGAAGTAAATAATGTCTTTCCTTGTAGTCTTTGCCTAATGTCGTGTGTATTCGGAAACCTCTTTCAATCGTAATGCGTTCGTTACAGTGAGGGCATATTCCATTCTGCATTTTATACAGTGCGTTTATCTTCTTTCTTCCCTTTATCTCACGCATCATTCTCATAGTGTCTCTTTCCTCAAAATATTCTTTCCATCTGCTGTCAAACGGTGTTGCTTCTGATTTTGTTTTCAGAAATCTCGTGATATGAGTATCTGTTGCATAAATCAGTTTTAGTGCAAAACCATCTTTCGTTGTGGCACAGTAAGTCCAGCTTCTTGTACCTATCTGTCTGAAATATCTCTTGGCAATCCACTTTTTACCCTTTTTCGGATGTCTGCGATAGCACCATCTCCAAAGGCTTCTCCATACATCGAAGTCAAATCTTTCAAACGCTTCATGTGATACATTGTATTTCTGATAATTAACCCAACCACGAATTACGGGATTTAACTGTCTGATTAAATCTTCCTGTCGGCATGTTGCATTACTTTTAATGATTGAACGAACTTTATCCACGATTGCTTTGTAATTCTTTTTAGACGGCTTGGTTAATAACTTATCCTTATACCATCTGATGTTACAGCCGAGAAAATCAAAGCCATCTGTGATGTGTGTGATTACCGTCTTTTCCTTAGACAACTCCAATCCTCTTTCTGCCATAAATTCCTCCACAATCGGTAGTACACCATTTTCAAGAAGTTCCTTTGTTTCGCCTGTGATAATAAAATCATCTGCATATCTGATAAAATTTACTTTTGGAAAATATGCTTTTCCTTTTATCTTCGTTTTATGGTATTTCGCTTTCAGTTTTGTTTCCAATCCATCGAGCACCATGTTACAGATAACTGGCGAGATAGCTGAGCCTTGCGGACTTCCCTGTTCCGTAGGGAACAGTTTTCCAGTTTCGATATATCCGCATTTCAGCCATTTACGCAGAATTTCCTTATCCAATGGAATATTATTTAAAATCCATTCGTGACTAATGTTGTCAAAACATCCCTTGATGTCTCCCTCAAGTACCCATTTTGGCGATTTCGCCTTATTCAGACTTGTAAAGCACTGCTCTATTGCGTCCTGCGTACATCTGCCAATCCTAAAACCATAGGAATTAGGGTCTGCTGTAATTTCCGCAATCGGCTCTAATGCGAATTTATATAATGTCTGCATTGCCCTGTCTTTCATAGTCGGAATACTTAAAGGTCTCTTTTTCCCATTCTTCTTAGGTATATATACCCTTTTTAATGGTTGTGGTTTGTAGTTCTTGCGTTTTAAATCCAGAATTGCTTCATATTTGGACTTTGGTGTAGACCATAATACTCCGTCTACTCCTGCTGTCCTTTTTCCTCGATTTTCTGTTACCCTTTTTACTGCCAAAGCTCTAGCGTAATAAGAGTGTGTGAGTAACCACTGCAAGGATTTTACCCTGCCATGTTTACCCTCTTGATGAGCCTTTACGATACGCATTTGTAGTTTTTTAACATACGCATTGGCTTTGTTCCAATCAATCTTGTCCCATTCCTTTGCGACGTCAGAAGTCGCACACATTTTCATGTCCATTTGCTTTACTCCTTTCAAAAATTCTATAAATTCTCTCGTAATTAAGCACCATGCGGAAGTCTGCTCCCCTTTCGGGTGGGGCAAATTTTGAACCCCTATCCACTTCATTACAAAGTGGCATTCGCTTTTTCCGCAATCCCATACCCGCATTCCCAACAGCTTTCCTTACGGTCTGCCTGCCCTATGGGCGGAAATACGGGCTTACCGTGTTCCACTTAATTAACATGATAGGTTGGGTTCCGCCTCTTCTCCGGCAGTTTAATGTCCGTGTACCCCCAAACATGGAGAGGGGTAACCAACTGCACACCTTTTGGTTCAAGCCTGTCAGCTACTTTGGCTTGTTTCGCCTTAACGAAGTTTATCAGCGGTTCACATATGTTAACCATACTATCAAAGCCTGCACCCTAACCACTTTGTAGCTAGCAGTTTCGATTTTAACCTCACAGTTTAAATCTCCAAGTAGGGTTACGTTTAATCACCAGCTTTTGAACAATGTCATTACTTCCAAAGCCAATGGTGAGGGCTTCAGCCAACGGAATGGCTGGTTTGGTCGGATAGTCCGCCAAGCAGTTAAATTAAGCGACTTCACGTCGCACCCAGTTGTATGCATCAAAGGTTCCTTTGGTAACATATCTGTATATTGCAACTTCCTTGTTTTCATTACCCTGTCTGATGCCTCGACCTTCTCTTTGCTCGATAGATGAAGGTTTCCAAGGACAATCTACATGATGCATAGCAACAAGGTGTGTCTGTACATTAACTCCAGTTCCACACTTGTCAGTCGAACCGATAAGAACTTTTTTCTTACCTGTCCTCATCTCCTTAAATAGTGCGTCTCTCTGTGCATCCGTCTTGGCATCATGGATAAATGCTATCTCATCTGAGGGAATACCATACTGGATAAGTGTCTCCTTCAGATAATCATAGATAGTAAAGTCCTTATCCGGTCCCGGTGTGCCGATATCCGAAAAAATAAGCTGGCAGCCTATATGACCGTCAGCATTTCCTTTCTCATATTCTCTCCACACATTCTCCGCAACCTTGTTTAGCTTTCCATCTGGATTGTTTGGAGCATCCTTATCAATCAGCCTTGCATCTGTTCCTAATAATCTTGCCTCATGGGTAATCTTTAAAAAGTTGTCCTCACTCGGATCAACTCCACCACCTCTGATACGCTCTGCTCTTGCAACAAAGTTTTCCATGACCTGCTTTACATACCAGTCCGGCTCTGACTCCACAATGATAGGCTTACCACCACGAAGAGCCGGTACATCAAGATCAAGCATGTCTGCTGTCTGCACATCGGCTACCTCACGAAAGATATTCATAAGCTCAGGCAGATTCGTAAATTTATTGAACCTGCTCTTAAATCGGAAACCACTTCCCTCAACTGTAAGCTCCAATGCAGTAGTCACCTCACCAAAGTTTGCAGCCCATGAATCAAAGTGATAAATTCCCATCTCTTCAAGAGCCGCCTTCTGCAGGTAAAGCTGCATAACATACATCTCACACATTGTATTGGATATTGGTGTACCGGTTGCAAATACAATGCCTCTGCCATCATTTATCTCTGACAGATACTGACACTTAAGCTGCATATCCGTTGACTTCTTAGCCCCTGAACTGCTGATTCCCGACACATTATTCATCTTTGAAAATATGGCAAGATTCTTAAAATTGTGCGCTTCATCTACCATGATGGAATCTACACCAAGCTCCTCAAAGGTAATCAGGTCATCTTTTCTACTCTCATCAGTTAATGATTTTAGCTGTTCCTCCAGTTTTTTCTTCTGGCTCTCCATCTGCTTAACAGTCCAACGCTCTCCGTTACGCTCCTTCATCTCATCAATCGCATAGCTGATTTCTTCAATCTGCTCATTAAGCATCCTCTCCTTTCTCTCTGCTGAGATAGGAATTTTCTCAAACTGCGAATGCGACATGATAATACAGTCATAATCTCCAGTCGCAATCCTTGATACAAACTGCTTTCTGCGACTCTTTTCAAAGTCACGTTCCGTAGCAACCAGGATATTGGCTGACGGATAAAGCCTTAAAAATTCACTTGCAGTCTGCCCGATAAGCGGCTTTGGAACTACCATGATTGTCTTATTGGCAAGTCCAAGTCTTTTCTGCTCCATACAGGCTGCCATCATCTCAAAGGACTTTCCTGCACCAACACAGTGTGCCAATAAGGTATTTCCTCCAAGAAGGATTCTAGCCACAGCATTCTTCTGATGAGGCTTTAACTCAATCGCAGGATTCATTCCCGGAAACTGCAGATGGCTTCCATCATACTCACGCAGGCGGATGTTATTGAATGTTTCATTGTAATACTCCACATACTTCTGTCTGCGTTCCGGCTCTGAAAACAGCCATTCCTTGAACTTTTCCTTGATCATGTTCTGCTTTTCCCTTGCAAGCATTGTCTCATTCTTATTGACTTCGTAATGATACTTGCCATCCCCATCATCAATCCTGTCCCTGACTGTTACAGTTTTCAGATTCAGTGTATCCTCAAAAATAGAATAAGCATCCATGCGGCTTGTACCATAAGTCTTAGTAGCTGCCACTGAATGCTTATCCATGCTTTTATTCTCAATGAACCATTCCATGCTCATTTTATTTAAGTGTACCTGAATACCCGAATTATAATACTGGCTTCTGACTGCCCTTGCTCTTCTTGGTGTATTGAGAAGCTCATAGATAAACTGCTCATAATCAAGCGACTCAATCCATGTCGTACCAATCTTTACATCAATATCCGAGGCTTCAATCCATTCCGGCTGCACCTTTTCAAGTGCTGCCACATTTCCTGCAAATCTTTCTGCCTGCGGATTGTCTGTATCAGCCGCCATAGCCTTTGCTACACGAAGTTTGTCTCTCACATTTCCCGAAAGATACTCGTCTGCTGTCTCCCAGCCGATGTCGGGATTGTTCTCGTTGTAGCGGTCTGGATTTAGGAAAACCAGTCCGTCCAGCTCATTAACCAAAGCTGACCTCTTTAATTCCATTGCAGCATCATCACTTAATGAAATCTCTTCCACCGGGTTACCGCTTTCCTTTGCCAGATTCTCCAATGCTCCAGATATATCTGGCTGATAGATAGAAAGCATATATGCAAGATTCACATACCCAAATTCATTGACTGACACATTTAAAGCCTCCACCGCAGTTTCCACTCTGTCTATGACAGTCTTTGCTTTAATCGTCTGCTTATAGAACATATCCGCCTTCTTCACCTCCCCGTCTTCGTTTACTTCCTCAAGACTGCAAAGAAGCGGGTAATCGCTGTCATCTCTGAAGGCAATCCTATTTGCTTTTGAAGTAATGGCTCCATACTGCTTTACAAATGCATCATACTTTACATTAAGAAGTCTCTGTTTATCTGCAAGCTCTTCCTCGCTGCAGCCTTCCATCTGAATATCAATCAATTCTCTTGTTATCTGTCTGATTTCATCTAATTTTAAGATTCTCTCCTCAGCAGTCTGAGATACTTCTTTTCTTACCATCTCGGAATTTTCCCTGTAGTAGAGCTTTCCTTCAAAGAATGTGTAAGTATAATTTCTCACATCGGGATCTGCAGGAATAACTTCCTCAGCCTTTTCTTCACTATCTGCTGCCCTTTCAAAATCTGTCATCTGTGCTTTAATATTGCTGATTGCCTTATTGAGTGCTTCATACATATTAAAGTTCTCATCATCATTCACACAGACTGTGTATCTGCTATCTTGTCCGTAAATTCTTGTATCATATTCCATATGACCAAGAATCATCTCCGGGTGTTCTGCAAAGTATGAATTGACTGCAATACCATCCTCAGTCACACCAAGGTGTACCCAGTCCGGCTCGATATCAATCTTTCTCTCCCTCTTCTGTAAGAACAGAATATCCGCAGTTACTTCGGTTCCTGCATTATCCTTAAATGCAGTATTCGGAAGTCTGATTGCTCCAACAAGCTCTGCCCTCTCTGCCAGATACTTTCTGATGGTAGGATTTGTTTTATCAAGTGTTCCCTTTGTGGTAATTACTGCTACCATCCCTCCCGGTCTTACCTGGTCGAGTGCTTTTGCAAGGAAATAATCATGAATACGGAAGTTATACTTGTTGTACTTTGGATCAAACACCTTGTAATCACCAAATGGCACATTTCCCACAACCACATCAAAAAAGTTATCCGGATATGTGGTATTCTCAAAACCTGTGATACTGATATTCGCATTCTGATAAAGCTGCTTTGCTATTCTTCCTGAAATACTGTCAAGCTCAACTCCATACAACTTACTTCGCTGCATAGGTGCCGGCATACTTCCAAAGAAGTTACCGATACCCATTGATGGCTCTAATATATTGCCACCTCTGAAACCAAACTGGACAAGTGCCGAGTTCATGCACATGGCAATCTCCGGTGAAGTGTAAAAAGCATTGTTTACTGTTGCCCTAGCTGCAGCATACTCTTCATCCGATAACATCTCTTTGAGTTCTTTGTACTCTTTGCTCCAGCCTGCGTTTTCCTCGTCAAATGCCTGTGACAGTCCGCCCCATCCGACAAACTTCGACAAGGTTTTCTGTTCCTCCGGTGTTGCAAGCCTGTTTTCTGATTCAATCTGCTTTAAAGTACGAATTGCATCCATATTCCACTGGTATCTGGTCTTGGCACCGCCTTTTTCCATTTCCCAGAGGTTGTAGTGGAAGTTGTGCTTTTTCTGCCCGGTAATATTCTTCTCAGTATCAAGGCTTTCTACTTGCTGTAATGACTCCTGCTTTGATGTTGAATCCACAGCTTCCAGCGATTCTGTATCAGTCTGGATACCACCCGCAGATACTGACACTGTATGATCAGAAATTACATGTCCGTTCTCATCAATCTTAGTATTCCAGCCATTTGTAATCGCTCTTTCCCTGTTTTCAAGACGATTGGCTCTGACACTATCCTCAATATCAAAGAATCTTTTATAGACAGGATTCATCTTACTCCTGTCCGTCTGCTGCTTTGTTTCCTGATAATACTTTTTCTGATCTTCTCCACAGTAAAATGGCTGTTTTACCATATAGGATAAGATTTCATAAATTTCACGCCAGTCCAGTGAGCCTTCCTTACGTTCACCATTTCGGTTCTTATAGCTGATCTTCACGTAAGCACTTCTGATTGAATATTCCACAAGACCATACTTATTATTGGAATATGCTTTTCTTTCTGCATTATCTGCACCTAATGCTATATCCCTGATAAGGTCAAGTTTATTCGGCATAAATGCAAAGTCCGACTGCGCCACATCCATTAGAAATGCCCTGAAAGGTGTATAACAGCTGCAATCTGATACCAGAATCTCTGCTGCATCACGCAGGTCTTCATCAAGTTCTGCTATTCGTTTGGCATAATCAATTGGTGTAATATACTGCAAATCAGACGGATCTTTTTTATTAGTCTCAGACTCAGCTTCAATCTCTGCACCATATTCAGCCATTGTAACCATACGGTCCTCATCAGCTTCCTGTGGTGTCATTCGTTTGACTGCATAACTTTCCGGTTCATCAGGAATGGCATAATCATCAATCTCTGATTCTGCCTCTTCTGCTTCCCTGTATTCTGCATCAATGACATCATCATCTTCACGCAGTCCATCCATTGCAAGCTCGTCAATACGAGGTGTCTCCGGCTGATATTCTCCTGTAAGAATAAGAACTCCTAGCTCCTTTTCAATATCTTTCCATGAAACATATCCTTCAACCTCACCATCTTCATCTCTCCACTGAAAACGAAGTCCATTACCATGAAATGTGTCATATCCGTGCAGTCCCAGACCGTCAAGCGGCCAGCCTGCACCTCCCTGACCATACTCAGCTTTGATACGCTTTGCTCTGGTCCCTGCATCAATCTCTGTCTCATATATCTTACATACCCTGCTTTTGCCACCAATAAAGCCAGTTCCTCTCATAAGCACCTGTTTGATATACTCACTCGGAACTGTGGCTGACTTCTTAGGATTCAGATAATTATATTTACCAGCTAACGCAGCTTTTCTGTCCTGCTCGAACTGTCGCATAAACTGATTGCTGTTTTCATCCTCGGTATGAATAGCACCAAAGCTTGCCTGTCCATTCTGGTCGAAAAAAAAGGAAGCCTGTGTATATTCGGCTTCCTTACTAACACCCAATGAATTGATTTCATCAAGTTCTCTATTCAGTTCTTCTTTTGTTTCATCTCTTAGTGAAACTTCATTACTATCTGGTGGAGCACTACTTCCTCTGCCTGCATCTTCGCCTGTTCTCTCAGTTTCCACATCTCCATTGTCGAGGATGGATTCTGTGGCTTGTGCTTCTTCAGATACTGCTCCTCCAGCTGATCGTACAGCTGATTCGCTTCCTCCTCTACCTCTGACATCTTCTCGTACATCATCCCGAATCTTATCAGAGTCTTGTATCTTTCCGGCTCGTTCTCCTCCAGATAATGCATCGCCATCCTTCCGTACTTGCCCAGCTTCTTTAAATTCTCCGCCTCGTCCGGCATTGCTATATCCGGATACATCAGTCCGTCCACCTCTGTGTAAGTCAGTCCATCTACCATAATTCATTCTCCTTTCGTTCTCAATGGTCTTTAAGTTACGACTAAATTCTCTAAGAACACTACAGGAGACATCGCATACAATGGAACCAAGACGGTAAACTATCTCTTCATCCCTGATGTTTACGATCTGACTAAAATCCTGTTCTTGCATAGATAAGTCAAATCCGCATCTCGTCCCTACAGCATACATGACACTTGAATAAACAAGCTGTTCCATGTTCATTTCCTGCTGTAAGCCATTGCGTTTTTCGTTGAATTCCTTTATCACACTACCTGATAGCTGCATAAGCTCGGTCATTCTATCTCCGAACTCTTTTTTTATTATAGTCCAAACATTTGTTCCTGTAAACTGTTTTAGTGTGTTTTTTAGAGACTCCTTATCATCGTTATCGTACTGCTCAATCTGACCTTCTGAAACAAGAAAGTCCATATAATCCTTTAGATTCTCTCCCCCCAAGTCCCATGTCAGCTTGACATTCGCTCCTCCGGTATCACTGATATCAAAGATATACCTCATGCGTGGATTCAGTGCCCTTGACGGGAAGATAGCGCATCCTTTCGCACCACGCTTTACATATCTTCCCACCTTTTTCCAGGTATCATAATCTGCCATGAGTGTGCTTTTTTCCGGAGGTCTCTGAGCTGTTACCATAACGATATTGTCAAATTCATAGCGGTATAACTGACCTGCGACCTTTAACATATCCTTCCAGTTCTTTTCTGATCTGGTGATGTTACCAATCTCAGAATCGTATATCGCTTTGACCTTCATATCAACGCCCATACCTTTGTCCTCCTCTACTTAAACATCTCTGCAAACAATCCCTTAAAGAGCTTTAACTCATCCTTATCCAGCTCGATTGCAAATTCATTGTCGATTGCCTGTTTTTCGCATTTATCCTTTTCCTTTGCAATCTTACGCACCACACGAAGAAGCACATAGCACTCCTTGGACTTTGCAATGCTCTGTTTAAAGGTCAGCTCATCCTCATCGACTGACTTCTGTGTCTGATAGATAATCTCTTTTAACTTATCATTGATACCATCTACTTCCTCAAGGGAAATAATAACGGATGCCTTAGAAGCACCCGATCTGTCCCACTCCTTATGAAGTTCCTTTACTAAAAACTCCATGTTCTTAATTACTGTTGTTGAATCACTTTTCATCTTGCTCTTCCTCCGTTTTCTTTTAATGAAGAAGGGAGCTGACTTTCGCTGATAGGTGCAAAATCAACTCCCTTCATGTCCTCTGCTCCAAGGACTATCTGCTCTGCATAATACATATCCATTGCCTTATTGATGGCATCGTCAAGCGACTCTGCCTTTACTTTCTGTACTCGTGAAAGCACTTCTTTTATCTCAACATCAAATTCCTGTTCCATATGATATCGCCTCCTGTAAAAATCTCATCACCGGCTCTTTTCTTCCTTTACCTGTCTTTCCTTAAAGCCTTCATCGTACTTTCCATCTTCCAGCCTGTCGTAAAAACAGTCCTCTTCAATCGTTCCAAAATCCTCATACATCTGGTGAAGGAAGTCATTCTGCAGCTTCTTTGGTACATCATCATCCTTTGACATATCCTGATAAAAATAGAACTTCTGCTTTAGCTTTGCCCTGTAATCATAGATATCCTCTATCTTTTCCGGTGTGCCATACTCCCTCTTGTATGCCTTGAAATTTGTAGTTGAAAGTGTGGAACCTAGATAAATGCCATGCTCCCACGATACCCCGATTGTGGTATTGTCCTTTGTAGGCTTCTCATCCTTCGGATAACGCTTATACTCTGTCGCACCAAGGGCGATTGTAAGGGAACCTGACTTCATATCCATCACCACAAGATTCCTTGGTGATAATGCTTCAAGCACCATGTAATCATGGTCATTGAAGTTATGAAATGTCTGTCCCCTTTCAAATGAGCGGTTCTCCATTTCATAATGCAGGTTAAAATCATCCACCCAGCCCTTATCGGTCATTCCAATCTCCTTAAGCTTTGCAACACATTCAGAAGAACTGGCTTCTTTATCAAACCGAAATTCTTTGGAATCGTTATAAAATCCCTGAAGAAAATGTCCGAGCTGAATATCATCCAGACAGAATCTCGCAGATACAGTTACATTTGCTGCCCTGTAATACTCTGTGAAGTTATCTGCTTCACCAAGTGTCCTTCCAAGCTGCAACAAATTTTCTGCAAGCTCTGACATATCATCAATTGCTATAAAACTCTTATAATCATCCAGAGTCATCAGCATATTTGTCTCTGTTCCCCTGTCGTTTTCTGTTACCAGTATCATATCTTTTAAATCCATTCTTACCTCCAGTCTCAGAGAGGGACTATGCCCTCTCTGCAAATTTCCTGTTATGGTCTTCCTATCACAACAATCTTTCCTGTGCTTGCCACATCCCTGTAGACCACACCAAGACTTTCATTAAGTGCCTCTACCACCTTGCCATTTCCGACATATACTGCCACATGGCTGATGTTCTTATATCTTCCATTGCTTGTAAAACTGTAAAAGATAAGGTCTCCCGGCTGTAACTCATCAAAGGAGACAGTCTTTCCGGCTTCATCAAGTCCCTGTGCCTCCGCTGCCGCTGTGGTTGCACCGCCATAACTAATATCCACGCCTGCATCTTTCCATGAATAATAGGCTAAGGAACTGCAGTCATAATAGTTACCGCTGTCTCTTAAATCCTGACTATAAGGGAAGCCAACTCTGTGAAGTGCATAGGAGCAGACTGTTTTCTGCCTGCTGTCTGTAATTTCGTTTAGGATGGCATTGATTTCATCCTCAGTCATGGAGCTTACTCCCGGACTTCCGCCTCCACCGCCACTTCCGCTTCCGGCATATCCAAGCTGTCCCATAAACTCCGGACTCATGATCTGCTCAAGCATTTCCACCTGATCAGAATTAAAGCCATAGACCGAAATCATATCTCTGTACGATTTCAGTGTGACATTCACATACAGAACAGACTTCGTGACTGTCGTCACATTACCGTCTGCATCTGTTTCTTCCACATCCTTTGTTCCTGTGCTTGTGGTGTATGAACACATATCATTTACAACTGCCTGCAGCCAGCCTTTTGAAATGTCATTCATGACTGTTGCAGTATCTCCGACACCATGCTTGACCATATAAACTGCCATGATGTCATAGTAATTGCTTGGGTTTTCTTCCATACCTTCATAATCCACATAGACAAGCTCTCCAAGATCATATCCGGTATGTTCATTTACCTTCGTATTCACATCCCGATTAAATTCAGACACATAAGCACTTGTGACTGTTTGCACTGTATCTCCTGATTCAAGTGGTGGCAAGAATAAAGCAAATGGAGAATTGTAAAGGATTGCTATCGCCGCAATAACCGGAACAGCAATCATGGCAACTACAAGAACAAGTAACAAAAGCACCAGTCCGATAATCGGTGCAGCTGCCTTTACCCAGGTGATCGCTTTTCGCACAATCAGATCCTTTACCAGCTTTGCCACGCTGTCTGTCTGATTCTCCTGTGCTTTCATCTTATCCAGAAAGAATTTTATCTTCCTGCTCCGGTTGGTCATCTTTTCATCCTTGACCTCTATGGACACACCTGCAGCATATCCGGCTGCCATGCCGATTGCAGTACCAACTCCCGGTGCAACCGCTGTCCCTGCCGCTGTGGCAGCTGTCTTTGTAGCAGTTTTCGTTGCAACCTTGGCAGTAGTCTTGGCGGTTTCTTTTGCTGTCTCTTTAGCTACAGTCTTGGCAGTATCTTTGGCAGCTTTCTTTGCTGTCCTTTTTGCCAGCTTCTTTCCTGCCTCTACCTTCTTGATACGCTTCTTTGCCTCGGCTGCCGCCTTTTTTCTGAAAAGTGCTGCGCCCTTAGAAGCAGTTCCGGTAACAGGTCGGCTAGCTTCATATGCAAGATATGCTGCCTGCAATACTTCCTGTCCTCCATCTACCTGCTCTGTAACTGCTCCGGCTGCAAGTGCTCCAGTTCTTCCTGCAATGTGAAGATTGGTATTCTTGGTCTTGATGGAAGTGTTAGATTCTTTAATGTTTCGCTTGAATCTTGATAGTCCCTTATTCTTCGACTCTGACTGATGAATGGTACTCTTGCGATAGGACTTCTTTTTATCATCAGACACCTTTGCACCGATAGTCTTAGGACCTCTCTCTACTGTATAGATATTGCTACCCTTTATCTTGGCACCCTTTGGCTCGTGGGCATGAATCTTGGCTTTCTCCTTGGTGTGAATGACCATTGGCTTGTCATCCACCTTTTTAATTTTCATTTTCCTCACCTCCTATCGTGAAATAAAATAAGCCGCTAAGGAGCTTAATTACTCCTTAACGGCTATGTAAAATCATCCAATATTCAATTTTAAAAGCTCCGTAGAACTGAAAGTTGTCAGTCTTTCATCTTTTTTATCACTCACTAATTAACTGTAATCCATTAGGATTTAGCTGATATATTTTATCACACACCTCTTCAATGTACTTTCTATCGTGAGAAATGCTAATGACAGCCCCTGGAAATTCTCGGAGCATTTTTCTTATTACCGGGCCGGATAATGGTGAAAAATTTCTTGTAGGCTCATCCAGAATAAGAACATTCGCACCACTTAAACTCATCCTCAAAAGAAGCACTTTCGCCTTTTGTCCACCAGACAACTCCCGAATAGGATGCTCCATTTCATCTGGCGTGTATTTAAGTGAACCTAGGTATGTTCTAATTCTTGTACGCTCTTCTTTATCTCCTGTTTTATCAAGGTAATCAACCGGTGTAACAGATAGCTCCAACAAATCTTCATAATTTTGGGGCATATATTCTGCTTTAATATCATTCCGATTCATAAGTTCTTCCGCTATCTTTTTTAGAAGAGTCGTTTTTCCTGCCCCGTTGGCTCCTATAATACAGATTTTCTCTGATCCTTTTATTTTCAAATAAATTCCTTCTGCCAAAATTCTTTCGCCTTCTGGAGTCATTAGCTTTGAAAGTTCATATTCTATGACCGTTTTCCCTGTTGGAATGTATGCGTTTTTATCTCCTAATTTAAAAAAGATTGCTTCTTCCTGCTCCGGCATTTGCGTCATATTTTCGTCTTCTCTTTCAAATCTTCGCCCCATAGCCTTAACTGTGTGCATTTTGTCCTTCAAATTCTTTGCCACCGACGGCGCTTGTCTGGAACAATTTGCTAATGCGCTTTGCACACTCTGAGACACTCTTTGATATTTCTCATCTCGAATCTTTTTTTCCCTACGGTCACATAGTGCCCTCTGTTCTTGAAGTTCAAATTTATGAAGCCGTTCCTCCACATAGTTTCTATAGGGAAGCTTGGCCACGGTATATCTCGCTTCTGTTTTTCGCTTAATCTGCTCGATATGTATTACCATGTTGGCGGTACGCTCTATCAATGTTTCATCGTGTGAAATAAAAAGCACAATATGTTTCCATTCATTTATGGTTTTTTCCAGTAATGTAAGCGTCGCAATGTCAATATCATTTGAAGGTTCGTCTAACAATAGCACAGAAACATCGCGAATAAAAAGCCGCATGAGTTGTACCTTGACTTTTTCTCCTCCTGAAAGGCTCCCCATCATCTGACTACTGTAGAAAAAATCATTTTTTATTCCAAATTTTCCTGCAGTAACAGACAGTTCTTTTGGCGTTTTCTCCCAGAATATTTCTTCCTCAGAAAAATACTCGTATACGGTTTTTTTCTTATCTTCATCGGGCATCTCTTGCGGAAGGTAACCAAAACGTTCGTTTCCCATTACTCTTTCCCCATCCGCTTCTATATAGTTTTCTATAAGCGATGGATCATATATCCACTTCATTAATGTTGATTTTCCGTTCCCTTCTTCTCCAATGATAACTGCTTTATCTCCATCATTTAGCACAAGGTTGAAATCATCAAGAATTACTCTCAGGTCTTTTTTATGTGTTAAATTTAATTTCTTTATCTGTAACATAAAGTTCCTCCTTTTCGAAACACGAGTCAATTATTTTTGTACACACAAAAACGAGCCTTTTTTGCATACGCAAAAATAGACTCGCCAAATAGACCTTTATTCCTTTCCCTAAGGAAAAGCAAAGGAAATGCCTCTTGCGATAATCCAACTTAAGCGTACACAAAAATAAACCTATTTTCTACAGGCTCAATAACTATATGTGTCTTACTTAAATTAAATTATCTATTAATCATTTCCTCACCTTACACGAAATGTGCCATCCTTTTTTCTAATGATAATACTATCATACTGTATTTATTGTGTCAACACATTCCACCTTATAGAAGCGCAAATTCAAATTCGCCATTGCTTTCAACTCACCAGAAGACTGAAAGTTTCTGTTTTATTCCTGACCTTCTCGTATAAATGGTTCGTGAATCGCAGGATTTAACAATTCAGCATAGGCTCCCACTTTTCTAAATGTATTACCCATCATTTCTCTGCCTCGGTATTCTCTTATCTTATCCATATCGAACTCTGCATAAAAGATACCTTCGGAACAGTCATCAGCCACCAAAATGGTATTATCAACACATTCACCATTTTCATCCCAACATATAGGACTGTACGCACACGAACATCCCGCATTGACCCCATTGGGATTCGCCATTGCGATGCCCACCATATTCTCATATGCTCTTGTGGATAACGCCTGCAATCTTGGTTTCATAGAACCGCAATCGTTGGGAACGAGGATAATTTCCGCACCTTTCATCATAAGAATTCTCGCACTTTCGGGATACTCTCGGTCATAGCAAATCATAATTCCGATTTTGACCCCATCAAAATTACATACCTTAAATTCTTTTCCTTCTTCGACTTCTTTTTCATCTGCAAAATCACAAGTATGCACTTTTGAATATTTCATCAATATATTTCCTTGCTTACTAATAACAAATGCAGTATTTTGAGGTTTCCGTTCTCCTTTCGTAAAAGAAGTCAAAACCACGCCCATATGATACTCTTTCGCCAAAGCGCATATATTTTGAATTACTTCGTTATCGTCGGATATGCTTTTTTCGTAAGTCATCGGCAAATCATAACCAGTAATAAAACACTCTGGAAGCAAAAGAATATCTGCGTTATTTATTGATGCTTTTTTCATAGCATGATGTATTATATCTACGTTTTTACTGATATTAGCATTCTCTGACCGAGCTTGCAAAATTGCTACTTTGAAAGTCATTCTATTTCCTCCATCAAATTCAAATTCGTAATATATAGAGTGAAGAGTATACAACTCTTTGCTCTTTTATTTTATGATGAAGGTGATTGGCCTACGAAATTTCAAATTGGGACACCACGCCCGGAGAAAAATGTGTTAGCCAGCCTTCATTATTCTGCATTCGATTCAGCAAGTTGGGACCTGTGCTCCCGTTTAACCAACGAATATGAATGGATTCTGAAGAGCTGTATCCAATCAAAATACTATAAGTTAAAGGAGGTACCTTTATGATTGCTGTTGGTATTGATGTTTCCAAGTCAAAGAGTACGGTTGCCATTCTAAACTCTGATGGCAGCCTACGAATCAAGCCTTATGACATGAAACACAATCACCCTGAAATGAATGCACTTATTAACTATCTAAATGAACTGGATGAACCCATCATCATCTTGATGGAGTATACAGGGCACTATCACTATCCAGTTCTTAAGAAACTTACTGATGAGCATTTTCCTGTCTGTTTAGTAAATCCGTATCAGATGAAAAAATATGGTGATACGGAGTTGCGTCGTAGTAAGACTGACAAAAAAGATGCTATCAGAATCGCTACTTATGCTTTGGAAAAATCTTATCAGTTAGTTCCGTATTCTGTTGATGACCAAAAGTATGTTGACTTAAAAATGTTATCCAGACAATACAGTCAAAGAATGTCTACACTCACTATCAACAAAGTATATTTAGCAAATTTGCTAGATCAAACCATGCCGGGAATCACATCCATTCTCCCCCTAAGGAGCAGAGACCCTGAAACCAGTCTCAGTATGATGTTTATCAAAAAATACAAGTCCTTTGATTACATCTGCAAAATGGGAAAATCTCGATTCCTTGACAGTTACTCTCGCCTGGTCAAGAAATCACGTAATCGAAATGCTTCGCACCTTGGTCTTGCCATCTATGAACTAGCCACCAGCAGTATCACTACCAATGGCGAAAACGAATATACTGTGTTAGCACAAACCCAATGCATTGACCTTGTTGCAGAAGCTCAACGTTCAGCCGATTGCATCATCGCACAAATGCAGACAATTGCCGAAACCTTACCTGAATATAAAATACTTCGAAATATGCCCGGTGTTGGTGAACGTCTTGGTCCACTTATTCTGGCTGAAATCGGTAATGTCAGACGTTTTCACAGTGGAAAAGCTTTAAATGCTTATGCCGGAAACGATGCCCCACCATATCAGTCAGGAAATTTTGAAAGCCACAATCGACACATATCAAAACGTGGGAATGCGGCTCTCAGAAAATACTGTTTTGAGGTTATGCAGGCTCTCAAACTGATAAAACCTCAAGATGATCCTGTATATCTTTTTCTGCTAAAAAAAGAACAGGAAGGGAAACATTTCAACGTTGCCAAAATGGCTGCCGTGAATAAGTTCCTTAGAATTTACTATGCCAGAGTAATGGAACTCGAACAGTAAATCTGATTACATTATTATATATTTTTCAAAAATCTACAATAGGTAGGTTTATTAAAGTTACCCATTTTTAGGAGTAAAAGTTTTCTCAAAAACTTTTAAAAAGTACTTGACTTACATTAGCAAGATTTTCCATCCCTTAATGATTACTAGTATTCCTTAGAAATCGTTGCCACATCATACATTTCCATAAATGTATCCAAATCAGCTGTGTCACGAATCAGCATAATCTCGTCAAAGTGTCCGGTATATATATCCTTAAACCCAGCCACCTGTTCTCCAGTACAAATGCTACATTTAAGAACTGCCTTTTTGTTCGTCTTGTCATATTTGGGTCTTTGTGGTTTCTTCTTAAACATAGGTAATACCTTATTCATAATCATCAAGGCCGGACTTACATCCGACCTCTTGATTATACTATAGAATCATATAAATTTCATCTGTTATCCTTACGACATTGCCTCTTTTTTCTTCTGCTCCGCAATCTTCTCGTGTATCCAAACCTTAATATTATCTAAACTTTGTTTCAAAAACGACATTAATTATAGCGACATTAAGTCTAAAGGTTTGGATTTTATTTTCCATGGTATGATAAACCAAAAGAAAAAGGAGGTTAACATACCATGGATTTAACAAATTTACGACAACACCATGAAGAACTTGTCAACCATATGAAGAACTCTGGATATTCCATGAGTTGCATCTATATGTACAAGCGCCAAATCCGTGAAATTCTTGATTTGGATTTGGAATCATGGACTTCGTATCAGGACATTTACCAATATTTTGTGAGCATCTCCTCAAATCAAAAAGACCTAAAGTGGAGACGCTCAGTAATTGGCAGCATTGAATATTTTGATATTTATGGTCTGTTTCCGGACAGACGCAGAATTTGCTCTTTTATTGAACCAAGAGGTGCATACCACTCTCTGAATCATGTTTATCAACAACTAATTGATTACTACAAGACCTATGCTGAGAGAATTGGTAAAACAAAAGATACAACAATAGACAGCGAAAGTCATAGTGGTTCTGTGTTCTTTTATCATTTACAGCAAAGAGGCTGTTGTAATCTGGAATCAACGGAAGAAGATGATGTTTTGTCTTACTTCCTTGATGAATCGGGTAATTTAATTCGCTCCGCCGCTTGTTGTAAAAGTGTTAGAGCAGTTCTAAAAGCAGGATTAGAGGTTGATCCCATTGGTTGTAAAAAAGTATTACTTTTTCTGCCACATCTGACAGAACATCGAAAAAATATCCAAATGCTCACAGATGATGAAATCTGTAAAATCAATCAATTATTGGATACAGATACACTGTCACTGCGGGATAAAGCCATTATAAATCTTTTGTTGCACACCGGAATAAGAGGCGTAGATATCATCAATTTAAAGTTACAGTCGATTGACTGGAATTCTGATGTTATCCGACTTATTCAATCAAAGACGAAGAAAGAACTTGAACTGCCACTGTTACCATCTGTAGGAAATGCTTTATATGACTATATCACTATAGAGAGACCTAAGTGTTCATTCGATGCTGTATTTATCTCAGAAGTTGTACCATATGAACCACTGAAAGTACAAACAATACGTTGGATTGTTCGTAAGGTGTTTGGTCTTGCCAATATCCGCATGAATAAAGGTGATAGGATAGGCACTCATTTATTCCGCCATCATCTGACTGTTAAACTGTTAGAAAAAGATACTGCTTTACCAGTCATATCAAATATCCTTGGACACACTTCACCGAAGTCAGTAGATCCATATCTGCATACGGATTTTCATCATTTGAAAGAATGTGCCCTAAGCATAAAATCTTATCCTGTGCGAAAGGGGGTGTTTGATATTGACTGAGTTTATATCAAAACTCTCTCCGCTTATGGAGCAGTTTAAAAAATATCGAAAAGCTTCTCAAAAGTGGAGCAGAGATTCTCATTACAAAATGCGTGCATTTGATCGTCACTGCAATGAATTATATCCGGAAAATGATAAACTCACTCAGGAAATGGTTGACAGCTTTTTTGCGAAAAGACCTACTGAAACCATAAACTCTTGCCGGCAACGTTGCTATCTAGTTTCTGAATTTATCAAATATCTTCAGGAAAGAGCGCAGACAAATGTTATTGTTCCTGAAAGACCCCGTAAAAGAAGAAACACGTATATACCACATGCATTTTCGCATGAGGAATTATCTGAATTCTTCGAAGCCTGCGATAATCTGAGATATTTACCAAACCGGATTGATATGAAAATACGCAGCATGACAGCTCCTGTGATTTTTCGGTTACTTTACAGCACAGGAATGAGAACAATCGAAGCCCTGTCTTTAAGGTGTGAACATGTTGATCTCACTGAAGGAGTTATCAGTATAGTAGGCACAAAAGGATACAATGAGCACTATATTGTATTGCATGATTCCATGCTGGAACTTATGCAGCAATTCAATCAGAAAATGGATTGTATTTTTCCAGACAGAGAATACTTTTTCGTGTCAAGAGATAATGTCCGCTTTAACAGCAGCTGGTTAAGTGCTAATTTTCGTATTATATGGGATTCTGTTAACAGTTCCCATGCAACTGCCTATGATTTACGACATAACTATGCAATAGAAAATATCAACAGATGGACAAATGAAGGGTTCGATTTCTATGATAAAATCGCATATTTAAGTAAGAGTATGGGGCATGTCACATTAGAAAGTACAAAATACTATTACTCAATTGTTCCTAATCTAAGCAGTATTATGATGAATCAAACAAACGAAACTTTTGATTGGATTGTCCCGGAGGTAAATACAGATGAAGAAATCTACTAACCAAGGCGTATGCATCGCCCGTCACATATCGTTCTTTGTGAACGATTATGTGTCATCCTTTTTAACAGAGAGCGAACACACAATTAAAGCCTATAGATACACACTTACCCTTTACATCATGTACTTAGATGAGAAAAGGGGAATCACTATCAATAGTTTAAGCTCAGACTGTTTTAGCAGATCAGTCATAGAAGAATGGATTCTATGGTTAAAAAATGACCGTAACTGCTGTGCTGCAACCTGCAATAACCGCCTCGCATGTTTGAGGGTATTCCTAAAATATCTTGGAAGTAAAGAAATCGATTATCTATATTTATACCATGATGCGACGTTAATTCCACGATTAAAGGAACCCAAAACCAAGGTAAAAGGCATGAGCAAAAATGCTGTCAAAGCCCTGATGTCAGTACCTGATGTTACCAATAAAACAGGCAGAAGGGATCTTGCACTTATTATCCTTCTTTATGCGACTGCCTGTAGAATAGATGAAGTTCTGTCACTAAAAAACAAGCAGCTGTATCTGGATGCTGAGAAGCCATATATCACTATCATTGGCAAAGGAACAAAGATTAGAACGATAGGACTTTTACCCAAGGCTGTAGCACATCTTAAAAAGTATTTATCAGAGTTTCATGGTTCTGCTCCTGATCCTGAAGCCTACGTGTTCTATTCCAGAAATACAGGAATATATGGAAAGCTCACACAACCGGCTGTTGGTAAGATGCTTAAAAAGCATGCCGCATGTGCACATGAAATCTGTGATGAGGTTCCGAAGAATCTTCATGCGCATCAGATACGACATGCTAAAGCATCACATTGGCTTGAAGATGGTATGAACATAGTTCAAATATCACTCCTGCTTGGGCATGAGCATCTACAGACCACAATGGTGTATCTGGATATCACAAATGACGAAAAAGCAGCTGCATTAGCAACCCTGGATGATGAAACCTGCAAAAAGGTAACACCAAAGTGGAAAAACACAGATGGTTCGCTTCTTAATCTTTGTGGTTTAAGCTAATCATCATCATTTAAAATCCAAACCTTTTATTAGCAATCAACTGATTTGTTCTGCCATTATTACAAAGGTTTGGATTTTATTTTGGTTTGGATAAATGAAAAAATTGCCTTAGAGAAAAGCAAAAATGCGGTGCCTTAGAGAAAAGCAAAAATGCGGTTGACATTGGCTGATTCTCATGTTAGATTATAGGTAATGAAAAGCTTAAGTGCTTTTGCGGCGATAGAGAGGAGCTACCCGTCCCGGCTTTGCGGGCGATACAAATACAAAGTTAGCCTCTGCCTATGGAATTATCATAGGACTGCTCCCAGAATTGCAATTCAAAAAAGAAAAGTTAAGCCTGAGCCTAACAGCCCAGGCATTTTTCTTTTATGGAAACTGGACGATTCCATTTCCAACGATGAGGATAAGGATGGTTTTATGAAAGATACCCGCTTGTTGAAAATATTTAATGATACCAAAGATGTACTGTGCAAATATGATTATTATATTCATACTGCAAAACGAATACTGCATCTGACAAATACGGAACTGAAAATACCGCATTTGATGGGGCTTCAATATGTTGGTAGACCGAATCAGTATGCCGGGGATTTTGGTGTATATGCAGTAAAGAAGGGCAGAATTACACTGGAGTCATTAGAAAAGCTCGTTAAGAAGTATTATAAAACAAAAGAAAAGCAGGATGGAATGTTAAAGCTGATACATTTGAAACTGGATTATCTTTACCTTTTACCGGAAATGTTCTGCTCTTATTCAAAGTTGTATCTTTTTGATATTAACCATAATCCTGATTCGGAATTTGACAGCGACTATCTTTTAATTCACAGAATGGAAGATAAGGTACTTCATCTGGGGATAGTCAAAGCACAGGGGAAAGAAAAGGGATTGTGCCATTGTAATTCTTTTATTACAACGTATGTTGCAGAAAGAGATTATGATATTCTATATCGTGATCTTTCACATTCCTATGAAATTACTAAAATTGTCCGTGAGGATAAGATAACAAAACAGGCAGAGGTTATTTACCAGAGTGAACAGGCATCTCTTAGAGAAAAATCAGGTATCGAAAAAATGCTGTATGCAGTTGGAATAGAACCGGAAGAAAAGTTGGTAAGATATATTATGAAGCTGAATGTAAAATTTGGAGAATATCATACGCTGGATATGCTTTCGGATACAGAACAGCTTATGAAGAAATGCCGTGACAAACGGGATGAGGCTCTGGTAAAGGATTTTATCAGTTTGTGGAGGAAATGTACAGATGGCATATAAACAGGAGCTTTGGGATGAGGCAAAAAGGAAATGCCGGCTCGGAGAAGAAGAAATCCGCATGGCAAAGGAAATGGGGCTTAACCCCCAAAGCCTGATAAGGAATATCCCAAATAAAAAGGAAATGTGGAAGGCTCCGGTAAAAGACTGGATTCATGATATGTACGAAAAAAGGCAGAGAAAATCGGAGCAGAAAGCAAAGCGGAAAAGAGAGAATAAACAGTAAATCACAGCATCTAAGCCATTGGTTTAGGTGCTATTTTTTTGCTCTTTTTCAGGAAGAAGGTGAGGAAAATTGAACATCAAAAAGGTGGATGACAAGCCGATGGTCATTCATACCAAAGAAAAGACAAAGCTTCATGTAAAGACTGCCCCGGAGACAAAAATCAAGGCGGGGAAAGTCCTTACCGTAGAGAGGGCTCCCAAGTTTTCCGGGGGGGAGAGGGGAACAAAAGGGGAAAACA
>ERZ781272.409-NODE-409-length-32472-cov-5.564673_pt1 | contig 32472 bp, 29 predicted proteins | sample MGYA00375850_ERZ781272 | MGnify/ENA primary metagenome ERZ781272 (study PRJEB29790, sample SAMN06051246) | human gut metagenome | host: Homo sapiens | place: USA: Cincinnati, Ohio | collected 2013-06-21 | study: EMG produced TPA metagenomics assembly of the Gut...
CCTGTAAATACAGGCTATACCGGCATATAAGAACTTATAAAGAGATAGTCAAAAAGTATAGTTTGATTTACAAGAAAAAGGTGCTTTTTATTTGTTTAGATGTAAAGATATCAATAGTAGTGGAATATTGTCTGGTCTAAAACATAGATTGCCTGCAACTGATCAGTTTGACTGTAATATTTCAACCATACTTACTCACAAATGTACAAACGAGGTTGTAAATCATCCGGAAATTTATAAGTCTTTTCATAAAAAAGATTGTCTTGATTACATAGACCTGGAGAAAAATCCTTACTATAAAATGAAGTTTAGAGTGTTGAGATTTCCTATATCCGAAGATACTTACGAATGTGTAATGACCAATCTTCCCTCTATAGAATTCAATGTCGAAGAAATAAAAAAACTATATGCAATGAGGTGGGGGATCGAGACTTCTTTCAGAGAAATTAAGTATGCAGTTGGATTAACAAGCTTTCATTCAAAAAAGAGCGAGTATATAACTCAGGAGATATGGGCAAGACTTATCTTATATAATTTCTGTGAGATAATCACAGCCCACGTTACTATAACCAAATGTACGAACAAGCACGTGTATCAAATCAATTATACATTTGCCATACACATATGCAAATATTTTATAAATAAAATGGCGGAGAAATCTCCGCCAGATGTAGAAGCATTGATAAGTAAAGAAATTTTACCTGTTCGTCCTGGACGTCACGACCCTCGCAGAGTCGATCACAAGAAAGCAGTTAGTTTTCTATACAGAGTAGCTTAACATCAAATATAATATACAACTTTTTGAAGCAGACGAAAACATCTGTTTATTTGTGTTGCTCCAAAAAATCCATAGTGCCGAAAAAAAGAATCACCCTATCCTTGTTTTTAATAAAAACAGAAATAGGGTGATAACTATGTCTTGTTATCTTAATGACATTGCTCATTCATGAGGGGCCGGGGTTGTTTTTCTCTTATGGCATAACCCCCAGTCAGGGCAATGCTACCGAAAGCAGGTCTGTACCAGAACCATATACAGAACCGTACCGGTGCCAATACTGAGGAGCGTATTCTTCTTCCATTTATGCAGGACCAGAATAAACCCGATGGCAATCAGCTCCGGCAGGCCATGAAAAGAATCGAAAACAGCATCCTTCAGGCAATAAACCACCAGCAGCCCAATGACCGCATACGGCAGGACGGTGCCTAAATAACGGATATAAGACGGGGGCGTTTTTCCCTCCGGAAATATGAGAAACGGGAGAAATCTTGTCAGCATAGTCCCGAGGACAACAGCAAGAATCGTGATGATATGCTGTGTAACTGTCATAGCTCCACCCCCTCTCTCCTCTTCTTTCTGCCCCATGTAAAGCACAGGATAATGAGCGCCATTGCCGGTAAAATGAAATTGTCACTTCCAAAAACCAGCAGACAGAGCAACGAGCAGCCCACCCCTATCAGGGCTGAATGATGGCTGTCCGCTTCTTCCCACTGGTTGATAAACATAACAACAAACAATGCCGTCATAACGAATTCGATGCCTGTCGTATCAAAATGGATCACATACCCCAGAAGCGCCCCCAATGTAGCTCCGGATACCCAATAAATCTGATTGAGCATGGTGACAAAAAACATAAACCACCCCTTGTCCACATCAGGAGGCGGTGTGACCGTACAGTTGATTGTAAAGGACTCGTCACACATCCCATAGATCAGGTATGGCTTTTTCCAGCCCACATTCTGGTATTTCTCCAGCATGGAAATCCCGTAGAACAAATGACGGGCATTTACCATCAGCGTCAGAAAGAAAGCGTATAAAGGATTAAATGCGGACAACAGCAGGTTGACCGTTACGAATTCCATAGAGCCGGCAAAGATAAAAAAGCTCATCAGCATAGGATATATAAAGGAAAATCCCTTACTCCGCATAAGGAATCCGTAAGACATCCCCAGGAACAGAAATCCTATGCAAATCGGTATGGTGTATGGCAGCGCTGCCTTGAATGCTTTTGTCTTCATCCGTTTGTTCCTCCTTTTTATATTGATTTTTCTTCAAAGTCCCCTTATAATGGTTAATACTATAACAGACACATGTTTGGCAAATCAAACACGCTGTGTTTTGTATTTTAAAACCGTCCGGTTTAACTGTCAAGTAACGAAGGGAGCTTTTTATGGAACTTGGAAAAGTAATCGCAATAAATCTCAAAGAATTAAGGATGGAACGGAACCTGACACTGGGGCAGCTATCCAAAATTTCAGGTATCAGCAAAGCCGTGTTATCCGAAATTGAAAAAGGAAACAGCAATCCTACCATCAACACGATCTGGAAAATTTCAAACGGCCTGAATGTGCCGTACACAAAATTGATGGAGGGTGTGGAAAAGGAATCCACCGTTGTCCGCAAATCCGAGCCCACCGTCCAGACAGGAGAAACCGAACACTACCGTGTCTATTGCTATTTCAGGAATACGCCTGTCCGGAACTTTGAGCTGTTCTATGTGGAGCTGGATGGCAATTCCTCAAACGCTACCATTGGACACTCGGAAATGGCCCAGGAATATGTCTATATCATTCAGGGCGAGCTTGTCCTTCGCACAGAGCTTGGGGAGCAAACGCTTCGCGCAGGTGACGCCCTTGTTTTTGATTCGTCAATCAGCCATACCTACATTAACCGGCAGGACACACTTTTGTCTTTTTTGGTAATCAACTATTATCCCAATTAAATTTTAGATCACAGGAATATTTTCCACACACGGACATTTCCCCCGCACCCCCGTTAGATCCGATGATCGGCTGCATGCCCTGTGATAGGCCTGTGCGCAATATTCCGGAAACCGCCATGGCCGTTTTACGGCAGCAATTGATTTTAGCAAAAGCGCTTGAGAGCCGGGTCGCCTCGCTGAAAAAGAACTACGTATAAAGTAAAACCACAGGGCTGTTCCAACTGTCCCTTTATTCTGCGGCTCACTTCACTATTTTCCTTTCATATCAATCACTACATACTCGCAATGCCTGCCTGTCCTTACCGGATACTGCCAGCCTGCAAAACCGGAGGAAACCACTAGATGAAAACCCTCTTTTTGATAATCACCATAATTATACTGCCCCATCCATTCCAGCAACAAACCTGTCGGCCAGATTTGTCCTGCATGGGTATGGCCCGACAACTGCAAGTCTGCCCCCTCCGCCCTGGCTTCATCTGCTTCCATTGGCTGATGGTCTGCCACGATAATAAATTTATTCTTATCTGCCTCTGACAAAACCGCTTCCACAGACTTCCTCTGAACAGAAGCATCCTCCCTGCCGGCCAGAATAATATCATCTCCAACGGTTACATACCTATCCCTTAATATCTCTATGCCATTATCGGTAATCGCTTTCTCCAACTGTTCATCCGTATAGGTTTTTCTGGTTGTATAAGGCTGTCTGTCATGATTACCATAAACATAGTAAACCCCATACCTGCTCTCGATTGCCCCAAGCATCCCAAACACCTCATTCAGCTCTTCTAAATCGGTGCCTTCCTCCACAATATCACCGCCAAGTACCACAATATCCGGTTTCTTTGCCGAGATTTCTGCCAGTTTCCTCCGTAGCACATCCTTCTTTTGGACACTGCCATAATGGACATCGGTAATCAGCATAATCCGGCAGCCTTCCCTTCCGATTTCCTTTTTCGTTACAAATTCGTACCGGGTATTATTTATATGATTCATATTGCCGTACCCATATGCCATGAGACAACCGGCTACCAGCACCCCGGCAAGTCCGGAACGGCATACCATGTCCACAGTTTTTGCAACAGATCTCCTGTCTTTTATAGAGGGGATTTTTTTCAGGAAAAATCCTATGCACTCAAACACTGCCGAGGCAATAACAATATGAATGGCAACCAAACCAGGGAAATAGATAAAACTGATGGACACGGCCGCGACAAGACACGTTATCACAACACGCAGAATCCGTACCGTCCGTTTCTGTAAATCTGCTCCCCAAAAAACCATCAGCCGTTTTACCCAAAAAACCAGATATATTCCAATCAAAACAGCCAGAACAGCCATCGGAATTAAATAAATCATACTACTATCTTTCTCCCTTCGTATACAAAGCCATTATCTGATGAGCCTCCTGCAATATATACTGTGTCGTAGCCGTCGATGCTGATTTTGCTCTTTATCGCAGGCAATTTGGGCCGCATGGAATCCACCGCGCCCAGAGTAACTGTGATAACCCTGTTAAACAGCCTGACTGATTCAATCTCCCGCAAGTCGGCATGTAAGCGCTCTAATGGTATAGACGGGATCGTCATTTGGCAAATGCAATTCAAAGAAAGTTCCACTGCCTTCTTCCTTTGTGGCGGAGTGGACACACACTTCCCCTCCGCGGCATTTCAAATTTATAATTTCCAATCCCATAAACTCAACTGCTGCCCATTAAGTTTTTCTTCAAAGGTCTGTAAATAACCAAAAATTTGTTTGTTGTCATGAACAATCCCGTTTCTTTGGCATGTTTCATGGAACAGCCGCATGAGCTCCCTGTTGTTAGGACTGCCCAGCATATACTGCAATCCATAAGTTCGTATATATCGTTCCTTCATACCGGGGAACAGCCGGTCCAACTGCTTATAGAAATATTCCCTGTTCCCTTCACGGAGTGTCAGCCCCATACCAAAACAAAGGATTCCATAAACTCCGGCTTTGATGCACAAATCCAGAAGGCCGGAAATGTTTTCTTCGGTATCATTGATAAAGGGCAAAATTGGTGAAAGCCAGACCACCGCAGGTATCCCTGCGTCCCGTAATGCCATTAATACCTCAAAGCGCTCCCGCGTTGTACTGACATTCGGCTCCAGTTTCCTGCAAAGGGTTTCATCATAGGTCGTCAATGTCATCTGAACGACACACTTTGTTTTTTCATTGATTTTTTTCAGCAGGTCAATATCCCGCAGGATGCGGCTTGATTTTGTAATGACCGTAAATCCGAAGCCATATTCATCTATCAGGGACAGTGCCTTCCTGACATTGCAGATTTCCATCTCCAGAGGGATATAGGGGTCTGTCATGGCTCCTGTTCCGATCATGCATTTTTTTCGCTTTGATTTGAGCGCAGCTTCAAGCAGTTCTATGGCATTTTCTTTTACTTCGATATCCTCAAAGTCATGCTCCATGTGGTAGCATCTGCTCCGGGAATCACAATAAATGCACCCGTGAGAACAGCCCCGGTATAGGTTCATCCCATTTTTGGGCGACAATATTCCTTTTGTTCTTACGGTGTGCATATTATCCTCCTTCCAGACAACATACGCCTGCGCTTAACGCTTTTCGGCTGCTAACCGATAGCATATGCGCCTGCCCTCTTTATCTATATTGATTGACGCATCGATATCCCTGTCATTATTCCGATTTACGGTACCATGCCAATGGGACAACGCACCTGTTAAGAATTTATCATCTATCTGTCCCCTTGCCGGGAATCCCTCTTTTGTTAGACTGATACGGTAAGTGTCCAAAGAACAATCATATATTAACTTATCTGCCGCACAATGGCAACAGAAAATATCATTGCATAGCCTTGCTGAAACGGATTGAATGTGTGTATAGAAAAACGCCACAAAAAACCGTGGCGCTGATTCACAATATTCAGTTGAGGGTTAGAAAAAGCCAAAGTCTACATTATCACATACGAATCAAAATATTGCTCCTGAAAACAGGTTTCTTCTATAATTTCTTCTTTTGTGTAATGTGCATTTTGGGGAACAACCACCCACTTTTCCTCTATATCATTATTCCTGCGGATTACTGCTGTGATCTTACCTGTAAACTCCTTAACCGGCTTGTCAACGCCCAAAATATAAGCATCCTGTTCTTCGCCGTCCGGTGCAATTATCCCTTTTATATATCCATAATTAATAGGATAATACATATCCGGATGTTCCGGATGATAAGTTCCCATTGCCCTGTCAACTGTAACAGTTACTGTTTTTCCTATCATAATTATTCCTGCCTCTTCTTCTCTGTACTGCTGCACAGCTTGAAGTATCTGAAGCTTTTTGGCAATTTCCTTTTCACTCCTGAATATGCCCTCCAAGCTCTTGGCAGACATCACTCTGCGGTCATGCGGGTAAATAATCATAATGCCTGAATTGCACTGACGGCCTGCTCATAATCAGCACAGACCTGCTCTTTTAAAGCAGCCAGCTTTTCTGAATAATCGCCTGCCCGCAGTGCTTCGGTAAGCATACTGCTGGATTTGCAGAGATTCGAAAATCCAAGATTTTCGCAAATCCCTTTCAACGTATGAGCGGCGCGAAACGCCTCCGGATAATCTTCTGACGCAAGCTTCTCCAATAAAATATGATAAGTTCCATCACTCAAAAATTTAGTGAGAAACCTCCTTATCATATCTTCACTATAAAGCCGGGCCAGCACCTCGTCATAATCTCCGCCCAGCTTGATATAACATTCTTTCAGGCTCATAAATACCTCCGTTTCTTATCATTGTTTTTTATAGTAATGTGAACTACCCATTGTCTAAAGCCAATGGGCTTCCTGCTTCTACCACCTCGTAACCTACTATCTCCACAGGCGTTAATTCGGGCAGTCCCTGCCCTATCTATTTATTTTTCTTATGCTATTTGTCTTAATCCCTCTGCCAGTATATTCTTCGCGGCGTTAATGTCTCTATCGTGTTTTACACCGCACACAGGACATTCCCACTCTCTGATTGATAAATCTTTTGTGCCCTTATTTTGATATCCACACTTGGAGCATATCTGGCTGCTGGCAAAGAATGTATCTATCTTGATATATTTTCTTCCATTCCACACAGATTTATATTCCAGCTGCCTTGTCAGCTCATGCCATGATACATCTGTGATTGCTATTGCCAGATGATGGTTTCTGACCATGTTTTTTATCTGTAGCTCCTATAAACTGCTGTTTCACCCCTCTCCCGGTTTGGCCCTGTGGATTTGTCCTTCCTTAATCTTTCATCTATTATATACCATCCGCTTTAAAGACTGTACAGAATGTTTTTAAAATAATCTTCCAATCCACCCAAAAACTCCGCTCCTTGATATATTTTATATCCCATTTCATCCATTCATCAAAGGATATATTATTTCTATTGGGCTGTATCTGCCAATAGCATGTCAGTCCCGGCTGTATGTACAATCGCTGTTTCTGATAATCATTATACTGCTCTACCTCTCTGGGGAGAGCCGGCCGCGGTCCGACAATGCTCATGTCCCCTTTTAAAATATTCCAGAGCTGCGGCAGTTCGTCCAGCCCGGGGCTGCGGATGAAACGCCCCACACGAGTGAGCCGCGGATCGTTGCGCATCTTAAATGCCGGCCCGTCCCTTTCATTATTCATCAGCAGATATTCTAAACTGTCTTCCGCATTCACACACATGGAACGGAATTTATAAAATTTAAACGGTTTCCCGTCACGCCCGCAGCGAATCTGCGTGTACAGGGGACTGCCATGTGGATCATCAATATAAATCGCCAGTGCAAGAAGCAGCATCAGCGGAAACAGAACAATAAGCGCCAGGGATGAAAAAAAAATATCCTGTGCCCGCCTTCCGATCCAGTACTTCCGCTTGCTCCTTAACACTTCTTCGCGGTCAATGATTTCAAAAGCTGTTTTTTCCTTTCCCATACAATTCTCCATAATTACTCTATGTACTTTGATGACTTTGACTGAAGCTTTCAGCCGCCATAAAAGTCACCCTCCCTTACTTCAGCTTCATTTTGCTCTGAATCGTATTCTGAATCTTTTTGAACTTCTTCTCGGCCGCATCTTTATCAACGTCTTTGATGCTATAGTAAATCTTGATTTTGGGTTCCGTGCCGGATGGGCGAACCGCAATCCAGGAGCCATCTTCCAGAACATATTTCAGGACATTCGAAGTTGGGAGAGTACCAAAACCCGGCTCTGCTTCTTTCGGTATGCTGTAGTCAATCACAGACCTTATTCCATCAAACGGTGCCCCGGAAGTGCGAAGAACGGACATCATGGAGCTTATCTTCTCCATACCGGCCTTCCCTCTTAAAGTAAAGCTGTCTAACGCATCATGATAATAACCATATTCCGCATAGATTGCATTTAGCTCATCCATAAGCGTTCTGCAATTAGCTTTGGCTTCAGCAGCCATCTCGCAGATAAGCAGAGAGCTGACAACAGCATCCTTGTCTCTTGCATGAGTTCCGGCAAGGTATCCATAAGACTCCTCATATCCAAACAAAAAGTCATAATCCTGCTCCTTATTACCGGTTATCTTTGCCTGCTCAAACTGTGTAATCTTCTCACCGATATACTTAAAACCAGTCAATGTGGAAAATACCATAATTCCGTATTTCCGGGCAATCTCAGCTCCGAGTTCCGAGGTAACGGCTGTATTAACCACTGCCGGGCGCCGGTATTTACTCAAGTCTGTATGCTTCAGGATAAAATCCATCAGCAATACCCCAACCTGATTCCCTGTCATGAGCTGATAATCACCATCTTTTATTTTTACTGCAATGCCCACACGGTCGGAATCAGGATCGGTTCCAAGGACGATATCCGCACCCCGCCTTTTTGCCTGTCTGATGCCATGCTCCAGCGCCCGGCCATCTTCGGGATTCGGGGATTCAACCGTTGGAAAGCCACCGTCTGGAACAGCCTGTTCCGCAACCACATGAATAAATGTAAATCCATCCCGCTTAAGTGCTTCCTGTACCGGAATGTTGCCTGTGCCGTGCAGCGGTGTGTATACGACTTTCAAATCAGCTTTTGCTTCCTGGCTGTGGTATCTGCTCTGCTTCATGATTGCACCGATAAAACTGTCAGTCTCGTCCACCATTCCGATAATCGAATCATCCCCGGTAAAATCTATGGTATGATAATCGGTTATGGAGTCTACATAGCTTATCACCTGTTTTGCCTGCTGCGGAACCAGTTGGCAGCCAAACTCGTCATATACTTTATAGCCGTTGTACTCTTTCGGATTATGACTCGCAGTAACGACCACACCTGCCAGAGCATTCCGAAACCTTACGGAGAAGCTAAGCTGAGGCGTCGGGCAGGCATACGCATAAAGATACACACGAATACCCATACCAGACAATACATTTGCCGCTATCCTTGAGAAGTATTCACTATTGTTGCGCGTATCATATCCAATGACAACACCTCGTTTTTTACATACCTTTGCTCCGTATCTATCCAAAAGATATTGGCCTAAGCCTGTCGTAGCTTTACCCACCGTGTATTTATTCATACGGTTAGTTCCTGCTCCCATTACGCCGCGCAGACCACCAGTACCGAATTCCAGTTCACGGTAAAACCGGTCTTCAATCTCCCTGTCATCAGTGAGTGCAGCAAGCTCATTTCTGGTTGTCTCGTCAAAGAAACCTCCATTCAACCACTGTTCATATTTTTCTTTAAAGTTTATATTGCTTATTCTCATTATTTTTTGCCTCGTACACATATTTGGGGTCAATCCCTAAAGAAGATATCACTCGTATATACTTTGCCCCTGACATCACTGCTGCCGTCATTTGTCAATATCTTTTACGAAAGGGCGTTTCTATTCTTCTGAATCTGCCGGCCATTGTATAATCTGATATTCCTCATTTATTTCATCTTCCACCGTAACATTCTCAAGATAGACTTTCGTATCAGGCCCCAGCCGGTCCATACCTTTTATGGCACCGTTTGTGATATGAATTTCATTTACGGCTTCCTCCTCCGTATAACCGCCGTAAAGATCAACGTCGGGCATCTGAAGGTCTGTAAAATAAATGGTATCCGCCAGTTCCGCAAATACCAGATACCCATCGTCTGCCTCAATATCCAGACGGTTAATCTCCGCTTCGGGAACGCGTATAGCAGCAAGAATCGTGCCCGGGTCTGCATCCTCCACGGCAATATGGAGATCATTGACAGTCACCCTCTCTCCTGCCGCATGAATATCAAACCTTGCCTGGTATTCTTCAGAACCATCGGACCGGTATTCCCCGGCATTATCGTTACATCCGACCCGGCAGTTTTCTACCGTGATATCGTTTGAAATAATGTCGCGTCCTGAACAGATACAGATGTCATGCTTATTTCCGTAGGCAGAGCATCCGCTGATCGTGATACCATTTCCGAAGGCTTCGATCCCGTACCCTCTGTCACTTGTCGTAGTTCCTGTCCAGTTCTGTGCATAGCAGTTCTCCACCCTTGTCTGATAACAGTCATGAATCAATATTCCAACCTCTCCGTCAAATCCCTTTTCGCAGATAGAGCTGACATTATTTACGACGCTTTTGCACATCCTTTTCAGTTCCAGTCCACACAAACCGTCACAGTTTCTGGCCAGGATGATCAGGTTGGAAATATAGGCATGGTGCTCGTTAAAATAATCCACTGTATAATCCTCCAAGGTCAACCCCAGCGGATTGCTGCCCTGATAGGAAACGTATCCCTTGTGGTAAGTATCATAAAATGGCTCTTTTTCCATGATTACAGCAGCATCCGAAGCAGAGTCCCGATTAAGGGAAGCACAGACTGCCAATCCTCCGCCATCACAGTAGAGCACATATCCGTTTCCGTTTAGGGAAACGTCATAATCCCATACAGAAACCCCGGAAAAAAGATACAGATCCGAGATTAAAACAACCGGTTTTCCGGATTCCAGCGCCTTTTGTAAGGCAGGTGCATCATCATGTGTACCATCGGCCAGGGCGCCATACTGTTGCGGAGTCACAACATTTCCCGATCCGATTTCGGATAAGGCATACTCACCGGAAGAGGAAGAGTATGCTGCCGCTTCTGTTTTGGTGATACCTTCCTTTTCCTTAGAGGAAAAGAGTCCTGAAAAAAACCCCGGTTCATAAAACCGAATCAGGAAAGCAAATGCAATCAGCAGGAAACAGGGGAACAGCGCTTTCAGTACAAGAATTATGTTTTTCTTATGCTTTTTCATCGATTTCCTTTCTTTGTTCGTTTACAATCATGACAAATGCATCAGCACATCTGTCCCAGGTAAAATTTCGGAGCATTTTATCGGAGCTCTCTCTCAGGGCTTTTTCTGACGGATATTCGCCTGTCAGCCAGTTTTCAATCTGCCTGTCATCTGCACACAGGCAGTGCCCGGCCATTCCCTTTAACGTTAATGACGGCCCCGGTGCCAGGGAGGCAGCCACCGATGTCTCGTAATACACTGCCTCCATGATCGCCATGCCGAAAATTTCCTCTTTATTCAGATTGAGGAAATAATCCGACAGAACGTATATCTTCCACATATCCTGATAAGGAACACGGTTGATTCTCTTAATCCGGTCAGCAATTCCGTACTTTTCAATTTTTTTATCCTGCTCCCGGCGTAACGGGCCCTCGCCGATAAGCAGCAGTTTGAATTTTTTCTTATCTTTTATATGCTGAAATATCTCGATCAGGTCCAAGGGGCGCTTGTCCGCTTCCAGTCTGGATACATTGCACAGCACAATATCATCATCCTCAAAGCCAAGGTCCGAACGAAGCTGTACTTTATCAAATGTCCGGTAGTCGCTCTTCAGAACGGCGACATCCAGGCCAACAGGAGCAACCGTAATATTTCTTACTCCCAAATCCTCCAACTCCTTTTTTGCCCCCTCCGTCTTTGCAATTACATGATTTTTTTTAAATATTCTCAATGTTCCTGCAGCAAACCAGGCATTCATCACCCTGCCATGAAATCCGCCGTAAACGCTGTGCGTTGTACCCACATATGGTACAAAACAAATACCGTTTTTCCGGCAGAAACGGTAAATATGAAGAAGAAAAATCTGATTATCAGAAAAGCACAGCAGTCCGTCCATATCCTTTGTCAGGATTGCAGATTTCAAATATCCATGAGCGCCAAGCCCTCCGATCGGAAGGTAAAAGATGATAAGCCCCGGCTCAATCTCAATTTTCTCTGCTTTCATATCTGCATTCTTCTTCAGGCATTTGTATATCGTCACCGTATGGCCTTTGCGGACCAATGCACGCCCGAGCCCGATTTCCTGCGTATTATAAAATCCTCTTCTTCCAAAGCTGTTGATCATTGTACAAAGGATACCCATTTTCATATCTGCTGTTTCCTCTCAGATTGTATTCTTTTAAAGCACAGTTTAGGCTTCGTGCTTACACTTCTCTATTCCTATCCGCTTTTAAACCCATAAATACTTCCTCGTATTTTTTCTGAATCGCCGCCTCAGAATAGTCTTTTTCCATTAATGCAAGAAGGCGTTCCCCTTTTTCCGCCAGAACATTTGGGTTGGCTTTCCAGTCAGAATACATTTTGCCGATTTGTTCCATCATCTTTTCATAGTGACAATCTGCCGAATCATAATGGTATTTGTATATCAATTCTTCCGGAATCAGATTCATTGATGAGATATCGGAGCTGATAACCGTCTTTCCATAGGAAAATGCAAGGCGCCCGGCGCCTGAATTAGATGCGCTTTTCGTGTCATACGGCATAATCAGTGCATCCGATACATCCAAAGCCGGATATATCTCTTCATCAGGAAGCCTTTCAAACAATGTGATCAGATTCTTACTTCCGGCAGCCATAGCGTCCAGCTTAGCCTGATACTCTTTGGACGCCGGCTCTCCCGCAATAAAGAACGCCATATCCCGGTCTTCTGATTCTTTTGCAGCTTTTATGATCAACTCCGCGTTTTTATAAGGCAGAATTCTCCCAATAAAGCCAATCACCAGTTTGCCTTTAAAAGGATCTAATCTTTTATATATATGGGAATCCGGCTTCGGCCGGTAAGCTCCGATATAATTGACCGGCAAAATGGCATGAATCTTACACGAAAAATCCCTCCGGGGAAAAACTTCCTGTAAATCCTTTTCCGCGTCACCGGTAAATGCAATGATCACATCTGCCATATCCAAGAGCTGCAAATACAGATTTTTGCTCAATCTTCTGTAGCGCGGATCGTGTGGAAAACGATTGTGCTTGCAAAAGATGATTTTTATCCCGGCCTTCTTCATTCTCTGCAACTGTATTTTCCGTCTGATGAACCGTAAGACCGGCATATAAAATGCGCCGCCGTCTATATTTTCAAACCAGTTCATATAGACAGCATCATAACCACTCATATCTTCCGTCAAAAGTTCTCTGTTATCCATTGGATGACTGACAACACCAAACCGGGCAAACATGGAAAGATTCTTTTCAATATGGACATTTTTTGTTTTCTGAGGCAGATCCGGTATTATCATATGCATATTCAAATCCATTTTTCCCTCACACTTCCTTCCGTCCCCGATACCATTGCTCTGCCATCAGGATATTGAATACAAGCTGATCATACTTCTTCGTTTTTTGGAAGCAATCCCACACCTCTGAAACTACCGCCCCATCCAAATACCCATCCTGAATAAGTCTGCAATTATGAAAGAGTTCTTTCGCATATTCATAGGTACTTCCTTCCAGAAGCCATTTCCTGATTGGAACCCAAAAGCCCTGCTTCGGCCTTTCCAGCATTTCCTTCGGCACATATTGATACAGGATATCCCTTAAAATCTTTTTGCTGATTCCTTCAGAATACTTATACTTTGTGGGAATCGTCCATGCAAATTCCAGAAAGTCCCGGTCAAGCATGGGTATCCGGCTTTCCAGAGACACGGCCATACTGGCACGGTCTACCTTGTACAAAATATCATCCGGATAATAATATTGCATATCTGCCAACTGCATGGCGCCATAGATATCTGTCAGGTGCGCCTCCACAGTAGGCATTTCCGGTATTTTGCCGCCGGGAACGATATGCTGTGCCTGATAAATCCTCCGGTATTGAATCATTTCTCTGATATGGTTGACATTGGAAGCCCTCAGACATCCACCTGCTTTATAGAAAAGCGGGACATTGGCAGCCGGACTTTTCTCTATCAGAGTTCCTACGAAATGACGCAGGGGATAAGGGACGTAATTCATTTTTTTCCAAAGTGCCCCGCTGCTCCAATATCTCTCATATCCGCAGAAAAGCTCATCACCGGCATCTCCGCTCAGGGAGACCGTAACCTTTGACCTGGCCAATTTGCTTACAAAAAATGTGGAGATGAGTGAGGAATCCCCCAGAGGTTCCGAAAAATAATAGGGGAGCTCAGGAATAATATCCTTCATTTCTTTCTCGGTAAGATATAATTCCGTGTGATCCGTTCCCAGAACTCCGGCAATCTCCCTGGCATACTGTGCTTCATTAACAGTCGAATCATCATATCCGATTGTAAAAGTTTTCACTGGCTTATGGGACAATTTCTGCATCAGCGATACCACCAGGGGACTGTCAATCCCTCCGGAAAGGAAGGCTCCCACAGGAACATCTGCAGTCATCTGACTCTTTATTGCACTTGTTAAAAGAGCTTCAAGCTTTTCCCTTGCTTCCTCATAGGACCCGGCAAACGGGTGCTTCTCACCATATTTTGCGGTATCTAAGAGAGACCAGTAAGGTTTTATAACAGGATGACAGAACGGGTCCTTCAGATACAGGACCGAGCCCGGCGGCAGCTTATAAATCCCTTCATAAATGGAAAGAGGGGTGGGGACATATTTATATAACATATATTGTGCCAGCGCATCCCTGTTAATTTTGCTACTGAAACCGGGAATACACGAAAATAACGCACAGTCAGATGCAAACGCAAAAAAAGGAGCATGAATCCCATCCCGGATCATTCCATAATACAGGGGTTTTTCTCCCATTCTGTCTCTGGCCAGAAAAAGTATACGATCCCTTTTATCATATAATGCAATGGCAAACATCCCCTTGCAGAGGGCAAGCGTCTCTTCTATTCCATAAGCTTCTATGGCCTCTATTAAAATTTCCGTATCAGAATATCCCCGGAAGCGGGTGACATACCCATTCTTCAGAAGTTTTTCCTTCAGTTTTGCAGCGTTATAAATTTCGCCGTTAAAAGAAATCACATATCTGCCGGAAGCGGAATGCATAGGCTGTGCGCCCTTATCTGACAGGTCAACGATCGATAGCCGCCGGTGTCCTATGACCCACCCGGACTGCTCATCAATCCAGTATCCCCCGGCATCCGGCCCTCTGTGGCGCATGCGTTCTGTCATGGCAGCAATGATTTCCCTTTGATTCAATTTCTCATTACAAAATCCTGCAATCCCACACATTTTCATTCATCTCCAGTATTTTTTGCCATAACAGACAGAAAAACAGCTTGCATTCGCAGCCTATCTATCATGGCTTTTTATATTTCAACACTAATCTGAAAATCGCTGCGTCATCTACTAAATATCGTTTCGCCATTCGTTTGGGGTCCTGGGTAATACGGAACAACCATTCCAGGCCATGATTCGACATCCACTTCGGCGCACGCTTTATAAGGCCCGCTTCAAAATCCAAGCTTGCTCCAAGGCCGAGAGAAACCGGCACACCCAGCTTATCTTTGCTATGTAAAATGAAAAGCTCCTGTTTCGGGCATCCAAGTCCGACAATTAAGATATGCGGCTGAGCTTCTTTGATCAGATTCTCAATCCTGGCCATTTCCTTCTCATCTTTCTCAAAACCAAATGGCGGAGAATAGGTACCTGCTACCTGCAGCCCCCGGTACCGCCCTGTCAGGTTTTCTGCCGCCTTTGCCGCAACCCCCTCGGCAGCTCCCAGGAAAAACATCCTGTATCCTTTTTCTGCCGACATCCTGCACAGCAGAGGAAACAAATCGGAGCCGGAAATCTTTTCCTTTATCGGAGTCCCATACCATTTTGCGATCCACTGAAGCGGCTTGCCATCAGCCAGAATCAGCGAAGCCCCCGCATATACCACCTGCAGCTCCTTATTCGTTTCCAGCCGGACAATATGGTCTACATTCGGTGTTACCACATATGCACTTTTGTTTTCTTTTATCAGAGAATCAATAGCCTGTAGCGCTTCTTCCATTGTAAGATTATCAATTTGCGTATTCATAAACTTTATTCTTGCCATCTTTATCCTCCCTGCTGCAGACCAGTTATCTCACAGCCTGGCAACTAAAATTCTGTTTTTTCCACATCCCGGATAATTTTGTTATTCTGAGCGGCATTTACATTGATATTTGCCCAACTGAGCCCCTCATAGTTTCCATCGTAATCCATTTCATCAAACTGACGGACCAGATCCACGATCACTTTATGAGGATAGCTTTGAGGAATATCTGCAAATTCCTTCTCCTTGTTCGTTATAACAAGAACATCACACGCAGAGCAGACAGCGTCCAAATCGTCTGTGATCCTATCGTGCAGATGAGGAAGCTTTGCCGCAATAAAATCCGCATTTGTATTGGTTTTTTGGGAAACAGCTACATTCCTGTCATAAATGTGGATGTCATATCCCTTGCCGGACAAAGCTTCGGCTACATCTACGATGGGACTGCAGCGAAGGTCATCGGTTCCTGCCTTAAAGCTGAGTCCCAGGATACCCACTTTTTTTCTGCCCTTGCTTATGATCAGATCAACCGCATTTTTCTTCTGCAGCTCATTCGAAGGATTGATTGCCTCGATCACAGGGGTATTGAGATAGAGGTCATGTGCCAACGTCAGTAAAGCTTTGGTATCCTTCGGCAGACAGGAGCCGCCATAGGCAAAACCGGGTTTAAAATAATATGGTGAAATATTCAATTGCCTGTCCTTACAGAATATTTCCATCACTTTATGGCTGTCGATCCCCAGGCCCTTGCAAATATTTCCGACCTCATTCGCAAACACAATCTTCAGTCCATGATAGGTGTTATTGACATATTTCATAATTTCGGCAACTTCAATGTCTGTAGAAATAAATTCACCCGGAATCTCTTTATATAATTCACGTAATTTTTTTTCTGCTGCCTCACTGTCCGTACCAATCAGAGTTAAGGGTGGATTCATATAATCTCTGACTGCACTGCCCTCACGCAAAAATTCCGGGTTGGAAACAACCGCAAAATCTTTGCCGCAGATTTTCCCGGACTGCTTTGCAATGATCTCACCGACCTTCGCATTGGTTCCCGGCAGGACTGTACTGCGGATCGCGATCACATGAAACTCTGACTTATCAGCCAGGGCATTGCCGATCTGTCCCGCAGCATCAAAAATGTATGATAAATTCAGGTGTCCTTCCCTGGTGCTCGGCGTACCAACTGCAATAAAGGAAATTTCTGAGTTATGTACGGCATAATGATAATCCATCGTTGCTTCAAGCATTCCTTTCTCGTGTGCCACTTTTACCAGGTCATCAATCTCCGCCTCTATGATCGTAGGCCTGCCCTGATTGATCAGCCGCACCTTGTTCTCAGAGACATCAGCTCCAATCACATGATGTCCTAATCTGGCCATACATGCAGCGCCTACACATCCAACATAACCCAACCCCAAAATACTGATATTCATAGCTTTCTTCCCCCATCTTTACGTATATTTTGAATATAAAAATGAATCGGCACGCCAACAGCCGCCATAATCATTGCTGTACCAATCAAAGTAAACCAGTTTGAAGGTTCTAATACCTCTTTAATCGACAGAAAAATACCGCTCATCACGCCGGCAGATACCAGATGACAAACCAGTGTCTTATATATGGGCCCGGAGCTTGTTTTCAAACATCTGGCAGCATAGGCCGGATTGAAGAAAAGGTTAATCCCTAATGTAATCACTGCTGTAGTTGCAACGATTGCATACGCTCCCCAGTCAGTTAATCTCAGCAGGATAAACATAGAAAATATGTTCAGAAAGCCTCCTGAAATTGTTACCAGACAGGGAATTTTATTTTTGACGGTCATAGTATAAACATAGTAAACAGGCAGCATGGGGCCTGTGGTCAGTCCCGTGAGAATCGTCACAAGAGTCAGCAGGTACAACGTATTCGTTTCCTGTCCCGGTATCCATAGGGCATAGTACACCTTACCCAGGGAAAGAAATCCGGCGAGAATCACATTGGAAAAGTATCCGCATATTTTCATCGCCCTTGTTAATTCATACATAATCGTCCCCCTGTCCCCGCCTGTGTATGCCTTCAGTAATGTGGGCTGAAACGGCTGGAAGATCAGGGCATACAGTCCGTTCAGAATCGTTCCTACCGTTTTTGCAACAGAAATCTGCCCGGTAGCTATCCCGCTCAGCATCAGATTAGAGATAATTAAATCAAGCCCGCTGTTTAAAACATTTCCGAGGGAATTGAAGGAATTCCATATTCCATTACTGATCATTGTCTTAATTTTAGAAGTTGAGATCAGTTTTCTCCGAAACCTCAGTTCAGGAGTCAAACGCCTGGTTACGGCCATATTCCCTATCAGAAGGACCGTACTGGATGCCAAGGCTCCCACGCCCACAAACCATACCGACGGAACGAAGCATCGGATGAAAACAATTAAGGTCAACGCATCTGCACCATACGCCAGAATCTGAAGGATTCCGCTGATATCCAGCCGGTCTTTTATATAGGCTGACGCGCCAAACGGCGTAATAACTGTCTGCATAATAAAATTCAAAAAAACCGTCACAAACAGCAGCTTAACTGAAAAAACCAGCTCTTCCGGAATATTAAGCAAATATTCCAGCTTCGCAATCGCCGGCAATACCAGCACAAAGATACTGCCTGCAATAAAAATACATGCGGCAATCGAGGAAGAATAAAAGGAATTCGCCCCCTCCATATCCGCTTTATGGTATGTTACAAAAATATATCTGACAACAAATGTTGTTAATGCTATGGTAAATATCTGAGCATAGGATACTGCTGTCTTTGCCATGGAAACAAATCCATACGCTTCAATGCCGATTGTGTCCGTAATATATGGTGTCAGCAAAAAAGTAATTAAATAATTGATGCCTGCACCGATTCCTGAGAGCAGCATTGTCCTGGCAAGCTGTATATTCTTTTTTTTCATGATCGCGCTCCCGCCGTTAACAAAACAGTTCTATTCATATTTGCAGCTTAAGTTTACACCGCATTCTTTATCAGCACTTTACATTTAACAGAGATGCCTTTCCATTTATCAGGCATACGCCTGCTCCGGCCGGAATGAACATACAAAAGCCCTTTTGAAAATGCATGAACTCCCCGGAGCTTTCGCATTTCAGCTTTCCGCTGCCCTCGATACATAGCAGAACCTGAAAGGAATCCTCAAATACAGACAGAGAATATTCCCGGGAAATCATAATTCTCTGCACCTGAAAATATCGGCACCGGCAGAGTATCTCCCTTGAACCGCCCGGAAAATATTCCATCATTCTGGGCTTTCGCCCAAGAAGGGAGCCTGCCTTCATATCCATTACATCCATTGCTTTTTTGAGATGAAGTTCCCTCTTCTTTCCATCCTTTCCCACACGGTCAAAATCCCAGATACGATATGTGACATTCGAGCTGACCTGAATTTCTACAATAAGAGCCCCTGCCCCGATTCCGTGAACCATACCCGCAGGAATATAAAATACATCATTTTTATGTATGGAAACTTTCCGCAAATGCTTGTCCAGCATACCGTGCTCTACCGAATCCTGCAGCAATTGCCGGTTCATGGAATGCTCAAATCCATAAATAATCTTTGTATCCTCTTTCGCATCCAGTACATACCACATTTCAGTCTTTCCGTTTTGATTTTCATGTAACCGGGCATATTCATCATCAGGATGCACCTGGACAGACAAATTTTTCTCGGCATCAATAAATTTGATCAAAATAGGCAGCTCTGCGCTATCCTTCATCCTTCTTCCTAAGTATTCCGGATGTATACGGAGCACTTCTTTTAAAGTCCGTCCGCTATAGCAGCCGCTCGTGATGATGCTCAGCCCGTCCGGATGCGTGGAACATTCCCATGTTTCGGCAATCGGCATGAGCTCTATATCTTTGCCGTATTCTGTTTTCAGCCTGTTTCCTCCCCAAAGATAATCTTTGCCTGCCGGTCTTAATAGCATTGGCTCCATATGTCTAAACTCCGATTATTTTATTTCAAAAGGATAAATGATCTTATCCCTGCGGTTTATTTCATTGCCAATCTGGATTTCAATAATCTCCATATCTGTTTCAGCAATGACGGTATGTATGCATCCAGCCGCAATCGTAACAACATCTCCTGCACGAACCTGCTGTTCCATACCGTCTACAACTGTTTTTCCCCTGCCTTTGACAACCGTCCATACCTCTTCTCTCAGCTCATGGCTATGATAATTCAGCCTTTTTCCTTTTGCCAGAGAAATCCGGATGGTCATGGCACCCGGATGGACATCCAGCACCGTAAAGGTTCCCCATGATTTTTCCGTATAACGAATGTCCGTACTGATACGTTCCACATACGGTTTTATATATTCACTTTGATTTTTATCGGCTACAAGAATTCCATCCCCGCTGGCTGCAACAATCATATCTTTGCATCCCATACAAAGAAGCGGAATATTTAATTCATTTAAAGCATGAGTATTCTCACAGGTCTCATCCAGTGTTACATTTCCCTTGGTGAGGTCTGACATGACCTCAGCCATTGTATTCCAGGTTCCGACATCCCTCCATTCTCCTGCATACCGGATAACCTGGATACTGGATTCCTTTTCCGCAACAGCATAATCAAAGCTGATTTTCTCCAATGATTCATATTTGGTATATAAGTCGCGGTAATCTGTAAAACCGATAAGCCCATGAGCTTTCTCCAGAAGATAACCTAATTGAAATGCAAACGACCCGGCATTCCATAGGGCGCCCTGCTTAAGGTACTTTTCGGCAGTCTCCCTGTCCGGTTTTTCTTTGAATTCTTTTACATGACTTACCATGTCCGTAGTTTCCGGAATAATGTATCCGTAGCGTTCGCTTGCATAGGCCGGTTCAATCCCTATCAGTGTCAGGTTCGCATTTCCCTGTTTCACAAATCTTTCCAGGTTCTTGAGAGACTCAAAATAATCAGCACCCACATAAGGATCAACAGGGCATACCATAACCGTTTCTTTCTCATCAACCCCAAGCTCATACTTTAAATATGAAGCAGCCAGCACAATTGCGGGAAAGGTATCCCTCCTGCAGGGTTCGATACAAAGAGATACGTTATCACCAAGCTGATTTTGAATAACGCTTACCTGACTCTTACTTGTTGCAATTGTAATGTTTGCTGTTTCATCAACAGCCCTGATCTGATGATAAACTCTCTGTATCATCGACTCATAATTGCCGCTCTCTGTCTTGAGCAGACGAATAAACTGTTTGCTGTATATATCATTTGACATTGGCCATAACCGTTTTCCGCTGCCGCCTGACAAAAGAATGAAATTCATCTCAGTTTTCCCCTTTCTCCCCCAAATCTTCTCTTTCCAGAATACTCTTTTATTTCAGAAACTTTATTCCCTGATTATTTCCTCCAGGCATTGCCGCAAGTATTCTGGAAAATAGTATCTCAAATCCGTATGCTCGGTATAATTTCCAACATTTTCGCAAATCTGAATTCCCCGGGCAGACAGATCCTCCAACAGATCCTTTACATGTTCTTCATATGTATGTTCTCTATCAGAGTAATGTATATAAACCCTCTGAGTACCTCCCATAGTATCATTCTTAATTTTTTCTTTCAGTCTCCTGTCCAACTGCCCAATCATATCACCCGTCACATTTTTCCCTACAATATCCTCAAGATTTACCATAAACTTATCACTATTCAGATAAGTGCCCACATAATACTGCGGCGCAGCTATAATCATCTCAGAACATTTATAATGTATTCCGAAATTAAGCGCAGCATAGCCGCCTTTGCTGGACCCTATAAAAATAAGCTTTCTGGCATTGCATTTTTTAATATATTTGTCAATCAGCTCATATACGGATCGTTCAACAGAAAATTTTCCATTGCAGCCCAGATAATAATTGCCTCGATGATTTTTTCCGAAATCGTCCTTGATATACAAACGGTTTGCATCAAAATCCCTGATTGTCCGGACATAATTATAACGTGCGCCTTTATCACTAAACGCCTGGAATCCTATAATCAATACATCACTTTTCTTTTTTTGAAAAAATAAATAATGCAATTGTTCACTGCCTTCATGAGAAATAAATGTTTTCTCTTTTATTGGTACAATCAGCAATAGATATAATCGATTCAGTATTCGTGTCACTTTTCTTTTATTCATTTGTCTTCTCCTCCGGCTTTGTCTGATTCGGCTCTCATGATTGCAGTCATTTGAAATTTTTATTTTTCTTATTTATTTTCAATCCTACAGTGATCATAAGTGCTCCAAGAAATGCCCCTAAAGAGTTGGCGATAATATCGTCTATGTCGCATGTGCCGGAATGCAGAATTAGCTGTCCGGTTTCTATAAGCACGGAGAAGAGCATTCCAAAAGAGAAAGCGGATACAAGTTTGCCATGACTGTTATCCGTTACAAAAGGAAATAAGACTCCAATGGGTACAAACATGGCCACATTTAAAAGAATATGATCGAAGGTTTCAATGCCATCTTCCTGTACCCAGTTCAGCACCTCCATCTGCACCTGGAAATTCGTCCCCTGCCCGCGCATGAAAACCGTAATATACAGTACCGCCAAAATATAGGCAATAAGCATAACCAGAACTCCCAACTGTATTTGAGGCTTCTTCTTTATTGAACTATAAATCTTAACGCCCCAGAACAAACCGGAATAAACAATCGCAGCCGCATAAAGCAAAAGCCCTAATTCACCTAAATAATACCCAAGCACTGCGAGCATTCCGACAATACAGCCATAGATCAGTAAAACAATTGCGGCAATTGTAGAGACTGACCAGCTTCTGTCCAATCTCGCAGCTACAAAACTCAACAGTACAAAATAACCCGATACAATCAAAAAAATAATTAAAAATGAATTCATAATTCCCCCCATTACCGGTTGTTCACCCGCTTACTGTGACTCCGCCTGACTATCCTCCGCTTTTTGCCGGAGAGGACGGCTCTCAGGTCCCGGGCGGTTACAGCACAAAGCCATGACAAGAAACATCCCCAGCATTTTATAATCATAATTTCCCCCTAAGCATCTTTCAGTCAGACCATTCATCATCAGATAAACAAGTATCATACTGCTGAACAGATAATTGTTCGGGGGAATTTCTTCAATATCCCTCATGGTATACAGCAATGCGGCAAAAAACATGGCAATACCTATCAATCCGCTGTTTAACCAGAATTCCAGCAGCACATTGTGCGCTCCCGTTGTCATGGTTCCGAGAAATGAATATTCACTGAATCCTGCATGTATCAAAGCAACTGCCCTCGAATCCCGCCAAAACATTCCATAGCCGTAGCCGGTAAACGTGTTATGATTCATCATGACAGATATAATCTGGTTCCAAAGCGGAATCCGCCCTGTTAATGTGGCGTCTTTTCCAATCGCATTGAAAAACCATTCAAAATACGGCATGAATGTCAATGTCGCAAATAAGAATAAAACATTGCCGGCAATATATCCCCAGCCTAACTGCAGCCTGACATGGGACGGCAGAAAAAGCGCCGCCAGAGCAATCACCATACAAAAGACCGGCCCCGTCGCCTGGCACATAGCCATAAGAATCCCCTGTATAAGCAGAATTATCATCCATAACCGGTAAGGCTGCAGTTGTTTTCTTCTTTCCCTGATGAAAAAGGCCATGGCAGCAATTCCGAAAGCCAGCTCCGAAGCAAAGCTGTTTTTAGAAGGGTAAAGACCCTTTAATGCACGTATAAAGGTTGCACCGCTCTCAAATGCCCTGCCCGGATACATCAGCATAAACACCAGAACAAACAGAACGAATATGGTCTGCGCAATACAGATTAACTCAATCACACGTTCAAAGCGGAATTGCTCCTGAAGCCATATTGCAAAAAGGAGTGTCACAAACAATCGAATGCAGGTAATGAACTGCAGAGAAGGATATCTGGTCACCATCATGGATTCTATAAAAATAACAACCCCGAACAAATATAGCACCGTATACTTTTTATCCAGATTTACAAGCCGGACATCCAGCCAGGATTTTCCGCTTGAAAGCAGCATCGCCAGTATTTCAATGACAAATGCCGCATATTCCATAACGCTCCCCATCCACTCCCCATAAATTTCCGTAAAATTTCCGGGAAATCCCAAAGAAATAAGAATGGCAAAAATAACAAGCAGCTCAATTTTAAAATCTGTTTGTCTTGCGTTTCCATTTAATTCCGACATTTCATTGCTCCTGATCAGTATCCTTTTCCTCATCTGCCGCCTTCGTGTTATCCTCAGCTTGAAAGAGCAAATCAACAAAACTGTCACTTGTTGTCACCTGCGGAGTATCACCCTGCATTTCTGCTCCGCTTTCTCCTGCAAATCCGGCAACTAACGATTTAATGTTACTGTCATCTCCAGAGACAGAAAAACCTTCCTGATTTTCTGAATATTCCTGATTCAGATTCGCAAAGGGTTCTGTTTCGTTTTGGGCTTTGGCTTCTGCCTTTTTGATTTTTTCTTTTTCTCTGACAGGATTTTTAATTCCCTTTTCACTGACCTGAACACCGTTTACAACACATCCCAGAATGCTGATTCCTGACTTTTCAATACGCTCCAGAGCCTCTTTAATCTCATGCATGGATGCTGTGTCGTAACGGACAACAAACAGCGCGCCGGATGCAATCTGGTTCAAACTCATCGGATCAGCCGTAAGCCCTACCGGTGCGGTATCCATTAGTACATAATCATAGCCGGCCGCCATTTTCCGTACAACCTGAAACAGGTTGCTGTCCAGCGGAATGGAGCTTTTTTCAAGCACTGTGGGAAGGATATCAAGATATCCTGTCAGACTTGTTATGGCTTCTTTCTCCGTAATATTCCCCGCATACAGTGCATTCAGGGAATGTTCGTATTCCACCTTATTCAGGAAAAGGCTTCCGAGAGTAGGATTTTTCATATCGAAATCAATCAAAAGCACATGTTTCTCCAAATCTGACAACTGTATCGCCAAATTTGCAATCATGCTTGTTTTTCCCTCATTTCGCAAAGCAGAGGTAATGTAAATGATATGCGGGGCTTCTCTTTTTCTCAGACGGTTCTGTATAATATGGGCAGCGGAAGCAAAACTTTCGCCAACCTCCGAATGTGCTTCATCCTTTACCAATATGGATTTCCTCTTATTGAAAAATGCTTTGTCATCTGCAATCTCACATAAAATTTCCATTCCATAATCAGTTTCAATATCCTGGACATTCAGCAGCGTCGGATGCATAATTAATTCCAGCAATGTAATGCCAAGTCCAAGTCCGAACCCCAGCAGCGCCATATATCCCCAGAGAATGATGTTGATGCTTCCGCCAATCAAATACTTGGAGCTGGGTTCATTGATCACAGAGACATTGCCGATACTTAAGGTTTCCTTCAGAATCTCCGGCGCCTTACTGTTGATTTCAGAAAGTATCGTGATGCCCTCCTTCGCACTGCGCCAATACAGGGACATTTCTATAATCTGGGTTTCATTATACTGGGTGAGTGTCAGATTATCCGCAATATCCTTCGTTGTAACACCAAGCAGTCCGGCAGAATCAATGATTTCTTTCAGCATCTTGTCACTTGCTAACACATAAGCGACAGCGTCAACCATATCCTCCGCCATATTGATGTCATTGTAGCTTGGAAAATCGTATCCGGAAGTAAACAATCCGGAATTCGTCTGTGTATTCACAGAAAATGAACTTGTAATGATATATTCCCTGCTCATTTCACCACGCAGATATGAAATACACGATAGAACAACGCCAATAAACAGCCCTGCCGCAGTCAGTACAATTATCAGAATACGATGTTTGATAATCCCATACAGGATATCTCCTATTCTTATATGAATTCCGTTATTCCTCACGACTCATTTCCTTTCCTGCTTCTTTCCGGCGTTTTCTTTTTTTCAGAAGCTTTGTCACCGCAAAAATACCAGACAGCACGATACAACAGCCGATAGCCGCCGCCGCGATATTCTGCATAGTCCAAACGGTTACGGAAAACTCCTTAAGCGCTTTATCTCCTGCAACCTTAAACTCATGCTTTTTATTTTTATCCCCGTTCAAAAGCACATAATAGTCTCCTGCCGGAAGATTTTCAAAAATTTCCGCAGAGCCGCTGGTTGTCCAGGTACGTATCAATTGATTCGTGCTGTCATACAATGCCATATTCACACTGGAAACAGGTTTGCCAAAGAGTTTGTCTTTCGCACCGATACTGACACGTACAATATAGTTTGTAAGATCGAAGGATACTTCTGCCTCCTCCTCAATCCGTCCGTTTTCCGACACAAAAATCTCTGTGGCCTCATCACCAAACCTGTAATCCTCAGGTGCGCTTTTCTGACGCAGTTTATAGATTGTATTTTTCTCCAAATCCGTAAAAACAATCTCCCCGTTTGCATCTGTTACCGCACTTTTAGACAGCTCAGGGTTTTCGTCACAGGTCAGGGTAAATTCTGCACCCTCCAGCTTCATATTTGTGTAAAGCTCGTCTGTCAAATTTAACCTGATCTTCGTCTTTTCACAGAAAAACTTCAGAGGCTCCGGTGCATTTCCGTCCTTCTTTTTCACCTCTGCCTCCACGCTTTGTTCTAAACCGGCGTAATACTGGGGGATTGTTCCCTGTGTAACGGTATACCGCCCCAAATACAGCTCCTTGCTCTCGCCGGCACCCTCCTCATTAAAAGTCACCGTATCCGCCAACTCATTTTTTGTATACCGCACAGACTCGTCGGCCGTGATAATATCCTCTGCAGCATTCACCTTAAAGGTGCCGTCCTGAATGGGCTCATGAGTTTCCATATCTTCGATTGTAATCGGAATCACATTCTTAGAAGGGGAAACCTCGATGGATACAACATAAGGGTCCGGCCAGTCATAAATATCATCCAGATCAAACTGTACCGCCTCCGCCAAATCGTACCCTTCCAGCTCTGATATTTGTTTAAAATAATAATGTCCTTCCTCAATTTTTTCCGGAAGGTAAAATACGCCCTCTTTTGTCGTTTCGTAATTGCGGTATTCTGTCTTCACCGGATAGTATGTATTTAAAAACCGCAGAGCACCCCCATCACCTTTGAGCTGTTCTTCATATAATTCAAAGGTAATCCCGGCTTCCCGGATGGCACGTCCTGTTTCCTCATCAACAACCGTTGCATAAACAGCAGCCTTGTTCCAGTCTCTCCCATTGTGGGTTGGAAGCGGATATTCAAATTGGTATTCCGGATCGGTTCCTATGCCGCTGCCGCTGCCTCCGCCGCCATTGTCCTCATCGTCTTCCTCCTCATCGTTCTCATCCTCCCCGTGGTTCCCTCCGCCGTCATTGTCATCTTCATCATCTTCGTTCCTGACTTCCGGATAATGATATGCATCACTGTTCTCATCGCCAAATTCATTATCGACATTATAGCTGTCTCCTGCTTCGGCATCCGGCAGATCATTTTCCGGTATCTGCATCAGGTATAAAATCAACAGCATAATAATCAGCAGAAGCACAAGAACCAGGGCGGACATCATATCCGTATTTGACTGCCAGAAATTTATTTCTGTATTCGTCCCTTTCCTTTTTTTCATGACCCTCGTCTCCAATTCATTATCTTCTCAAATTCGTCAACAGAAACAGCCTTTGAGATATAATATCCCTGTCCCTCTGTGATTCCATTTTTGCGAAGAATTGACATCTGCTCCATATTTTCGATACCTTCTGCCACCATAGATATACGCATATTCCTTGCCTGTTCCGCAATGGAAATAATATTCTTGTTATCCTTGCAAAAACGCAGATCCAGCTTATAAGCATCCGCATAAGCAGGAACTTCTCCTGAACGCAATGCAAAAAAATCACCCTGAAAACCGTCCAAAACAATCCGGAATCCTTTTTGCTGAACCTGCCTTTCAAATTCCCCTGTAATATTCCGGGCCTCCAGATAGGCATTCTCGGCAACATCAAATTCTATACACCTTGGCGGAAGCCTGTATTTTTGAAGTAACTCAGAAAACACCTCCGCAACATCCAGGGCCAGAATATCTGTCTTTGAAATGTTTACGGAAACCGGAACCGGACGAATCCCTTCGTCAATCCATTCTCTTATCTTTGCACATATTTGATTCCAGATATACTGATCAAGCTTTGTAATATATCCGTTTTTCTCCAATATCGGAATAAATACGGACGGCGCCACCATTCCAAGCTTCGCATGATTCCAACGCACCAGCGCCTCCGCCCCGATAATCTCCTTTGTATTCAAGTCATAGCGCGGCTGCAGATGGAAAATAAACTCATTATTCTGTAAACCGGCCAATATTTGCGGCATCAGCACGGACTCGCTGGCAGCATTATTCTGAAAAGCCAAATCCATATTCGACAGGGAAAAATTTCCATTCTGTGGAATACGGTTCAATTTTTCCTGAATCTGATACATTTCCTTTTTCTGTGAATATCTTGCCTGCTCTTCCACGGAAGGAATTACATTGCGCTGAAACATGGCTGTAAACATTCCCAGATCACGGAGCATGATATTCCAGATAATTTTCAGCATAATATTAAATACAATAGAGAGAATCACACCGGAAATAGATGTATAAAATGCCACCTGAATGCCACTGAAAAGCGTCTGTATACTGGTCAGCGCAGCATCCACGGAGCTGACCTGAATACTGTTGATACCGGTAATCAAACCGATGAAAGTACCTAAAAGTCCAAGACCGGTCAATGTACCCGGTATCTGAACCAAAACTCCCTGCCAACATCTTAATGACAATTCTTCCTCGTTGATTGCTTCATCAATTCCTCCAACGATCATGCCGTTTTTTCGTTCCTGTTCGACCTTTCTTTTATACTCATCGAATAACGAATCCAACTGTTTTTGTCCAAAAAAGTTATCCATTTTTGATATGGCAAGCCATGGCATAGACGCCTGCGTTTCCTGCGCTTTACGAATATTACCGGCAGCCCTGTCAAAGCCCGCGCTGTAGTGAATTAACGGCATTACTCCTATTGCTGCCCCCAGCAAAATAATCCCGGTCATAATCCCAACAATCACCCTCGAAAGCCAGTCCGGCGCAGAAATTGTTAAGGCCCCTGCGCACACCAGCATTGCTAAATTTGCACTATATGAAAGCCACCTTTTCATTAAAAACTCTCCTTTTGCCATTTCAACTTAACTGCCCGTATACGCTTAGTTACCGGACTAAGACCACAGCTTTTATTATGTCCTATTGTGGTCCCTGCACAAACGGTCTGCCAAACACCCGTCTTTATAGATTTTTATTATAGCACCCGGCCTTCTCACAAATTGCTCATACGGAAAGCTCTCATAGAAATAGCCGATGCAGGTCAAATCACTCAATATTTTCTGCTTATCTTCCAAACTCCAGCCTGCTGAGCGTGAATTCCGCCCAGCTATATTGAAGCATATACTCTCCCCGATAGAGGTTGACTGCTCTGCCATCGCCATTGAGATAATCGTAGCAATCACAGGAGACACGGGAGATATCCAGACCAAGGCTGTTGCCTTCTTTCACCAGCACAAAATCTGCACCCGATTTCCGTAGTGTATTTTTTAAATCATTTATGCAGTTTGCCAGCCGTTTTCGCACTTCCGCATTGTCTGTCTCATCCTCCCATAGCACGGCCCGAAGCTGGGCGTATGTTACCATTGCTCCCCGCCGGTCCACAAGATACGCCAGCAGCTCTTTTGTTTTTTTCCGGGTAAAATGGACCGGGCGTCCGCGAACAAAAAATTCAAAATTTCCGAAGGTCTGAATCTTTACCGGTGTCTCCTCAGAAACGTCTTTCCGCAAATCCTCTATCTCATAGCGGATATCTCCGGCGCTCACAGGCTTATCGATATATCCGCTGGCGTGCATCCTCATGGCGGGTCTTATGTACTGCTCATATGCTGTTACAAAAATAATGTTTGTGTCCGGGTTAACCTCTTTCATCTCCTTTGCCAGGGCAAGGCCGTTTTTGCCGGGCATCTCAATATCCAAAAACGCCACATCGCATCGCGTGCTTCTGTTAAATGCCGCAACTGCATCTCCGTCGGAAAAGGAGAAAATATCTGCTTCCGGGCAGACTTCCCGGACACATCTTTCCAGCCGCTTTAGCGCCAACGGCTCATCATCCGCACAAACTATAATCACTCCTGCCACCCCCTTTATTGTCTGCATATCTTTTGGGAAGCCGCATTGTTACCTGAGTGCCGCAGCCTGGGCTGCTCTCCACGGTAATTACCCCGCCTCTCATATGCAGAAGCCGCATTCGTACATTATCCAGTCCCACATGGGCTTTGTTATCTGCAGGCGGTGCGTCGGGATCGAACCCCACGCCGTTGTCGAAAACGGTTATAATGTAATCCGTTTTGTCTGAAAAGGTCGAAATTTTTATGGTTCCTCCCTCCTTGCGTTTTGTAATGCCATGATTGACAGCGTTCTCCACAATGGGCTGGAGCGTCAGCATAGGTATCAGAAAGTCCTTTTCCAGCAGGTTATATTCCACCTGAAGGCGGTTTTGAAACCTGTACTTTTCCAGAGAAAGATACAGCCCGGTATGGCGCAATTCCTCGTCAAACGGAACACACCCTTTCTGCGACAGGGAATCCATGTTTCCCCGAAGATAACCGGCAAATTCGTCCACGGCTTTCTGTGCCTCGCCTGGCGCAGATTCGCACAGCTCCGAGATGGCAGTCAAACTGTTGAAGAGAAAATGCGGATGTATCTGCGAGAGCATTACTGCTGTCCGGCTCTCCACAAGTTCAAGCCGGGTTTTGACAAGCTCCAGCCTGTTGCCGTAATAACGCTTTGTCTGGCCGAACAGCATGATGAGGAACATGACCACCAGCGCCATCGTATCCGCCAAAAGCAGGATATAAATTCCATAGACAAAATACTGGAAAAACAGGGCCAGCGCAGGGAGGATGATATAAAAGCCCAGGGCAAATTTTCCCCCGCTTGCCAGCCGTTCCCGATAGCGTATTACGAGTGCCGCATCAATCATAGTGCTTGCCGCGCCAAGAAGGAGAGAAAGCCAGTAAAGGCTTGCCCGATGATAAAAATTTTCCGCATCTATTGTGTAGTACATTCCATTGAATTGAGCTATTACCAGCAATAGGAGTGAGACTGTGCAGAGGGCAATAGATGCCTTTTTCCAACGTCCCAGCTCCCCGCTTCTCCCTATACAGGCAATAATGTAAAAGGTAAGCAGCAGGGACATCACATACCCGCTTGCAAATTCCACAAAATTTGTCACGAGCAGCACGCCGTGGATATAACGGGCGGCTCCACCCCTGAAAAGCAATCCCAGCAGGTTTGAAATCACCTGCACTCCATGGGTCAGAAAGACGCCGGCAAGAAGCAGGCTGTCGGTGCCTAATGGTTCCCTCCACAGCCATACGCCGGCCGCGCCGATAAAGCATAGCAGCAGACAGAACACATCGGCTGAGACGCTGAAAAGCACTATGTTTTCCATTTGCCTACCTCCTCCCGACTTTATCCGACAGTTTTTTGAATCCTCATACATGGTATCTTCCGGCATCATTCATGAACAACTGAATTTTTCTGCCCTTCCAACGGATATTAGAACCCCGGCAACTACAGCCACTATAATTGGGGTTCTTTTTTCATCAGATTAACTCTTTTATAATGGTGCTTCTTAAATTCTGCTATCACTGATTCCAGGTGTTTCATGTCAATTGGCTTAGGCACATGGGCATCCATTCCGGCATCCATCGCTTCCCTGACATCTTCTGCAAACGCATTTGCCGTCATGGCAACGATTGGAATTTCCTTCGCACAGGGATGCGTGCCGGCCCGAATCGCCCTGGCCGCTTCATATCCATTCATGACAGGCATCTGAATATCCGTCAAAATCAAATCATACCGGCCGGGCCCGGATTTCTCAAACGCTTCCAGCAGCTCCTGACCGTTGCTGACCATATCGCATATTACGCCGTTCATGTTCAGCAGCTCCCGCAATATCTCGGCATTTAACTCATTGTCTTCGGCGGCAAGAACCTTTACGCCGGACAGCGCACAGGCGGCTCCTTCTATACCGGGCGTTTTTTGCTCCCTGGCCTGAACCGTTACGATCGCCTGCTTAAAGCTTGTGAGGAAAAACGGTTTTGCGAGGAAACCATCAATGCCTGCCGCAAGAGCCTCCTCCTCAATCTCATCCCATTCGTATGCGGTAAGAAGGATAATCGGAATATGTTCCGGCAGCATCGCCCGAATACGCCTGGCCGTTTGGATGCCGTCCATACCGGGCATTTTCCAATCCAGGAGCACAAGGTCAAATGCGGTTTTCTCCTGATGCGCCTGCCCGATTTGACGGATAGCGCTGTCGCCGCCCAGGGCGTATCGGACAGACACCCCGGTGCCCTCCATGACACGGATCACATTTGTACAAATAATTTCATCATCATCCACGACCAATACACGGGTGATTCCGTGGTTTTCCCAAAATTTTTCATCCACATTCTGCTCCTGAATGCGCAGCTCCAAATCAACGGTAAAAACACTTCCCTCTCCCTGTTTACTCTTCAC
>ERZ781272.410-NODE-410-length-32417-cov-10.327946_pt1 | contig 32417 bp, 30 predicted proteins | sample MGYA00375850_ERZ781272 | MGnify/ENA primary metagenome ERZ781272 (study PRJEB29790, sample SAMN06051246) | human gut metagenome | host: Homo sapiens | place: USA: Cincinnati, Ohio | collected 2013-06-21 | study: EMG produced TPA metagenomics assembly of the Gut...
GAACACCGGCGGCCCTTGCCCTTTCTTGGCCCCTCCTAAGTCCGGCGGCCCCTGACCTTCGTCAGGGCCCGCCTTGCTTTCTGCCCAAAAACATTGTATCATGGAACAAACCGACAACAGGAGCTGTAGACCATGTATTTCGACACCCATGCCCACTATTACGACGGCGCCTTTGAGCCCGACCGGGACGCACTGCTGGCCGCTCTGCCCGCCCGGGGACTGGCGCTGGCGGTCTGCCCCGGCTGTGATCTGGCGTCCTCCGCCGCCTCGGTGGCCCTGGCCGAGCGGTACGACTTCCTCTACGCCGCTGTGGGCTTCCACCCGGAGAACCTGGAGGGAGCCGCCCTGGCCGACCTGGACCAAGTCCGCGCCCTGGCCGCCCACCCCAGGGTCAGGGCCATTGGGGAGATCGGCCTGGACTACTACTGGGTCAAGACCCCCGAGGCCCGGGCCTTCTCCCGGGACTTCTTCGACGCCCAGCTCTCCCTGGCGGAGGAGCTGGACCTGCCTGCCATCGTCCACGACCGGGACGCCCACAAGGACTGCCTGGATATCGTCCGCTCCCACCCCAACGCCCGGGGCGTGTTCCACTGCTGCGCCCTCAGCCTGGAGGACGCCAAGGTGGCGGTGGACCGGGGCTGGATGCTCTCCTTCACCGGGAACATCACCTTCTCCAACGCCAGGCGGGCTCCGGAGGTGGTGCGCTGGGTCCCGCTGGACCGGCTCATGCTGGAGACCGACGCCCCCTACATGGCGCCCGAGCCCCACCGGGGGGAGCGGTGCGACGCTTCCTTCCTCCCCCTGACCGCCGCCCGTGTGGCCCAGCTCAAGGGGCTGGAGACCGGAGAAGTCCTCCGGGCCACCCTGGAAAACGGCAAACGGTTTTTCAACATTCTGTGAGGAGGTACAACCGTATGGAGACCATTTCCTATGCGTATGAAGGGGCGCTGTACGTCAACCTGACCAACCGGTGCGACTGCGCCTGCGTGTTCTGCCTGCGGCACAACGGCCACAAGGGCAGTATCTACGCCGATGACCTGTGGCTGGACCACGAGCCCACCCGTGAGGAGGCCCTGGCCGACCTGCTCTCCCGGGACTTCTCCTGCTACCGGGAGCTGGTGTTCTGTGGCTTTGGGGAGCCCATGTTCCGCACCGACGACATCTGCTGGCTGGTGGATGCGCTGAAACAGGCCGTTCCCGCCCTGCCGCCGGTGCGCATCAACACCAACGGCCACGCCAATCTGATCCTGGGCCGGGACGTGACCCCCGATCTAAAGGGCCGCATCGACGTGCTGTCCATCTCCCTCAACGGTTCCACGGCGGAGGAGTACTGCGCCGTCACCCATCCCCGGGACGGGGAAGCGGCCTGGCAGGCCATGCTGGACTTTACCCGCCGGGCGGCAGGGTATGTGCCCACGGTGGTGATGACCATCGTCAACAAGGACAAGAGCCCGGCCGAGATCGCCGCCTGCCGGGCCCTGGCCGAGGGGCTGGGGGCCGTGCTGCGCATCCGGGAGTATATTCCCGACTGAACCGGCAACCCCTTGGGGCCCAGCCCCCGCAAGCGGTGCTTGACAAAAAGAAAGGGGCGCTTGGTTGCCCTTTCAGGTCCCGTTTGGTAGCCTGTATCCCGAAAGGAGAGGGAAACCATGACCCTTGGTCAACGCATACAGGCCCTGCGCAAGGAGAAGGGCCTTTCCCAGGAGGCGCTGGGGGAAGCCCTGGGCGTCAGCCGCCAGGCCGTGTCCCAGTGGGAGGCCGACGCCAGCCTGCCCGAGCTGGATAAGCTGGTGGGCCTGAGCCGCCTGTTCGGCCTGCCGTTGGGGGATTTGCTCCAGCTGGAGGAGCCCACTCCCCAGGCCGCCCCGGCGGAGGACCCGGCCCGGCTTCAAAAACGGCGGCTGGCCCACGGGCTGTCCGCCGCGGCCGCTTTGCTCTTGGCGGCGGCGCTGGTATGGACGGGGACGGGACTGGTCCGGACCTCGGAGCGCCTGGCGCAGGCGGAGGCACGGCTGACCGCCCTGGAGGCGGCGGCGGCCGCCCCGCGGCTGGACCCGGCGGCCCCGCTGGTGGCCACCTTTGATTTTGAAGCAACGCGGTACGGCAACGATGTGAATTTTGCCCTCTCCCTCACCGCCGCCCAGCAGGCGGAGGGCATGACCGTCACCTTCCAGGCCACCCGGGCTTCCGACGCGGCGGTCAACACGGTGAGCAAGGCCGCCGCCCTCAGCCCCGGCAGCTCCACCGGCTACTCCACCGTGCTGCATGTGCCCGACTGCTTCGGGTCCGTCACCACCCTTACCGCCGTCTTTGAGCTGGACGGCCAGCGCTGCACGCAGGCCCTGGCGCGGAACGTCTCGGTGGGGGAAAACTCCGCCAGTTGGGAGCCTCTCTGGCAGGCTCAGGGCTGAACCGCGCATATTTTCCAAAATATCGCGCATGCTAGACCATCGAGAACGGCGGGGCCCTCCCCCGCCCAAAGGTGGGATATGCCATGCAGGAATCCATTTGGAACAGGACCGCCTCCCTGCGGCCTCGGGAGCCCCTGTCGGGGGACCGGAAGGTAGACGCCGCCGTCATCGGCGGCGGGCTGGCCGGCATCCTCACCGCCCATTTTCTCCGGGCGGCGGGGCTGGAGACGGTGGTGCTGGAGGCCGCCCGGGCCGGAAGTGGCCAGACCGGGCGCACCACCGCCAAGATCACCGCCCAGCACGGCCTCATCTACGAGCGGCTCATCGACCAGCTCGGCCGGGAAAAGGCCGTGCTCTACGCCCAGGCTAACCAGTGGGCCGTGGCGGAATACCGCCGCATGGTCCGGGAGCTGGGCATCGACTGCGACTTCACCGACTGCCCGGCCTACCTCTACGCCACCGGGGACCCCTGGCCCATCCACCGGGAGGCGGAGGCCGCCCACAGCCTGGGCATCGACGCGGCCTGCACGGCCGACACCGAGCTGCCCTTCCCCGTGGCCGCCGCCCTGCGGTTCGGGAATCAAGCCCGGTTCCACCCGCTGCGCTTCCTGGACGCCGTGGCGGAGCCGCTGGAGCTCTATGAGCAGACCCGGGTACGGGACGTGGAGGGAAACCGGGTGATCACCGACCGGGGGACGGTGACGGCGGAGCACGTCGTGTTCGCCTGTCACTACCCCTTCCGCAACGTCCCGGGATACTATTTTCTCCGGATGCACCAGGAGCGCAGCTACGTGCTGGCCCTGGAAAACGCCGCCGGGCTGGAGGGGATGTACTTCGGCACCGACGGCGACGGCCTCTCCTTCCGGCCCCAGGGAGACCTGCTCCTGCTGGGCGGCGGGGGCCACCGCACCGGGGAAAATTCGGCGGGCGGGCAGTACCAGAAGCTGCGGCAGGCCGCCCGGAGCTTCTGGCCCGAGAGCCGGGAGACGGCCGCCTGGAGTGCTCAGGACGGGATGCCCCTGGACGGTGTGCCCTATATCGGTCGGTTCTCCGCCGCCACACCCAATTGGTATGTGGCCACCGGCTTCCAGAAGTGGGGGATGACCTCCTCCATGGTGGCCGCCCGGCTGCTCACCGACCTCATCACAACCGGCGCCAGCCCCTGGGAGGAGGTCTTTACCCCCCAGCGCTTCCAGCCCTCCGCCGCCGGGAAGGCCCTTCTCCAGGAGAGCACCCAGGCCGCCAAGGGGCTGGGACGACGGCTGTTCACGCCCCCCAGGGCGGAGGTGGAGGCCCTGCCCAGGGGCCATGGCGGCGTGGTGGAGTACCGCGGGGAAAAGCTGGGGGTCTACAAAGATGACGGCGGGGAGGTCTTCTGCGTCTCGGTCCGCTGCCCCCATCTGGGCTGCCAGTTGGAGTGGAACCCGGATGAGAAGAGCTGGGACTGCCCCTGCCACGGCTCCCGGTTCGACTACCGCGGGCGTCTGCTGGACGGCCCGGCCCAGCGGGACGCCGACGTCCCGGAGTGAGAAGCGGGCCCCCGGTCCATTGGCCGGGGGCCCGTTTTTACTCCTCTTCCGCGTGGCGCTTGATGCTCTGAGGAACATGCTCCATGCTGCGGACCCGGTGGACGTTGTCAGAGATCTCGCTGAGGGCCGCGCCCGCCTCCATGTCGTACTGCTGGCAACAGGCCAGGTCCCCCAGGGAGAGCATCCCCACCACCTTGTCCCCCTCCATGACCGGCAGACGCCGGACCTGCTGGGCCGCCATTCTGCGGGCCGCCTCGTGAGCGTCGTCGTCGGGGGCCACCACGGCGCAGTTTCGGGTCATGATGTCCCGCACCGGCACCTTGCTGGGGTCCTCCTGCGCCGCCACACACCGGGTCACGATATCCCGGTCGGTGACGATGCCCCGCAGGCCTCCGTCCGTGCCGCACACCGGCAGGGAACCCAGGTTGTGCCGGGCCAGCAGCCGGGCCGCCAGGGCCGCCGACTCGGACGGGTCGATGGACACCACGCTCTGATTCATCAAATCGCGTACTTGCATAAATACACCGCCTTTCACGGTTAGTTTCCGCGAAAGGCGGCCGTTTTATTCCCCGTCCTTCAGCTCCAGATTGCGCTGGAGCGGCCCCGGTCCCCGCCAGGTAAAGGCCCGCCCCGGGTAGCGCTCCAAAAACTGTCTGCGGGTTTGCCCCGCCACGTCCGGCAGCGTCAGGGCGGGCACCAGATCGTCCCGGAATTCCGGCAGGGGAGTGACCGGCGCAGCCCGGTTATAGGGACAGACCTGCTGGCACACGTCGCAGCCCCAGATCAGCGGGTGGGCCGACAAAAGGGCGGCCTCCTCCGGCGTCAGCTCCCCCGTTTTCTGGGTCAGATGGGACAGGCAGCGGTCCGTCCGGACCCCGTCTGCCTCCAATGCCCCGCCGGGGCAGGCGGCGGCGCAGGCCCCGCAGTGGACGCACCGGCGCAGGGGGACGGGCTCCGGCCAGGGATAGCCGGTCAGATTGGTCAGGATGGTCCCCAGAAAGATCCAGGAGCCCCATTTGTCCAGCAGCACCAGGCCGTTGTCCCCCAGCACCCCCAGCCCGGCGCACAGGGCGGCGGCCCGCTCGGGAATGGGGCTGCTGTCGGCGGAGGGCCGGAAGATGTGCTCCGGCCACCGGGCCCGCAGCCGCGCGCACACCTGCTCCAGCCGCCGAACCACTGCGGCGTGATAGTCCTCTCCCCGGGCATACCGGGACAGGTTGCCGGGATCATCCCCCGCGTAATAGGGAAAGGCGGCCACAAAGACCCCGGTCGGGGAGGGGCACAGCCTCTCCGCCCGAGCCCGGGCAGGCGGGTCCATCCAGCGGGAGAGGCCGCCGAAGCCGACGGCGCCCCACGCCGCCGCTCCAGCGGCCTCAAACCATGCGTTCATATTTCTTACTTCTTCAGGCCGGGGTTGTTCTCCAGCTCCTTCAGGGCGTCCTTGTAGCTCAGGTTCACGCGGCCCTTCTCGTCAATCTCGGTGACCTTCACCCAAATCATGTCGCCAATGTTGACCACATCCTCCACCTTCTCCACCCGGCGGTTGGCCAGCTTGGAGATGTGCACCATGCCGTCCTTGCCGGGGGCCAGCTCTACGAAAGCGCCGAAGGGCAGGATGCGGACCACCTTGCCGTAATACAGTTGCCCCACCTCGGGCACAAAGACGATGGTCTCGATGGTCTTCTTGGCGGCGTCGCAGGAGGCCTTGTCCACGCCGGCGATATAGATGGTGCCGTCGTCCTCGATGTCGATCTTGGCGCCGGTGTCGGCGCAGATCTTCTGGATGACCTTGCCGCCGGAGCCAATGACCTCGCGGATCTTGTCTACGTCGATCTTCATCTTCACCATCTTGGGGGCGGTGTCGGCCACGTCGGGGCGGGGCTGGGCGATGCAGGGCAGCATGACCTCGTCCAGGATCGCGAAGCGGGCGTCCTTGGTGATGGCCAGGGCCTCCTGGATGATGGCGTGGCTCAGGCCGTCATTCTTGATGTCCATCTGAATGGCGGTGATGCCCTTCTTCGTGCCGGCCACCTTAAAGTCCATCTCGCCGTGGAAGTCCTCCACGCCCTGGATGTCGATAAAGGTGGTGAAGGAGCCGTCGTCGTCCTGGATGAGGCCGCAGGAGATGCCGGCCACAGGAGCGGAGATGGGCACGCCGGCGTCCATCAGAGCCAGGGTGGAGCCGCAGATGGAGCCCTGAGAGGTGGAGCCGTTGGAGCTCAGGACCTCAGAGACCACGCGGATGGCGTATGGGAAATCCTCCTGGCTGGGGATGACGGGCTCCAGGGCCCGCTCGGCCAGGGCGCCGTGGCCCTTTTCGCGGCGGTTGACGCTGCGGGCGGCGCGGGCCTCGCCCACGGAGTAGGAGGGGAAGTTGTAGTGGTGCATATACCGCTTCTCCTCTTCCTCCCAGATGGTGTCCAGCTTCTGGCAGGCGGAGAGGGTGTTCAGGGTGCAGACCGACAGGACCTGGGTCTGGCCGCGGGTGAACAGGCCGGAGCCGTGGACCTTGGGCAGGACCCCCACCTCGGCGGACAGGGGACGGATCTCGTTCTTGGCCCGGCCGTCCACCCGGTGGCCCTCCAGCAGCCAGGCCTTGACGATCTTCTTCTGGAACTTGTAGGTGATCTCCTCCAGGTACTTGTCCATCTCGGGGAAGTCCTCCAGGAAGAGCTCGTGCCAGTGGTCGATGAGCTTGTTCCAGCGCTCCTCGCGCACGTTCTTGTCGTCGGTGTCCATGGCGGCCTTGGCCTCGTCCAGAGTGGCCTCCACAATCTTGTCGAAGAGCACCTGGTCGAAGTCGGCGTGGTCGTAGGTCATCTTCTCCCGGCCGATCTCGGCGACCATGGCATGGATGAGGGCCACCTGCTTTTTGATCTCCTCATGGGCGGTCACGATGGCGTCGTACATCTTGTCGTCGGGCAGCTCCTTGGCGCCGGCCTCGATCATGATGACCTTGCCCTCGGTAGCGGCCACAGTCAGGTCGAGCTGGGAGGCGTGCTTCTGCTCCTGATTGGGGTTGAGCACGATCTGGCCGTCCACATAGCCCACCTCCAGGCAGCCGATGGGGCCGGCCCAGGGGATGTTGGAGTAGGCCAGGCAGGCCGACACGCCGATCATGGCGGTGACCTCGGGGGAGCAGTCGTAATCTACGCTCATGACGGTGGCGGTGACCACCACGTCGTTGCGGAAATCGTAGGGGAACAGAGGCCGGATGGACCGGTCAATGACCCGGCTGGCCAGCACGGCGGGCAGGGAGGGCTGGCCCTCCCGGCGCAGGAAGGAGCCGGGGATGCGGCCCACGGCGTACAGCTTCTCCTCAAAGTCCACGCTCAGGGGGAAGAAGTCGATGCCGTCCCGGGGCCGGGCGGAGGCGGTGACCGCCACCAGCACGGTGGTGTCGCCGTAGTGGACCATGGCCGAGGCGTTGGCCAGCTCAGCCACCTTGCCCACCTCGATCTTCAGGGGCCGGCCGCAGAGATCCATCTCAAAGACCTTGTAGTTGGGGAACTGCTTGTGTGTGATAACGGTTGACATGTGCGTCCTCCTTCATTGATCGGCGCACATCAGAGCCTTCAGCCCTTTTAGCACTTGAACGCGCCCTCCTCTGCGGCAGGGACGAGGGCAGGTTCAATTGCTAAAAAAGTGGATGGGCTCTGGTGGGCGTCTATTTTTGGTACATGGGAAGAAGGGGCGGCACGGTGTTCCGCGCCACCCCTCATTCAGTTTCTTACTTACGGATGCCGAGCTTCGCGATCAGGGCGCGGTAACGCTCTACGTCCTTGTTGGCCAGGTAGTCCAGCAGCTTGCGGCGCTTGCCGATCATCTTATACAGGCCGCGGCGGCTGTGGTTGTCGTGCTTGTGCATCCGCAGATGCTCGGTGAGCTCGTTGATGCGGGCGGTGAGGATGGCGATCTGCACCTCGGGGGAGCCGGTGTCAGTGGGGTGCGTGCGGTTGGCCTCGATCACGGCCGTCTTTTCGTCCTTACGGATCATGGGGATGTCCACCTTTCTGTTTCAATTGCCCATGGAGCTGCGTAGCGGGCGGGTGAGACCCCCGCAGAACAGCGGGCTGTGTCCCGAAACGAAGCGCCAGGGCCGGTATGGGCACTTTACGTGCCTTAATAGACTATCATATTTTAACACCTGTGTAAAGAAAAAAATCCCCTTTCCAAACAAAATTTCCGTGGGCCGCAACATCTTGCGGCCCACGGAATGGGGGATACCACGTATGGTCAGGCAAGACGCACGAACTGCACCATTGCCGTCACCGTTACGGCCACCACGGCCAGGCTGGCCAGCAGGTCCAGGGCAAGGCCCACCCGGCGCACGTTCCGCCGGCGGCGGCGGGCGGCGCGGACCTTGGGGGACTCCGGTGGCACCAGCCGCAGCAGGGGCGCGGCGGCCTCCGGCTGAGTGGGCGCGAGCTCCCGGACCGGCACGTCCTCCCAGTCGCCGCCGGACACGGCCGAGAGCTTTCGGCGGTATGCCCCCAGGTCCACCACGTTGCCCTCATGGCGAATAAAGCTGCTGGTCTGATAGTAAATGGTCTGCATGCCGATCCCTCCCGCTGTTGATGTGGCCAGTCTACCAGAGGAGCTGTCCTGAAAACCGGACTTTTTCTCCATCCGCTCTTGTGTATGGACGGCTTTTTTCCTCCGAAAGTTTCAAGGAACTTTTGTTCGATCAAATTATACAACGGATGTTCGATAAAAGTCAAGGAAAATTTGGGGAACCGGATGGAAAAATTTACGTCTAAGAGGTATAGTGATACCAGAGCGGACCATTTCAGATCGAATGGAGGTTTTGTAATGAAACGGCTTTTGTCTCTCGTGCTGACCCTGGCCCTGCTGGGTGCTCTGGCCCTGCCCGCGGCGGCAGAGGAGGACAGCGACGCCCGGCTGGCCGCCGTCACCCTGCGGGTAAAGGAGACGCTGGGCATCGACACCCAGGTCTATGACCAGTTCTACGGCGACCTGACGGAAAACGAGCTGGCCCCGGCGTGGTACCTGTCCTGGAGCGGCGAGGCCGGCTCCCTGGAGGTCACCGCCACCGAGGACGGCAAGATTCTGCGCTACGACCGCTACGACGAGGACGTCTCCAACCGCCGGGACACCCTGTCCCTGCCCGAGGGAGACCCGGTCCAGGCCCAGGCGGCGGCCCAGGCCTTCCTGGACCGGGTGCTGGGCGAGGAGGAGTCGGCGGAGCTGAAGCCCTTCGACTACGGCGGCTGGCTGGGGAGGACCCAGTACCGCTGCCGCGGCGCCCTGCGGCTCAACGGTCTGCCCTCTCCGCTGTCCTTCTCCCTCTCCGTGCGGTGCAGCGACAACACCGTCACCTCATTCTACCGGGACAGCCTGGAGGGCGCGTACCTGGGGGGCATCCCCGACGCCCGGTTCCGCACCGGCGCGGAGGCCGCCAAGGCGCTGCTGCGGGACACCCTCTCGCTGCGGCTGGAGTATGTGCGCTCCGAGGACGGGACTGCCGCAGTGCTGCGCTATCTGCCCAACCCCACCGACGAATACTATGTGGATGACGTCTCCGGGCAACTGGTGGACCTGACCGCGCTCTACCGGGAGCTGGGCCGGGGCGGCGCCCTGCTGGGGGACGGGAACAGCGCAGCCCCCGCCGAGTCGGCGGCGGCCATGGACATTGCCAAAAGCCTCACCCAGGCGGAGCAGACCGGGGTGGAGAAGCTGACCGGCGCGCTGAGCAAAGAAGAGCTGGACCAGCGGGCCCGGGCGGTATCGGAGCTGGGTCTGACCGCCTACGCTCTGGCCGCCGCGTCCTATCAGGTGGAGCGGGCCGGCGCGGACGAGGACGCCCTTCCCGCGGACGCCAAGGTCACCGCCCAGCTCACCTACGCCCGGCAGACCGACCAGGGCGTCTGGCGGCGGTACGTCACCCTGGACGCCAAGACCGGTGGGTTGGAGAGCGTATCCAGCTCCATGCCCTGGCGGGAGGACTGCCGGGCGGCGGTCTCCGAGGCCGAGGCCCGGAAGAAGGCGGAGGCCTTCCTGTCCAAGTACCGGGGCGAGCTCTTCGGGAAGAGCGCAGCCTATGAACGGGATTCCGGCCCGGCGGCCTGGCGCACCCCGGATGACGCCGAGCCCGAGAGCTGGTCCTTCGTCTACGCGCAGCAGGTCAACGGCTATTTCTTCCCGGACAACTGCCTCTACGCGGAGATCGACTCCTCCGACGGTTCGGTGTCCGGCTTCTACCAGGCCTGGACTGAGGGGATCCCCTTTGAAAGCCCTGAAGGCATCATCGGTCCCCAGGCTGCGCTGGAGGCCTATCTGGCCACCTTCCAGCTACAGGGCGGCTATGTGGCCGTGCCGGAGAAGCTGGACCTGTCCAACCCCGACTACGGCCCGCTGGCCGAGATGGGGTTCTCCTATCTCTCGACGCTGAAACTGGGCTACACCCTGGTCAGCGGCGGCGACCCCGTCCTGGGCATCGACGCCAAGACCGGCGAACCTGTGGTCCACCGCTATGAGGAGGCCGCCGTCCAGTACGGCGACCTGGACGACGCTCCCTGGGCCAAGCCCGCCGTGGAGGCCCTGGCCCGATACGGCGTCGGCTACGCCGGGGATTCCTTCGCGCCCACCCAGGCCCTGACCCAGCGGGACCTGGTGGCCCTGCTGGTCAGCACCCGGGGCTACCGGGTGGACCCCGGGGCTCTGGACGACGCCGGGGCCGACGACCTGTACCGCACCGCCTACGGCATGGGGTTGCTCACCCGGGCGGAGCGGGAGGACGGCAGGCCGCTCACCCGTCTGGAGACGGCCAAGCTGCTGCTGGACGCCGGCGGCTATGGCCCGGCGGCGCGGCTCCAGGGGATCTACCACACTGCCTTCTCCGACCAGGCCGACATTCCCGACGGACTGCTGGGCTACGCCGCCCTGGCCCAGGGGCTGGGCATGGTTCGGGGGGACGGCTCCGGCCGCCTGAATCCCAACCGCACCGCCACCCGGGGCGAGGCCGCGGTCATGCTCTATGCCTTCATGGGGCGAGTCTCCTGATGCAAGAAAAACCGCGGGACAGCCGAATGGCTGTCCCGCGGTTTGGTTTTCATTGCTCCTTCTCCTGCGCCAGGCGCTGCTCCAGCGCCTGCACATGCTCCCTGAGCCGCTGCTTCACCAGGAAGGTGGACAACACCCGAGCCACCAGGGTCAGGGATTCGATCTGCTCCTGGGTCCAGTAGCGGTTGGCCCGGCACTCGTCAAAGCCCACATAGCCCTTGAACCGCCCGTCGTCCAGAATCGCACACTGGAGCATGGAGCAGATCCCCTGGGGGGCCAGCACCGCATAGAGGTCGGGGTGGAGGGTGGAGATGTCCCGGCAGTAGAAGATGCCGTTGGCGTCGAAGTTGGACTGGTAGTCCCCCAGGTCCTCCTGGTAGGACAGGCCCTGGAGGTTCTCCCGTTCTGACGAGACCCCCTCGCCGCACCACTCAAAGGTGTTATAGCACAGGGTGTCGTCCGCGCTGTTTTCAAAGATATAGACCCGGCTCACGTCGTAGGCCCGGCCTACGACCTCCAGCATCTGGAGGATGACGGCCTCGGTGGTGCCGGCGTCGTAGAGCATCCGGAAGGCGTACCGGGCAAGCTGCTCGGTAACGTCGCACACCGAGTCGGAGTCGATGGGGGAGCTGACAGCGGAGCGGCTCCTGCCGCTGCGGCCGGGACCGTCCTCCAGCTCCTGGCTGTAATAGGCAAAGCACGCCTTCCCCTGGCTCTTGGCCTGGTAGAGAGCCAAATCGGCGCACTGGTACAAGCGCTGGTAGTCGGCGCCGTCGGCCGGGCACAGGGCAATGCCCACGCTGCAGGAGAGCTGCAGGTCGGGGGCGCCCTCCAGCGGCAGGGCGGCGATGGCGGCCAGGATTTCCCCGGCCTTGACCCCGGCATCCGACGCCTGGCTCAGACTGGACAGGAATACCGCGAATTCATCCCCGCCAATGCGGCCGATGACATCGGAGCCCCGGAACTGCCGCTTCAGACAGGCCGCCAGGTCGGTGAGCACCGCGTCTCCGCACAGATGGCCGTACTGGTCGTTGACGTTCTTGAAGTTGTCCAGGTCCAGAATCATTAGGGCCTGAATCTCCTCCGGCCGCCGCCCCTCGATCAGCTCGGCGGCCCGGGATCGTGCCGCGCTCTGGTTCAGCAGACCGGTAAGGGAATCCTTCTGGGCCTGCTCCAGCAGCCGCTGTTCGTGTTTCTTCTCGGCGTCGATGTCGGTGATGACCCCCACCGCCTTGATGGGCCTGCCCTCGCTGTCGAACTGTGTGGTGGCCCGGATACGGCACCAGAGATAGCGGCCGTCCCAGCTACGGATGCGGAACTCTGCCGACGAATAGGGCGCCCCCGCCGACGCGGCCTTCAGGAGCTGGCGGAAGGCGGGCATGTCGTCAGGGTGGACGTCCTTGGAGCTGGGGATGCGGGTACTGATCTCCCGCCGGATGGGGGCGTAGCCAAATTTTTTCTGCCAGTTGTTCGAAAAACTCAGGGTATCCTGTACGATATTCCACTCGAAAATGATGTCGTTGGTCTGATCCATGATGATCTGATGGCGCTCCAGTGACAGGCGCAGGGCCTCCTGGGCCTGCTTACGCTCGGTGATGTCCATCAGCATGGTATTGAACACCGGCGCGCCGCCGGGGCTGCGCATCAGTCGGGACCGATCCAGCACCCAGAGCGGGTGGCCGTCGCGGCAGATCAGGCGGTACTCCTGCTCCACCGTGGAGTTTATCACCGGCGCGCGGAAATTCTTCCGCACATTTTCCCGGTCGTCGGGGTGGATCAGCTCGATCAGGCGGTTGTGGTACTGCTCCTCCAGCTCCGTCCGGCGATAGCCCACCATATCCAGAAAGCCGCTGCTCATCTGCAGGATGGTAAAATCTCTGTCATCGCGGCAGCGGAGCACCCCTCCGGGCAGGTTTTCCATCACGTCCAGCAGCTCACGCTGGCTCTCCGCCGCCCGCTGGCGGAATTCCTCCGTCCGGGCCCGGCTGTCCTGCAGGACATAGAGCCGTCCCGGCCGCTGATCAAAGTCCGGCTGGGAGAGGTGGAGGTGGCAGAGTTGGAGGCCGTCCTCCGTTTCCGTGCAGACCGCGCTGAACCGCAGGTCCAGCTCTGCCCGTCCGGCAGACGGGTCGCCGGGCTCGGCGCGGAATCCGCCATAGATCAGCCAGCCTTCGCCGGGCAGGGGCTCCGCCTCCTGCCAGCGCTCGGTGATGGAGAACGCTCCCCCGTATTCGGCCAGGTCTTGCTCCAGCAGGCGGCACACCTCCTGCTTTCCACGGCAGGCCTCGCCCCGGCCGCTGCCGATCCAGGTGAACCCGGGCGCCATCGCCGCCAGAAGGGCCTTCATGTCACGCTGCTCCAGATAGGTCTGCTCCAGTCGGATGATAAACTCCACCGCCTGCGTCCGTTCCATGTCGGCCCCCCTCTCTGGGAAATATTAGCATGAACTGGTTTCTGCCTCTATTATAGCAGACCTGACCGGCCTTGAGAAGCACGATTTATAAAGCCAGAGTAATTTCTTCCGACACAAAACACCCCGGAACGCATATCGTTCCGGGGTGTTTTGTAACTTTTTAATAGCGCCGGTCCAGCGTCTGGATCACCTGGGCCACGCAGTCCTCCTCGCAGGAAGACAGGAGGACGGCGCCCCAGTCCCGGACCGCCTGGGCACAGTTGGCGGGGGCAAAGGGCACGGCAGACACCGCCAGCATGGGGATGTCGTTCTGATTGTCCCCCACGCAGTAGATGTGCTCCCGGCGGACGCCCAGCCGCTGGGCCAGCTTCAGCACCATGCCGCCCTTGGTGGCGGTCTTGGCGGTGCACTCCAGCAGCACCGCGTTGGAGAAGATGACCTCATAGCGGTCCGGCCAGCGGTCCAGCAGGTACTTCTGGGCAGTCAGCAGGCTTTGGTAATCGGCCTGGATCACCGCCTTACTCCAGGGCTGGGGCATGTCCGGCAGGTCCCGCTGGGTCCAGGTGGTCCTGACCCGCTCCACATGCCGCTGGGTGAAGGCGTTGGGCTGAAAGATATACACGTCGTCGCCGTGGTAGGTCTCCACTCCGATCTGGGGCATGACGGCGCAGAGCTGCCCCAGGTCGGCCGCCGCCGTTTCGGGCAGGGGCAGGTCCACCACCGTGCGCCCGGCAGCAAAGTCGTAGAGCAGCGCGCCGTTGGACAAAATCACGGGGGCGTTGAGGGGAATGGTGTGCGCATAGGGGGCAAAGGTGCGGCGGGCCCGGCCGGTGGCCACGGTAAAGCGGCCGCCCTCGCGGATGAAATACGCCAGCGCCGCCCGGTTGCCCGGGGACAGCTCGCAGCTTCCGCCCACCAGGGTATCGTCAAAGTCACTGGCCAGGAGAACGCCCTCAAATTTGCCCAATCCAATCACACCTTCTTATTTCGGAATATCCTCCCCCACATAGAATTTCTTCAGAGGCGCGTAGAGCAGCCCGGCGATGGCCAGGGCCAGAATGGTGTTGGGGAGCATGTAGGAGCCGTTATACACGAGCGAGTAGAGATTGGGCTCGTCGAACACCGTGCCCAGAATCTCGGTGGGAGCGTAGATACGGTAAATGGTAATGCCGCTGATGAAGTGGACGATAAAGCGCCCCAGGCAGCCCAGGACGGTGCCGGCAAAAATGCCCCACTTTTTCCCTTTGAATAGGCCCGCCAGACCCAACGGGGGAAAGGCCACCAGATAATCCAGCAGCATGGACTGCCAGCCCCAGGCATATGCGCCGTCGAAGATGAGCTGTAAAAGGCCGAATACGAAGCCGGCCAGCAGGCCGTCCTTCAGGCCCCAGCGCACGGCGAAGAGCAGGATGGGGAACATGGCGGGGGTGAGGGAGCCGCCGTTGGGCAGCTCCATGATCTTGATATAGCTCAGGATCTGGGCCAGGGCCACCATAATGGCGCCTTCGCACAGCATGCGGGTGCGGGTGCGGCCGGACACGGCGGAGCGGGTCGGTTTTGCAGAGGTCATCGATCATTTCTCCTTTTAAAAAATGTACCGCAGCGCAAACCGGAGCTAGCGCAAGCGGTACAGGAGAAACGACACGGTGTCGAATCAGCTTCCTACGCCGGCATTACCCGGATCAGGTTCAAGGGACCGGAGGCGGCCATACGCCTCGCATCTCAGCCGGACTTGCGTCCAGCGCCCCTGTATTCGATTTGTCCTGCGGTCGGGTCCTATTTTATCTCAGCCTGGACAGCTTGTCAAGCAACGCGGTGAAGTAGTCCGGCAGGGGACACTCCACGGTCACCCGTTCCCCGGTGCGCGGGTGGAGGAAGGACAGCCGCCGGGCGTGGAGGCACTGGCCGGCCAGGCCGGGATAGGGCTTTTTGGCCCCATACACCGTGTCCCCCAGAATGGGATGGCCGATGGAGGCCAGGTGGACCCGGATCTGGTGGGTGCGGCCGGTCTCCAGACGGCATTGAATGTGGGTGCAGCCGGGATACCGCCCCAGTACGGTCCAGTGGGTCACCGCTCGGCGGCCGTTTTTCCGGTCGATGGCCATCCTTTTCCGGTCCGCGGGGTGGCGGCCGACGGGAGCGTCCACCGTGCCGGCGTCTTCCCTCAGGCTGCCCGCGCACACCGCCTCGTATTCCCGGTACAGGGAGTGGTCCTGGAGCTGCTCGGCCAGGGCCAGATGGGCGGCGTCGTTCTTGGCGGCGATGATGAGCCCCGAGGTGTCCCGGTCGATGCGGTGGACGATGCCGGGGCGCAGCGCTCCGTTGATTCCTGAAAGGCTATTTCCGCAGTGATATAACAGCGCGTTGACCAGCGTGCCGTCAGGATGGCCGGGGGCGGGGTGGACCACCATGCCCACCGGCTTGTTGACCACGATGACGTCGCCGTCCTCGTATACCACGTCCAGCGGGATGTTCTGGGGGAGGAGGTCCACCGGAGCGGGGTCGGGCAGGACCACCTCCAGCACGTCGCCGGGGGAGGTCTTGTCGTTTTTCCGGGCCGGGCGGCCCGACCGGGTCACCGCCCCCTCCTCCAGCAGCCGCTGGGCCGCCGAGCGGGTCAGCCCCTCCACCGAGCGGGCCAGAAACTGGTCCAGCCGCTCCCCAGCCCGGTCAGCCGTCAGCCGGATGGGTGTCATGGCCGGACTCCTTTTTCTCCAGCTTCTCGGCAAAGAAGAGGATGTAGACGACGAAGGCGATGCCGCCGCAGACCACGCAGATGTCGGCCACGTTAAAGACGGCAAAGCGCATAAACAGGGTCTGGAACATATCGGTGACAAAGCCCAGGAACAGCCGGTCGATGAGGTTACCCACCGCCCCGGCCAGGACCACCGACAGGGACAGGACCCCAAAGGGGTGCTTCACCACTTTTTTGACCAGGGCGGCGGCGATGACCGCCGCCACCACGGCGGAGACGATGGTGAGCAGCCAGGTGTGCTGGGAGAGCATGGAAAAGGCCGCCCCGGTGTTCTGGACATAGGTGAGCTCCAGAATGTGGGGCAGGAAGGGGAGGGAACCTCCCAGGGGGATGTGGGCGCGGACCAGAAACTTGACGACCTGATCCAGAACCACCAGCGCGAGGATGAGGATGGCATAGAGCATGAGCGGTTACTCCTTGGGGACGGCGATGGCGCCGTGTTCTTTTTCGTAGGCTTCCACGTGCTTTTTCACGAGGAATTCAATCTCCTTATTGAGAGACCGGCTGTTTTTTTCTGCGATGTAGCGCAGCTTTTCCCGCAGATCATCGTCCAGACGAAGGGGGAAATTATACGAGACCGGCATTTGTGCCCCTCCTTGCAAGTGATATCACAATTATATCAAAATGACGTAATAAAACAATAACGCAATTATTACGTCATTTTAGCGTTGACTTTCTTTTTGATAGACGTTATAATGACGTTATAAGGCCAGGAGGTGAGCGCCATGGAAGAAAAAATCTGCGGGACCTGCAAATACTTTGCCCAGCACTACCGGAAGTGGGGCAAGGGATACCACGAGGTGGACTGCGGGCACTGCAAGTACCCCCGGATCAAAAAGCGCACCAAGGACCAGACCTGCCCGCACTGGGCGCCTCGGGAGGGGTAGAACAAAAAGGCCCCGCGGCCATACAACGTATGGCCGCGGGGCCTGAGCCTGTCTGCTTATGCTTCGGCGCGCACGACCCCGGCGCAGCGGGGGCACAGCTCGGGGTGGTCGTGGTCCTCCCCCACGTGCTCGTTATGGTTCCAGCAGCGCACGCACTTAGGGGCCTCGGACAGCTTGACCACGATGGTGCAGGGGATGAGGCAGTCGGCCATCTTTTCCCCCTCCACCGCCCCGGTGGTGACGGTGACCCTGGAGACGATGCACAGGGTGGCCAGGTCCACGCCGGACAGGAAGTCCGCGTCCTTCTGCTCGGCCACGGAGAGGGTGACCTCGGTGTCCTGGGCCTTTTTAAAGACCCCGGCGGCCCGGGCGTTCTCCAGGGCCTTGTTCACCGCGTCGCGGACCGAGATCAGCTTATCCCAGCGGACCTGGTCCGCCTCGGACAGGGCCAGAGCCTCGTCGTAGCCGGGCATGTCGTTGAGGAGCACGCTCTCGGTGTCGGCGCTCCGGTCGTGGCGCATGGCGGCCCAGATCTCGTCGCTGGTGAAGGCCAGGATGGGGGCGATGAGCCGGGTCATGCCGTCCAGGATGGTATACAGGGCGGTCTGGGCGGAGCGGCGGCCGTGGGCGTCCCCGCAATACAGCCGGTCCTTGATGATGTCCAGGTAGAAGTTGGACATATCCACCACGCAGAAGTTGTACACCGCCCGGTAGACGGCGTGGAACTCATAGCGGACATAGGCCTCGCGGACGGTCTTGACCAGGTCGTTGAAGGAGGCCAGGGCGAAGCGGTCCAGCGCCTCCATCCGGTCCAGGGGCGTCTGGTCGGTGTCGGGATTGAAATCGCACAGGTTGCCCAGCATGTACCGGGCGGTGTTGCGGATCTTCAGATAGGCCTGGGAGAGCTGCTTCATGATGTCCTTGGAGATGCGCATATCCTGGGTATAGTCGGCCGAGGCCACCCACAGGCGCAGCATGTCGGCGCCGTAGTCCTTGATGACCTCCTCGGGGCCCACGGCATTGCCCAGGGACTTGTGCATGGCCTTGCCCTCGCCGTCCACGGTCCAACCGTGGGTGATGATCTGCTTATAGGGGGCCACGCCCTTGGCGGCGATGCTGGTCAGCATGGAGGACTGGAACCAGCCCCGGTACTGGTCGCCACCCTCCAGATAGACATCGGCGGGGAAGTGGAGGTAGGGCCGCTCATCCAGCACCGCGGCGTGGGTGGAGCCGGAGTCGAACCACACGTCCATGATGTCGGACTCCTTGGTGAAGTGGGTGTGGCCGCACTTGGGGCAGCGGAACCCGGCGGGCACCAGCTCGTCGGCCTCCCGGTCGAACCAGACGTTGGAGCCGTGCTCCCGGAAGAGGGCGGCCACATGCCGGATGGTCTCGGGGGTGACGATATCCGCCCCGCAGGAATCGCAGTAGAAGATGGGGATGGGCACGCCCCACACCCGCTGGCGGCTGATGCACCAGTCGTTGCGCTCGGTGATCATACCCGTCATGCGGTCCTTGCCCCAGTCCGGCTTCCACTGGATGTCGTCGCAGGCCGCCACGGCAGCGTCCTTGATGGCGTCCACGGAGCAAAACCACTGCTCGGTGGCCCGGTAGATGATGGGGTGCTTGCACCGCCAGCAGTGGGGGTAGGAGTGGGTGATCTCCTCCTTGGCCAGGAGGAAGCCCTCGGCCTCCAGATCCTCTACCACCATGTCGTTGGCCTTGGCGTAGAACTGGCCGTTGTACCGCTCGTCGGTCATGACGCCCTTGGCGTTCACCGGCACGGGGGTGCCGATATGGGTCAGCCCGGCGGCGTCGTACTGGCGGCAGATATTGAAGTCGTCGGCGCCGAAGCCGGGGGCGGTGTGGACGCAGCCGGTGCCGGCGTCCAACGTGACGTGGTCGCCGTTGAGGATGACGGAATCCCGGTCGAACATGGGGTGCTTGGCGGTCATCCGTTCAAACGCACTGCCCTTGAGGACGGCCAGCACCTTGGAGGCCTCAAAGTCAATGTGGGCGGCCTTGCAGACCGACTCGGCCAGGTCCTTGGCCAGGATATAGACCTCGCCGTTGGGGGCCTGGAGGAGCACGTAGTCATACTCGGCGTTGAGGCAGATGGCCATGTTGCCCGGGATGGTCCAGGGCGTCGTGGTCCAGATGACGAAGTAGGTCTTGCTCAGGTCGGCGTACCGGCCCAGCTTGCCCTGGTCGTCCCGGACGGGGAACTTGACGAACAGGGTGGTGCAGGGGTCGTCCTGGTATTCAATCTCGGCCTCGGCCAGGGCGGTCTGGTCATGGGGGCACCAGTACACCGGCTTCATGCCCTTATAGATAAAGCCCTTTTCCGCCATCTTGCCAAAGATCTCCACCTGCTTGGCCTCAAAGGCGGGCTTCAGGGTCAGGTAGGGGTCGTCCCACTCGCCCAGCACGCCCAGGCGCTTGAACTGCTCCCGCTGCTTGTCCACGAAGCTCAGGGCGTACTCCTTGCACTTCTCCCGGAACTCGCTGGTGGTCAGCTCGTCCCGCTTCACCTTCTTGTCCTTCAGGATGGCGGACTCGATGGGCAGGCCGTGGGTGTCCCAGCCGGGCACGTAGGGGGAGCAGTAGCCCGTCATGTTCTTCTCTTTGACAATGATGTCCTTGAGGATCTTGTTCAGGGCCGTGCCGATGTGGATGCTGCCGTTGGCATAGGGGGGGCCGTCGTGGAGGACGAAGAGGGGCTTGCCGTCGTTGCGGCCCACCATCTTGTGGTAGAGGTCCTTGTCGTACATGGCCTGGAGCATCTCGGGCTCCCGCTTGGGCAGACCCGCCCGCATGGGGAAGTCGGTCTGGGGCAGATGGATGGTCTGGTTGTAGTCCATGGGTGCGTTTCTCCTTCTATATCATCAATCATTTTGCCTGTCTGGAAGATAAAAAGCGCCTTTGTCTCCCTAAGAGACAAAGGCGCTGAAACCTCTGCGGTACCACTCTTCTTGCCGCGGGGATGCCGCGGCCGCTCAAAGACGGATAACGGCCGCCGCCCGTCCCGGCTTACTCGGTTCAGCCGGGCCGCTCTGAGGTGATCCTTCGCGTCCCTTTCCCGTCCGCCTCGCACCAGAACGGCGGCTCTCTGAGCGGTCCGGGGGCGCTACTCGTCCTCTTCCACGCGTTTTACCTATTGCCAAAGCATTTTATCCGTTTCCAGGCCCTTTGTCAAGGCCCAATCCTTCTCACTTGATCTCGTAGTCCTTGCCGAAGTGGTGCTCCAGGTCCTTAAAGTCGAGATGACGGGCGGGGGCCTCCTCCCGCTGGGCGGCGGGCTCCTCCGGTGCGCCGGACTTCTCGCCGGGCATCTCGGCCTCCGCCTGGGCGGCGGAATAGCCGGTCAGATCCCCGTACAGCCCGCCGCTCTCGCGGCCGGCGTGCGTGGTAACGGGCTCCAGCTCCTTGGTGTCCTCCAGGTCCTCCGCCGGCTTCTCCTCCATCAGCTTGTGGACGGAGGCGTCGATGTCGCTGACGGCGGCGTCCACCGGATCGGCGGCCGGAGCAGGGGCGGAGAGCTGGGACAGACCGCCCAGGTACTCCATCTCGTGCTGGTAGAGCTCCTTCAGCTTGCCCACATAGGCGGCGGTGGAGCTCTGGGCGGCGGTCAGGCGGAGCTGTTCGCTCTCCACCTCCTGCCGCAGGGCCTCTACCTTCTTCCGGGCCTCGGCCTCCGCCTGGGCCAGCAGCTCGGCCTGCTTGCGCTGGGCGTCCTGGACCATCTCGTCGGCCATCCGCTGGGCGGTGAGCAGAGCCTTACGCATGGCGTCCTCGGTGGAGCGGTATTCCTCCACCTTTTCCACCAGCACCTTCATCTTGCTCTTCAGGACCGCGTTTTCCTTGTAAAGGGCGGAGTAATCCTCGGTGAGCACATCCAAGAACTCATCCACCATCGCCATGTTGTAGCCCCCGAAGGACGCCTTGGCAAAGGCGTGCTGGGAGACCTCCTGCGGAGTCATCATACGCCATTCCCCCGTTTCTCAGCCCAAAAGGGCGGAGCCGTCTCCGCCCGCGGCATTCTCTCTGTACGGACCGGTTCTGTGCGCCCGGCCCTAGAAGTACAGCCCGTTGTTTTCCAGCTCGTCGATCAGATCTCCTAAAATATCCACGTTGTAGGGCGTGATGATATAGGTGGAGATGGCCACCTTCTTGATCTTGCCCTCGTTGGCGTAAGCCACGCCGGACAGGAAATCCAGCAGGCGGCGGGCGATGTCCTTGTTGGTGGACTCCAGGTTAAGCACCACCGTGCGCTTCTCCCGCAGGTGGTCGGCGATCTCGGCGGCGTTCTCGAAGCGGTCGGGCTTCACCAGCACCACCTGGAGCTGGGTGGTGGTGTGGATGTTGACCACCTTATTGCTGCGGCGGGGCTCCGGGTCCACGGCGTACAGCGCGCCGGTGGCCTCCCGGGGCTTCTCCTTGCGCTCCACCCGGGAGACGGGCTCAAAGTCGTCAAATGCCTCTTCGTCCTCTTCCTCGTCCTCATAGGGGCGGGCCAGACGCTTTAATTCATCAATGAATCCCATAGATGTACTTCCTTTCCGTCTCCCGGCCGGTCAGACCGTTCCGGCGTGCACAGGCGGCCGGGGCCCGAACAGGGCCGTGCCCACCCGCACCAGAGTGGCCCCTTCGCGAACCGCGTCCTCGTAGTCGCCGCTCATCCCCATGGAGAGACAGTCGATATCAGAATCATTATCGCCCATTTCCATTCTTATGTCAACAAAAAGCTGCCGGGTTTTGCGGAAAAACATACAATTATCCCCCGGAGCGGCGGCCACGGGCGGGATGCACATCAATCCCCGCAGCCGCACGTGCCCCGCCGACCGGGCCAGGCGGGCCAGAGTGGGCAGCTCTGACGCCGGGCAACCGCCCTTACTCTCCTCGCCGGCGATGTTCACCTCCAGCAGGATGTCCTGCACGATGCCCAGCTTGGCCGCCTGCCGGTCGATGGCCTCCAGCAGGCGGGGGGAGTCCACCGACTCGATCAGATCCACCCGGCCCACCACATACTTGACCTTGTTGGTCTGGAGGTGACCGATGAAGTGGACCCGGGCCCCATCGTAGGCGTAGTCGGCCAGATGGGCGGTGAGCTCCTGGACCCGGTTCTCCCCGCAGACGGTGATCCCGGCGGCGATGGCCGCCCGGATGGTGTCCGAGCTCTGGACCTTGGTGGCGGCCACCAGCGTGACCTCATCCGGGCCCCGGCCCGCCGACCGGGCGGCGGCGGCAATGTTCTTCTTTACCTTTGCGATGTTTTCCAACAGCGGCATATGTAAGCACCTCCATGCCTGGACTGATAAAAAGCGCTCACCCCCACCGCCCGGCCCCCCGACGAAGCCCAGCGAAGCGGGTTCGCCGGGGAAAGGAGGAGCAAGGGAGCTGGCACAGCTTTCGCCGTTAGGCGGAAATGGAGCATAGCGGACTTTGCGACGACGCTATCGTACCACTTTTCCGTCAAACAGATCCTCGGCGGCCACAATCACCTCGTCCCCCGCCCGCAGCACCTTTTTCTGTTCGGTGGCGGTGGGGTTGTCCGACAGGACGCTCTGCACCAGGCAGTAGTCCCCGTCGTCCGCCAGGATCTCCACCGGCCGCCACTCCGCCTGGACGCCGGTCAGCACATACAGCCCCACCTGCTTCTCCCCGGTGGGGACCTTTTCGCCGGTGTCCGGGTCGGTCCGGGTCACGTCGATGGTGCGGATGGCCTTTTTGGGCACCCGGATGCCGGTGGTGCTGTCAAAGATGAGACCCACCGTCTGGCGGCGGAGCAGGGAGGTGTCGGCCAGATGCCGGTCGGAGGAAAAGACCACCGCCGTCCGCCCGTCCTGGGGAGCGCTGATGGACTCGGTCTTCATGGCGACCTCTCCCGACCAGTCCCGGGAAAACCGGATGCGCACCGACCAGCCCTCCACCAGCCGCGCGGCCACCTCCTCCGGCACGGTGACGGCGAAATACCAGGTGGCCTTCGTGATGAGCTTGCCCACCGCCCCCTCCGGCGCGGCGACCGGCTGGGCGGTGAGCGTCTCCAGGGACAGGGGGGTCAGATTGTTCAGCGCGGCGGGGGGGAGCACCGACTCGTAGCCGTCGGCCAGGGCGGAGAAGGTCCCCGCCACCGGCGCCCTCACCGCGGTGGTATCGGCGCCGGAGGCCTGGTCCAACGCGTTGATCTGGGCCTGGACGGCCTGAATCTGGGCGTCAATGGAGGCCGCCCCGTCATAGGTAGCCTCCCGCTGGAGCACCAGGCTCTTCAGCGTCAGGGCCTGCTCCTCCAGGCCGGTCAGGTCCCCCGCCGCCGCCGAGGCGCGCAGGCGGGCCATGGCGTCGGTGATGGACTGGTCCAGCCGCTGGTTGTCCCAGGAGGCCTCCCCCCGCAGCAGGGTGTAGTTGAGCTGCTGCAGCTTCAGCTCCAGGGCCCGGCGCTGGCGGCTGCGGTCCAGGGCGTTCTCGTCCCGGTAGACCACCGCCACCGTCTGGCCCGCCCCCACCTTCTCCCCCTGGTCGGGAAGCACATCCACAATGGAGCCCTGGCCGGGGATCACCTGCTCGGTGCGCACCAGCCAGCCCGTGGCCTCCGCGGCGTCGTCCACCGTATACTCGTAGGTCATGATGGTGGAAAAGGGGTCGGTGAAAATCTGCCAGGCGGCCCCCACCAGGTAGACCACACCTGCCAGAAAGATCACCAGCATGACGACTTTTGTAATGATTGTGGGCTGCTTCATGCCACGCCTCGTTTCCCGTCAGCCCTCCTCCTCGCCCTCCAGCGGCACAGGCTGTAGGGGCGCGATGGTGGAGATGGCGTGCTTGTAGATAAATTGCTGCTTGCCGTCCGACACCAGGACTACGGCAAAGGAATCGAACCCGGTGATGATCCCCCGGAGCTGGTAGCCGTTCATCAGAAAAACGGTTACCGGACTTTTGGCCCTCCGGGCCCGGGTCAAAAAGGTATCCTGTAGGCTTGTCTGTCTCTGCATCATAAGTACACTCCTCTTTCTATGGGGCGCAGGCCCCGTAAAGTGTACTTATAGTAATCCATTTTCTTCCAAATATGCTGTCGCATCCCGTCGTGCCCGCGAAAGATCGGGCGTTTTTTCCCAGAGAAGCCACTTCACCGCCGGGTTCCGGCGGAACCAGGTGAGCTGGCGCTTGGCGTACTGCCGGGAGCGCAGCTTGATCTCCTCCAGGGCCCCGTCCACCGGAGCCCCCGCGTCCAGGGCGGCGGCCAGCTCCTTATAGCCGATGGCCTGCATGGCGGTGCAGCTCCGGGGCACGCCGGAGGCCAGAAGCCCCCGCACCTCTTCCGTCAGACCGTCCGCCGCCATCTGGTCCACCCGCCGGTCGATGCGCTCCCACAGATCGGCGCGCCGGGCAAAGCTCAGCCCGATGCGCACCGCCGCATACCGGGGGGGCAGGGCGGCGGTGCGGAGATCGTGGGCGGTGATGGTCTCGCCGGTCTCGTACCAGACCTCCAGGGCCCGGAGGATGCGCCGCTCGTCGTTGGGGTGGAGCTTTTCCGCCCGCTGGGGGTCCACCCGCCGGAGCTCGTCATAGAGGGGTGCGACGCCCTGGGCCGCCGCCCGGGCCTGGAGCTTTTCCCGCCAGCGGCCGGAGAAGGGGGCAAACTCCCGTCCGGCGACCAGGTGGTCGATATACAGCCCCGTGCCCCCTACCAGGATGGGCAGCCTGCCCCGGGCCAGGATGTCCTCCACACAGGCGGAGGCGTCGGCTACATACCGGGCCACGGAGTAGTCCTCGGCCGGGTCCGCCACGTCCAGCATGTGGTGGGGGACCCCCCGCATCTCCGCCGGGGTGGGCTTGGCGGTGCCGATGTTCATGCCGCGGTAGATCTGCATGGAGTCGGCGGAGACCACCTCGCCCCCGGCGAGAAGGGCCAGCTCCACGCCCAGGGCCGTTTTGCCCGAGGCCGTGGGGCCGCAGACCACGACTATTTTATTCGGCACACGATCACCGCCTGTCGGTTGGAGTGGGACAGGATGGCCCCCCGGAGGGCGGTTCCCTTCCAATCAGATAATCAATTGTAACACCAAAAAAGTCCGCAAGGGCGATCAGTTTTTCTATGGTGGTGGACCGGGCCCCGCTTTCAATGGTACTAATCGCCTTATGCGACAGGCCCACGGCCTCCCCCAACTCCTTCTGACTTAATCCCCGCTTTTTTCGGAGTTCATAGACCCGCTGGGAAAAAATCTGCAGATATTCCATAGTACCTCCTTGACATTTACCTCTCAGTAGAATATACTCTACTTATAGGTAAAAACGATACGGGAGGTGCAACATGGACCCTCTTCTGGAAGCTCTTTGGAATGAGATGCCGGAGATCCAAGCCTCCGACTCCCTCCAGCGGCTCCGCCGGACGATCCACGCCGACCTGGCCTCCGCCGCCGGCCCGGACCTGGCCGACAACCTGTGGGCCCTCTTCGACGAGACCATGGACGAGGGGCTCCGCGAAGCCTTCCGGCAGGGCTTTGGGGCCTCGCTGCGCCTGCTGCTGGCTATGCTCGCCTGAATAGCTTCTCCAACTGTCCCCGGGTCCATTCGATGGCCACCGGCCGCCCGTGCGGGCAGTATTTCACCTGCCCGCTCATGACGGCCTCAGCCACCCGCTGGAGCTCGGCGGGGCCGTTCTTCTGCCCCCCCTTGATGGCCGCCTTGCAGGCCATGGTGGCCATCAGATGGTCCCGGGCTCCCTCCGGGTCGGCCCGGTCCTCCTTCAGCAGCCCGGCGGCCAGCTCGATCAGAGTGGCCTCCACGTCCCCGGCATCCACGTAGTCGGGGGCCTGGCGCACAATAACGGCCCCGCCGCCAAAGTCCTCCGCCTCAAAGCCGAAGCGGCCCAGCAGCTCCCGGTTCTGGAGCAGCGCCGCCCCCTCCTCCGGGGCCGGGGTAAACACCACCGGGGCCAGCAGCCGCTGGACCATGGGGGTATACCCGCCGGCCTTGAGCCGGTCAAAGTTCATCCGCTCGTGGGCGGCGTGCTTGTCAATGAAATAGGCCCGCTCCCCCTGCTCCACCAGAATATAGGTGTGGAACAGCTCCCCCCGGACGGCCCAGGGCTCGGCCTTGGGGGCGGCCTCCGGCTCGGGCGCCGGAGGCGGAGAGACCGGCGGGGGCGGGACCGGCTTGGCCTCGGGAGCGGGAGCCGGCGCGGCGGCCCGGGGCTTTGCAAAGTCGCTCAGGGGCAGGCTGCCTGATCGGTCCAGCAGGGCCGAGCGCAGGTAATTGGTGCGGACGGGGATGCGGGAGCCGGACCGCACCGCCGGCTGGGCAGGCAGTTCCGGGCGGGGCTCCGCCCGGGATGCGGGAGCCGGAGCGGGGGGGAGCTCCTCTGTCCGGGCGGGGGGGACCGGCTCCAGCCGGGTCTGGTTGGGGGTGACGGTGTCGTGCGGCGCCACGGCAGGCGTTTTGACCGCGGTTATCACCGCTGCCGGCCGCTGGGTGCTGGCGTCGAGCCCCCCCAGCACGGTGTGGTACACCCCGTCGAACACCCGCTTGTCCGAGACGAATTTCACCTCGGTCTTGGCCGGGTGGACGTTCACGTCCACGGCGTTGGGCCGGGTGGTGATGTGGAGGACGCAGCCGGGGAATTTGCCCACCATCTTCTGGTTGGCATAGGCCTGCTCCAGGGCCGCCATCATGGTGCGGGACTTGACAAAGCGGCCGTTGACGAAGAAGAACTGATAGTTGCGGGAGGCCCGGCAGCAGGCGGGCAGGGAGACGAACCCCTCCACGCGCACACCCTCCTCGCCGCTGCCCCGGACGGGCAGGAGCCCCAGGGCCAGATCCCGGCCCAGCACGGCGTAGACCGCCGACTTCAGCGCCCCGTCGCCGGGCGTGAGCAGCTCCTGCCGCCCGTCGCGGATGAACTTTACCGCCACCTCGGGCCGGGCCAGGGCCTCCCGCTGGACGGCGGCAAACACCGCCGCCCCTTCGGCGGCGTCTTTTTTCATGTATTTCAGCCGGGCGGGGGTGTTGAAAAACAGGTCCCGGACGATCATGGTGGTGCCCACCGGGCCGCCGGCCTCCTCCCGGCTGCACACCGTCCCGCCCTCCAGGGTGAGGGCGGCGCCGAAGTCGCATGCGGCGGTACGGGTGACCACCTCCACCCGGGACACGGCGGCGATGGCCGCCAGAGCCTCCCCCCGGAACCCCAGGGTGCCGATGGCCTCCAGATCGTATTCACTGCGGATCTTGCTGGTGGCGTGGCGCAGGAAGGCGGTCTCCAGCTCCCCGGCGGGGATGCCGCAGCCGTCGTCCGTGACCCGGATATAGCTCATGCCGCCGTGGGCAATCTCCACGGTAAGGGTGGTGCACCCGGCGTCGATGGCGTTTTCCATCAGCTCCTTGACCACCGAGGCCGGCCGCTCCACCACCTCGCCGGCGGCGATCAGATCGGCCACATGGGAGTCGAGCACTTGAATATGGGGCATCGTTCACCTCACAAATCCGTTCACAGCCGCAAAGAGCTGGAATCCATTGAGCGCCATACGCAAAAAGATGGGCGTCCACACCGAGCCGCCGTTGTCGTAGCTCCAGGTCAGGGCCGCCGCCATGGGCAGGTAGCGGACCATCAGCAGCAGGTAGCGCAGATCCACGTTTCCCGGGGTGAAGGCGTACTGCTGGGCTGCATAGAAGGCGTAGACCAGGATGCTCACCACATAGCCCAGGCTCCGGCTGTACTTGCGCAGGGAGCCGAACATCAGACCCCGGAACAGCACCTCCTCCACGATGGGGGTGAGGACCACCAGGATCAGGACGGTGGCGCCGGGGAAGTAGGCGAACTGCTCGGCGTAGAGCGGGTAGAAGGGGTCCTCCACCGGCAGGGGAATGCGGGAGGCCAGGAAGTGGAACACCCCCGCCCCCGCCAGACCGGTGGCAAAGGCGAAGAGGTTCTCCGGCAGCCAGTCCAGCAGGATGTGGACCCCGTGATACAGAAAGCTCCAGAACACCAGCACCACCAGGGTCACCGCCAGCAGGTAGTAAATCAGGCCGTATTCGGCGGGGAGAAGCTGCCAGTGCTCTCCCAGCGCCTTTTGCAGCGCGCCCATCAGCCGGGGGAACACCAGGATATACAGGGCAAAAAACACCCAGCCCCGGTAAAACTCGGATCGGGTGAGCTGGGGCCGCCAGTGCCGGTGCCGGCTGGTCATGGAAATTCCTCCTTTGGCTGGGTCGTTTGGTTACAGCTTCTGTTTCAGCTCGTACAGCAAGTTCATCGCCTCGATGGGGGTCAGGGTGTTCACGTCCACCCGGCGCAGCCGCTCGGCCACCTCGTTGGCCCCCAGGTCCGTCAGGGAGATCTGGTCGTCGGCCCGGGCGGGGGCGGCCGCCGGAGCCGGGGCCCCCTGGGCCTCCAGCTCAGCCAAAATGTCCCTGGCCCGCTCGATGACCCGTCCGGGCACCCCCGCCAGGCCCGCCACCTCGATGCCGTAGCTCTGGTCGGCGGGGCCCCGGACGATCTTCCGCAGGAAAATGATGTCGTCCTTGCGTTTCTTGGCGGCGATGTTATAGTTCTTCACCCCTGGGATCTGGCCCTCCAGGCAGGTGAGCTCGTGGTAGTGGGTGGCGAACAGGGTCTTGCACCCCAGGCGGCGCTTGTCGGCGCAGTACTCCACCACCGCCCGGGCGATGGACATGCCGTCGTAGGTGCTGGTGCCCCGGCCGATCTCGTCCAGGATCAGCAGGCTCTTGGCCGTGGCGTTCTTCAAAAGCTCGGCCACCTCGGTCATCTCCACCATAAAGGTAGACTGCCCGGCAGCCAGGTCGTCGGAGGCCCCCACCCGGGTGAACACCCGGTCCACGATACCGATGTGGGCGCTTTTGGCCGGCACGAAGGAGCCCATTTGGGCCATGAGGACGATGAGGGCGGTCTGCCGCATGTAGGTGGACTTGCCCGCCATGTTGGGTCCGGTGATGACGGCCACCAGATTCTCCCCGCTGTCCATATGTACGTCGTTGGGGACGAACAGGGCGTTTTTAAGCACCTTTTCCACCACCGGATGGCGGCCCTCCACGATATCCAGCTTGTCGCTGAGGTCCACCGTAGGCATGCAGTAGCCCCCCGCCGCGGCCACGGCAGCGAAGGAGGTGAGCACATCCACCTGGGCCACGGCGGCGGCGGTGGCCTGGATCTCCCCCACCCGGGCCGCGGTCTGCTCCCGCAGGGCGCAGAACAGCTCGTATTCCAGGGCCACGATCTTGTCCTGGGCGGACAGGATGGTGTGCTCCATATCCTTGAGTTCCTGTGTGATGAACCGCTCGCAGTTCACCAGGGTCTGCTTGCGGATGTAGGTGTCGGGCACCAGGTCGTAATTGGCCCGGGAGACCTCGATGTAGTAGCCGAAGACCTTGTTGTAGCCCACCTTCAGACTTTTGATGCCGGTCTTGTCCCGCTCGCTGGCCTCGATGGCCGCCACCATGGACTTGCCGTTGGTCATCACGTCCCGCAGGTAGTCCACGTCCTGATCGTACCCCGCCTTGATGAAGCCGCCCTCCCGGACGGAGAAGGGGGGCTCCTCCACCAGGGCCCGGCCGATGAGCTCTCTGAGGTCGGCCAGGTCGTCGATGGCCTGGCGCAGCCCGCACAGCAGGGAGGACCGGAAGGGCGAGAGCAGCTCCCGCAGCCGGGGCAGGCGGCCCAGGCCGCCCGCCAGGGCCACCAGGTCCCGGGCGCCGGCGGTGCCGTACACCACCCGGGAGATGAGCCGCTCCAGGTCGGTGACCTCCCGCAGGCAGGCGGCGATCTCGTCCCGGGCGATGGCGCTCCCGGTCAGGTCGGCCACCGCCTCCAGGCGCTTGTTGATCGGTACCGGGGACAGGAGGGGCCGCTCCATCCAGGAGCGGATCAGCCGCCCGCCCATGGCGGTCTTGGTCTTATCCAGCACCCACAGCAGCGAGCCCTTCTTCTCCTTGGCGCGCATGGTCTCGGTGAGCTCCAGGTTGCGCCGGGCGGTCAGGTCCAGCTCCATGTACTGGCCGGAGGTGTAATACTGAAAGGCGGTCAGGTGGCTCAGGTCGGTCTTTTGGGTGGCGTAGAGATAGTCCAGCAGGGCGCCGGCCGCCCGGACGGCGGCCTCCCCCTGCTCCGGCAGGCCCTCCAGCCCGGTCCGGAACTGCTTCCGGCACAGCGCCCAGGCGGCGGAGCGCTCGAAGCGGTCCTCCGCCCCCGGCTCGCACCGGCAGTCCAGCCGGTCCCGCAGGAAGGCCCGCAGCTCCGGGTCCTCCGCCGCGGCGGGGGAGAGGACGGCCTCTCTGGGGGCGTAGCGGCCCAGCTCGTTCCAAAGGTGCTCCATGGCGTCTTTGCCCGCAAAGGCGGTGGCCGACACCTCGCCGGTGGAGATGTCGCAGAAGCACACCCCCACGGCCGGCTCCTGAAGGCAGATGGAGCAGAGGAAGTTGTTGCGCCCCTCCTCCAGCATGGAGGACTCGATGACCGTGCCGGGGGTGACGATGCGGATGATGTCCCGGTCCACCAGGCCTTTGGCCAGGGCCGGGTCCTCCATCTGCTCGCAGATGGCCACCTTATAGCCCTTGGAAATGAGCCGGGCGATATAGGACTCCACCGAGTGGTAGGGCACCCCGCACATGGGGGTGCGCTCCCCCTCCGGCTTGTTCCGGTCCCGGGTGGTCAGGGTCAGGTCCAACTCCCGGGAGGCCAGCTTGGCGTCCTCCAGGAACATCTCGTAAAAATCCCCCAGGCGGAACATCAGGATGCAGTCCGGGTGCTCCGCCTTCATTTGCAGGTATTGCTTCATCATGGGGGTGGTGTCAGCGGGCATAGCGGTTGGCTCCTTTTCTCTGTCTATGGGGCGAATTTACTCCGCCGGCTCCCCAAAGAGGGTCCAGGTGGAGGCGCCGGTGATCTTCAGGTCCACGAACTGCCCCAGCAGGGCGGGGTCCCCCGTGAGGTGGACCAGCCGGCCCCCGGCGGTGCGGGCGTTCAGATTGTGGCGGGGGTCGTCGGAGGGCTCGTCCACCAGGCAGCGCAGGGTCCTTCCAACGTAGCCCTGCTGCTTCTTGGCGGAGATCTCGTTCTGGAGGTCCACCAGCCGCTGGAAGTTGGCGGCCTTCTCCTCCTTGCTCAGGGGGTCGGGCAGCCTGGCGGCCGGGGTGCCCTCCCGGGGGGAGTAAAGGAAGGTGAACAGGGCGTCGAACTCCACCTCCCGCAGCACGGTCAGCGTGTCCTCGAACTCCGCGGTGGTCTCGCCGGGGAAGCCCACGATGATGTCGGAGGTGAGCACGATGTCGGGGACGCGCTGGCGCAGGGACCGGACGAGCCCCAGGTAGTGTTCCCGGGTGTAGCCCCGGTTCATGGCGGTCAGCACCCGGTCGTTGCCCGCCTGGAAGGGCAGGTGGAGGTGGGGGGCCACCTTCTCACACCGGGCCATGGCGTCGAACAGCCGCTCCGAGGCGTCCTTGGGGTGGCTGGTCATAAAGCGGATCAAAAAGTCGCCGGGGACGGCGTTGACCTGCTCCAGGAGCCAGGCGAAGTCCACATCGGCGTCCAGGTCCCGGCCGTAGGAGTTGACGTTCTGGCCCAGCAGGGTGATGTCCTTATATCCCGCTGCCGCCAGCTCCCGCACCTCGGAGAGGATGTCCTCCGGGTCTCGGGAGCGCTCCCGGCCCCGGACGTAGGGCACGATGCAATAGGAGCAGAAGTTGTTGCACCCGTACATGATGGAAACCCAGGCCCTGATGCTCCCCTGCCGCCGGACGGGCATCCCCTCCGCAATGGAGCCCGCCTCGTCCGGGGTGTCGAAAATGCGGCCCCGTCTCGTCTGGATGCGCCACAAAAGCTCCGGGAACCGCCACAGGGCGTGGGGCCCGAACACCAGGTCCACATGGCGGAAGGACCGGCGCACCTTCTCCACATTGTGGGGCTCCTGCATCATGCAGCCGCACAGGCAGATGATCTGGTTGGGGTTGTGGCGCTTGGTATGGGTCAGGGCCCCTACGTTGCCCAGCACCCGCTGCTCGGCGTGCTCCCGCACGGCGCAGGTGTTGATGACCACCACGGCGGCGGTGCGCTCATCGTCGGTAAAGCCGTAGCCCATCTCGGCCAGGTAGCCCCGGATGCGCTCGGAGTCGGCCTCGTTCTGCTGACAGCCGTAGGTGTCCACAAAGGCCAGGGGGGGCGTGGGCAGGGGGGCGTTCATGGCCGCCACCTGGGCGCAGAAGTCCTTCTGCCGGGCGATATCCTCGGGGGAAATCCGTGTCGTAGCTTGCTTCAAAGCGGCGCCTCCATTGGGAAATAGTGTTTCAGAGTATTGTATCATTTCTGCCGAAAAAACACAAGGGCGGGGGGGGGGCGTTTGCGCCCGGCCCCCCCCCTACCGGGCGGAATAAAAGAACCCCATATTAGTCCCCCCA
>ERZ781272.411-NODE-411-length-32390-cov-12.705830_pt1 | contig 32390 bp, 34 predicted proteins | sample MGYA00375850_ERZ781272 | MGnify/ENA primary metagenome ERZ781272 (study PRJEB29790, sample SAMN06051246) | human gut metagenome | host: Homo sapiens | place: USA: Cincinnati, Ohio | collected 2013-06-21 | study: EMG produced TPA metagenomics assembly of the Gut...
GCTTTTAGTAGCCTAGCTCTCTTTTTTTAGTGTCCTTGACATAGGTTCCACTTTAATATAAGCAAGACATTTTTATTTTGTATAATATTCCTATTTCAAATAGTCGCATACTGATTGTACAAAAATTGCACTTCCTTTCCACATTACATCCTCATCTATATCAAACTTAGGATTGTGATGTGGTATATCTGTATGTTTTTTAGGGTTGTTAGATCCTAAGAAAAAGAAAGTTCCTGGAACCTTATTTAAATAATGAGCAATATCTTCTCCTCCCATATTAGGGACATCAAATTCAGACACAACTCCTTCATCTCCTAAAACTTTTTTAGCTGATTCTATAACCATAGCTGTAACTTCCTTATCATTTACAACTGGTGGTGCACCCCATACTATTTCATATTCGCATTTACCATTCATAGCCTCAGCTATATCTTTAGAAACTTTCTCTATTCTAGAGGACAAAAGCTGTCTTATTTCCTCTTCTGTGGCCCTTATAGTTCCTTCCATCTCAACAATATCAGGAATTATATTATATGCAAAACCTCCGTTTATTTTTCCAATAGTTATAACTGCAGGTTTTGTTGCGCTTATTTCTCTACTAACGATTGTTTGAATAGCATTTACTATATTGGTTGCTATTGTTATTGGATCTATTCCTTTTTCAGGAGTGGATCCATGACATCCTTTTCCCTTTACCTTTAAGATAAATTTATCATAAGATGCCATTATGTTTCCTGGTACTATTCCGGCTTGGCCTAATTTCACTTTTGCCCCATATATAGATCCTATGTGAAGTCCTACTAAAACATCAACCTTAGGATTTTCTAAAGCACCTTCCTCTATCATTACCTCTGCACCTTCTGCCGTTTCTTCTGCTGTTTGGAATATAAGCTTTACCGTTCCATTTAATTTATCTTTATTTTTATTTAAAATTTCAGCTGCTCCAAGAAGCATTGCAGCATGTGAATCATGACCACAAGCGTGCATATTTCCATTAGTAGATGCAAAGTCTAAGCCTGTTTCTTCTTTTATTGGAAGTGCATCCATATCAGCTCTAAGTGCAATTACTTTATCCGAATTTCTACCTTCTATCAATGCTATTATTCCTGAGTCTTTTGTATTTCTCTTATATTTTATCCCCATTCTATCAAGTTCTTTTGCTATATATTCAGAAGTTTTAGGCAAATCTTTCCCAAGTTCAGGTATTTCATGAAGCTCCCTTCTTGCTTTTACTAAATAACTTTGTATATCTTTACATTGTTCCCACATAAAAATTGCTCCTTTCTTTTTTTATATTAAACCTTACCTGCACTAATTTTTTGCTGTTCTTTTTTATAAAAGAATTTCTGAAGTATTATACTTCCGAATACAGCTACCACTATCAGTACATATGCTGGCGGATTGAACACTACCTTAAGAACAGTAGGAGCTCCTAAAGAGAATATTGCAAGCTTAGGATACTTTATTGCAAACTGACCAAATACCGCTCCGAATATAGCTGGTGCACTATAAGTCTTGAATGCATTTGCAACAACTGGAGGAAGTACACTTATAAGTGCGGCTCCTACTATAGCTGCTAAAGTAACAAAGAATATATTTACAATAATAGATCCTGTTATCCCTAAAGTAGATACTATCTCAGCTTGTCTTGTACCTGGAGTTGTGTCTGTAGCCTCTAACGCCATGGCAGCACAAGGTACTCTCATATTTCCTATATTCCCTGAAAGGAAAGACAAATATGTCCCCGAAAGTCCTAATACTGAATAATAAGATATAGGTTCCACCACATATAACGCTCCAAATGATGCTGCAACTAATGCCCAGCTTTGAAGTATTTGCCCTATAGGTGGCATTACGCCCTCTGATATGCACAACCATACTGTAGGTGCAAAAGATGTTAACGCTGCCAAAAGTACAGTGACTGCACCTACTCTTATGACAGGTCTATTCCACATATTTTCAAACTCTTTATCGCTTATATTATTCATAATTACCTCCTAATTTCTAAAGAAATAGTACGTCGTATAAAACTGCTCCAATCATACCACAGAGCATGGCAATTCCTAGTGAATACTCTTTTAGTTTAGGATATTTCACTGTAACTTTAGTCACCATAAATATCATAAATAATGCTCCAACTATAACAGCAACTAAATTGCCACCGCCTTTTGCTACATCTCCAGCATTAAGGTAACCAAATACTCCAAGCATTGAAGCTCCACTTAATGCAACAAGCCACTTAGAATCTCCTCCACCAACTTTCACTCTTAATTTTTCTAATTTATGTGCAAATAATCCCGTAAATAAAAGCCATCCCGCTCCATTTAAAGTCATTGTTATCCATGAAAGTGCTAATGTTTCTGTTGTATATCCTGATCCACCGAAGGTAACACCTGCCACTTCTGCACCTATTTTTGCTGCAGTAAGCTCTGTAGGGGCAGCACCTATAACTGATAATCTTAACCAACTTAATGGTCCTCCAATAGTGGACATTAAACCTACCATTACAATAAATACTCCTATACTAGGTCCGATAGATGAAATCATACCTGTTTTAAAAGCTTTATCACAAGTAGATTTTGGAACTCCTATAGTATTTGCTGTTTTTCTAGCTAGTCTAGTAAATATAACCGCTTGAATAATCGTAATAATAACGGTAATGGAACATAGTACCCAGAATATAGGTTTATTAGCTATGTGTAAAATTGTTTCACTCATAATTTCCCTCCATATGATTTTTTAGAACTATTGTCACTAGTAATTTTCATAAGTTAATTAAGATAATATATATTGTCATTAATTTAATTAAGAATCACGTGATAATTGATTATATGGATATTTATAAACTCCACTTATCGTTTACATGTTTAGTATAACTTAACTTTTTTGTAAATAATATAGCCCTATAGTACATTAAAAATATAAAAATAATGTACTATAGGGCCATCATATTATCTGCTAATACTATGTTTTATATTAAATTTTCAATGTTATTCGCCAAATAAAGTTTCACTGCTAATTCCATATTAAGCTTCTCTTTAGTCTCATGAAGCTTTAATTCACTTACTTCCTCAATTTTTTTATATCTATTTTTTAAAGTGTTATAATGTATATACATAGTTTTAGATGTTTCTTTTAGATTCCATCCATTTTCAACTATGCCAATTAAAGTTTTCATTAGCTCTGTATTATGCATATTATCATAGCTGATTAATCTATCTATATATTCTTTATAAAAGTTCTTTACTCCTGGAATTTCGTTTACCTCATACAAAAAATTATAAACTCCTAATTCTTCATAAAGCATTATCTTATCATTCTTATAGATACGTCTTGATATCTTTACACATTTTTGAGCTTCTAAATATGCTTCATGACATTTCGTTATCGAATCTCTGCTCTTTCCAATTCCAATGGTTAAAGTAAATTTAAATTTTTCATAAGTATTATTTTTTAACTCGTTAAGAACTTTTACTATGCTGCTCTTATTGTCACATAGTTTCTCACATTTTATTATAAAAACTATGCTATCTGTAAATTTTGTATACATTATATCTTTAAAATTACAGTTTAAAATCTCAGCACAGTATCTAAAAATCCTTTGATTCCCAATTTCTATCTTTTCCGTATCCTGCCTACTTTTAACACCAAGATATTGTATTTTCGTGTTATCTATATCTATTATTATTGTTGTATACCAGCTTTTATCAAGAATCCACCCATATGTTTCTCCTCTTTTTACAACTTCCTCTTCACTCTTTATATTGTTTAAAATTATATCTTGCACAAAGCCATCCCTATATCTTTCTTCTATAGATCTATTTGATAGTTTTTTTTGAATACTCAATTTTATTACTGTAGATGCATGCTGAACCGCTAAAAGTTCGTACTTTTTTAAATCATTTCTTGGATTTGAAACTATTATATGTCCATAATTTCTATTATCTAAATTTACATCGTAATAAAAATATTTTTCTAACATTTTCTTATCCATATTTTCAAAGTTTATCCTGGTGTCTTTAGATTTATAGGTTTTATTAAAGATATTATCTATAAATATAACATCTCTTTTAAGTAATTCTCCTAGTGTATCAACTATCTCACAAATTCCACCGCCATTTATAACTATGTTTATAAAAGATGTATGTATCCGCTCTGAAGTAGCAATAATATTGTTTTTTTGATTTAAAAGCTCCAAAAAAGCTGGTTGTATAGCTTGCAAAAACAAATGATCTTTAGGCATCTTTATTATAGGAAACCCTATATCATTACATATTTTCACTGCTTCTTCTGGTACTTCACTTAAAAATCTTCCTAATTTTATAAATAGAGCAGCTGCTTTTGCCTCGTGAACATCCCTTACTATATTTGCTATACTGTCTATGTTGCAGTATAAAATGTATCCAGATGTCAGAAGCACCTCTCCTCCCTTCACCCAATTGCGTATATCAAGAGCATCCATTACTGTAACAGCTCTAACTTCATTCTTTAATCCCTGCTCTCCACAAATAACTTCATAATCCTGAAATTCCTTTAGTGATAATAATTCCTTAACATTCACTCACCTATACCCCCCAACATGTATAACCATTATGAATATGCTAATTATTAAAAATACTTTACAATAATTGTACCATATCATATTTCATCAATAATATAAAAAAACTACCTCATACTTAAAATGTACCCCATAGAGTAGACATTAATAAAAAGTCTACTCTATGGGGTATTTTTTAATTTAGAATTTCTCCTATTTTAAATCATTATCATCTATAACTATAGGTTTTAGAGGCTTACGATGAAGTATATCGTACATTATTGGGACAACAAACAATGTAAGTATTGTTGCATATGAAAGTCCTCCAATTGTTACGATAGCCATAGGCTGAATCATATCTGATCCCATACCTATACCCATAGCTAAAGTTGATAATCCTAATATAGTTGTAAGAGCTGTCATAAGTATAGGTCTTATTCTTGTTTTTCCAGTTACTAAGATAGCTTCCTTCTTATCCATACCTTCTAGTCTTAATTGGTTAACGTAGTCTACAAATACTATACCATTATTTACTACGACTCCTGATAATACCAAGAACCCTAAAAGGGCAATCATACTTATTTCAAAGCCTGTAAGTGCAAGAGCAAGAAATCCTCCCGTAAACGCTAAAGGAATTGTAAATAGAACTATGAATGGTGATAGTAATGATTGGAATTGTGCTACCATTATCAAGTATATAAAAGCTATAGCTAATGCTATCATCTTTACCAAATCAGTAAAGGCATCCTTTATAGATTTATCCTCACCTTTCATTTCCACTGTATATCCCTCAGGCACATCATAATTCTTTAGTTTCTTTTTGAAATCATTGCTTACTAAGCCTATATTATGTGAACTATCTATATATGCTTTTACTGTCATAGCACGAATTTGACCTTCTCTATTTATAGATTTAAGGCTTTGCTCTTCACTTATCACTGCTATTTCTTTTAAGAGAACTGTTTCTTCATTTCCATCCTTTTTTATGGTTATTTCATGATTTTTTAAATCTTCTCTATTCAACTTGCTTTCATCATCATTTACTAGTATTACTGGATATTCATTAGATTCAACATTCAAAGTTGTTGCTTCACTTTCTGATATAATGGCTGAAGCTACCTCTTGATATACTTGGGCTACAGTAAGTCCCTTTTCCATAGCCTTATTTTTATCTACAACTATTCTCGTTTCCATGGTTCCACCATCTAGTCCATCAGATATATCTATAGTGCCTTCTGTATCTTTCAATATTTCTGCTATATCTTTGGATATTTGTTTTAGCCTATCTATATTATTTCCTTTAACTTCAACAGAAATTCCACTTCCTCCTAAAGCAGACATATCCATATTTGATGACTGTACTTTTATTTTACAATCTAAATCTGATGTTTTTTCAGTTATAATGTCTGCTACTTCTTTGCTGCTAAGTTTCTTATCCTTATTCAATAGAACGTAGAATGAAACACTATTCTCGTTTCCCCCCATCCCCATCATGGTGCTACTTCCACTGTTTTGCATAGCACCTGCTGTATCAATATCTTCTATAGTAAGAATTCTATCCATTACGATGTCACTCATAGCTCTTGCTTCATCTCTGGTAGAACCTTTAGGCATTTTTATTGATATGGATATTTGGTTGCTATCCATTGAAGGCATAAGAATAGTTCCTTTAGAAACTGATGCCGCTATACTTACAACAAGCATTATAACTACCAATATCATTATTGAGGCTTTATGTTTAAGACTCCACCCTAATATCCTTTCATACTTCTCTACAAATTTATCAAAGAACTTATGCTCCTTTTCATCAGCTTGAATAAGCATATTAGATGACATGGCTGGTACCAGTGTCAAAGCTATTACTAAGCTGGCAATCAGTGAATAAGCTATAGTAAGACCCATATCGGTAAATAATTGCCTTGATATACCTTCCGTAAATACTATAGGTAAAAATACACATATTGTAGTTAACGTTGAAGCAAATATAGCACCTGAAACTTGAGCAGCTCCTTTTACTGCAGCTTTAGCAGCATTGACTCCTTGATTTCTTAACCTATAGATATTTTCAATAACAACTATACTATTATCAACCAGCATACCTACTCCTAAAGCTAATCCAGCTAGAGAGATTATATTCATTGTTACTCCGCTAAAATACATCATAACCACTGCAAACAATAAACTTATTGGTATACTAAAGGCTATTATAATTGTAGGTTTTATGCTCCTTAAAAATATAAATAAAATTATAACTGCCAATATTCCACCTAAAATTAAATTGTTTAATACAGATTGTACTACAACATTTATATATATGCCTTGATCATCCAATGGTGTTATATTTATCCCATCATTTGACGATTCCATTTTCTTTATAGTTTCATTAATTTTATCAGAAACTGCAGCAGTAGAAGCCGTACTTTGTTTTTGAAAGCTTAAAACAACTCCATCATTACCATTTACCTTAGCATACATATCTTCTGCATTGTCTATAAATTCAACTTTAGCTACATCTTTTAAGTATATTGGCCCTACCCCTTCAACATTTATATTGAAAAGAAGAAGGTTTTCTAGTTCTTCCACTGTTGAAAACTGTTCTCCAACTTTAACTAAATATTTTTCTCCTGACTCGTTTATATAACCAGCTGGCATAGCAAAATTTTCAGCTTTCAGAATTTTGCTTATAGTATCTTTTGTAAATACTTCCTTTACTCCAGCCTTTTTATAAGCCTCATCTCTAGATTCTTCAAATTGCTTGATATTTTTATCTAATTCAGCCTCAGCATTAGAAATAGTTACAGATGCCTTCGCCATTTCCTCGCTTAATATCATCTTCCCTACTTCTAAATTTTTTTGACCTTTACTAAGCTCTATAAGCTTCGCTTCTAAATCTGGCTTTTGCTGCTTTATTGCTTCTATTCCATCATCAATTTGCTTTATTCCAATATTAAATTGCTCTAAAGCATTTTTTTCCTCATCGAGAACAGGTATCCCTTGATTCATCTGCCATTTTATCAATTCCTCTAATAATTCCTTTTGTTTTATCAAACCTTCGCGCTTTTTTTCTAGCTCATTTTGAGTCTTTGGCAAATTTTTAAGAGCATTTTCAAGCTGAATTCTTCCATCTGAAATTGCAATACTGCTATCAACAATTTGTGACGACTTAACTTCTCTTTCTTTAGCTAAAATCTTTTTACTATCTTCAAGTTTTGCTTTTGCAGCATCTAGTTTAGTTTTCCCCTCAGCAAGTTTATCGTCAACAGAACTCAAAACTTTGTTATTAATTGAATCTATCTTTTTATCATCCAATTGAATCTTAAGCTTTTTTTCTACTAATCCTATTCCCGAAACCGATGCAACTCCATCTATTCTTTCAAATTCAGGTATTATGTCTTCTTTTACTACCTTTGTAACTTCTTTTACATCCAGACCGCTTACATCTACGCTAGCCACCATTACCGGCAGCATATCCGGATTAAGTTTCATCATCATAGGTGAACCTATAGTTTCATCTTTAAGTTGAGCTTTAACCATATCAATCTTACTATTCATCTCTATTATGGCACTATCCATATTTACATCTTGATTAAATTCAAGCATTATCGTACTTGAATTCTCACTTGACACACTATTTATATTTTTTACTCCACTAGTAGTAGCTAGAACACTTTCTAATGGCTTGGTAACGGCTGTCTCAATTTTCTCTGGACTAGCACCTGGATAGGAAGTAATTATCATCACATATGGCAGATCTATGCTTGGTAACAAATCCGTTGTCATTTTGGTAAAAGATATGCACCCAAGCAAAACCACTAATATCATAGCGACAGCTACCGTCATAGGTTTCTTTACACTATATTTCGAAATCATTTATATGTCCCCCAGTTTTTATAAGTAATTCTTTATATAAGTTTGAGTTATTACTACTATCAAACGATTGTTTTACATATATTGTAAAATATGTTATTATAGAACTATCATCATTTTATAAATTTTAAACAAGCGAGGTATAATAATGGAAGCTAAAACATTTAAAGTATATCAAAGAACAAAAAATGAAAAAATTAATCAACTCAGAAAAAACAAAGAAATTCCTTGTGTGATTTATGGTAAATCTTTGGAACAATCTCTTTTAATAAAAATAGATAAGTCTGAATTAATTCGAATGTTAAATAGTAAAAATGTTAACTCATTAATCACTTTTAGATTAAACCGTAAAAGATTAAAGTGTTTAATCAAAGAAGTTCAAAAAGATAATAATCATGACATACTTCATATAGATCTATTATGTTTAAATAAGAAAAAAGTGGTTATATAATCATTTCCACTTTTCATACTTTTTATAGCCTGCAATTCATTGTTGAATTTATTATAACGAATTACAGGCACTTCTCATATATTATAAGCTCCAACTCTTAAGATCATCAATAAATTCTCTAACCTTTTCTTCTAAAGTAGCCCATGATGTTACCAATCTTATAACTTTACTTCTGTCATCCCATTTCTGCCAAACACTATATTCATACTTTAAATTTATTTTTTCTAATATTTCATTAGGTAAGATAGGAAATATCTGATTAGTTGATGTCTCTATCATAAAATCATATCCTAATTCCTTTATCCCTTTTTTTAATATAGCCGCCATATTATTGGCATGGTTTGCTAAATCAAAATATAAATCATCTTTAAACAATTCATAAAACTGTATTCCTAAAAGTCTTCCTTTTGCAAGCATTGCACCTTTCTGTTTTATAAAAAATCTAAAATCACTTTTTAATTCCTCATTACATATAACTATGGCTTCACCCATAAGGGCTCCTCCCTTTGTTCCCCCAATATAAAAGGCATCTGTAAGCTGTGGCATGTCAGAAAGCTTCAAATCATTTTCTTCTGATGTTAAAGCCGCTCCTATTCTTGCTCCATCTAAATATAAATATAAATGATTTTTTTTGCATTCTTCTTTAAGAGCTATTAATTCTGATTTTGTATATATGCTTCCTATCTCTGTTGAATCAGATATATATACCATTCTAGGTTTTACCATATGTTCATCTGTGTGTTCATCAACTACACTCTGTATATGACATGGTTTTAGCTTTCCATCATTTACAGCCACAGATATAACTTTATGTCCAGTAGCCTCTATAGCTCCGGTTTCATGCACAAGTACATGTCCGCTATTTGCAGCAATCACTGCTTCATGAGGTCTTAAAAATGCTGATATAGCAGTGAGATTCGTTTGAGTACCGCCTACAAGAAAATGTATATCTGCCTTATCATAATTTATCTTTTTCTTTAAAACACTTCTAGCCTTATCGCAGTATATATCTAAACCATATCCTTCGGTTTGCTCATAATTTGTCTCCACTATAGCTTTAATTATTCTTTCATGAGCCCCTTCGCTATAGTCATTTTTGAAACTATACATTTTTTAACCGCCCCTTTACTATCCATTAATCATCGAATTTTATATGACAGTATCCGTCAGGATTTTTTCTTAAATATCCTTGGTGATATTCCTCTGCCTTATAATAATTTTTAAGTTTTTCAATTTCTGTTGCTATAGGCATTAGATATCTCTTTTGAGTATTTTCCTTGCTCTTCTTTAATGTATCAAAATCTTCTTCATCTATGTAGTAAATGCCGCTTCTATACTGTCTTCCTGAATCCATTCCTTGTCTGTCCACTGATGTAGGATCTATAATACTCCAAAACTTTTCTAACAAATTTTCTAATGAGATTTTTTCTTCATCATATGTAACATAACATACCTCTACAAAATCAGTATCATTATTACAAACCTCTTCATAAGTAGGGTTTTCTGTCTTACCATTTGCATATCCAACTTCAGTATTTAATACGCCTGTTATCATAGAAAAAACTTTTTCTACACCCCAAAAACATCCACCACCAAATACTATTTTTTTCATTTTAATCCCTCCTAATTGTTAGTAATATTTCATATAGATATCTTATTTCCCTATAATTTAGTTTATTTTTTATAATTTAAATTATACACCTATTTTTTATTTTAAAAGTATAACATAAAAAAATTCATCAAAAATTCCTATTATTTAGGCAAAAAAATACCATGATATTTAAAATGGGAGGTTTTAAATATCATGGCCTTACTTTTTATATAAACGGGAAGTTTATTAAAATTTATTATATACTTTATATTGAATTTACAGCCTGTCTTACTACTTCATAAGTCCTAGGCGCTACAGATTTTAAAGCTCCAGGATTTTGTATATATATTTTGAATGCTTCTGCAAAGCATTCTGTTGATGAACTCTTGGCATAGTTGCTATGTAAATATGATGCTATAGCATCTCTTTCTGCTGGGAATATATCCTTTTTAAAATCATCAGCTTCTGATCTACCGAAAGTAGTGCTATGTTTTCCGTTACTTTTTGTAAAGCCAGCCATTTCATCTACGAAGTGACCGAATTCATGAATTATAGAGCTTGTACTATTCGAAGATCCTTGAACATATATAGTATTTGATGGCGAATATTTATATAAAGCTGATATAGATCCAGCTGGTCTATTACCTATGCTATAATTTGTAGCTATATCCTTTGATGTAACTATTATCTTTCCACCTATTGCTCTAAATCTATTTACAATATTAGATGGTATAACTGATATTAATCTATCTACTTGAACAGATCTTTCTGAAGATACATCTCCTTCTACTTGTACATATTTTAAACTATAACTTGGATTCTCTTGAGATGAACTTGTTTTATTTGATGAAGTCCCATTGCTAGAAACTTTTTCATTTGAAGTCCTATTTGTATCACTATTCTTGGCTTCTTTTACATTATTTGTAGCTTTTTCTTGCGGTGACGTATTATTTTCTGTTGTTTCAGCTTTTTTCTCTTCTTTTGATGGATTATATCCTTCATACAAAAGTTCTTCTGACTCTTTATATTTGACCGGTGATGAATACTCTATTTGTTTATTTTCTTCTGCAGCCTTAGCTTTAACATCTCCAATTGCTGTCATTCCAACAGAAACTACAATAACTGAACTGATTATTATTCCTAATATTTTTTTATTCACGTTTTCACCCCTCCTACAAAACTTTAATATTTTTTTTATTTAAATTATACTTTATATTATAATACTTTTATTTAGTAAAAAATATAGTTATTTTAACTTTTTCATTAAATTACTCTTTTTTTCTTTTTTATGCCTATTTATTTTTAAATTATCATTTTATGAAAAATATTTAATAATAATTTTTCTAATTTTATTTATATATTTTAGAGAATTGTACCCGTAACTTCATTATGGTAAAATTTAAATATATTTTATATTAAAGGAGGTTTTTTTATGAATGAAGTACTTAATAACATCCTTACTAGAAGAAGTGTTAGAAATTTCAAAAATGAACAGATAAAAGACGAAGAATTAGAACTTATACTAGAAGCTGGTATCTATGCCCCTAGTGGTAAAAACGAACAGAGCTGGCAGTTTACCGTTGTTCAAGGTCACGATAAAATAGAAAAACTTGCAAAAGTTGTAAGAGAGGCATTAGGGCGTGATGAAGGATATAATTTTTACGCTCCACCAACTTTAATAATGCTTTCTAATGATATAGATAATTCCAACGGTCTTGCTGATTGTTCTTGTGCACTAGAAAATATATTTTTAATGGCTAACTCATTAGGAATAGGTTCTTGCTGGATTAATCAATTAAAAACCTTATGCAATGAAGAATCTGTAAGAGCTGTATTAGATGAATTTGGAATCCCTAAAAATCATGTAGTATGGGGAATGGCATCTATCGGATACCCTGCAGTAAAACCAGAAGCAAAACCACGTAAAAATGGTGTTGTTAAATTTGTAAAATGATTTTACTCTTATAGACATAAGATAAAGAGGCATTTAAGATTATAATCTAAAATGCCTCTTTATTGTGTGCTTTAGGCTTGAGTTGCCCAATCTGCTGGATAAGTTACATAAATAAATCTAGCATAGTTTGGAACTGAAAATTTTATACTGCTTCCTTTTGGAATTAAAATTAATTCCCCTGGGTCTGCAGACACCTTATTTCCATTTATAACTATATCCAAATGACCTTCTATAACATAATCTATTTCATCATAATTTAAAGTCCAGTCAAATGTTGTCTCTTTCATAACCATAACGCCGCACCCAAGTCTTGGACTTTCTTCTAATGTAAATAAATCTTTAGTGTATACTTCATCTGTTATATTGCCTGTATCTAATCTGTTAGATTGATCAACTTTTACGGTTGGAACTTTAACTGAAATCACACCGCTTGCATCTTTATTTCTTATGTAATCTAGTGCATTTTCTTGTTTTGCTCCACCTAACTGCTCAACTATTATTTGTCTAACTAAATTTTCCAATACTGACCTATCTAAATCTCTCTTATCCATATTAAGCATTTTCCTTTCCTAATGTCTTGTTTGCAATAAATATAGCCACTATTACAGCAGTAATACCACCAACTAATTTTGCGACTATCATTGGAGCAATCATATCTGGATTAAATCCTGCCGTAAATCCTAAATGATCTCCAAATACGAAAGCTGCTGATACTGCAAAAGCCACATTTATTATTTTTCCTCTGTTATCCATATCCTTCATCATATCAAGCATTGGAATACAGTTTGCAAGGCTTGCTACAAGGCCTGCTGCTGCTACTTCATTCATTCCTAAAACTTTTCCAAGTCCCATCAAAGGCTTTTTAAATACCTTAGTTATTACATAAACAAGTGGAAATGCACCTGCTAATACTATAGCTATATCTCCTACTATAGCAATACCATCATGTATTGGATTCATCCCTGGAATGACAACTATTCCTGTAAGCTGTTCTATTATAGCAGCACCTAATCCTATTGTAATAACTATGAGAACAAACTTTCCAAAGTATGTAAATCCAGTTATCATTGCTTTTTCAAAGAATACTAATCCTAATGCAATAAGTACTGCAAATATAATTATAGGAACTAAATTTCTTAAAATCATCATGATAGGAAATCCTGCTACAAGACCTCCAAAGAACGCCCCTACTGGAACTGTTATTATACCCGCTAATATACCAGTTGCAAGATATTTATGGTCTTCTTGCTTTATAATACCAAGAGCAACAGGAATTATAAATACTATAGTAGGTCCCATAAGCGCTCCTACAATAAGTCCTCCAAAAAGTCCTGCATTAGGGTCAATTGCAAGCTCCATAGCAAGAGGTGCACCACCCATGTCATTTGCAAGAAGTGATCCCGCAAACATGGCTGGGTCGGCTCCAAGCAAATCAAATAGAGGAACTATAACTGGCTTTAGTATATCAGCAAGCACTGGTGCTAATGATATAACTCCAACCATAGCAAGAGCTAAAGATCCCATAGCCATTATACCTTCTTCAAATTTTTCCCCTAATCCAAACTTATTTCCTATACATTTATCTATGGCTCCTAAAGCCATAAAGATTACCATAATATAAATTATAATCTCATTTATTCCCATAAAACTTCCTCCTTTCGGTTACTTTAGCATTTCCATTATCATAGAATCCGGAGATGGTATTACAGATATATTTATAATTTTCTTTTCATCTATAGCCTCTCTAGCTGCTCTTACTCCATTTTCTACATCACTTACTTCTCCAGATATTATTGATACAAATTTACCACCTATGCAGAAAGCTAATTGCATCTTCACAATAGAAACATTTGAATCTTTCATAACTTTATCTAAAGCCTGTATCCCGCTACACACATTAGATGTCTCTATAATTCCTAATGCTCCTTTATTTGTTACATTGTACTTATTCTTTAATCCAAGAATTATATCATTATGTACAGCATTTACTATAAATGTATCTACAGCATATCCATTACTTATGGATATGCCATAATCTATTGATTCCTTTACTTCCCCTTCATTGCCACTGATTATAGTCAAAAATTTTCCTGGACATATATTTTTAAAAAGAATAAGCTCAACGCTTGATTTTTTTACGATTAAATCACTTATTTCTATGCCTTTACTTATAGATCTAAATTCCATGGCACCTATACTTCTATGCATCATCTACCTCTACCGAATCAATTATAGCTATTATAGTGGAATCAACAGGAACCTCTGAGGACCCAACAGCTTTTCTTGCCGAACCCCCTTGAGTTATCATAACTAAATCATCTTTTCCTGCACCAACACTATCCACAGCTATAACAAGATTTTCACTTTCTTTATGATTGTTTATTATAGGTCTTACCACTAAAAATTTTTGTCCATTTAAATTTTCATTTTTTCTAGTAGACCATAAACAGCCTACAACTCTTCCCATAATCATAAGATCATCCGTTTCTTTTTATAATTTCCATATTATTTATTTTTATAAAATCTTTTGCCAAAGGGGTTAGTATATTTTTTTCTCCTATAATAATCACATTTTCTCCTTTTTCATGAACTCTTCTTATATCATTTTCCGTTATGACTTTTTTAAAAATTTTTTCACTTTTAATAATTTCTGGTGAAAAATCCTTCAATAAATCTTTATTACATGATGTGGTTATTTTAGAGCTTAGACTTTCATTTATAATTTCAATGCCATAATTTATTAATTGTTTTTCGAAATTTAAATATTTATTGTAAAGCTGCTTTGGGGCTGAATCCTTATAAATTTTATATTCCATACCATTTTCAAATACATATATTTTCTTCCCCTTCATGAGCATATTTAGAATAAATTTTTCTTCATTACTTGAAGCATTTAAATTCGCTAAATTTGCCATGACACTTAAATCCAACTTAGGTAATATTGCAATATCACATTCCCTGATATTTTTATTGTAAGAAATCACTTCATATTCTTTTCCAACTAAGTCATAAAACTCTTCAAGATCTCCATTTTGAAATATCACAGCTTTTTTATTGCAATCATTAATTATAGGTGTTTCTTTTAATTTATCTAATACTTCCTCTACGATAATACTGACCATTTTATCGTAATCCATCTAAACACCTCCTAAAAAAATCACTTTATAATTCTACACATAGTTCCTTTTGCAAAGCCGCATGCATTTGCTTCGTCATAATCTATATGCATATAAGTTCTAAAGTTTGGACTTACTCTTATAACTGTATCTTCAAATATTAAAGGTCTTTCTCCCAAAACTTCCACCTTTACATTTTCTTTATCTTTAACTCCAAACTTTTCTGCATCTTCAGGAGTTATATGTATATGTCTTTTAGCTACTATAAGTCCTTTATTTAAAGTTATAGAGCCTCTTTCAGTAGACACTATAAGTCCTGGGGTATTTTCTATATGTCCGCTTTCTCTTACTGGTATCTTAATTCCTAAGGATAGTGCGTCTGTTAAGGATACTTCAACTTGAGTTTCTTTTCTAGTTGGTCCCAAAACAATAACATTTTTTATAGCTCCTTTAGGTCCTGTTATTGTTACTCTCTCCTTGCATGCGTACTGTCCAGGCTGAGATAAGTCTTTAACTTTTGTAAGTGTATACCCAGATCCAAAAAGAATCTGTAAATGTTCATCCGACAAATGAATGTGTCGTCCAGAGGCTTCAACTTCTATAAGCATTTGGCTTTTTATTCTCTTCACAACTTCATCAATTATATAGTCTAATGAAATATTGCTCATTTATGTCCTCCATCTAACTCTTGTATTTCCCAGTTTTATATTTGAAAATCATTATATTAAACAGGGATGACAATCTGTTTAATGCTGTTATTATATCTTCTCTTTCTATTCCGCCGTATTTTTCTTTAAATGCTTCATAAGCCGAAATTTCGGTTAATATACTCATCTTGGCACATCTCTAATTAAATGTACTACCCTAGAGTAGTACATTTAGTTTGTTATTGTTGAGTTCCCTTTGGAAGTATAGCATCTACTTCTGTGTGAGGTCTTGGTATTACATGAACAGAAATCAATTCACCAACTCTTTCTGCAGCAGCTGCTCCTGCGTCTGTTGCAGCTTTAACAGCACCTACGTCTCCTCTTACCATAACTGTTACAAGTCCTCCACCAACTTGTTCTTTACCTACTAATTGAACATTAGCAGCCTTAACCATAGCATCTGCTGCCTCTATTGCTCCTACTAATCCTTTAGTTTCAATCATTCCTAATGCATTTGATGTTATCATATCTATTCCTCCTTAACTTTTCTTACTTTAATTGATTCAATATCTTTTTTACTAATAAATCAATTAGTACTTCACTTTCCATAGATCCAGTGCAGATGTTGCAGCTAGAACTATTAGTACCTCTTATGTCTTCTAATTCCCTTACACCATAAGCAACTCTCTTTATGTTTATAAGGTTCATAGGTCCCACATTTTCAGAAGTAGCACTTCCTCCAATACTTCCACATCCAAGGGTTAAGGCTGGCATCATGTTTACTGTAGCTCCTATTCCTCCTAATGCACCTGGACTATTTACTGGTATTCTAGATACTGGCATTGCAAGAGCAAATTTCTTCACAACTTCCTTATCTTCTGAATGAATCATAAAGCTGTGGCCAGCACCTTCATTAAGAAGTATGCTTCTGCATCTTTCTAAAACTGCATCTATGTTATTTTCTACATAAAACGCTAATATTGGTCCAAGTTTTTCTCTTGAATAAGGTATATTGTGTCCCACCCTGTTTTCTCTAGCTATAAGGACTCTTGCATTTGATGGCACTGATATGTCGGCAAGTTTTGCTATGTATTCTACACTCTTTCCTACTATTTGAGGATTCATACTTCCATTTGGTCTTATTATAAATTTTTCAAGTTTCTTGCTTTGTTCTTCATCCAAGAAGTATCCTCCTTGAGCTTTGAACTCTGCAACCACTTTGTCTTCTATACATTTTTCTATAACTACAGATTGCTCTGATGCACATATTGTTCCATTGTCAAAAGTTTTAGAATCTAATATTCTCTTTATAGCAAGTTTTATATCTGCACTCTTATCTATAAATCCTGGTCCATTTCCTGCTCCAACTCCTAGCGCTGGGTGTCCTGATGAGTATGCAGCCTTAACCATAGCAGGACCTCCTGTTGCAAGAATCATTCCTGTATCAGGATGTTTCATAAGCTCATTTGTAGCTTGAAGTGTTGGAGTAGATATACATCCTATAGCTCCTCTTGGACATCCCACTTTTTCAGCTGCTTCTGATATAACTTTCACTGTTTCTAGTATGCATTTAGCTGAATTTGGATGTGGAGAGAATACTATAGCGTTAGCTCCCTTTAAAGATATCATTGCTTTGTATATTACAGTTGATGTAGGGTTTGTGGATGGTATAATCCCTGCTATTATTCCCATAGGAACACCTATATCCATTGTTTGTTTTCCTGGATCTTCTGCAATTACACCTATTGTCTTTAAATCCTTTATACTTTCGTATACATTTTTAGCTGCAAAAGCATTTTTTAAAACTTTATCTTGCCATATTCCAAATCCAGTTTCTTCGCTAGCCATCTTAGCTAATCTCTCTGCATTTTCATATCCAGCATCAGCTATAGCTTTTATTATTTTATCAATTTGTTCTTGATTCATTGTGGCTAACTGCTTTTGTGCTTCTTTGGCCTCTTTCATAAGGTTTCTTACTTCTTGAATTGATACTAAATCCTTATCTGTTAATTGCATTATTTATCACCTTTTTCATCGTATTCTTGAAGTATCTTAATAAGTTCTTCTTTCTTCTCCTGTTTAATTTGCTTACTGCTCATATTAGGAAGTTTTAAAGCTCTTACCATGTTTCTTAGAGTTTCAACTTTCATATCTCCATAATTTGTATTTTCATCTTTCTTTACATTCTCTTTTAATGCTTTTTCTTTTTTATTTCTATAATTTTCTAATGTTTTTTCAAGCTTAACTATTTCCTGGGTAATATCCTTAGATTGTTTTATGTCTTCTGTTTTCTCCATTTTCGAAGGTGCTATAACATCCTCTTTATGTATTTTGTCATTATCATCTTTTACTTTTTCTACTGGAGAATCTTCTTTTTTCTTTTCTAAGTTAGGAAATATTTTTAGAAGTTCCTCATGAGGTCGTGGAATTACATGAGAACTTCTTAAAAGTCCTAAAGAATTAGCTGCAGCCCTGCCTGCATCTACAGAAGCCTGAACAGCATCTACATCTCCAACAACCTGAACATTCGAAATCCCAGCTTTTACAATTTCAATTCCAATAAGGGTAACATTAGCAGCTTTTAGTGCAGCATCGGCAGCTTCTACTGCTGCAAGATAGCCGTTAACCTCTATCATTCCTAATGCTTTCATCTATGTATATTTCCTTTAATAACTTTTTGGTTCATTAGCAACAGATTTTACTGCCTCTGCAAAAGCATCACAAGCTGCTTTACAAGCGGATTGAGTTCCTGTAAGCAATGCTCCACCAAAGTTTGTTTCTGTTGGAGGTTCAAATAGTTGCTTTAATTCAACATCCGCTGCCTTCAATGCTGCGTCTAATGCATAAATAGCCTCTAGTGGCGGTGCTACTAGATATGCTATTGGTTCTCCTTCTTTTACTCCAGCAACCTCTGCAAGATAACTGCCTGTTCTAGATATACAATATGAATAATAAACAATCGAATTATCTTCATTGGCACTTACAAAATGTGATCCATTCTCCATAAAATTAAGAGCTGCATTTAATCCGCTTCTTACTTCAGCTGGACTTGGTCCTGCAAGAATTCCTAAAACTTCCCCCGCAAGTTTTGTTGATGCGTTTCCTGATCCTGCATACATAGATTTTGCATATACCACTTCAACTTCTGCTGCTTTTGTAGCTTCATCTAATGCTGTATATGTAACATCATCTACGTCTGCTGTTATCATCCCTAAACTTTTATGTTGAGGTCCAAGATTTAAAGATTTTGCTAATCCTGGGCTTACATTTGAAATTATTTTTACTGCTAATACCGTTGGTCTAATTGCTTCATTAAGCACAATTAACCCCTCCTAAAGTTTATTTTTTAAATTTATACCTGAAGCTTTTTTATCAAGCATTGTTTTTATAAGTTCTGCTATATGTGCACCTGCTTCAACTGCAGGTGTTCCACCTTTATGTATATTAGAAATAACAGATCTATTAGCTTCTGGCATATTTATAGTTGGTTTGTATGCTATATATGCACTCATAGATTCTGCAGTTACCAGTCCTGGTCTTTCACCAATTAGTAGACATACAACTTCGGCACCAGTAGCTTCACCTACAGCATCCATAGCACCAACTCTGCAGTGTTTTACAAATAAAACATCTCCGATTTCTATGTTATACATTTTTAATCCTTGCTTAATAGCCGGTATTATATCCGTTATATTTGCCTCAATTGCAGCTGAACTAAGTCCATCTCCTACCATAAGAAGAACCTTAGGATTACCTCCAAATTTTTCTTTTATAAATTTTAGAGTTTCTTCATTAAAGTTTCTTCCTAAATCCGGGCGAGTTATATATTCATCTTTATCCTTACATTTAGTCTCTACAGGTATTAAGTTGTTTTTCTTTATAAAATCCTCTGATACATAAGAAAAAACTGAATCTTGTGCTGCTGCATGGTCAGCTCTAAACCTAAGGGCTGTTATAGTTTTATATCTTGTTCCAGCTCTTCCAACTCCTAATCTTGCAGGTGTCTTTTCTTTCATTTTTAGATATCCTTCTGCATTTTTAGGATTTTTAACTAAAAGCTGCTTTCTTAGGTCAGTTTCGGTTATATCTTCAATACATCCTTCGTTATCAACTACTGTTGAAGTTGATATGTCATTATGTCCACCATTCACTCCGTCATTTGCAGCTGATTTTCCAACCATTTCATTTAATAATTTTTCAACCATTAATCTTATTTCATTTTCATTCATATTCACTGCCTCCTAACGTAGAAATACTGATGCATCGCCAGCTAATTCAGTTAATTTTCCATTTCTCATAAAGCCCATCTTTTCCATCCATTCTTCAAATTCCTTGATTGGTTTTAAGTTAAATAGTTGCCTTAAAGTAGCTGTTTCATGATATCCTGTTGTTTGGTAATTAAGCATTACGTCATCACCATGAGGTATTCCCATGAAATATGTACATCCTGCTGTGGTTAATAATACAGCTAAATTTTCTATATCATTTTGATCTGCCTTCATATGATTTGTGTAACAAGCATCGCAGCCCATTGGAAGTCCTGAAAGTTTTCCCATAAAGTGGTCTTCAAGCCCTGCCCTTATTACTTGCTTTGAATTATATAAATATTCTGGTCCTATAAATCCAACTACTGTGTTCACAATAAATGGCTGAAATCTTCTTGCAAAACCATAACATCTGGCTTCCATAGTAACTTGGTCTGCTCCAAAGTGAGCTTCTGATGAAAGTTCTGATCCTTGACCTGTTTCAAAATACATTACATTAGGTCCTGTTGCTGTTCCTTCTGATAACGCAAGCTGCCTAGCCTCTTCTATAGTAGCAGCTTTAAATCCAAAAGCTTCATTACCCTTTTCTGATCCTGCTATGGATTGGAATATAAGATCTGTTGGTGCTCCTTTTCTTATAGCCTCCATTTGAGTTGTGACGTGAGCAAGAACACAGTTTTGAGTTGGTATCTCCCATCTTTGCTTAAATTCTTCAAATCTCTTTAATACCTTAGTTACACTTTCAACCGAGTCATCAACTGGGTTTAAACCTAAGACTGCATCACCTATTCCAAAGGTTAAACCTTCCATAAGGGAAGCAACTATTCCATCAGGATCATCTGTTGGGTGATTTGGCTGAAGTCTTGCTGATAATGTTCCTGGCTCTCCTATAGTTGTATTACAGTGAGCTGTTACTCTTATTTTCTTTGCTCCACAGATTAAATCCATATTTGACATAAGCTTTGCTACTGCAGCTATCATTTCAGAGGTTAGCCCTCTAGATATTCTTCTTATATCTACGGAAGTAGTATTATCATCTAAAATCCATTCTCTTAAATCTGAAACAGTCCAGTTTTTAATCTCTCCATAAATTTTTTCATTTATGTCATCTTGGATTATTCTTGTTACTTCGTCCTGTTCATATGGGACTACAGGATTATTTCTTAAATCTGATAAAAGGAAATTTGATAGAACTACCTTTGCAGCAACTCTTTCCTCAGCTGAAGTTGCAGAAACACCTGCTAATTTATCACCTGATTTTTCCTCATTTGCTTTCGCTAAAACCTCTTTAACTGAATTAAATTGATACATTTTTCCAAATAATTTAGTTTTTAAAATCACGATAATCCTCCTTCCACTAGTTGAATACTAATGTTTTTATAACTACTGGTAATACCTTTCCCCCCGCTATTGGTTTACCTATATCTATGTAATCTCCATTTTCAACCTTAATTCCATCAATACATACAACATCTTTTTTAAAATTAAGCAATGCATATATAGCCTGCCCTAATACCTTTGCCATGTCATTTTCAACAATAATAATTAACGGCAACTCCCTTTCTATAAACTCTTCTAATCCGCCTACCATTCCTTTAGCTATGTCCTGCACTTCTATAAATGAAGGATTCTTTTTGCCATTGATAGCTATAGCTACTCTTTGAACATCGTTTTCAAGCTTAAACCAGTCAAGCTTGGTTTTTATAGCATTTTTTAATACTTCTGATCCAGAACTCTCATCCTCTTCACTAAGTTTTAGGATAGGAAGGTTTTTTATTGGGAAATTTTCTTTTGTATATGTTATAGTGCTTCCGCTGATTTCTGTAGTGTGAGAACCAGCTCCTACAACAGTAGCTCTTATAGTTTCTATAGATCTTACAACCTTAAGCTTTTTGAACATCTCAGACTCTCTTATTTTTTGTCCTAAAAGTATGCCTATATCTCCATATTTAAAATAGTCATCTATAGGCCCATCATAGTAAACATAATCTGCAACTCCTCCAGAAAAGGAAATGCAGTGAATCTCTTTTTTTAATCCTATAGTTTTATTTGTCACTACTACATCAAATAAACTGCTCTTTTCTCTTACCCCTACACTTTCTTCTAAAAAATGTACCATTTCTTCTACAATGGGCATGAGTTTTTCTTTAGTTGCTATGTCACCAATGCTTATACTAAATCCCTTTTCTTTTATTATCTTTTCTATCTTTGGAGATATATAAGTTATTTGTTTTGTAGAAGTATCTATCTTTATGAGCCTTCCACCTATATCTAAGCATCCTGTTTCAATTACATCCCCTATATTGAATAATGCCAAGTTGCTGGTTCCTCCACCTATATCTATGTTTACAACGGTTGTAGAATGTTCTTTAGAATATATATGAGCCCCTGCTCCCTTTCCTGAAATTATACTTTCTAAATCAGGGCCAGCAGTAGCAACAACAAAATCCCCAGCAAACCCGCTTAATCTATGTAGAACTTCATTAGCATTTTCCTTTCTAGCAGTTTCCCCTGTTATAATTACAGCCCCAGTTTTTATATCTTCTTTATTTATTCCTGCTTTTATGTACTCTTTTTCCACTAAGTCCTTTACTCCATCACTCTCTATTTCAGTAAGTGATTTTAAAGGAGTAAAGTATATGTCACTTTTATATATGATCTCTTTATCAACTATTGATATTCTAGGTATCGTAAAGTTGGATGCTGTATTTTCTATTATCAGCTTTGAAAATACCAGTTGAGTTGTACTAGTACCTATATCTATACCTACACTTAATAGCTCTTCTCTCATTAATTCAGCTCCAATCTTTATACTGTAAATGTATATTGATATTAATTAAATAAATAAGTTATCCCTCTATATAGCTCATAAGCTCTTTCATTCCCTCACCAGACAAAGTATTAACCTTAAATATAGTCGATACACCAGCCTCTTTAAGTATTTTTTCTGCTTTATTTATTAAGCTTTCATCTTCTGCAAGATCAATCTTTGTTATGATCCCTATTACATCTTTCATGAACATACTGGCAAAACCGGGAGCTATATAAGATTCCTCATTTGTACAGTCATACACTAAAGCAATAATGTCTGCATCTGCTGATGTTACTACAAGTGCCTTATAATAATATCTATTTTCTAGATACTCTCCTGGAGTATCTATAGATTTGTTGTAAATCTCCACTGATTGAGTTTTCTTATACTTAAGCTCTAAATTATCTAAGTTTTGGCATAGTGTGGTCTTGCCACTTCCTGTTTTTCCTATAAATATTATTCTTTTCATAACTTCTCCTAAGTTCGTGTGATTTTAGTAGATGAAAAACTAAGTAGATCTCCTAAAACCTTTGTAACTTCATTTAAAGCAGCCTCAACTGCCCCAACATCTCCAGTAAAAATTACAGTTCCACTAAATCTATCAACAAAGCCTAGATCCACGTCTGCAGATTTTGTTGCTACATCTGCTGCAATTATTGATGCTTCGCTAGGAGTTATTGTAAGGATTCCAATTGCCCCTCTTCTCTCTATTACAAGTCCAAGTTTTTTATATATTTCATCATTTGGATTTGCTATTATATGAGCTAAAGTCACCTGTTTTCCCGGAACATATTCTTGTATTACTCTCTGCTTTTCATCACTCATTGCATCACCTTCTCCTATGACTTGTTAAACATAAATATACTTTTAACACTTAATATTATTGTGTTCTTGTAAAAAATTCATATTCATATATCATTCTTTTACCTTTTCTACAATTCTCATAATATCTTCCTTTGTTGGAATCCTAGGATTAGTAGGTGTACATGCATCTGTAAAAGCAGATTCCGCTATGTTTTCTAATGATTCTGCAACTTTATGTGTGTCAACTCCACATTCTTTTAAATTCAAAGGCATTTTCATATTTTTTTCCATAGTTTTTATTAAGTTTATGAGATTTTTTACTCCCATCCTTATATTGTTAGATGGAAGTCCTAAAAGTTTAGCTATATTATGATATTTCTTTGCAGCTAGACTGTAATCTTTATTGTCATATCCAACTATGTTGGCATTATATTCAATTACATACGGTAAAAGCATAGCGTTGGTTCTTCCATGAGGCACATGAAATTTGCCACCAAGTGTATGAGCTATACTATGATTTATTCCTAATGAAGCAGAATTAAATGCTATACCAGCAAGACATGAAGCATTGTGCATCTTTTCTCTAGCTTCCATATCACTTCCATCTTTATATGCTTTTTCTAAATATTTAAAAGCCAGCATCAATGATTTTTCAGCTAATGCATCAGTAAAATCATTAGCTTTCGTGGAAACATAGGCTTCTAAACCATGTGTTATAACATCCATGCCAGTATCAGCTGTTATCGCAGGCGGCACAGTTTTTACTAATTCTGGATCTAATATAGCTATATTAGGAATTAATTTTTCAGAAACAAGAGGATATTTTACTCCCTTTTCTTTATCTGTTATAACAGAGAATGATGTGACTTCTGATCCAGTTCCACTTGTAGTAGGTATAGCTATAAATTCTATATTTTTAAGTGATAATATATTTTTAGAGAAATCCATTATTGCTTTTGCAGCATCTATAGCAGATCCTCCACCTAGTGCTACTATAACATCTGGATTTACCTTGTTTAATTCTTCTATGCCTTTGACAACTAACTCTATTGGAGGGTCTGGTACAATTTCACTAAATACAGTTACAGAAGCACTGACAAGTTTATCTGTAATTTTATTTATTGTTCCTGATTTGACCATGAACGGATCAGTTATGATAAGTACGTTTTTACTTCCTATATGGCTTAATCTTTCCAAAGAACCTTCTCCAAAATATATGGATGTTTTTATTTTGAAGTCTTCCATAGCTATCTCCTTTCTTATTTACTTCATATAACATAGTTTATAAACTCGTCACCATATTTATACATGTTTTTATCTATTACCATAAATTTCATCAAAAATTTTTTAAAGATATATTATATGCATATCAATAAGTTGTAAAAAAATGATATATGTATTATTCTTTATAGTAGATAAAATAATTTCAAAGAGGTACTTATAATAATGGTTATTTTGAAATCCTTTTTAAATAACATTCCTTTCCCATTGTGGATTGAAGAATTAAACAATACAGTTTTATTTTTTAACCAGGCATATTCAGATATGTTCAATGTAAATTTCAATGTAATAAATATTTTGAAAGGATATCATATCTTTCCTAAAAATGTTGCAAAAATATATAATTCTAATCGGATTCATTGTATAGAAACTCTCAGCAAGTCTATTTTTGAAGCAACTATAAATGACCAAATTCTTCAATTTCACATATTTCCTCTTTTAGGTGAAAAAGATGAAATAATAGCCATAGGAAGCATCCTCTTAGACTTAACTAGTCAAAGAAAATATGACGTTGAGCTTGAAAGTCAAAAAAACATATTAAGAACTATAATAGATTCTCTTCCTCACAATATTTTTTATAAAGACAAAAGCAATAAATTTATTGGATATAATAAAAATTTCAAGAATTTTTACAACAAATTAGGTGTTACAGATATTATAGGAAAATCAGATTTAGATATTTTTCCAGATAAAGATACCGCTATGAATTTCATTAAACAAGATGAAGAAGTTATCAGTAGTAAAATAGCTAAATATTCCGAGTATTATTCTATAGATGAAAATGGTAATCCTTGTTTTGAAGAAAGTGTTAAAGTTCCCGTAATAGATGACTCTGGTAATGTGTGGGGAGTAGTAGGTATATCCAACAATATAACTAAGAGAAAAATTTTAGAAGACAAACTTAGATATTTAAGTTACACTGATTCACTTACTGAGTTATACAACCGTTCTTACTTTGAGGAAAAGATAAAAGAGTTGAATGATGAAAAATACCTTCCTCTAGGTGTCATAATGGGAGATGTTAATGGACTTAAACTTGTTAATGATACTTTTGGTCATTTAGAAGGAGATAAACTACTGAAATCTATAGCTTATGTTTTAAAAAATGTATGTGGAGACAAAGGGTTTGTTTTCCGTTGGGGTGGAGATGAATTCATAATGCTTATCCCTAACTGCAATGAAAATTTATGTGAAAATACAGTTTCTCGCATACGTTTTGAATGTGAAAATTGCAACTATGATTTTATAAAACTTAGTATAGCATTAGGTGAAACTGTTAAATACTTTTTAGATCAAGATGTGTATGAATGCATTAAAGATGTGGAAGAAAAGGTATATAGACAAAAACTTTTAGATGGAAAAAGTGTAAGAAGTGCTTTAATGGATTCGTTAAGAAAAACTCTTGAAGCTAAGCATACTGAAACAGAAGAACATACTGAAAGAGTTGTAAAATATGCTTATGTCATTGGGAAAGCTTTAAATTTTAAAATTGCCCAATTAGACGAATTGTATTTAGTAGCAAAGCTTCACGATATAGGTAAAATAGGGATCAAAGAAGATATACTTTTAAAATCTGATACTCTTACTACAGATGAACTAAAGATAATGCGAACTCACTGTGAGAAAGGCTATAGAATACTTCAAGCTTCTGGAGAGCTTGAAAATGTAGCAACTTGTGTTCTGTGTCATCATGAAAGATGGGATGGTACTGGCTATCCTATAGGTCTTTCTAAAAGCGAAATACCGCTTATGGCTAGAATAATAGCTGTTGCTGACTCTTATGATGCTATGACTTGTGAAAGACCTTACAAAAAAGCTTTAACAAAAAAAGAGGCTATAGAAGAACTTCAAAAATGTTCCGGCTCTCAGTTCGACCCAGACATAATAAAAGCATTTTTAAATTATCTTAAAAACAACGATGACTAAATTTCTTAATTTATTGACAGACTAAATGTGTAAAGCAAATTTTTAGCTTAAAATTGATTTTAAGAATTCGTTATCTAGAGGCGTGTTCACTTTAACACTCTAACATAAAAAGAAATGTGAGTGTTAAAGCAGCTAGACATTAGATAAATTATTTAGGAGGTCTGATTATGGATAATAAAAAATCTGCTCATGACACAGCAAAACAAATGCTTATTGACGGAAAATCTTTTGAAGACATCATGGAAAAAACTCATTTAAGATTAAAAGATTTAAAAAGAATTGAAAAAGATGAAATAAATCCTCATTTTTGATAAAATAAAGGCCTAAAGCAACAAAATACTTTAGGTCTTTATTTATGTTGATTTAATTATTGCAGTCCTTCAAGGCAATTTCTACCACGTTCACTGGTGATAACTTCAATAAATAACTCTGCTATCTTAGGGTCAAATTGACTTCCTTCACATTTTCTAATTTCCTCTATAGCTTCTTCATATGACTTTCTATTATTATATGGTCTATTAGATGTCATTGCATCAAAACTATCAACTACAGTAAGAACTCTAGCAAGAAACGGAATTTCTTCGCCCTTTAAATTATTTGGATATCCTTTCCCATCATACCGCTCATGGTGACTTATTATAAGTGGGATTACATGGTGAAGAGACTTTACTGGTTTTATAATTTCCACACCATTTGCTGGATGCTCCTTAAGCTGAGCCCACTCATCATTTGTAAGTTTCATTTTTTTCATTAATATATCTTGAGGAATATTAATTTTTCCAATATCATGCATATAAGCTCCATAAATTAATGCATTTTTTTCTTTTTCTTTTAATTGGAGCTTTTCTGCCATAAGTCTGCTATAAATAACAACTCTCTCAACATGTCCATATGTATATCTATCTTTGGCATTTATAACACTTATTAAAGTCTTAATAGATGTTACAAGTTCTACATCTTTTTCATCTATATTTGTTTTTATTTCATCTAAAATTGATGTATAAACTTCAACCCTGTTTTTAGAGAAAAATTTAGCTCTATACAAAGCATCATCAGCGCTTTTTATAAGTTCAACATCATCTTTAGCCTTATCAGGATAAACCGATATTCCCATAGAAGCCGTAAGTTTTCCCTTAGGCTGATTTTCTTCTCCCTCAAAATAAGTATTTTCTATCCTTATTCTTATATTTTCTGCTATTTTTGTCGCAACTTCTTCTAAAGTATTTGGAAGAATAACAGCAAATTCTTCTCCTCCATATCTAGCAACTATATCATCTGGTCCTATACTTTCCTTAATTAGATGTCCAAGCTTTTTAAGCACCACATCTCCTTTTTGATGTCCATATAAGTCGTTATAATGCTTAAAATAATCTATATCAATAAAAATCATGGATACAGGTTTTTGTTCCTTTTTTCCAATCATAATTTTTTCTCTTAATCTATCATGAAAATATCTATGATTATAAACCTCAGTAAGTCCATCTATATTAACCATTTCTTCAAGACGCTTTATATGCTCCCCTTCAATTTTCACATAGAATCCCAAAGGCCATGCAGTTAAGATAAATATACCTACCAAAATCAAATCATTTTCAAAATAAGGATTGACCTGTGCATTAGGTACCATTATAATGTCCATTACAAGAATTATAAAAGACGAAATCCCAGCAACAGTTATCCCCTTCTTTAAGCCTGATTGTATAGTAGTTGTTATAATTATAAATAAATACAAAAATTTGTATTGGCTTTCATTAGCTCCACATATGTATATAATTGATGTAAATAAAATTATAAAAAATATTGTTTCAACATTATTAGCGATGCTTTCATGCTGCTTTTTTATTTTAGTGGCAATAGAAAAACTCCACATAAAGTAAATTAATAATAAAATAAAGACAGGAATAAAGACTATACTAATATTATAATAATCTATTGGTGCCTTCATTAATGAGTTATCTGTGCTAAAAAGATATTTACATAGAATCACCCCTACAAATAGCAATGATGCTAATTTTACTATAGAGACTATATCATTTATCTGTTTTTGTTTATCACTATTCACATTCATCATCATTTATCCCTCATAATAGTCATAATGAGACCGGCAAGCCAGTCTCATTGATGAAATGTTATTCTTCTCTTAAGCTCTTTGGCTCTTCTGGTTGATAAAAACACCAGTAGCAAGCAGATGTTGCAACTAAAGATGCAACAAGAGTTGATATAGCTGCTAAGCTCATTAATACCTTCTTTTTCATTATATTCACCTCCAAAGTTTAAATGTTTTTATTTAAAGACAACATCTATTTTTCCTAATATTAAATGTCCACTTTTGGTTAAAGAAAAAATCTGCCATACTAGTCCCATATAAATACATATTGTATATGTAAGGACACTGATATTACTTGTATAGTAATAGTATATAATATTAACTATTACTATTATTAAGTAGACACTTAATATTATTATAGAGCTTCTCTTTAGCTTTTTTCTTCTTTCTTGCTTTTTAATTGGTTTTGCTGCACTATCTACTGGTGCTAGCTTGTATACTATATAAAAAGACCATAAAAAAATTATAATTCCTGTTAACATAATAGCAATCAAGCTTTTATCGACAAATTTTGATAATAGCCCAAATCCCACACTCACAACTGTGCCTAAAACTGCACATCTCCCTGGAGTCCTTGCGTGTGCACCACCAGAACTTTTTCTAAGTATACTTATAACAAAAGATACTATTAACGCCTCCACTAAAACATGAAAAACGAATCCAAATATTATAGTTAATCCTATAGCTATTACCATTTGTATAACCGCAAACATTCCATAATTAATAACTGATTTTTTTTCTTCATCAAATTTTAGTTCTGTAGCGATATTATTTGAAATTTTATTGCATATCTTTTCTACATTCAACATCTTTAATCCTACCTTTTTTGTTTAGATAACAGTAATACACAATTACTATAATTGCAAAACATGCTAAAGATGGTATCCCGTATATTATTTTAAATGTAGGATTAGAAATAACTTGTTCAACACTATCTCCAAATCGTACATGTAGTATCGCCATATTTAATCCTTCACATATAAATAATATAATTGATGTCACTATAGATGATCTTATTCCCCTAATTACATCAATCTTATTTATTGAAATCGTAATTATTGTCAGCACCATAAGGTTTAATATAGTATGTACCCCATAATTTATTGGCAGCATTCTTATCAAAAACACACATATTCCTAATGCTGTACTAGAAAGAATATATCTTTTTATATTAATCTTTGTACTAGAAAATGCATAGGTTGCAAATATGAATAATAATACTTCCGGAATTAATCGTGCTACAATTTCAATAGCCGTTAGCTTTAGCATTTAATTTCCTCCTTTGTTAATCGATGTTTGATTTTTTTATTGAATTATATATTATTAAAAATACAAAAACTCTTATAAGTATATCTCCTACACTAAGAATGCTATAGCCAAGATCTATAAAATCAGTCAAAAATTTAACTTTCGTATCTGTATTCCCTAATATATGTATATCGTTTACTAAATCAAAAGCTTCTTTCTTGGCATATCCTGTAAAATATGACAAACTTGGAAATACAGGCATAAATCCTCCATTAGCTTTTATAGCAATATCATTCAACATACCCCCGCATATCATAAATATAGAACCTAATATTGCACTTTTATAAACCTCATATTTAAATATTAAAAATAAATATGCGCTTAAATATACGACTTTTAATAACCCTACAACTTTTATAAAGTCGTAGTTTCCATTAAAAATCGTAACTTGTCCTATTGCAGTTATTACTTCTAACACAAGTAAAGGATATATCGTCCATGATTTAAATAACGGTTTTATTTTATAAAACTATTAAAAGTATCAGAGGGGACATTAAATAATGATTTCATAGTTGTATCAGATTGGTTAGAAAAATTTAATATACAACTAATTAGAAAACAAGGTCTTGGTTGTTATTTAGAAGGTAATGAAAAAGATTTTAGAAATGCATATATTAATTTGATATATGAGTCATATGAAGAAAAAGAAATATTGAATATGGTAAGAAATATTGGAAAAAATATCAAAACAGATTCAACTGTAGAATTTTCTTCAGAAGATAGATTATTAAATTTAATTGATAAATCAATAATAAAAAAAGTTGAAACAACTTTAACTAAAGAAATAAAGGCATTAAATCTCAACTTATCAGATAGCTCTTACATAGGATTAGTGGTCCATATATCATTAGCTATACAAAGAATAAAAAATGGTGAAAAGATAGTAATGGATAGTGAAATACTTGATGAGTTAAAAATGCTAGAGCAATTTAATTTTGCAAAAAAAATAGGGGAAGCTATAGGTTTAGAATTCAAACTGGACATTCCACTAGATGAAATTGGTTATATAACAATGCATATTAAGGGTTCTAAATTGAGATTATCAAATAAAAATAATAATTTTGAACTTGATGATGTTGAAATAATGAGTATTACTAAGAAGCTTATTAAACTAGGGGAAGCAGAGTTTGATATCTCATTTGAACATGATAAAAGATTATTAAATGATCTGATGAATCATTTAGGTCCATCTATATGTAGGATGAAGATGGGTATGGTAATAAGAAATCCAATACTAGAACAGATTAAAACAGAATACAATGACACTTTTAAAAGTGTAGAAAAAATTATTGTTTTTATTCAAGAGAAGATGAATATAAATGAGATACCTGAATCTGAGATTGCTTATATTGCTATGCATTTTGCATCAGCGATTGAGAGAAATTTACTTATAGAAACAAATATTAATGCAGTGATTTCTTGTCCAACAGGTATAGGAACTTCTAGATTTCTTCAAACAAAACTAGAAAAGAAATATCCTAATTTAACTGTTTTGGAAACTATTTCAGCCTTAAAAATAGATGAGAATTATCTTAAAACTAGAAATGTAGATTTGATTAGTTCAACAGTTGAATTAAGCACAGATGTGGACTATATTTCCATTTCTCCATTTTTAAATTATGATGATGAAAAAATTATAAAAAAAGAAATGTTTGTATTTTATTCTGTATTTTTGGTATTAACATTTATTCCTTTAATTATAATGGGAACTTCATCAGTAATTA
>ERZ781272.413-NODE-413-length-32147-cov-6.590272_pt1 | contig 32147 bp, 44 predicted proteins | sample MGYA00375850_ERZ781272 | MGnify/ENA primary metagenome ERZ781272 (study PRJEB29790, sample SAMN06051246) | human gut metagenome | host: Homo sapiens | place: USA: Cincinnati, Ohio | collected 2013-06-21 | study: EMG produced TPA metagenomics assembly of the Gut...
TTCCGTATCCGGACATGTCCCTGGTCTTATGTAACAGGTTTGTCCCGCCAATCTGTATCCCGCCAATCTTGTTATCAAGGCTGGCATAGTTGTCACTTACTGCCTTATTAACTGCTGTAAGGGATGCCTCAAACCCGTCCAGTGTGGCCTCACAGGTTGCTACCCGGCTTTTCAGGCTGTCCACCGTAGCCCCGTCCGCTTTTTTGGTGATTGCCGTCTCTACGGTGCTTACGCGGGCCTTAATGCCGTCAAGCCCCATCTCCACGGTGGCTACGCGGCTCTTAGTGCTGTTGAGTTCTGACTGCACCGCCGACACCGTCTGCTTGGTTCCGTTCAGGTCAGACTCGATCGTATTGGCTTTGGTCTGGACAGCCAAAATCTCCCCGGACTGTCTGTCAATTAGGGATGTATGCTCATTAATTGTGGTTTTAACGGAGTTTACATCCGCTACGGTGCTATTGTAAGCATCTTTTAACTGCACAGTCTTGCCGTCCTTGACAATCGTAGTATTGCTTATCAGGGTATTAATCTTGCCCTGTGCTACAGAGATGGCAGTCTCATTGGATTCTGTCCGGCTATTTACGCCCTCCGCATAGGTCTTCAGGGAGCCAAAAGCAACATCCAGCGCCTGTCCCTGGGAATCCAACTTTACCCTGGTACTGCTAATGACAGTCGTTGCGCCGTTGACCTCTTTGATCACATCCTCGATATCCAGCTTGTGACCGGCAATCTGTGCGTTGTCAGACACCATATCGTTACGGATAATCGGTTTTTTGATACCAGACTCCTGCACGCCATAAAGCGGGTCAAACATCAGGCTGCCGTTTTTGTCCCAGATATAGATGTTGTAGTCCCCGGAGGCATCCTTACCAATCTGTACCCTTACCCTGTCGGCGTCAGCGATCTGTAAGGTGTTGTCCGTCCAGGTGGATTTTCCGTCCTCGGAGTGGACGGTCATCCTTGTAGTGTTAATGTCAACACCGGTAATCTTGTCAAATGCCAGGGATTCTATCATGGCATTTTTGACAAATCCGTTTTCCATCGTCACCTTGTCCCCTGTAATTACCAGGGAATGTATATTTTCTGAGGTCAGGTTCCCGTTAACCAGGGTGTTGATATCCGCCACATCACTTTCCAAGGTCTGCGTGCGGGTGCGTAAGGCATCCAGGTCGGAGATGCTGGCTTTTCCAATGAGCGCGTTTGCAATCTCCGTATCCTTGGCTTTGAGTTTGGCGATATCCGCATCAAAGGCTGCGAGCTGTCCGGCTACGGCAGTCTTATATGATGCCAGTTCCCCGGAGAGCGTGGTGATCTGGGCGTTGGTAGCATTCAGGCTGCCGATCGTGGCATAACCTGCCAGGAGGCTGCCAACTTCTACTCTTCCGATGTACGCCTGCTCTATGGTCGCTACCCTTGCAGTAAGCGTGGTAACATCAAGATCTTCGATCTGTGCCTGTATGGCATGAAGTTCTTCTGCAACAACAACCTTGTAATTTGCTAAATTTCCATAAATATTTTTTATTTCAGCAGAATCAGCAACAATTTTTTCATAAACCTTCTCTAATATTGCTGTCGTTTTCGACTCAAGCCTGTTAAGTGCATCCGCTGCTGAAACAGACTGATCTCTCACCCTATTGCCCGACGCCTTTATTTCCTGTGAGATCATCTGCACTCCGCTCATAATATCGTGCAAAGCATATGTACTTACAATTCTTCCTGTCCTGTCAGTAAATGTGGTTTCACTTCCTATCTCGATAGGTAAAGAAAATATAGCCGTTAAGCTTGCTGGAGTGTAAATAATTGTATTTGCATACTCATAAAGAACTTTTGCGATTCCTCTCAGGGTGGATGCGTCTAAACCATAAAGAAGAAAATTATTAGAAATATTCCATGAGTTATTGCCTGCTCCATAGATAGTTGATGCTTCTCCCGCATTATCATAGATACGAACAGAATTTATCGGCTCAGTTGAATATTCCTCATACGTGCTATTTGATTTATAATCGCCTGTATAATCAACAGTTTCCTTTCCAATATAGATATATCGAAAAATTCCCTCCGCAGATATATGACCAAAACATGCATTCATCTGACAAATTGCTTTTATGCAATCCATAAATTTTATTTCATTTGAATCCAGAGTTTTAGTAATCTTAATATCGTCATTCAGAAGCGCCGCCGGCTCTTGCTCAATTCCAACGTATTCGAACAGAGAATCCCTAAATTGCTTTACCGTAATAAACCCATAAATATATGGATTATAAACTTCCAACTGCTGAACATAATTTGAAAAATTCGAATCCTGCATGATTTTCTCGGGATTCTTTCCTTTCAGATAATCAGCAACATTATATATAATATTCTTTTCGCCATCGTTTTCATAAGAAGTCACTGTAATCTTGTCAGAGGATTTACAGGAATACCGATAATATGCATTCCCATACTTCACGACATTATCAGCTATATACCTAGTTGAACTTTCCCACGTACCTTTATATTCTGCCTTCTTTGTTTCAGAAAACATATTTTTATACCATTCAGAAACATCATCATTTGAATGTCGATAGATTTCATCATAGGCAGTAATCTTTCTATTGTTTCTGCCGGACTGTATCTCAGCAGAATCGACATATCCAGTAAAGAGAATCACTTCATCTGCATATCCGTCCACCTTCTCATAAACCTGAACTTTTATACCAGTTATATCTGAAATACCAGCAATCTGCACTTCAAATTTGGACGAATTACACTCACCAAAATTAAGATCATTGGCAGCGCAGAGCACTCTTTCCAAAGAAACGCTCCCTGAATAAATCCCATTTGTAATGTCGCCATATTCTTTATTCAGAAACCTTATACAAATTTTCCTTGATGCTCCATTCAAAAGTAATTTTCTTAACTCTGTGTTCGTTCAGCCACCTCTAATATTCAATAATGTTCATTTCAAATTCGCCGTATATTAATACCTTTCGTTCTTCATCAATCATGCTTCTTTTGTATGTAATATCCGGTATATAGAAATCTCCTGTTTCGTACTGCATTGTTTCGTCATTCCAAAATTCTATATAGTATTTTCTTTCCTTTTCATTTACAAGGCTATTCTTCATTACATTTTTCAATGCAAGAAGCTGCCTATCTGTCAGCTTCCGAAATCGAAATGTTTGCTTAGTCTTCATGCCATCTGCTGTAATCCTGTAAAGATCCCGGCTGTAATCATCCCGATATGCTTCTATTTCCTCTCTTTGATTCGGAATACTGTCACTTCCATCTATAACCAAATAAGAATTAGGGAGTTCAACGTTCCCAAATTTCAGCAGATATCCTTTAAAATTAGATGCCGTTCAAACTCCCCTTTCTTAATACGCAAACCCTGATTTTCCTGTCTGCTTCACTGTGGTTTTGTCGATCTCTACCATGTCCTTGTAAACCACTTTTCCATCAAGGTACATGATATTTTCAATTATACGTGGGCCATTAGGCTTGTTCGCCAAATCGGAGATTAACCTGAAATTATCCGCACTGACAATATTTCTCTGAATCTCTGCTTCTTTATAAGAATTAATTCTGTTTGTGTCTGGAAGGTTATATGGCATAGCCTTCGGAATGGCAATCCCTGAATATGAAGTTGACTGGATATTCTGTAACTGTTCCAGAATATCATTCAAACTTTCTGTCATATCAGTAGTGCCCTTCTCTACCATATTGGCAATCACAGAAGCAAAACTTCCGAGTGTCACCCTGATACCAGCAACAACGGCGCTGTAAATTGCACTGGCAATCTGGCTCTTATTCAATACTTCGGATTGCCCACCTCCGGCATTACCAACAATCTCGGGTCCTGCTTCTCCAGCGTAAAACAAAGTTCCGCGTGCGGATCCACCAGACGCAAATCTTGTAATACTGCCTCGCAACGTATCTATGATTCCACCAAACGCAAACTGTGGTATCTCGCTCCACTGACCATTTTTATAAACTCCTCCGTCTGCCCGTCTCGTAAAATATGTTGGAACTTCTACCCAATTCGGCACAAGGCTCTGCACACTTCTTGCCGCATAGAAATATACAGCAACTTCTACCCAATTCGGCACAAGGCTCTGCACACTTCTTTTGGCATTAAAATTCACACCTACGCTTATGGAACTCGGAACCAGACTGTTTAATTTTTTCACAATCTTTAGGTTTACATTCACATTGACCGATGTACCAACAAACTTGCTAATTGTGTTCCAGCCAGATTTCCTAAGCGATATATCAACCGACACGGCCGATCCAACAAAACTCTTGATATCTTTCCAGCCTGACTTTTTTAAGTTAATTTTGACATCAACAGAAGATCCCACAAATTTTGTGATGTTTGTCCAGCCTTTCTTCTTAAGCGATATATTCACATTTGTCAATGTCCCAATAAATTTTGAAATAGAACTCCATCCGCTCTTACCAAGGGATACTTTTACAGTTACCTTCTCTCCAATAAACTTTGTCAGGCTGTCAAATCCTTTTTTAAGGGAAATCTTGACATCCACCTTATTTCCAATGAATTTCTCCAAAGAATCCCATCCGGATTTCACAAGCTTTGTTCCGACATTAATAGTTTCATCTACTTCTGCCTCAGATTTCTTTCCAGAAAAGAAACCAGTAACTTTACTCCAAATTCCCTTTGCAGCTTCTTTAACCCCAACAGCAACGGATACCGATTTGTTTTTGATTCCATCCCATCCAGACTTGATTTTTTCAAGACTGCCAGAAGCAGCTTCTTTCACTTTCGTTGTCAGAGTTGTGATTTTTGTCTTAACGGAATCCCATGCCTTTTTCGCAGTATCAAATGCTTTTTCCTTTACAGCAGTAATTGTTGCAGTAATTTTCTTTTTTGCTCCGTCGTAAGCATTTTTAATTCCTCCCCAAAGTTTTTCTCCAGCTTCCTTAAAAAATGAAGCAGCTCCGGTAATACCTCCCAGTATCGGATCCAGAATATGTTTTTTGATCCAAGCACCGATATTCTTAAGTCCTGCTATGATGCCTCCAAGAAGGCCATCAATCATATAGCCGCCAAGCTCTTCAAATACTGTCGATGGAGAGTGTATTCCAAATAGCTTCTTAACAAAATCTACAATGCCCCAGAATGCTTCTTTCAATTTTGTCCAAGCCCAATTCAAGAAATTAGTAATCCCGTTTATAATTCCTTGCCAAATAAACTTTCCAATTTCTTTCCAGTCCTTGCCTTCAGCAATCATCTGGAAGGTATCATGAAGACCTTCAAATGCTGTCATTATACCGTTCAGAATGTCCATTATAAGACCACCCGTCCATTCTGAAAGAGGATTTAAGAAGTTATCTAAAAGCCATGAGAATATAGGTTTTACAACTTCCAGGAGGGCATCTAAAGCATCAAGAGCTACTGCTATTGCATCTAAAGCCTTTGGTATAAACGATTCCAGGGCCCACTTCGCAAGAGGTTGCAGAATATTGATAAACAACCACTCCAGCCCCGCTCCAACCTTGTCTCCAAGAGGTTTCAATGCAGTAGTAATATTATTAAGCGCCTTAAGAAGAGGACTGAAATCCAATTCTTTTGTCCACTTTTCCATACCTTTTGTTACGTTGTTTACATGCCCAAGAAGTATATTGAATAAATCAGCCATATCCTGAATGATTTTTGTTCCTGTGTCATCCAGTTTCCATGCTTTTGCAAAATTATTTCTTATGTTTGCAATTGCATTGTTGATGTTCGTGAATATTTCCAACAAATGTCCTATTATCTGTTCTCCAGATCCACTATTCCAAACAGTCAACAACGACTGACCCATTATTCTGATAAGCGATAAAATAGAGTTAAACCTATTAAAAACACTCTGTATATAATTATATCCACGGTTATTATCATTCCAGGCATTAACAAATGCTTTAGCAATGGATGCCAGCATATCCCCAATCATCTTCAAAATGAGAAGAATATTACCGCATACCTCCTCACCCGTACCATTCGTCCACACATCCCGGAAAGTATTTGCTACTACTTTCAAGAGCTCCATAATATTTGTCAGAGCTTTCTTCCATGAACCAATAACGCTCTGGCCATATTTATCCCAAGATGCTTTCATAGGCTTAAAAATATCAGACAGATATTTCTTAATCTTATCTGCCATAGCTTTGATTTTGCTGTCTATCGCAACATCTTCGTATCCTAACCCAAGCCCTTCAGTTCCTGCAGATGTCGGTGTTTTGCTTCCACTTCCGGAAGTTCCAGAATCATCATTCTTTTGTATCACATTCAGCTCATCATAATGCGCAAGGGCTTTTTCCAACTTTTTAGCCTGCTGGGCTGCCTCTCCCATATTGTCAGCCATTTCGCCAACACCGTTAGAGACATTTCCAACTCCGCTTGCAGCACGCTTATAAGTTGTCCTTCCAAGAATAGAAGAAATAAACTGATTCACGGCATTTACAGCCGTATTAATCCATTCAACCAACATTTGCAAATATGGCAATACCGTTTGAACAATCGGTGCGAACGCTGAGCCAAGATTTGCCTTTACAGTATTGAGCGAAGCTTTTAATCCTTCTACAGAGTTCTTAAGGTTCGCATCGTAGGCAAGGTAGTTCTGAAATCCTTCCTTCATCCCAGAAAGCATTGCCTGAAACCCTTTTCGCAAAAGGTTAAAAACAAATACTGTTTTGGCAAGACTAAGGATACGATTTCCGAATTTTCCCATTGCACCTGATGCTGTTTTGGAATGGCTTCTAATGTTCCTAAGTGCATTGATTCCAGATTTTTGAAGTCTTGCGAAAGATGAAATTCCTTTTACAGCGGCTTTTCCAAGAGATAAAACACCAGAAGCCGCTTTCCTTGGAAGAGAAATCATGCCGGAGAATGCCTTTTTAGATATTGATCCAATTCCTGATAATGCACTTTTGAGACCATTTAAAGCAGCTATTAGAGGATTCACATAAGATCGCTGTTGATTAATCTGCACATTAACTTTTGCAAGATCGGATATAGCCTTGTCATATTCTTTGTATCCTTCTCCTACACCAGCCTGCTTAAGTTTGTTTATGTACTCCTGAAGAGTTTTCTGTCTCTCCAGAAGTTCAACAAGTTTCCGATCAGCAATCGTAGCATTCTCTTTAATCCTTACAAGCTCTTCTTCCTCTGCTTTCTGTTTTGCGATTTTAGCTTCCTGTTCAGCCAGTTTTTGTGCGCGATCAGCTTCTTTTTGCACGTTTTTCTCAATTTGTGCAAACATTCTTTGTTCGGCTTTTTCTTTCAGTTCCGCAGCAATGCGCTCTTTCTCCGCTTCCTTTGCGCGACCTGATTCTGTCTGTTTTGCAATCTCTGCTTTGTACTGCTTTTCTTTATCAATCAATTCCTGCAAAGCAATGCTTGCTTTTTCATACTCTTCATCCCCGGGACCATATCCCGTAAGGGATAATTCCTTTAATTTAGCCTTTGCAACGTCGATTTCAGAGGAAAAGGCATACATCTGTATACTTTGCTGCTTAATAATGTCTTTCTGCCGCTGTTCTTCTACAAGTAAATCCTGCAATGCAGAGTACGCTTCTCTATACGATTCATCATCGATACTAAGCCCTTGCGATTCCAGTTCTTTAAGTTTTGCCTTGGCAATTTCCACCTCAGAAGCAAAATTATTCATCTGTATACTTTGCTGCTTAATTGCTTCCTTTTGGCGATTTTCTTCTGCAAGCAGATTTTGAAGATTTAGAAATGCCTCTTTATATGGTTCATCATCAATATTCAATCCCTGAGATTCCAGTTCTTTAAGTTTTGCCTTGGCATCTCCAATTTTCTTTGCAAGCGTTTCGGTCTGTCTGACAGATTCCTCGATGCTGCCGTTCAAATATTCCTGGACAGTGCCCTGATCTATTTTTTGATACTCACCCGGTTTTATATCGACTGTTCTTTCACCGTCTCCCCAAGTTCCGGTATGGCCTTCGCCTCGTATAATCTTTATTGAATTACCGGCTTTTTTCGCAGATCGGTCAACTTCATCAAGCGCTTTCTTAGTCTCTTCTGCTGCCTTTGATACACTATCTAATCCGTCAGGCTTCAGTGTTTCTACTGCTTTATCCGCTTCCTTTGCGGAATTTTCAATTTCTCCCAGGGCCTTACTTGTCTTTTCTGCAGATTTTTTCATTTTGCTCGCAGAATCATCAGTCTTTTTATCGACATTTTCCAGACAGTTTGCAGCATCCGTGGCATACTCCATAATCTTTTCAAAAGCGGATTTTACGTTTTTTGTGTCTATTTTGGTCTGTATTCTTATAGAGCCATCATACTGTTGTGTCGCTAAATCACCGCCTATTCCGCAAACTTCTCAAATATCTCTCTGCGCTTTTTCTCTTCTTCTCCTTGTGTTCCACCAAGAAAATCGTATAAGTTATCTGAAATCTCTTTTTCTTCAGGAGATATTACTTCTTCAAGATTATAAATTTCCTTTGCCTCTTCCAGTGCCTTTTTCGTGTCCTTGTCCATCTTAGGATTAATCTTCTTGCCTCGAATATCTATAACCTTTGTATATGCACATTCTGGCAGACAAGACAGCAATCCCATGAATTTCCACCAATGCATATACTCCACTTCGTTTAAATCAATCCTGTAATACTGTAAAAAAGCACTGTATATTCTCCACTGGTCAACATCAAAATCCATAAGACGCTTTTGATCTTCCTTATCAGGTGTTTTGTCATGATTCCACCCACTCACAAAATTCCGAATACAATCAGATAAATCTTGAAGATTGTATGGTATTTCATCCACAAATAGCAGTTCAATAATCTTTGCAGACTTTTCGTTGGCATTCATATCTGGATCATTTTGTATTAAGCAAATCTGAATGCCAATCCTAAAGTCCGTATCCAATCTATAGATTTCGCCAGATGGGCTTTCCCATTCCTCTGGAAGAAGGTCTAACAATACATTATTCGTTCTTACCAGCCGCCTTGCGTTTTCCTACGGCAATCAGTTCTTCCTTGGTTTTGGAATATTTTCCTTTCCGGTTTTTGTTGTATTTCTTATTGATGCGTTCAGCTCTGGCTCCATACACTTTTTCCAGAACAGGAGTAATTTCTTCGATAAAGTCAAAAACATAATCCAGATCCGGAACAAAATTGGGGTTGATTTCGTATGATGCCCGGAAATATTTCTTTAATGTTTCCTGCCCGAAAAGTTTATCCACCTTTTCTGCGCACTCTTTATATGTTTCTAACTGCAAATTGACAAGTTCAATAAGCTGCTCTGTATCAACTTCCGTATCGCCATCTTCGCTTTCAGAAATCATCATGCGTCCACCGTATTTCTTTTCCATATCAACGCTGATCCGGTCAAGCTCTTTTTGTTTTTCCTCCATCCAATGGATGAAGTCTGCAAATTTCCCGAGGAAGCTTTGATCGCCAGGATCAATCATGATAAAATCATCATATTCATTAACATAGACTTTTTCATACTGTTCAGATACGCTCTGTAGTCTCGATTCATTCATATAATTTACCATCCTTTCAGAAATCGGGCAGGACTGAAAGGAACCCACCCGATTATGTTAAATCATTGACCTAACACTTTAGTTATTGTACAACAGAAGATTCCTTTGAAAATGTCGGCTGTTTATTTGTCACCGTAACCGTACCCTGTTCACGGGGACCATTTTCATAGAAATTGACATTCGTAGTGTACGCAGTAGTATCTCCGCCGCTATCCTGCGGTACGCAGAACACAGGCACCATAAAGCCAGTTCCAGTTGCATTCTTGATTTCAGTATCCTTCACCTCAATATCAAGAGTTGCCTCAATCTTGTAAAAGGTACAACTTTCCTCATCCTTCAGAAGCTCATCAATAATCTTCTGAACCTGCGGATAGATAGAATCTTCCTCACGGGGCTTGTACTCAATATCATTCTCTGGTGCAAATCCTTTGTGATCCACAAATGAGGCCCCTGTGACATCTTTGCCAGTGTCAATATCAGGGTTCAGATTCGTGGTCTCGGAATCCATTCCGACACCAAGTAATGTCCATTTTTCTTTGTCCTTGGAAATCCACTTTGCCCGGCGGCCTCTGAGGATTTTTCCTTTCTTTTCTGTATTTGGCGTTTTATCACCCTTTCTTATACTTTTTCATACTTCAGGACTCCACTTCTAGCAAATGTAACGCTTCCATCATCCTCTGCTTTTGTCCTGTATGTTACTGAGTTCATAATAATTTTTTCAACTGTTCTCCCACCAGTAAGAACCGGATAAGGTGGCTCCGACAGGTAATCAGCAAGTTTATTTATAAATTCTTCTGCCGTAAGCAACTGACCATTGGCGGAAGCATTCAGCTTATACACAATGTCAAATGGAAGCTGCGCCCCAAATCCTCCAGTCACATCCTCCCAGGTATATTTACCGCCCGGTACCGTAAAAAATCCGATATGGTTTGTTCCATCAAGAGATTGGTAATCCAGAGTCACGCCGCTTGGTAATGCTTCGTAAGTGCTGATTGTTTCAAATAGAGACCAACCCACAGATTCGTATTCCTTACCGGAAAGAGGTTTTATTTCTTCATTTGGCATTTAACCACCTACTCTGAATAATCCTCAATCACGGCAATACCGTAATCAATGGCACACTGATTTTCAATTCGACATCCTCTGGCTTCGTCCCAGCCTTTCGCAAAATACGCTACATCAGCAGTAGACAAAAGCTCCAACGATTTCCCCAGAAGCCAGAGCGGCTTCGCTTCTGTTAGAGCTTTCTGGAAAAACAAATCGATCACTTCAACCGGCTCATCCAGATACTTCTCGGCTGACTTAATCGCTTTATCTCGTGTCGCCAAAATTTCCTCAACTGTTTTCCCTCTCATGGGCTGCGAAATAAATAACTTTTTCATACATCCTCCTATTTTCCCCAGCACTCCCAATGTGGGATAATCTCAAAACGATCTATGTTGGTTATTTTGAAACAATTATGATAATTTTCTTTCATGAAATTGAAGAAATTCGCATTGTCTGTGGAATTAACCGCCGTTGCATCGCCTTCCACAAAGAATGAATCATTTTCACTCTCCAAAGTAAAATACTGAGCTTTCTCCTCATTGGGCAGCTTTTCCCATTCAACCGGATCCAGATAAGGCTTGCCCAGAACACTGGCGCCATCCATGATATGTAATCTGGCAGAATCTGCGGAATCAAGTCCGCTATTCATTACATTGTTGCCCTTTGATACCAATAACCGGACATTCTCAATCAGTGTCGGCAGCCAGATTTCTGTTTCCATCAGACCATCCGTGTATTTGTTCCAGATTGTCACAGTCCTGTCATAAAATAGATCTGCCGTTCCATCACCAGCTTCCCGCATAAAATGGATTGTATCGGAAAGCATCCGGATGGATAAATTCCATCAAGGCACTCCGAAGCAGCTCATCCTTTTTGGCCTGATCTGCCAAGGCTTCATCATAAACTGTTTTATGACTCTCATAACTGATGGACTCTCCTCCGGAAGACCGGGACTTTATATTGCCGGCACTTTCATTTCCGGCAAGGGCCTGAATCTCTGCCTTTTCCAGTTTTGCCATAGTGTCCACCAATCCACAAAGTCCATATTTAAGTGCTGTCAGTTCCTGATCTGAGAACGGGAGAAACTTTCCATGGACCATTTGACCGTATTCTCTATTTTCATTCTGAATAATTCGGTTAAATGTCCGTTTGTTCAGAAATGCCATAGCCCGTTTCAGAATCCGGTTAAATTCATCCTCGCCTTTGACGGACGCGCCTCCGTATTTTTCCTCGCCCTCATAGAAATCAAAATTGACTAATGCCATGGCGTTTTCCTTTCCTACTGATCAGATTTCTTTGTCCCTTTCTTTTTCAAATCAGCATTCTCTACTTCCAGCTCTGCGATACGCTTATTAGCAGCATCAAGTTCTGTTTTGAGTGCATGATTAGACTTTACTCCCTGTTCAATGACAGTTCCGCTCTCATCAATCACACTATACCCTTGCTTCAGGTATCTTTCTTTGTCCAAAGAGGAAATCCTCATTTCCTGATTTCCTCTTAAAACTCTTATCATCTCCATCATATCGCATCACCCCTTTACGCTCCGGCAATTACAAACTGCAAACCTGCAATTCTCTCATTCAGGATAAAAACATCCCCATAGGATTCCTCATAGTAAACATATTTGCCTTTGGTATGCGCTGCTGGTGGAGTTAAGTTTACAAACTCATACTTCTCAGGTGTAATCACACAGGACGGATGGGCCAAAAACATATGGATCTGTTTCGCACTGGCGCCTTTTACGGATCCAGTGGTAAAGTCATATGCCGTCATCATGTGCTTGCTGGGAACTTTTTCGATGGAAACGGAATCCAGATTAGAAATCAGTCTGGCAACTCTTCCGTCATTGTTCGTCACCATCATCTGTCTGGCAATTCCTTCGGCGGATTTCAGGATTTTTTCAATGGCCGGAGTAACGTATAAAATCCTCCCGACTGCCGGAACATCGTTTTCGTCCATGTTCATCATCATGGTGTCAAACAGTTCCAGAATATTTTCTACTGTCGGGGCAGTTGTACCGGCCGCTCCTCCAGCTTCCACCCAGTCTGCATACAGCTTAGAAACCAGATAATCATCCATTTCCGGGAATTTCTGCTGTTCGTTGAATGTCCTGGTGATATTCGCAATGGATGCGGCTTGATTGGTCTCGTCAATATCCATCGGATGCACTAACGTATCCCATTCTCTGTGGAATGTCAGCGTCTTGGTCTCCCATCCATTTTCATAGTTTCTACCAAAGTCTCCAATACCGTCCCTGTCGGCATCTTTACGGCCTGTAGTCTTCAGTGTAGGGATCTGGATTGTCTTCGCATCAACAAACCTGTATCTGCTGTCATTTTCTGTACTTCTAAGTGCCGCAAAATGCAGCACCTGCGGGTATGCATTAGCTAATTCTCTGCTGTAGCTCTCAGCATAGTTTAATGGTTCTGCCATTGATTAATCATCCTTTCTTTGTCTCTCTGATTGGAGTAAATCCAAAATTGAACAGCGGCTTATCTCCAGAAGGATTAAGTTTCCCTTCTGCTCTGTCAGTGAATTTGGGAACTTTGCCAGCAGCCTGATTTTTTTTCTCCTGCTCGGCTTTCTCTTCATTAGTCAGATAGAAGTGATCTTTCTCATTCTCTTTTGACAGATAATCACCCAAACCCATGAACACACCGTCTTTCCATTTCAAACCATCTTCGCCCATGATGTCAGCCATCAGGGACTTTCTGGTGCGTTCGGATGTAATTCCAAGTTTGTCAAACTCGGCTTTCAGATAATCCTTTTGATCCCGCTCCGCGATCTGCTTCTGAGCTTTTTCCTCGGCATCTTTGACAGCCTGCTTGTATCCTTCAACCTCCTGATCGATTTTCTCCGGATCCATGTCCTTGAATTTTTCCAGAGTACCGTTTGCTTTGTCAAGCTGCTCCTTGTATGAATCCCGATCAGTTTCCGCAGCTTCAAGCTTCTTTTTCTGCTTGTCATAGTCAGCAATGGTTTTATAATTTTCTCCCACCGCCTGATTGACTGCGACTTTCTGCTCATCCGACAGTTCTACTCCTGCATCTTTCAAAATCTGTTCAATGTTCTTCATGTTACATTATCCTCCTATACGCTTGATTTAACTGCCCGGCGGCAGTAATGGATTGAGCCGGTTATACCTCCGGCATGGTAATGCGCAGTGCGGGTTTGAACCGCAGTCAAAGGGCGTTAACCCTCCCCTTGTCGTACCAACCTACGCAAAATTGCAGAGGTGGGCCTCGAACCCACGACCTCCAGCCAACGACACTGGCAAGCTTCCAACTGCTCCACTCTGCGGCAATAAAAAAGGGACTGACTGAGTGATTAAACTCAATCTGTCCCGTTAATATAAGTATTATAACATCAATTTTGAAAAAAGTTGTACACACATTTGAGGAATTTAAAAGAGCGGCAGATTCCTCCGCCGCTCCTATACATTATATAAATTAAACATTCCAAGTTTTTCCACAGTTTTGACACACTGCAACAGTTTTATTCTTTACTTTTGTATCCGTAACAGTTGTTGCAGTATATTTTTTCTTTTTCCTGAATAATAAAGATATTCCCATAGTGCATACTGCAAGCACGAATTTTTCAATCATTACTCCCATTTTCCACCACCAACCAATGCACACCCACCATAAAATACCATGGTGTTTTTTATCTTCCACTAAGCCATGCACGCTTGTGCTACTGGAAGATACCTCTTCTCTCTGCACAAGTACATTTTCACTTCCGCATTTTGGACACTTCATACTTTCTCCTTCTTTCTTTGGTTTTTAGATATCCATATTATACCACGTAAATTATGTTTGGGAAGCAGTATATTTTACGGTAGTTCATTTTTTTCAATAATACTCTTGACTTATGGTCGACCATAAGTTATAATATAGTTACAGTTAAGGAATAACTTAACGAGTAAGGCGGCAGGTGCCGGAAAGGAGAAGCTCATGGAAGCAGCAATAGAAATGGATAAAAAAGAAATTAAAGTTGTCATTGAGTGGTGTGATGAAATGGGACACAGCGAACATGAAATACTTGACCTGATTCGTCGCATTGTGGATGCAAAGCCAAGAGAGGAAGAAAAAGAAGAAAGCCCTGCTGAATAAGCAAGGCCAAAGAAAAAACGGGGTGGGACTTGCCACCGCCCCGTATCCCAAAAGTAGGGTATCATATTTTGAGGAAAAGGGCAAGTGTTAAGAGGTGATTGCAGTAAAAAAAAAGAAAATAGGCAGACCTACTGATAATCCGCGAACTGAAAAGATTGGATTTAGAATGTCGCGTTCTGAAATTGACGATATACAAAAATGTGCGGATGCGCTTCAAACGCAACGTGTTAATGCAGTTGTAGAGGGGATAAATTTACTTAAAAAGAAATTAGGAATTAAATAGAGCGTTGCACCTACCAACGAAAACAACGCTATAACCGAACGATTGCAATATGTAAATTTTTGAAAATAGCGGCGGCAGGGAAACTGCCGCCTTTTTTAATGACAAAATCACCTTTGCGTGGTAGAATTTTATCAATCTACACCACAAGGAGGGATTGCTATGAATATAAACGAGGAATACGCCATTGAAATGCTGTTAAGTGGTCATTCTCATGGTATGGAGATTAGAAAAGAATATCCAACAGCTTTTATGTACGAAGCGAAAATAACAAATCCAGAGCGACTTGACAGGTGGCTTTTGGATAATGGGTATTTAAGAAAACCAACAGCGGAGGAAACAATAAGCCGATACAAGGTAACGGAATTAAAAGAAGTCCTGTCTAAATTAGGACTTAAAGTGTCTGGGAAGAAAGCGGAACTTGTAAAACGGATTATTTCTAATCTTCCAGAAAATGAAATCGCCGCCGAAATGAACAGGGATAAAAGGTATTTCCTGTCTGAAAAGGGTTTGAAGCATTACTATGATAACATTGATTTGGAAGAGCTGCATAGAAACTGGAAATATGGAATAGGGCTTGAAAGACTCTGGTATTTTGTGAAGGCATATTTATCTTGATAGAAAGGGCGGCTACAATGGCCGCCCAATTCTTTGCATCTTCTATTTGCTAAACCAGACAATTATTTGGCAGGCGTACGCTTCTCCTGCATCTCTCGGGTTTCCCCTGTCAGTACCAGCGGCGTGTGGATCGTACGAACTCTTCCACCTCAAATAATCATCAAAAAACAAACATAGAAAAAGAGAATCTCTGGCTGGAGCGTCACTCCCAGCATCTCTTTTGCCCATTGCATAGAGCATGTGGCGCATGACGACGCACTTTTCACCTCAAAGATTACTTTCTATGTTCTTTCTTCTCAAAAAATAAAAGATTATCTGGCAGGCGTGGCGTTCCCCTGCATCTCTTTTGACCACTAGGGTGCGTGGCTGCCACGAAATTGACCACCTCAGACAATCTTTTACTTTATTGTACTTACATCATACTATTTTTATTCCTTTTTGTAAAGGATTTTCTTAGTTCTCAAATATCGATCCCATCTTTTTTCATCTATTTTTAAAAACGTAATAATGGAATTCTTATACCCGTCTGGCTCTTTAGATGTGCAAAGACGCAAAACTGTCTGAAACTTTTCTCTTTGGTCAATAATCTCTTTTAGGATAACCGCTGTATCCGGTTTATTGGCCTCAATAATATAATCTGGAGCTTCTATAATTTCAGAAAAATATTGTGAAAATCTTTCATAATCATTCGGATGCCTGTTCATTATATGCTGTATCTGGTTATCCGTAATAATAACTTCATCAGTCACAATATCTTCCGTCACGCATTTGTAAATATCTTTATTGATCCTTCCAACAAAATGCACATCCGTAACTTCCTTCGTTCTTAATGATTTTATTGTATCAGAGTTTCTGCCAATTTCAATAGGTTCCTGTTCTAAATCCTTTTTCTCTTATTGCCTTTAGATTACCTCAATATTTTCAATCTCACTCTGAAAAAAGGCTATGATCGTAACATCATCTACCCGTATCGCAATATCATCTTCCGCCCCGCCGTTCTCTTCTGTGTCCATCACTGCAATCAAATCACCAATAAACTCCTTACCATCTATATCAGTAATCTTCAATTTTTTCGCATTCACATAATCCCATACATTAACCATCTTTATCCTCCACTGGTACTATATGACTGGCTTGTTTTCCGTAATGGATTGCAGCTCGTTTTGTGTCGTTCCATTTTCCATCTTTGAAATATTGGCCAATCACCTTTTCTCCTGATACATATTCAACTTGAAGCACTTCACCTTTTCTATTTGTTTTCGGAATCCCTTTTCCAGGCATCGATTTAATAAAGTTCTGCGCTTCCTCTTCAGATAAAAGTAATTTACCCTGCGGGCCTTTCCCCTTGGCCAAGCGAGAGTTCATATAATCCTCATATTGCTTTGTTCTCTCAACGTGCTTTAGATACTGCTGTTTTGAAAGATTAAGATTGTACTCTCCACTTGATATTCTGTCTTTTATTATACTCTGTCTGCGACCAAGTTCCAACCCCCTTTTGTCTTTTTGCAGCTTGCGTAACTGTTGCGGCTTGACTTCGGTTAAATCCAGAAACTTTAATCCTGTCATACTGTTTCTGCAAATTGTTTTGCTCACAGAAATCATTATATGCTTTATTCTGCTTCTGTAGTTTGCTCGCCAACTTATCATAATCTTGCTGAAGAATACTCTTAATATCGGTTTCAGCAATTCCATCAATTTCCTGCTGCTTTACAAGAAGTTCACGTTTAGTCTTTCGGATAGAGCGTTCATAGGATCTTTGTTTCTGCTGCAGTTCGTAATATTTGCGATTACGTTCAGATGTGATTAAATCTCCTTTTCCATCTAAAAGATTCCCATCCTTATCTCTCCATGGATTCCTTAGACTTTTGTCCCAAGGCTTATGTCCATGTCGACAGTTGTATCCATGTAGCCCCAGTGGATCTACAACCTTCCCCTGACCTGTCACTGGATCTATGTCGTATCCGGTAGAATCTAATAGATTAGGTATATCCTGTTCGCTTCCTTGAATGCAAAACACTCTTCCCTGCCAAAGATCATGTCCGGCAAGATCCGGTTGTCCATCATGTTTCACCCTGGCTCCGATATGGGCGCTTGTCAAAACATAATTGGTCTTGGTTTCCACAATATACTGATTCGTCACCTGAGCCGCTGTCTGATTCATGGATGTCACCACGCACATCCTGACAGCAGCTTCCAGCGTTCTCTCAGTTCCAGTTGGATAAGTCACTTTTATGCCTTGTCCTGCGTATCTGTCTAAAATATCGCATACTACTGCTGAATAACTCTGTACCCCACTGGCCACACGAATTTCCGCTTCATCCATCATATTAATAAGATCCTTCTGGCTCTTCTCCATTGTGGTTCTGGTGAGGTTCTGAAGTTCTGTGAGGCTTTTCTGATACTCTGCGTTCACGACTGATATAACGGTCGGATTTTTCAACGGATTTGATACCGTAACCCCGATTGCATCGTATACGTTCACATCATCTTCCCAGGAAGTAAGGACAGCTTCCTGCAGGAGTGCTTTCAGCTCTGTTGTTGTTAATCCTGTCAACTGAGCCAGCCTCTTCATGATTACAGACTTATGCTCTCCCATCTGCTGAAGCTTCCAGATAAGACGATCAGCAGTTCCGGACATTTCACCTGATTCCAAAAGACGCATGGCAATATCTTTCATGATATAATCTTCCAGTTGCCTATACAATTCCAGCATCCGATCTGTTTTTCCATTATAGTATTCTGGATAGAGCGTTACATCATTCCCTCCCTGCAGTGTCTCTCACAAGTTTCTCCCATTCTTTAAGACATTTTGCCTTCGCATGCTCAAACGGATGATCTGTGGTTCCCGGATGGTGATATTGCAAATGCCTGTTAGTAGGATATTTTTTCTCATCTTTATTTGCATACGAACGACCATCTTTTGTCAAGTACAATATACCTTCATTGATATAATGTGCATGAGGAGCATAATTTTCGATTTCTCCGCCATAAACGCCATTAGGATAATGTACTTGCTCTCTTGCCTGCCCCTGCTGAAATGGCATAAATGGCTCCGTATCAGCAACAACCCGCATATTTAATAATTTCTGCGCTTCTCTGATGTTTCCATCCAAACGCTTTGTGTCAAGTTGGATATGTGCGCCACCAACGGTTTTTGAGAACTTCGTTTAATCACCTGTTCTCTTTTTCTTAATTTTCATAGTCAACCATGAACTCAATCGCATCCGCATCCAGAGAATCTTCTACTTTATTCAAGAGATCAATTGCAATCATCTTGATTGGAACAGTAACTTCAAAATCCAAAAGTTCATTTAATTCCTTCTCATAGCCTTCCTCAACCATGTTCGGTCGTAGCACTTCAATCTCACGTTTCTCCTTGCGTTCCTCTACCCCGTTTTTCTTATCTGCTGGGATAGTGACTTCTGCATTTTTCTTTACATAGAACTTCTCGCGTAATTCCTGGTAGTCTTTCAAGTAATTATCGTTATATTCCTTTTCCATGGACCGAATATTACGGGCAATAATCAGGAGTGGGACACCTTTAATTGATTTTTCCTTTCCCTTTTTCCCACGTTCCATCTCTCTTTCTCTCAGCGCATACAATTTATTAAGATTTGCAATTAACTCTCTGTTCTTCATAATTCAAAATCCTCCTTATTCTTCATCAAACAGGCCACCGCCCGTTAATTTACTTTCTTCCTTCTTTTCTGCCTGCGCTTCTGCTACCATGGTTTTTGCTTCTTCCTCAGTCATGCCAAGATTTCTGACAAGGAAGCGAACCTTACTCATGTATCCCTGCTGCGCAAGCTGATAATCAAAAGCCTTGTTTTCCTCTTTGTTTGCAGTCAAATCCGCAAAGTCGCAATATAGTTTATAATTTCCGTAATCTTCCGGCACTGACTCCCCGGCCATAACCGACATAGTGTCTATGATATATGCGATATCATGGACAAATCCAGCACGCCCGTCACCGTTGCTGTTTGGCCTATCAAGAAGGTTCCGGAAGGAAAGCACTGTGTTGACGGTCCGGCGCTCCGTGGCTTCTACTTGAGTCGCCGTAGCTATGCTGATTGACTGACCATTGAAAACGAAATATCCCGGATCAAAGCCGCATTTGTAGGAAATAATGCTCAGATAGAAATTAATCCCGTCTGTCCGGCTTGTTACCTGTAGCGTCGGCGTCCATTCCTGAATCGTCTTCTCTGGCGTAATTCCCATATCCATTCCTTTTACGAACTTCGGAAGCTTAATCCCGTTATTCGTTGCGTACTGGATGGCCGAATTATCCACGAACATCACTGGCGCCGAATTCTCTGTCTCGACACCCAGTGTTGACATTGCAATATCCAGCCATCGCAGCTCCTCCACGCATTCAGAGAACAGGGAAACGCCCAGCGGACTATCCACATCAACCGTGTTAGAATATGAACATTTTAGATATGAGAACAGCGGCTTTTCCAGTCCTTCAATCCGTGTTTCCGGTTCAATGTCGGCCCATCTGGTATTTTTCAGACTGATTTCTCGTCCAATTTCATCCGCATTGTCAGAAATAAATGCTTTGTTGGAAATCAGATAGATCTTCACCGTCTCCGCAGCGCCATCCTCATTCCGACGTATCACAGTCTCATACCTGTGCCACTCTGATCGGGTATAATACTTTCCCTTGTCTGAATAGTATGAGAAGAATATGGCCCCGGTAATCTCTCCATTGCTATCAAATTCCGTCACCAGGAACCGATCCGGCGGAATGTAATCAATCCCGTTTCCGTTCCATTTCGCCATAATTCCACCAAGACGGATCATTTTCTCAATGTTTTCCTGAGCATTCTTCAGGAATGACTTATCGAGTACCTCCTGAATGAATGTGGCTTTATTCGAATTCCCGTAAACCGCTTCCGTCTTGATGTCAATATTCTGGGTAATGAGCGTTGCCAGCTCCCTGGCCACAGTATTTGAAAACCGGATTGTTCTGGTTCCCTCAACAGCCCACGGTGGCTTCAGGCTGTCTGTGCCATCCATCTGCTTCCAGAGCAAAATAGCAGCTTCCATCTCCGGTGACAGATATGTTTTCACGTCAAATGCTTTGTTTATGTCTGTTTTGAATAGCGTTCGCCATCTCTCCTTTATCCAGCTTATCAGCCCCGTTTAATCACCTGCCCTATGCTCCATAATCTAATGCTGCATAAAGTCCAGCATACAGATTTTTATATAGTTCCTTTTCAAATTCATCTTTAAACACTGATATTATTTCATCACCAATATTCATTTGCATAGTTTCCCGCACAACTGGAAGTGCTGCACTTATACCATTTTCGTAATGTGCCTCTTTTGCACATTGTTCATCACATCTTCTCCAACATCTTGTAGGAGCATGATATCTACGTCCGTTATCCGTCAAAACCATTGTCTGTTCTTCGCAGCTAGTTGGAACATAGAATTTTTCCACAATTCCGCTAACCCCAGATACTACACAGATCACTCTATCACTTATATCAAAATTCCTCATGTTTGCCCCCTAATACTTCATAGCCAGTTTTGGTATGTAATGTGTAAATGAATAATTAAATCCGTCCCAATAGTCATTGATGGAACCAATATTCAAATCCTCAATCTCATCTTCTTTTTCATCGTCCCACTTCAGTTCAGACAGGGCTTTTATCAATCCCGGGCAGGTATCCAGTATGTACAGCCTGCCAGTCCGCAAAAGCATATCCACAAGGCGCACCCGGTTTAAGATTGTGTCCTTGTCGCACCCATTCATTCTGGTGGTAAGCCGATTCTCCCGGACAACCTGCTTCAAATCATAAATCAGCGTGGATGCAGCATTGTCCCCAAAACACTCCTGAATATATCCATATTTCGCTTCTACCCTACGGAAGAACTCAAGGAATTTCTGTTGTATCTGCAAAGTATTCACTTCCTCACAGATTGGCAGCTTATCTTCATCCAGCACAATCAGCTTCTGGAAGTTGTTCAGGAATCCGGTTGCATAAAAGGTTGTACGTGATTTATTTCCACCAAAGTCAATTCCAATTGTGATCATCGAGAATCGGAATTTTAACACTCCTCTCTCGTTAAATAAATCAGATTCCTTCCAGATATACGGCGCACAATTATTGGCAAAATATTTGAATATTATACCTTCTGCAGCTGTTCTTTGCCCACGAATATCCCGATTGTACCAGACTGTGCCTTTATCGTAGGTTAGCAAAATGTCTCGAAGTCTATCTTCGCTGATACTCATATTATCAGCAATGGTAAAATGACCGTAATTATATCCATAGTCTAAATGCTCTTTCTGCATCTTCTCGTGAAATTCCAGAATATCCACGTAATACCAGTTTGATGGAGCCTTTGGATTTAAATCATGGAATACCTTTCTATCATCACTTGAAAGGGTACGATCAAATACCTCTTTAATAAAATTCGGATGGCACTCATTTGCCTCTGTAATATATGCCATGCCGTAGGTATTACCCTTGATCAGCTTTTCATCCCCGTCTTTTCCTCCTCCAGAGATAAGAACTATCTTTTCTCCAGTCTTGGTTTGGACATATACGCAATCACGATTTTGATATTTTCCGATCCGGTATCTGCCTTCAAAATAATTGAGCAAGCCATACCCGTCACAATCAAGTATGTTCAATCTTGCAGTTGCGGTAGATACCCCGGCTATGACGTGAATGCGATTTTTGTGAGTTTCCAATAAACTGCAAAATATATATGTTTGAAGGACATTCTTCCCACCACGTTTCCCACCTTCCGCCACATTGAACCATGAAGTAAGGCATCTTCGCATATATTCATACTGATTTTGGGTAAATAGTGCTGGAAAGTTGGTTGTATCACCGTCCTTGTTATTCGTAATCCTCTATATTTCTATCCGGAACAGATTGCTTCATGATATCAGTCATTGTCTGTATATTCTTGAGCATTTCTGACATTTCATCAGTCTTATCATCCTTACGAATCTTTTCTTTCATTACTTCTGTCCGGGCTTTCTGTTCTTCATCGTCAGCCGCCGTATTTGTTCCCTGTCCTGAATACTTCGCAATGGCCTCATATGCCTTAACATTTCCAGCAAGGGCCTCCCTAATCATTGCTGCGTTGACGGCAGATTCCAATGTGCTATCCAGACCCATGGCTTCCAGTATCGGGGTCCATTCCGGATTATCTATCTTTGCAGTAAGAAGTAAGTTCAACGTCTTGCGAAAGTTGGCTTTGCGCCGCCTTGCTTCCCCAGATGCGATCCCGCCTTTTCTGCCAAGCTCCCTTGCTTCCTCCTGGCTTCGCTTATTGAATGGAATTAAGTTTTCGTCATGACGCATCACCTCACCTTCCTGCCTGGTATAAAAACCGAAATTCAGATAGACACTGCAGGACTCGAACCTGCACTCACGTCATTTTATGTGTCCGCCGCTCTCCCAATTGAGCTAAGTGTCATTAGTGCGGCATATTCCACGGGACGGAGATTTCTGCCGCACTGTTGCGATTCACAAAGCTTACAACCGCAACAAAGCTTTCAGATATCATTATCCGTAATATTTGATGATGAATACCCTCATACCTCCATTTTACCTTATATCCGTAAAAAAGTCGTACACACATTTTCTTAATATTTAACATTATGAAATATCATCCAGTTTCTCATGTTAGCCAGCGCCTTTCTCCGGTACGCATAAAAATCATTCTTATTTGCTGAAATATACTTAATTTTGCTCAAATCCTCAAACGACAAATTATTTACAATAGAGTAGTAAATATCGTTTGCAAGATCCGCATTGGCTGATATAGCAGATACAAGCAGCTCCTGACTCCGATCAAATTCACAACTTCTGCAATATTGAATTAACTTTTTTTCTTCCCCTTCTTCAAATCCATAATCCTTATATCTCTTCTCCCTCGTCCTTATCGTTCTCATCCTCCTTATTTGCTGCGTATAATGCCCATATACAGGAATTTCTTAATGAAGTACCCTGTTTTTATTCATAGCCTCCTCACCTTCCTTTTCCTGCTGCCTTGTCTCGGTGTAAATATTCCTTTTTGTTTGCATTCCAATGGGCTGCACCCGCGGCTATGACCTTCCATGTCTATATAATTACATGTGCTGCTTGCCACGCATTCCCCGTTTATTCTGGAAAGATATTTGCATTTACGACACTGGTTCTGTGTTAAAATCATAATGTCGTGCTCAGTCATCTCAGACCATTTTGCAGGAGACATATTCTGCTTTGTATTATCGATCATATATCTTTCTCCTCAAACCAACTTTCGATTTCCTTAAGAATCCGCTGGTTGTCCTCCTGCGGCAGTCCCAATGGCTTCCAGTACCATATATTCTTCATTGTTTTAAAGCCCGGCTCCCAGTCTTCTCCGCAGTCATAGGCATCCAGTCTCCACTTTTCTGACACATCCAGGAAATAATCCGACTCTTCATACAGCCAGTCTGCCTTCCGGTACTGCATGATTTCCGGTACCCGATCTCCGATCGCATTTAGAACCACGCAGAGCGTTTTATCAGCTGGCACAATATTGTTTTCTGCTTCAATCCATTCCTCGTCCGGTATATATATCACTGCCTCACTCATATTCTTCCTCCTTTATCCCGTGTGGTCTTAGTATTAACAGGTCTCTTCCATCAGCTCCTTCAATCTCTTCTCCGCTTCTTTCCGGTCAAAATAAACATCGTTTAATTCTTCCCACGAAATCCAATCATCTGCGTACTTAATAGCCTTAACGGATACATCCTCTATCTCGTACTTGTATATATAGTATTGCGGGTTATTGAGCTCATCGTAAAATACTTCATATACTTTAGCCCCTACTTTACACGGCAATCGTAATAGAATCCCTTCCTCTTCGGCGTTTTCGTATTCTTCCAGCTTTTCCAGTTTTGGAATTACATCATTACACAATGCCGTGATATTTGTCTGACCTGTAAAAAGACTATTGTTTTTATTCCTTTCAGCTTCGTACTTCAACTGATTTATCATTGTGCTTGTTTCCATGTTATTCTCCCTTCTTTTCTGGTTGATACGGCTCCGGAAGCGGCTGCCATGCATTCACAAATAAATCATTTGCCACACAGGTATCTTCTTCGTCACAATCTCCTAAGTAAAACGCCCCGCTACCCTCTTCGTCCTTCTCGTATCTCCCAACCATTGGAAGAGAGAAATTTGCAAATGATAAAAGGATATAATTATCATCTTCCGGCAGATGCTCCTCCACCGGAATCCATCCATCATCCAACTTGGCAGGATTACTTACAGGTTCGTTCTTCCCGCCATTCGTGTCGGCGACATCTTCCATGTGAGAGCGGATGATTCTTCTATCCTCTCTTGCTTGCGCCGCTTTTCCCTGCATGAATGCTCGGCCTTCTGCTTCCGTTGCAAAAAACGGTACATCATAATCCACCTCAATCTCCTGCAATATCTTCTTTAATACCTGCATCTACAACATCCCTCCTGCTGCCCTGATATAATACAAATAACTCTCCTGCTCTTTTTAACCAATACTGCCAGTCTGCCATAATGGCGTCTATTGTCCTGACCGCTATATCATGCGGCATTTCAAGTATTTTTTCTGCAGTCAGTTCTGTGATATCATTTTCCGCCATCTGCTCGGCGATTTTGCTTCTGACCGGAATGCGGCAGTATTTTTCTTTTCCGTCAACAGATCCGCGGATAATTTCATATTCGTTCATACTTTTGTCTCCCTCATGACCCGCCATGGCCCTTTGTCTTTTTGCCGGTTGCATGATGCCAGCAGGACAGCCTGTTTTCCCTCCTTACCCTCCCCTTCATTCTCGCTCTATCTTCACAATCGCCTGGAACACCGGGTAAAACTGCTGCGGTACCACCGCATTGCCTAACGCCTGCAAACGTCCGACTCTGTCTTTGACGCCTGCTGCCACCCTCGGGATATCCGGCTCGGTGTCCCAGTAATGATTGATAAAAAAATCTATATCTCCGTCCACCCAACCGGAAAGCCCATTAGCCACTCCACCCAATAGGGATTCAGTTGGCCTCCTGGCTGGTCGTTCAGGTTCCGGCTCCGGTGCTCCGTATCCTCCCAGCGGCTTGCCTGTCCCGTCCTGTAATCCCGTGCCTGTAGTGTCGCAAACATCTCCCGCATCACGTCCCCTACCAGAGAAGCCCTGTTTATCTGCGATTTCGGAAGTGTACTGTTTTTTGCGTCCTGCGATGTCGGTGTGTTGTACATCTTCACCGCAGTTGCCAGGCCGGTCCCGGCATTCTTGCTGCTTCCTTTTTTGTTGTAATTGCCGTTCACCGTCGGTGTCGGCCATATTTTTACCTGTCCGCTCAGATTCGGTTCTCCCCTGCTGTTCACGTACATCTCCCTGTTCGCCGCATCCGCTGCTACCGGTGTTTTCCAGACTCTCGGCTCCTCCCACATTTTGACCGTTTCCATATCCACCTGCTCCCGTAAGTTGGCCGGCCGTTTCCTTCCCTTCCTGCTCCCTTCCGCCTGGCGGCGCAATGCTTCCGGCGACCTTTGCGGCAGATGATCCATGGTGTTCGGCGTAGCCCACAATTGCCACCCGGTATCGTCTGTGTCTGGCTCCGACAGCGCAAGCTGGTATAAGAAATGTCCTTGTCCGATATCCACAGGCTTCCAATTCAGATAAAATATCGGGGAGTGCCATCCTAATGATTCCAGTAACATTTTCTCCAACAACCCAAGCTGGCCGGAGTTCTTTGATAACCCTAACCATTTCCGGCCAGAGGTAGCGGTCGTCCTCCTTGCCTCGCTGCTTCCCGGCAACGGAGAACGGCTGGCATGGGAATCCCCCGGAAATAACGTCAACTGTATGTAATCCTGTCCGCTCATAAAAACTCTCCTTTGTCAATGTCCGTATGTCCTTCCAGCGAGGGACGTCCGGCCAGTGTTTTTCAAGTACCCTGGTTGGATAATCCGCCCATTCGCACTGTCCTGCCGTTTTCATCCCTGCAAGCTCTGCCGCAAGATCAAGCCCGCCGATACCAGTAAACAGGCTTAGATGCGTCAGTTCTTTCATGGCATTACCCCCTCTAAATCACTAATGCTCATCTGCTGCATCTCTGGTTCGAAATTCATCCATAGGATTTCCTGTTTTTTTGTCCGCGATTGGGTAATGCACGTTGTTTCTTCCCTGTGCCACCCACTCAACCGATCATTGTATAGATCGCTGTCATATCCGCTTAACAGTACCGGTCCTTTATGAGCAAGCAGGACATCCAATAAGTCACTTTGGGCTTGATCATCCATTTCGTAGCGGTATTGCCTGCCATGCCGTGTGGAGAGGACATAAGGTGGATCACCATAAATTAGTACGTTTTTGTAATTAAACCGTTCAATAACTTCTGCTGCCGGTCTGTTTTCAATCTGTACGCCTCTAAGGCGTTCTGCTGCCTGTATGAGCTTATCCGGCAGTGTGCACCAGTTCTGTCCAGCATAGGCCCTTTCACGCCCTTGAATGTCGTTTTTCCAGCCAACTTTTTCTCCGTTTGTTCGGTATCCATGACCCATATTTAAGCGAATATAGAAATTCACTGCTTTTTCAAGGCTGTTCTTCGGTATTGCTGCAAATGCCTCATCATATACCTGTCTGGCATATGGCGTCCAATAAATTTCATGGGCTAAGCGCTCCGGGTCTTTCTTAACCCACTCGAACAGATTAACTACGTTCCCGTCCATGTCGTTTACCGTCTCGATATTTGACCGTGGCTTGTTAAATAGTACGGCTCCGCTACCAAAGAACGGCTCCAGGTAGCTATGATGTTCCGGGAAGAATGATATGATCCAGTCTGCAATAGACCATTTACTCCCTGGATATTTTAATATTGCTTTCATGGTAGCACCTCCGGGAAATCATTAAAATCCATTTGTCCATCTACATTTTGGTCTTCCATCCACCAAAGAAATACATCTTCCCCGCATTTCCATTTTGTAGTTTTCCCTGATAAGTAAATAGCATCAAGCATCTTGTCGAAGATTCTAATATAAGCTCTCTGGTACTTCGGGAAATCTGTAAATTGCTTCCATCGGTGTTTACCAGCCATCGGACATCCGATACATCCTACCCGGTAATAGCCCATACTATATAGCGGGTTATGTAATTTACACTCATTCCAATAAAAATCCCATATATCACTGTCAGGCCATTCTATGATTGGATTAACAGTCGTTTTAGCTTTCATTTCACAGCGTTCAAATAGCTTTCTCGACATATCATTGTCTGTCAGAAGCATTTTTTCTGTTGCAAAAACAGCTTTTTTCTTGGTTTCCCCATTCCCGATAAATTCTGTTAAATCGCTTCTGCTTTTGCTTTCCACCCACCTTACTCCTGTTGCAATCATTCTATTCGGGCACCCTGTCTCTTTTAAAACGGAGCAGCAATACCTTACTAACCTTGTTGGAGGCATTAGTTTTCTTGGTATTAAATTCCACATAGTAATCCGGCTGCCGTCTGGCTGGATATGATAGTCTATATTACACTTAATCCCCTGGTCAGTCAGATTTTTGAATACCTCCCGGATATGATATACCGTTTGTGGTGCATCTGCTGTTGTAAGGCTGTGGTGTACCTCAAACGGCACCCCGGACCGCTTGAATAGTTCCAACATTACATCACTATCTTTACCCCCACTGTAAGTGCATACAAGCGGCAGGCCATAATGTTTCAAGCTCATTTCTGATGCCATTTTTATTCTTGCTATTGATTTTTGTTCTAAGTCCATTTTTTAGGAGCCGATGCGCATCTTCCCGGGAAGCCCGTCTCCTTTCACATTTTTTAATCCTCTATATCCGGTTATCATACCTTCTTTATACACTTTTTTTCTCTCCTTTCCGCCAGGCTGGTTTTTCCGGCTGCTCTTCCTGGCCCAGGTATCTGTTAATCTCTTCCTGTGTTGCCGGCCTTCCCGGTTCGCCTGTAATCTCAATCATTCTTAATCCTCCAAATAATTTTTTCCGAACAATGCTGTGAACTGTTCTCTTGTATGAGTTTTTTCGTATTCCGTCTGCCCGATTTTGCGCAGGAGGTCCATGGTTTCTTTGCAATTATGGACTGCCAATTTCCCGTAAAGATGATGTTCCGGGCAGAGATAGACGGTTAAGCCCGTTTCTTCGGAATGGATCCGGTTTGGGCCTCCAAATATGTGATGTTTCTGCAAGGCCTTCTGTGTTTTGTGGTTCCCGTCCAGCAGGATGCAAAGATAGCATGTCCTGCTGCCTTTATCGTGTATGATACTGGCCGGGTGGCGGATCCTTTTTTTCTTTGTCTTGGTTTTGGGTAATAGCATCATGTCCAGCGTATCCTCCTGCTTAATTCTTCGGCTGCTGCCTCTGCTTCGTTTTCGGTGTAAAATAGTATTTTTCCGATATCGGACCCGATGTAGGATTGATAGTACCCGTTATAGTTTACTGTAATGGTACCGCTGCCTCTATCCGTGATAATCCCTTTCCGTATGGTTACTCTTTCTTCATGATTCCGGAATATTCCATATACTTCCATATTGCTCCTTTCCGGGGAGATGTACAGGCATCTCCCCTTGTATGTATTTGGATTTTAGATTGCACCCTTGTTGTTTTTGTTTATTGCTTTTTATCTCCACCGTTTTCTCCTTCTTTCCGTCATAGCCCGGATAAAAACCGGTAAATTGTCCTGCTGCCCTTTCTTCCGTTCTTCCTGTTTTTTCCTTTTTCCTGGATGAATCCGTGTTATTTGATAATAAACAGGAGCCTTATAGAGCAGCCATTTGGGAGGATTCCTTCCAACGATTTTCTTGTATTGTTTCTTTTTCCTCCTTTTATTCATAAATCCTCCTATTTGTTCCACCGGATGATTGGATCAAGGCCCGTTTCTTCTTTGAGGGTTTCCGTAATGTCCATCCATGTACAGTAATCATCCGTCAGGCATTCTGCTTTAGACCTGAATCTATCCCAAAACTGCTGCAGCCTTTTTTTGCCAAACCCAAATTCGTCATGCAGTGTTGCCAGTGACAGGATCGAGAACGTGTCGAGAGTCATTTCCTTGATTTTATCGCTGGCTGCGTTTATCTCTTTTCTGGTAACATTCAGCGATATCCCTGTTTTGTTCCGGAATTTGATTTCTTTTTCCAGTTCTTCAATCCCTTTGTCCTTTACGAGCCGGAGGGCAAATTCCATCCCCTCTGTGCGTCCCCGCATCATTTCTTCAATTTTTCCCATTTCTTCGCACCTCTTTTTACACTTTTTTTCTTAGTGTTTTTGCTGGTTCCCGGCGTTTTTTTCCTGTTTTCGGCGGACAAATCCTGATTTTTGTTTGCGGTTTTCCATTTTTACCGCCTGTACGCATGGAAGAAATCCATGCATTTTCGTGTTTGCGAATTTTTTTCCGAATTTTAACGTCCGAATGCCGCAAAGCCGCATAAACACTATGCAGAACGGTTTTTTATTTGTATATGTCCATATTTTCAAAACACCATTGGATTGCATGGCCCTTCTTTGCGGCATCCAACTGCTGCCACAGGTCTGCATTCTTCAGCCCGCCCCCTGGCCTTCCCCAGCCGTTTTTCTTCCAGTCGTGCAGGTTCCTGCATCCGTTGATGAGGTAGCGGCTGTCTGTATGTATAGTAATCATGGACGGCTTCGTCATCCTCAGCAGGGCCTCTGCCGCACAGGTAAGGGCCAGCCGGTTCCCGGTGGTGTCTGTTAGTTCCCCGCCCCCTGTCCTGCTATGCCCGCCGCATGCTAATATGTATTGATAGCTTGCTTTTTTTATCCTTCCCTTTGTCTTTGTGGAAACAATCAGGAAAATATCTACTTTTGTCTCCATTTAAATCCTCCTGTCTAATTTGACCAGCGTGTAATGGCGATAATAATATCCTGTCACCGGGTTTTTCCCTGTTTTTACGGAATCAGGGTCCACGTAATAGCCCTTCGGTGCCTTAGGGTAAATCGGCATCTCCTGTTTATCCACCAGGCTCCTTTTGTTGATCGCCTTTTCTTTCGGTTCTTTTCTGATCAGGTTTCTGGAACAATGATAGCGCTTCATTTCTTTTGGCTCCCATTCCTCAAGCCGTTTTGCTATATATTCCGCCAGCTCCTTGTACCCTCCAAATTCGTAGGTGGTCCTGAAATTCACGTGGCCTTTTTTCCAGCATTCCGAAAGGATAATATCTGTTCCGGTTTCCTCTGCCGAAATGCGGTTAACCAGGATATGGACGTGGGATCCTCCCCTCTTTCCAATTCCAATCCGGTAAACGTATTTTAGTTCTTTGCCCAGTTTTTTGTACCGCTCTCTTATCTTACGGATGGTCTTTTGTACATCATCCATGATCTGCCTCCATGTAGGCCGCGCGCCTTTCGGATAGGTTAATGTGCACCAGTAATCATTTTTTTTAAAGTTCCATTTGATGATCCTGCGGATGGCCCTCTCTTTTATCCATTGATTCTGTTTTTCGATATCTTCCCTGGAGGCTTTCTTTCTTTTTTCCCGTTTCTGTCCTTTGGCCCCATATTTTCCGGTATGCTTTTCTTCGATCTCCACAGTATCCCCGAAATCCCATATGTGCCTGATGTATCCCCACTTCATATATCATCTCCGTCGCAACTCTAATACTCCTAATCAAGCTCCAAAAACCTGTAAAAAGGTTAAAAATAAAAGAGGTTTTATCCTCAAAACTTGACTTCCGGCCACCAAGATGATATAGTAGGTATAGGTTCTTTGGTGGCGGAAGTCACTGGCCCACATGTCCTCAAGCGTGTGGGCCTATTTTTTTATCCTGTTATACATTTCTTTCAACTCGGCAAATTCTTTTGGCGTGCCAATATCTTCATATTCTCCCAGCTTGTCCACTGGATTTCCGAACATTACCGGCCGCTCCTGCTGCCATTCAAAGCGCACAGACAATGCCGTTTCCATTGGAAGACGGAAGGTACCGTTATCGTTCTTTCTGGTCATTCTAAGCATGGTCTCCTCGCTTTCTTGTGTCGTCTTTGTTGTATTCTGATTTTGGTTTGTAAAAACTGCATGGTTTTTCGCTTATTCTGCAGTACATTCTGTTAAGGCCCCTGCATATGGGGCTTATGTCCGTATGTTCGTATAAGATGCAGTCCCCTTTCACAGTTTGCACCGCTTTCTTGTCCTCCTTATTTCTGCTCATTCATTCCCCTCCTTTAGTTTCAGGTACAGGCATGCCAGGAGATTACCGTTTGTCGGTTTCTGTGCGGCCGTCATATATTTGTTCAATGAATCCAGGTTCCCGTATGTAGTTGCTTTTTCAAAAGCATGGCGCATGCACCTTATTACCCTATCCGGCGTGGAACCGTGCTTTTGTGCAATCCTCTGGTAGAGCGACGCTTTTTTTGTGCATATGTAGGATTCGTCCTGTTCGTAAATCTCCATTGCGTCACATATGTAATGGAATCCGGCAAGGTCTGCCGGAACCCCCATCTCAATCAGGGCATTGATTGCTCTTTTTCTCATCTGTATTGTCCTCCCCAAGATCAATCTGTGCTTTCGCAGTCTCTGCTGCAGCACGGTAAGCCAAAGCATGTTTCTTCTATTTGCACTCCACCAGCTTAAAATTGCCGGTATCGGGAACCATGACC
>ERZ781272.415-NODE-415-length-32078-cov-4.330013_pt1 | contig 32078 bp, 33 predicted proteins | sample MGYA00375850_ERZ781272 | MGnify/ENA primary metagenome ERZ781272 (study PRJEB29790, sample SAMN06051246) | human gut metagenome | host: Homo sapiens | place: USA: Cincinnati, Ohio | collected 2013-06-21 | study: EMG produced TPA metagenomics assembly of the Gut...
CGATTTGAATACGTTCTTTCCATGTAGTTTCCCGTCTTTGCTTCATGTAGCTTCCGCCTCCTGATTGTCTTTTGGAGTTGAAATCTCCATGAGCATGATACACCTTTATCCAATTGTGGAGCTGCGTTCGTTTCCGAATATGATATTTCTTGCAAATGTCTGACTGACTTCCAGCACCGGACAAGTAATCCTCCACGGCCTGCCTCTTTAGTTCTGGGCTGTACACACGGTTCTTGTGCAATAGAAATGCGTCTTCTCCGTCTGCTTCATAGTTGCGCACCCACTGATTGATTGTATCACGCGCAACGCTGCCTCTCCGAGCTGCTTCGCTCATGCTGATAGTTCCTTTGAGGTAATCCCGTATAATCTCGACCTTTTCTTCTAAACTCAGTTTTTGTTTTTGTGGCATAGAATTGCTCCCTCCATGATTGACTGTGTTTTATTTCACTGTCTCTCATAGAGGGAGCATATCATCCTCTCCGACGTCCTTTTTATCAATCCGATGATTCTTTTTCCTTGTGGATCATCATGTCCAGAATCGCGGCATTTGTGCCGGCCATGCCCTCATTACCGAGTGAAGCGAGGTTTTGCAGGGTATCCTCCACGCTCGGTGCGACAATTCCATCATATCGGTTTGCGCCGACGCCATGAATGGCAAGCAACGCAGAGCGCATGGTTGCGCTGACAGCCGTGGCGATCTTGATAGCACATCCAGGCTTTGCTCCATCGCAGACCATTCCGGAAATATCCGCTACCATGGTCTGGATACCAAGTTCAATATTCTCCTCATTTCCCCCAAAGAGGTAGATGATCCCCGCGCATGAGCCGATTGCCGCCGCAATTCCGCACCCACACAGCACAGAAAGGCGGCCCAGATTGTGCTTTGTATGGATGGTAACCAGAAGACTCATGGCAAGCGCCTTGAGCTTCTTTTCCTCGTCGACTTTCAGCCTGTCTGCAACCGCAATAACGGGGACAGTTGCTGTAATTCCCTGATTGCCGCTGCCCACCGCAGTCATAACCGGCTTACGGCAGCCCGCCATTCTGGCGTCCGCAGCAGCTGCTGTCAGGGCGACTGCGTAGTTTGCAATATCATCCGCAATGATACCGGCTTCGACATTGCTCAAAATGCTCTTGCCGACCATATGGCCATAATCATGATTAAGCCCCTCGAGTGCAATGCTTTTGTTGACATCTACCGCTTCGCGAAGGAACGTAAGATCCTCAAGAGACATGTTGTTGACCACTTCATCATAAATCTTCTTGACCGTCAGGCAGCATTCATCTTCCGGCCTTGCACCCTGCTTGGCTTTTTCATCGCACTGTGGAAGAATGTTGAGAAGTTCCTCACCATTTTTCTCTATGTAAACAAACTGATTGTGGATGTCCCGAATGACTGCTCTTGCAGTGTTGCTTCCCTTTGTACATACCGCTTCTATGTATACCTTGTAATTATTATTTGCCAACTTGACATGGACTTTATGCAGGGCGAGCAGCTCCTTTGCCTTTGCAAAATCCTCAGCGGACATCCCGTTTAAAACCAGCAGGTCTTTTTCCGGGCTGGAACTGATCACGCCCATTGCCGTGGCAATCTCCAGACCAACCATATCCGTGTTCGGCACGCCGACGTTCATTCCGTTTTTCATAATGTACTGACTGACATACATCGTGATATCATCTGGTGTCCCGTCGATATGCGCTGCTGCACCCGCTGCACACAGCGCTACTGCAACCGGCTCTGTACAGCCGAGCGCCGGGGCAAGCTCACTTTTTACAAGGTTCACATATTTGTCTTTCAAACAACAACAATCGATCGCTGCCATCATTCTTTCCCCATTCTGTAATATTCTCCCGGACAATCCGGTTTCCATTTTATTATAACCAAACTATACGCCTTTTCCAATAGGTATTCATAAAATTACTTTGGAATCGATATATTTTCCCAATATTGTATAATTTTCGCAACTGTCCGTAAGAGAAAAACACTCTGGAATAACTCCAGAGTGTTGGCCTGATCTGATGTCGACAGTTCCCCCGCCGTTTAAACCTTCGAGCGTATTGTCCCTCTTGACTATCTGTTCTGAAAATTCTCATACATTCTCTTGCAGTAAATGCGAGGCAGATATGCCGTCAGCACTACAATGAGAAAGACTACGACAGAAATCCCCTCCCATGGAATCAATGCCAGAAGCAGAACTGCCACTCCAGTTAAAACCCAAAGCTTTCCTGCAAATCTCTGAGTTTTTGTCCACAAGTCATCACTCGAATACGCCATTGGCGCTTTGATGCCGGTGTAGTAGTTCATTGCATATTTTGGCAGGCGGTTTCCGAAAAAGACGAATACCCCGCCAAGAAGCAGCAAAACCACTGTCTGAATCAGCTGAAAATCCACCCGGCACATATCGATGACTCCTAGGGCATTACTGAGAATAACGGCCTGCACTCCAAACAGGACCAAAATGATGGCAAGGCACACCCGGTCCGACACTTTTGACTTGCTGCCCGCCTGTGATGCTGCGAGAATTCCTGCGAAAACCGGAAAGACAAAAAGGAGCCACTTGGAGGCGGTCCCGCTCACCTCACCATTGTTCCACTGTACGGCAATGGTCTCCGGCAGAAAAAACAACGCCGTGCAGGCGAGAAGCAGCATCAGAGCCACGAGCAGCCAATTACCACTGATTTTTCTCATAATTTTGCCCTCCTCAAAAATCCTTGAGCCATGCGAGCAATTCCTCCAGCACGCTCAGGTTTACCTCATAGTAAATAAACTTGCCCTCCCGTTTATCCCGAATCAGCCCCGCTTCTTTCAGTACGGACAAATGCCTGGAAATCGCGGCGCCTGTAATCGCAAAGTTCTCTCCGATTTCCCCGGCAGATTTTCGTCCTGTTTTCAGCAGCTTTAAAATCTGCCGCCGGGTTGGATCGACAAGCGCCTTTAAGGTTTCCTGTAGTGCCATTCGACTACTCCTACTCTCATTTAACATTTAACCAAATCGTTAAATATAGAATATCACAACATTTGTTCTCCGTCAACATGGGCAGGGCAGCAAAAAAGCCGTAGAATCCTGCGGCTTTCTGCAATAATTCTAAATTATTTAGTGCGACAGTAGCATGCGGTCATTGTCCAGTGCTTTCCCGCATTTCTCCTGGTAAAGAGCGAGCAGCCCTTTCACACCCAGTTTGCATCGTTCCTCCCCTGCTAAATCCAAAACGATTTGACCGTTTTCCAGCATAATCGTCCTCGTACCAAGCGCCAGAGCGGAACCTTCTGCGCAGTTACCGGGTCAAGTGCCGCCGTATGCTCATCGAGCAGGATAAGCTTCGGGGTAATAATCGTCGCCATCAGCAGGGTAACAGCCTGACGTTGTCCGCCGGAGAGTAGCCCGATTTTTGTTTTCATCCGGTCTTCCAGTCCCATTCCTAGCCTCGCAAGACGCTCTTGGAACAACGCAATATCCCGTTTTCCAAGAGCTTTTGAAAATATCCCTTTTGTAGATTTCGAGTATGCGAGCGCCAGATTTTCCTCAATTGTCAAATCCGGTGCAGTCCCCATGGCCGGGTTTTGAAAAATTCGGGCAATTTCTCTCGCACGCTTATGCTCTTTTTGATAGGTGATATCTTTTCCATCTAATAGAATGGCTCCTGAATCACAGAAGAAAGATCCCGCAATCGCATTGAACAGGGTCGATTTTCCGGCCCCGTTGGAGCCGATGACCGTGACAAATTCCCCATCCAAAAGGCTGAGGGAAAGATTCTGGAGTGCGCAGTGCTCATTCGGCGTTCCTTTCAGGAAAGTTTTGTTTAACTTAACCAATTCAAGCATTCCGGCGCGCCTCCCTTCTGGCTTTATAATCGAGCACTGTTTTCTTAATAGTTGGTGCCGCCAGGGTCACTGCAACAATTACCGCGCACAGCAGTTTTAATGAGTTTGCCGAGAGGATGTTCCACTCGAGGGCAAACGCTGTGAGAATCCGGTAGATAACAGAACCACAAACCGCAGAGATAAGTCCGGCCGTCAGCGAGCGCCTGCCGAACACTGCCTCGCCGATAATGACCGAAGCAAGCCCCACGACAATCATCCCGCTGCCCGAGTTAATGTCCGCAAAGCCCTGATACTGGGCGACCATGCCCCCGGAAAGCGCTACTAACCCGTTTGCAATAGCAAGGGCAACCATCTTTGTCATTGTGGTGTTGATGGAAGACGCCCGTACCATGGACTCATTGTTCCCTGTTGCACGGATACACAGTCCAAGGACTGTTTTGAAGAATAAAGCAAGGAGCAGGGTCACGATTGAACACAGTATCAGCGCAGAAATAAGCTTTATTATACTTTTATCCACCGCTGGAAAAACGTTATAAGCGAAGGTGAAAAACTTCTCGCTGTCAATCAGCGAGAGGTTGGGACTTTGCATGACTGTGATATTGACCGTATACAGTCCGCTCATCGTCAGAATTCCTGCCAGAATCGGATGAATCCCCGCTTTTGTCTGCAAAAAGCCGGTCACAATCCCGGCGGCCGCACCCGCCAATACCGCGAACAGCAATCCCCAAAATGGATGGCCTTTGACGGCAAATACTGCGGAGACGGCAATTCCTAACGTAAAACTTCCATCCACCGTCAAATCCGGTATGCCGAGCACCCGGAATGTAATATAAACCCCCGATGCCAGCATTGCATACTGCAATCCCAGCGAAACAGAATCCAGAAAAAACGCCATATGGCAATCCCTCTCTCTTTTGAACGGCGAACCCGTCTGAATCTGGAAAACGGGAAAGAGAATTCCTTTCCCGTTGATCCCTGGTAAGAATTTGATTTACTTCTTTGTCTGCACAGTCACGAGATTCTCGTTTTCCGGCAGGGTGATAGAGAGACCTTCCGCTGTATCGGAATTGACAACATACTGGTACTCAGTCAGTGCGACAGCCGGAATCTCTTTGATATTCTTGCCTTCAAGAATCTGCGCCGCCATCTCAGCGGATTTTTCTCCAAGCTGGGTATTGCTTACACTGACACAGGCAAGTGCACCCGACTGGACCATGACCGGATCGCTGCCGTAGACGGGTATGTTGTTTGCGTTTGCAGCTTCAACTACCTGAGTCATGGCAGACTGTACAGTGCTGTCTATCGGAACATAGATTGCATCCACCTTACCGGCAAGGGACTGCGCTGCCTGTTGGACTTCCGAGGAATTGGTAACGGTAACCTCTTGATAGGTGTAACTGTTAGAATCGAAAAAGGTCTTTGCTTTTTCCACGGTCAGTACTGCGTTTTTTTCGCCCGAACAGTAGAGAATGCCGATGTTTTTCGCCTGAGGAGTCAGCTGTTCTGCCAAGGAGAAAATCTCATCAACCGGTACAATATTGGACGTACCGGTCGCATTTTTGTCCGGAGCCTCCATACTGCTCATAATGCCGGCGCCGACTGGGTTCGTTACCGAGATAAAGACAACCGGTGCTTGGATTTCTTGGTTTACCACCGCCTGGGTTGCGGGGGTGACGATTGGGACAACCAAATCATAGTCGGAGTTTTTCAGCTGAGCGCAAATGGAGTTGAGCGTGGACATATCCCCCTGTGCGTTTTTGACATCATAAGGAACTTTGCTGTCATCGTAGCCGAGCTCTTTCATTTTTGCAATGAACGCTTCTCTCATCTCGGTAAAAGCGCCGTTGTCGACAAGCTGAACAATCGCAACCTTGTAAGACTCTGAGCCGGATGCTCCCGCAGCTGAAGAGATTCCGGTGGCCTGTGAAGAAGATGGAGTCTGTGCGCAGGAAGTCATCAGCAGCATAGACATGACGATACTCAACTTTAGGGTCAACAGTTTTTTCATTGTGGTTTCCTCCCAAAATTTCGTTTGTTTCGGACAGACGAAAAAACGCCTGTCCTTGACATTTTGTTCAAGGACAGGCGTGATAAAACTCAATATTCCTGCGGTACCACCTTGATTAGCGGCAAACGCCGCTCACCTCATGGGATGCCAACACATCCCTCTCCGGTAACGGGGAGAATGTCCGTTGCAGTATACTTGGAACAGCATTCCTTTGACTGCACCCTCAGCGGGCCATTTGTCTGTTTCGCTGCCGCCGGGATTTCACCATCCCCGGCTCTCTTTGTGTGCGCGCGCAGGAAAAAGGTCCTGCCAACAGTTTTACTTCCGCTTCATCGGTTTTATATTGTAGTTAATTAAAGCACGAGTATTTTTATTTGTCAATGCCTTTCAATTTTTTCCTTTGTATAGGATATGCATGGCCACCCGAACATTGTTCCAAATGGCGATCGAATTTTTTCCAACCGTTTCTCGGCTATTTTCAACTCCGGCAAAGCGGAAATTCAGAAACGGCCCGCTATTCAAGCTTGTCAAACAGGTAGTTAAACGCCTCCGCCATGGTCGGATGGGTAAAAATATTATCCCTGAGCGCCATATAGGGCATACCGACATCCATCGCAATTTTGGCGAGATTGATTGTCTCATGGGCCATGGCGCCAAATAAATGCATCCCCAGAATTTTATTGGTGTTTGCATCAATGACGGCTTTGAACAGTCCCCATTTATTGCAAAGGATTCTTGCTCTGGAGCAATCCTTGGCGTTCATCCGCGCAATTTTGACAGAAAAGCCTCTGCCTCTCGCCTCTTTTTCCGTCATTCCGACTCTGGTAAAGGCAGGGTCGACAAAGACGCAGCAGGGAATCTCTCCGCGGTTGTTCACCGTGCGCTTTCCGTCCCCCAAAAGTTGGGACTTGATAATCCTTGCGTCATCCAGCGAAAGGGAGCTGAACTGTTCCCCGCCCGTAACATCCCCCAGCGCCCAGATGCCCGGTGCCGTAGTACGAAGTCGCTCATCCACGAGGATTCCGCCTTTGGCCGATAGTCCAATACCCGCACTCTCCAGATTGAGGGATTCCACATTTGGCGTTCTGCCGACAGCAATCAGAATGCAATCCGCATAGAGAAGTTCCTCTCCTGCCGGGGTCTGTATTGTGATCAGGGCACAGCCGCGCACATCCTCAATTTTGCTGACGGTAGAGGACAGCATCACCTGGACTTCCTGTTTCCTCAGGCTGTCGGCAACCGCCTGTGCAATCTCCTCATCCTCATGTGGAAGAAAGACGTGTGATGCCTCAATGACAGTAACCTGGGAACCAAAATTTGTGTAAATCGAGGCAAACTCCAGTCCGATATAGCCTCCTCCTATCACCACTAAACGGCGGGGCAACTCTTTTACCTGGAGCATAGTCGTACTGGTATGGACATAGCGGCTGGAGGCAAGGCCAGGAATATCAGGAATTACCGGTACGGCTCCGGTATTAATAAAAATTTGCTCTCCTTCAATTTGAGCGGTTTCCTGCTCCGCCTTGATTTCCACAACGTGATTTCCCGCAAAGGAGGCTTGGCCCGTCAAAACAGTGATGTTTTCCTGTTCTTTTAGGCCATCGTAGCATTTTTCCCGCAAAGAGGCGACCAAAAAATCTTTCTCCTGGATTGCGGCAGTGTAGCGGCTTGCCTGCTCAATAAACATCCCGCCCTGAGAGGCAGAATGCTGAGCGCGATGGACCAGCGCTTTTGTAGGAATACATCCTTCATTCACACAGACTCCCCCATACATTTTGTCCGACTGTTCTACAATTGCCACCTGTTTTCCAACTTCTGCTAAATCTGTGGCAAGGGTTCTCCCTCCCTTGCCGGAGCCTATGACGATTGCATCATACTTTTTCATGTTAAACCTCTTTTCTCCAGCAGTACGCCATAATCATTATAAACGATTCCACGCATAATTAAATTTGTATGACAGTAACATCAAATTTCATCAAAAAGAATCAAAAGGGATTCTGGGCAATTCTTCTGCCTTTATGAATTGGTTTTTAACATCCCTCGAAATAAATGGATATATCTTCCACATTTTTGTTATTTTTAACCGATTTTCAAAGTCATAAATTATATAATTTTATTTTATACTGTCATTTTAAGGGTTACAGTTAGGAATGTCAAATTTTTTTTCAAAATTATAGGAAATACTTTCTTGTGACTGGAATATTTTATCATAAAAGAACCCCCGGTACAAAATCGGGGGGTTTTGGACGAATCATGTATGTTAGTTAAGAATCAAATCAGTTTCAAGCCCCATTTGATAAGCCTGGACTTGTTTGCTATTTTTCAACACCAATGTCTTTTGCGGATAAGACTCCGCAATTGCCGCAAGATGTTTTCTCCTCTTACTGGTTCTTCCCTGAAAAAGCACCCAGAAGATAAAGCCAGCATCCAGCTTCTCCTCGCATCCCTCTGCCATACTCTCCCGTACACGTCCCATATTTTGGCGGTAGCGCTTCCATACCCGATAAAAACAGCAAATCCTGCTAAACTCAAGCAGAAGGATTCTATCCGCCTGTTCCAGCCTTTCCTGCTGATAAAAGCCGGTATAGTTGCCGTCGATAACCCAATCTGATTTTTGCATAAACCGGTACACGATTTCCTTCGCTTTGCTGCGGTCCCTTTCAACCCAGCCCGGTTCAAATTGAACGGTATCCAAATGAAGTACGGGAATGTTGTAAAACTCTCCCAGAAACTTTGCTAGTGTTGATTTTCCCGCTCCACTGTAGCCCAGTACCGCTATCTTCATTATTCCATCTCCTCCCCAAGAAAAGCCCGTAAGCCCCCGGGCCATTGAACAGGACCAGTAAAAACGGACAATGTACAAAAGCACCGGTGGGAATTGATTCGGGACTTGAAGAAACGGCATCCAGTTCTACCAGCCTTTCCTGCAGCAAGAGGGTAATTTTTCCCTGCCCTTGCCCGGCAGGGGGAATGGTCAAATAGACCTTTGCCGTCTTGCCTATCGTATTGTCAAGCTCCAGATTTCCTTTATCCTGGAGCCTGTACGCGGAGCGAAAGAGCAATGCAATACCGACAAGTGCCGCATTGCCCGCCGCAAAGGCGATTTAAATTGCAAAGATGTTTCCCACATACTTTGTCAGCAGCAGGCCGGTCCAGCCTCCTACGGCAAAAAATGCGACAATACCACGCACGGTAAACAAGGTCAGGCCGCTGTGGGCGTCCGCATCGTGGATCGGTGCATCCTCCCCCATGTGCATCTCATGCACATCAAAGTGCCCGCCGTCCAAATCCGGACCGGAGTCGTCAAAATCCAAATCCGCATGGTCGGTATCCGCACCGAATCCCACTCCAAAAAGCAGCAAGATAGATTGAAGGATAAGAACTACTGTTGCTGCAATCGCGACACAGGCAAATATCTGCTGTACCAAGGTCAAACTATACCACCATGCGAGCATATATACTCCCCCTTTCTTATGGCTGCCGGGATCCCAGCACCTGCTGATAAAGTCCATCCGCTTTTCTTTTAATAATGGATGCAGCGTAATAAATCAAAATCACACGTATTCCATCGACAAGGCGCTGTTTTGCGCCAGTCCAGGGCTCCTGATAATCTACGGTTTCTCTCTCAATAATGGAGTTAAATTCCCGCTCCGACAGCACCTCTTCAAAACTCACCTGATCCAAAATTGAGCAAAGATAACAATAAAGGTCTGCTTCAGAGACGATGCTGTCAGAAGTGTCTTCCATCTGCCCGTTGATAAACGTCAGTAGGGCGCTGATGTGGTCGAGCTTCATCACGTCCCGGAGCATATTGATAATCAGGATGCGCGCCAGATGCTCCATACTGTAGCGCTTTTCCACAGGACGGGCTACCCACCCGCGGTTAATCCAGTTTTGGATAACGGGTGTATCAAGGCCTGTGATTTCGCGTACTTGCGCAAGCATCAGCCCTTTTGTTACAGCAAACACGGAAAACAAAAAGCTTCTGGCATCCTGATTACCGCGTTCGATTACGGTCCCGGGAAAATATGATTTCACATCTTCATCCCTCCTGTTGCCTTGATTTTATGACACATTCATAAGAAAGTAAAAGAACATTATGACCGGTTTTGACAGGTTTATTCTTCCGGATTTGAGCGAGACTCTCAATCTCTTGTTTTCTCGTTTTATCTCCTTTTTTCTCTTGTTTACTTGAAAATCACTTTTTGTCCGAATGTTCCTCCGAACAGTGCAGTAGCTTTCGGACTTGATTCTTATCCGGTGCGCTGAGAATTCCAGACTGCTGCATGTCTTCTAAAAGCTGTGTTGTCTCCTGTGGAGACAACTTGAGCTTTTTTTGCAGTACAAGAGGAGAAACTACCCCCTCCGCTGCAATGATGCGTTCAGCCGCCCTCAGCAGGCTTTTTTCAGTCCGGCCTGGTATAATTCCCATCCGCTTTTCAATTTGTGAGGGAAAACAGCTTTCCTGTTTTTCCACCTGCTCAATCATCTGCTTCAGGCCGGACCGGTCAATCAAATTTACCCCCAGAGTCGCTGCCAGTTTTCTGGCATCGGCTGTAAAAGAGTTATTTGTGATGACCCAGGCAATTTCACAGCCGTAGTAATCCTTTCCGCTGTATACCTCCTGTACCGCTTTTTCACCCACTGGGCGGCTGTATTTTTTGCACTGTACTGCATTTTTCTGTTCCCGCTTCCAAGCTAGGATATCCACACCGAAATCTCCCTTTTCCGGTGTAATATACACCTTAGTGCAGCCGCTGCACTCCAGCAGAAGTGCGACATAGCGCTCAAACTGATATCCATCGAGGATTTCATCAATAAGCCTCATTTCCCTTTGTATCCCTGTCATAGCAACACCTCAACTCCATTATAGCAATGGATGGGGCAAATGAAAACAAATTCGTCCTAAGAAAGGAATTTTCTTATTATTTTGAGAGTGTTCCATCCTAGATATTACAACCATTTCGACCAGCGGCTTTTCAGAACTAACAGAGATACGTCCATGTTGCTCGTCATCGCTTTACCCATAACAAAAACAGCCACCCGAATAACACCGGATGGCTGCCAGTTTATTTCCCAATTCCTATTTTTGTTTTCCGAACTCCAGTACCGGAGATTCTTTTCCTTCCACACACGCGGGAGTAATCGTCACCTTGGTGACACCTTCCTCAGATGGGACGTTAAACATGATTTCCGTCAAAATCTCCTCCATGATGGAACGCAGACCACGAGCACCTGTCTTACGCTCAATAGCTTTGCGTGCCACCATGCGAAGCGCCTCCGGCTCAAAAACAAGCTCCACACCGTCGAGCTCCAGCAGCTTCTGATACTGCTTGAGGATTGCGTTCTTCGGCTGTGTCAGGACATTCACCAGTGCATCTTCATCGAGGTCCTCAAGGGTCGTGATGACCGGAAGGCGTCCGACAAGCTCCGGAATCAGGCCGTATTTCACGAGGTCATGCGGGGTAATCTCCTTGAGCGTCTTTGCCTGGGAGAGTTCTTCCTTGCTACGCACCTTGGCGCCGAAGCCCAAAGCGCCGGAATCCATCCGCTTGCCGATAACCTTCTCGATCCCGGCAAAAGCGCCGCCGCAGATAAAGAGGATATTCGTCGTGTCAATCTGGATAAACTCCTGCTGGGGATGCTTTCTGCCGCCGGTCGGCGGGACATTGGAGACGGTCCCCTCCAAAATCTTCAGCAGAGCCTGCTGCACACCTTCGCCGCTGACGTCGCGGGTAATGGAAGTGCTCTCAGACTTTCTGGATATTTTGTCGATTTCATCGATGTAGATAATGCCGCGTTCGGCTATTTCCACATCATAATCCGCAGCCTGAATCAGGCGCAGGAGGATGTTCTCGACGTCCTCACCGACATATCCCGCTTCCGTTAGGGTCGTTGCATCTGCAATGGCAAACGGGACGCCGAGGATTTTCGCCAGTGTCTGGGCGATAAAAGTCTTGCCGACGCCGGTCGGGCCAACCAGAAGCACATTGCTCTTTTGGATCTCGACATTATCCTCATCCGGGGTGCTCAGGAAGATACGCTTGTAATGATTGTAAACGGCAACAGACAGGGCCATTTTTGCATCGTCCTGTCCAATGACGTACTGGTCAAGCCGTTCCTTGATTTCCTTGGGCTTGAGCATTTGCATTTCGCCGATATCCGCACTGTCGGTCATTGCACCATAGCGCGCATCCGTTGCAATGAGATTTTCCTCCTCCAGGATGCTGTAGCATAACTGGACACACTCGTCGCAGATATAGACGCCCGGTCCGGCGATAAATTTTTTAGCTTCGTCCTGCAATTTCCCGCAGAACGAACAGCGCACCGGCTTATTCTCATCGTTTTTTATCATTCATACACCAACTTCTCTGGATGTGTTGTGCTTATCGAGAGGTGATTACTTTATCAATCAATCCGTACTCCAGTGCCTGCTGAGCCGTCATGAAGTTATCGCGCTCGGTATCCCGGTTGATGGTTTCCACCGGTTGGCCGGTATATTCGGAGAGCATCTTGTTGAGCTTCTCTCGGGTGTGCACAATGTGGTCCGCATGGATTTTGATATCGGTCGCCTGTCCCTGCAGCCCGCCGAGCAGCGGCTGGTGGATCAGGATTTCGCTGTTGGGCAGCGCAAAACGTTTGCCCTTGGTACCGGAAGTCAGCAGGAAGGAACCCATGGAAGCCGCCAGGCCCACGCAGATGGTGGATACATCGCATTTAATGTATTTCATTGTATCATGGATGGCCATGCCTGCGGTGATGGAACCGCCTGGGCTGTTGATGTAAAGGCTGATATCCTTCTCCGGGTCCTGCCCTTCGAGGTAAAGCAGCTGCGCGACGACAAGGCTAGCAGTTGCGTCGTTTACCTCGTCACACAGCATAATGATTCTGTCGTTGAGTAATCTGGAAAAAATGTCATAGGAACGCTCTCCGCGGTCGGTTTGTTCTACTACCATTGGCACTAAGCTCATTTGCGTGCACCTCCATAATGTGAATAAAGTTTCATCATAGCAGTTTTGTCAGGCAGTTATACTGCCTGACAAAAAACCATTCTATGTATCAAGTGAAAACAGTATATGAACTGACTGAGAAGATTCATTGAACGCAGATAAAAATTACTTTTCTTCCGCCGTCTCCTCAGTTTCTGCTTTCTTCTTTGTAGTACGGCGGGCGGCTTTCTTCTTACCATCGGCCGTCTCTTTGACCTTCGCATTGTCCTTGACAAAGTCGATTGCCTTGTTCACGACGATATCCTTTATCAGGTCTTTCTCCGGAATGAAGGTTTTGACTTTTTCCGCTTCGATGCCGTACTGCTTGGAAAGTTTCTCATATTCCTCGTTTACTTCTTCTTCAGAGGCCTCGAGTTTCTCGTTTTCTGCAATTTTTTCAAGGGCAAGGCGGATTTTCACCTGGCGTTCCGCCTGCTCGCGGAAGGTCTTGCGGAAGCTTTCCATCTCCATACCGGTGTACTGTAGGTAGGTGTTCAAATCCATGCCCTGCATCTGCAGACGGTATTCAAAATCAGCAACCATGTTGTTGATGCTGTTTTCATACATGACTTCCGGAATCTCAGCTTTGAGGTTTTCGATGACTGTGTCGATCAGCTGATTCTCGAGTGCATCCTGAGCCGCCTTGTCGCTCTGCTCCTGAAGCTTTGCTTCGGTGTCCTTTTTCAGTTCCTCGAGGGTGTCGAATTCGCTGACGTCTTTGACAAACTCGTCGTCGAGTTCCGGCAGTTCGCGGGTTTTCAGCTCATGCAGCTTGCATTTAAAAATTGCCTCTTTGCCGGCGAGCTCTTCTGCATGGTACTCGGTCGGGAAGGTAACAGTGACATCGAACTCGTCACCGATGTTGTGGCCAATAATCTGCTCCTCAAAGCCCGGGATAAACTGGCCGGAGCCGAGGGTCAGCGGATACTGCTCTCCCTTACCGCCTTCAAATGCTTTTCCGTCGACAAAGCCCTCAAAGTCAATAATGGCGTTGTCGCCGTTTTCAGCAGCTCTGCCTTCGACGGAGATAATTCTCGCGTTTCTCTCACGCTGCTTGTCAATCGCCTCGTTTATCTCTTCCTCTGTGACCTTGTGGAGCTCTTTGGTTGCCTCGATTCCCTTATAGTTTTCGACTTCCACTTCCGGCTTGACGATGACTTTTGCCTTGAAGGTGTAGCCGTCCTTGTTAATATCGGTGATTTCGACTTCCGCTTCTGCAACAGGAGTGATGTCGGCAGCTTCAATGGCCTGTGCATAGGCATCCGGATAGGACATATTGACAGCGTCCTCAAAGAACACGTTCTCGCCATAGAGTTTCTCGATGAGATGGCGCGGAGCTTTTCCCTTACGGAAGCCCGGAACGGTCATTTTCGGTGCGTTTTTCTTAAATGCTTTGGTAAGAGCTTCTTCAAACTGCTCTTTTTCTACTTTTACTTCCAATTCATAATGATTGGTTTCGGTTTTGTTCGCTGAGACTAAACTCATGTTGACATCCTCCTGTTTTGAAAACAATCTATCCTCGCTATTATAGCATAGACCTTTTTAAAATTCCACCATTTTTTTCTCAATGTAAAATATACGAAAAACCTATGTACTTTACACCAAAACCGGGGTGAATTTCAGATAATCCGCGGACACCAGACGGAAGGTGATTCCATCATATTCCCCCTGGAATGCATACTGCGCGCCTGAGCCGTGGATATGTCCGTAAAAACAGCGCTTGACGCCGTATCTGTGCATAACCTCGAGCATCTCGGTACAGCAGTTGTTCTGATAAACCGGCGGATAATGGATGAACGCCACCGGCTCTTTTCCGGTTTTCGCTCCTTCGCGCAGGGACGCCTCCAGCCTGCCTACCTCCCGCAGATAGACCTTATGGTTATGCTCCTCCGCGCTGTCAAGTATCCAGCCGCGGGAGCCGCACACGGCGATTTTGCCTGCCTCAGCGCAGTTATTATGAAGGATTTTAATCGACTTTAAACCGTTATCCTCTAAAAATCGGCTCATCTTGGAGGCCGTGGAAAACCAGTAATCGTGATTGCCCTTGATAATCAGCTTACTACCCGGCAGCGATTCGATGAAGCGGAAATCCAAAAGCGCCTGCTCCATCGACATTCCCCAGGAAATATCCCCCGCGAGTACGACCGTATCCTCTTCGGATATAAGCCTGTTCCAGTTATCCCGGATGCGCTCGACATAGTTTTCCCATCCCGGGAACACATCCATCGGCTTATCCGCATCCAAAGATAAATGCAAATCCGCAATGGTAAAAACCTTCAACCTTCCGCCTCACTCCTTTTTATTTCAAATTGTTTTTCTCCGGTTATTTTACGTTTCTGATAAAGAACTGATAGGCATTGTCATAAAAAATCTTGTTGACAAGTGTTTCGGAATAATTTTTGCGCAGCATGGCGTTTGCGAGGTTTTCGACCTTGTCAATCGAGTCGAGGTTCGGTTCAATCTCCGCCCCGTCGAAATCGCTGCCCATCGCGAGGATGTCCTCCCCGCCCAAAGAGAGGAAATGGTCCGCATGGCGCACCAGGTCGTCAATAGTACCGGCATCGCTGATAAAACCGGTGTAGAAGTTCAGGCCCACCAGGCCCCCGCGTTCTTTAATTACGGCAAACTGGCCGTCGGTCAAATTCCTGCGGTGCGGATACACGGCGGAGGAATTCGAATGGGTCGCGAGTAACGGCTTTGAGTAGCACTCGGCTGCCTCATAAAAGGTGCGCTCGCTTGCGTGGGAAACGTCCAGCACCATGCCGACGCGCTCCATCTCGCTTAAGGCGTCTCTGCCAAGCGTGGTCAGGCCCTCGTCTGTCATGGCCCCGCCTGCAAGCAGTGTCGCATTGTTCCAGGTCAAAGAGGCAATGCGCACACCCGCATTGTAGTAGCGCTCGACGGTGCTCATATCGTCGCCGAACGCCCGACCGTTTTCAATCGAGAGCACTGCCGCGAACCGTCCGGATTGCGCCGCCTGCTCGATTTCGGCTGCATTGGTACATTTCACAACCAGATCGCTGTTTTTCTCCATCTGCTCGTGGAAAAATGCCAGATACTCCGTGACATACTCCTTCGCCTGATTGGCCTCCACGGAATCCGGGACATAGATAGCGTAGGTCTGACACCACTTATCAAAGCATTTTCCCTTTTGCAGGGAGATATGCATCGAGTTTTCCCGCAATCCCTCCTGTTTGCGATGGGCGAAAACAAGGGTGTCACAGTGCAAGTCAAAGAAATTCATAATTATCCCTCCGTTCATAAGTTAATCGTTTATTACCATGGAGAGGTGTTCGTTAACCGGCGTCAAAGGCGTTTTTCAGGTAATGCATCTGCAAAACGGTAAACTCTTCGCCTGGGCGCAGGATGAGTTCCACCACGTCAAAGCGGGGCATCCCGTTAGGACGCTCCCTTTTAAGATATTCCTCCGCTGTGCGAATCAGACGCATCCGTTTTGTTTTTGTTACCGCTTCCCTCGGCGCATACAAAGAGGAAGAACCCCGCGCCTTTACCTCAACAAAGGCAACACAGCCGCCGTCGCGCACGATAAGGTCGATTTCCCCGCCGCGGATGGTATAATTGCGCGCCAAAATCTCACAGCCGCGCTGAGAAAGGTACTTTGCCACATAGTCCTCCGCCATTCTCCCGCGGCTGACCGTGCTCACCGTTTCCCCTCCAGATATTGTTTCAGGAAGCTTCTGCGGTGCACTTCACTGATTCCATAGGTATCAAGCCGCTCATAGTGCAGCTTGGTGCCGTAGCCTTTGTGTTTGGCAAAAGCATACTGCGGATATTGTTTGTCAAGTTCGCGCATATAGCGGTCCCGGCCGACCTTTGCCAAAATGGAAGCCGCGGCAATCGATGCCGACGTCGCGTCCCCTTTTACCACAAGCCGCGTTTCACAGCCAAGCCCGGGGTCGCGGTTTCCGTCGACCAATACCAGCGCCGCCGGTTCGGTCAAACCATCATAGGCCCGGCGCATGGCCAGGAAAGTCGCCTGCAAGATGTTGATCTCATCGATTTCTGCTTCGCTTGCCGCAGCAATCGAATAATCGAGCGCGTGCTCGATTATTTCCCCAAACAGCGCCTCCCGGCGTTTTTCTGTCAACTTCTTTGAGTCGTTGAGCCCCTCGATGGGGTGCTCCGGGTTCAGTACCACGCAGGCCGCAAAGACGGGACCGGCAAGCGGCCCCCTGCCGGCCTCATCTACCCCGCAAATACGGCGGTATCCTTGCAAGCGCAGAGCAGCGTCGAACTCGTCAAGCTTACTCATCCGTGCCACCTCTAGCCGGGCGCTCGAGGGAGATACGTCCGATTTTTCCGCTTCGGAATTCATCCAGCAGCATGATGGCCGCGCGCTCGATATCAATCTCCCCGCCGGAGATGAGCATTCCCCGCTTTTTCCCGATGAGTTCGAGCAGAGCATAGGGGGAAAGCTTGGTGATATCTTCCGTCAGCTTATAGCGGTCTTTCAGCATTTCAGGGTACTCTTTTTGCAAAATCATCAGCAGACGGATGGCGAGCATCGCCATATCCAAAATATCATCCTTGACAGCGCCTGTAAACGCAAGGTTTTCCCCGGCGGTGCGGTCCTCAAATTTCGGCCAGAGCACGCCCGGCATGTCCAGCAAATCCAAATTGTCATCAATTTTGACCCACTGTTTGCCGCGCGTCACACCCGGACGGTCCTCCACCTTGGCGCGTCTTGACTTTGCCATCCGGTTGATAAAGGAGGATTTGCCGACATTCGGCACACCTACCACCATCATGGAAAGCTTTGCGGTCATTCCCTTTGCCTTGCGTTTGGCAATGACTTCCTTCAGCGCCTGATAGACAGCCGGCAAAAACTGGTTGAGTCCCGCCCCGTTTTTGCAGTCGACCGCAAGCGCCGGGATTCCCCGCTCTTTATAAAAGCGCAGCCACTGCGCCGTGACGGATTTATCCGCGGAATCGCTTTTATTGAGCAGGATGATCCGCGGCTTGTCCCCTACGATTTTATCGATTTCCGGATTGCGGCTGCTCAGCGGGATACGGGCGTCCGTGAGCTCCACGACGATGTCAACATATTTCAGGTTTTCCTGCATCAGCCGGCGTGTTTTCGCCATATGGCCGGGGAACCACTGAATCATCGGGACGTCGCTGACTGGGGCGTCATAGTTTATTATCAGTTCGTCATCCATGATATCCCTCCTTACCTATTTTTCCCAAGTAGCTGGTATACGACGGTACCGAGTACGTAGCGTTCATCCACCTGGCCCACCTCATCATAGCGGCTGTCGAGCGAATGGTTGCGGTTGTCCCCCAGGACAAAGACATTGCCGGGCTGGACCATCTGCGGAAAAGAGGTATTGCCGCTCTTCATGGGCAGGGCGTCCAGATTCGCATAGGGTTCCGCAATCGCCTGTCCGTCCACATAGACTTGCCCCGTCGCAAAATCGATGTCCACCATCTGACCTTCGGTTGCAATCACACGCTTGATAATCGGCTCATTTCGGGTGTTCGGCTTGGTGATGACGACGACATCGCCTACCTTCGGGGACTGTCCAAGCACCGCGTTATAAGTGGAGATAATCAGATTGTCCTTATTGTGCAGCGTCGGGTACATCGAGGTGCCGCTGACGTAGACCGGCCTGCCGATGAAGACGAACAGAACCGCCACTGCAATGATGGCAAAGGTAAATACCTCGATGTGTTCGAAGATGTCAAACGGTTCTTTTGCTGCACGTTCCTTGGGTTTCTTTTGCATGGAGGTACACCATCCTTATCCTTAAATCACTATAAGGAACCCCTGGCGGGTTCTAAGTAAAAAAATAAATTTAATAGCAAAAAAAGGGACATCATTGTCCCTTTTTCGCAGTGCATTTTGAAATTAGCGAATTGCCTCTTTAACCTTGGCAGCCTTACCAACTCTGTTTCTGAGGTAGTAGAGCTTGCTTCTGCGGACACGGCCTTTCCGGATGGTCTCCACCTTCTCGATGTTCGGGGAGTGAATCGGGAAAACCCTTTCCACACCGACGCCGTAGGAGACGCGGCGGACAGTAAAGGTTTCCGCGATACCGCCGTGCTTTCTGGCAATGACAGTACCTTCGAAAGCCTGGATTCTCTCTCTGTCACCCTCTTTGATTTTGACGTGTACCCGGACAGTATCGCCGACTTTGACTTTCGGCAGCTCTGTTTTGAGGCAGCTTTCAGACATCTGTTTCAATGCGTCCATTCTAATTTCCTCCTGTTTTTCAGACGTTCATTCCCGTATGTTGACGGCAGAGGACCGCCCGCTTTGATTGTCGCGGCCGTAGCTTCAGGCCGGGCATCAAACCCCTGTACACCCCAAATGGGCGCAGCAGGACCTATTAAATGCTTAAATATGATACCACAGCGTTTTCCAAAAAGCAAGCATTTTCATTCAAACAGCTCAAAATCGGCAGTATAAACAGCTGTACGGGAGACAGAACTGAAGCAAAGAGGGCAGTTTGCATATTCCGAAAGGGCGTCCAGCACGAGCATGGGGTTGACTGTCTTTTCGTTTCCGGAGGGGAGCATTACCTCCAAAACTAGCGTGCCGTCCTCTTCCCGAAGCCCTTTTACATCAAGATCCGGGCGCAGATCCACCTGCTTTTGACCGCGTTTCGTTCGCTTTGTCACCAGAATCTGCGGCTGGGCGAGAAACTGCTCGAACAGGTCGGCCGGATGCGCGCATCCTTCCAGACGCACGGTGAGCGTATAACGGGAATCCGTAATCTCACTGGCTTTTTTGACAGGCTTCCCTGCCCTTGTCACCGTCAGGCCCTCAGGCAAAGTGAGGTTCAGCCGCTCTCGTATCTCCTCAAAATGCATCGGCTGAGTCAGGCGGATATCCATTGTCTCACACAGGCTCTCAAAACCCAGAGAAATCGGCAGGGCGAAAGTCATATAAACATGAGGATTGAACCCCTCAGTATACCACACCGGGATTTGTGCACGGCGCAGGGCGCGTTTCATGCAACGTGTGATATCCAGATGGGAGATGTACTTCCCCCGGCCGGTCTTTTGATAGAAGACTCTAACAGTTTCCAAAGCAAGGCCCTCCCAACAGCCGGTTTGCCCCGCAGCCCGCGCACTGCTGGCGGCAGTGCGGTGTCGTCACGCTGGCATAGGCTTTCTCGCGTTCTCTCCACAAAAAGGACTTGTCCACGCCGTAGTCCAGATGGTCCCAGGGGAAAATCTCATCCTTTTCCCTAACACGCGCGGCGTAGAAATCAGGATCGAGCCCGCACTCATAAATCGTCTGAACCCAGGTATCGTAGCGATAGCACTCGTCCCAGCCATCGAATTTACAGCCCTTTTTCCAGGCGCGGTAGATGACCTCGCCAAGACGCCTGTCCCCTCTGGCAAAGACAGCCTCGATGCGGCTGACCTTCATCTCGTGCCACTTGGCGTTTATCTTCTTGGTGTGAATGCTGGAAACCAGATGATGCTGTTTTTCGAGCACCGTTTCAAAGCTGTCCTGCGCGTCCCACTGGAAAGGGGTAAACGGCTTTGGCACAAAGGTGGAGGCGCTGACGGAGACGGTCACGCCCTTGCCCTTCGGGCGGCCCGGCATATGATAGAAGGTGTCGACGACCTTTTGCGCAAGCTCCGCGATTCCTGCGACATCATCGAAGGTTTCCGTCGGCAGTCCGATCATGAAGTAAAGCTTCATCGCGGTGTATCCGCCTTGAAAAGCGGTCAGGGCGGTTTCAAGCACCTCTTCTTCGGTGACGTTTTTGTTGATGGCGTCGCGCAGGCGCTGAGTGCCCGCCTCCGGAGCAAAGGTAAGGCCGCTCTTTCTCACCCGCTTGATTTTTTCGAGCAGGCTCTCGGAAAAATTATCCACCCGAAGGGATGGGAGCGAGAGGTTGACTCTCCCCTCCTCCGACCAGGAGAGCAAGGTGTCCATCAGTTCTTCGAGTCTTGAATAGTCGCTTGTGGAAAGCGAGGAGAGGGAGATTTCATCGTAGCCTGTCGTCGCGCACAAGCTCTTGCAGTCGCGGTCGATGGTGCCCGGCTCCTTTTCCCGAAGCGGACGATAGATAAAGCCCGCCTGACAGAAGCGGCAGCCGCGGATACAGCCGCGCAACACCTCCACCATCGCCCGATCATGGACAATCTCAATGTTTGGCACGATAAAACTTTTCGGCGTGAAGGCCTCGTCAAAATTCTTGATGATACGCTTTTTGACCACCGCTGGGGCCGCCGGGTCATGAGTCACCTCTTTGATTGTCCCATCCTCGCGATAGCTCACCTTGTACAGAGACGGCACATAGATTCCCTCAATGCCCGCTGCACGTTTAAGGAACTCCGTCTTGGAGATTCCCTCCCGCTTGGCCTGTGAATAGACGTCAAGCAGTTCGAGCATCACCTCCTCACCCTCGCCGAGCATGAACAGGTCGATAAAATCCGCAAGCGGCTCCGGGGTACAGGCGCAAAGGCCGCCCGCCACGACCAGGGGAGTCAGAGCGGCCCGCTCGCTCGAGCGTACCGGAATCCCGGCCAAATCGAGCATGATGAGCACGGTGGTGTAAGACATCTCGTATTGCAGGGTAAAACCGATGATATCAAAATTCGCCACCGGCTCGAGGTTTTCAAGCGTGTACAGCGGGATATGATGTTTTCGCATCTGTTCTTCCATGTCAATCCACGGTGCAAAAACTCGCTCGCAGCACATATTCTCCCTCGAGTTGATGAGGGAATACAGGATTTTCATCCCAAGATGGGACATCCCGACCTCATAGGTGTCGGGAAAACAGAAGGCAAATTTCATATCCATTTTTGCAAGGTCTTTTTTTACGCTGTTCACCTCGCCGCCAATATAGCGGCCCGGCTTTTGTACCTGCATTAAAATCTGTTCGAGCTGGCCGTCCATAGCCTTCCTCCTATTAAAAAATAAACACTTTTTCATGGATCCATCCCGTGTTGCCATTTTGCGCTTGGCTGTCTTCCAGGACAGATATTTTTTATTATAGCTGAAACCCGCCCGCTTTTCAATCAGACCTATTGGCAGCAAATCTATTAAATCCTGAATAGATTATAAAAAAATCCCGGCTAAAGCCGGGATAAAAAACATTTAGTGTTACAGGCTGTGCATTGTTCTGGTAGAATCATCAGTATAGTACCGCCTCCGCGACCAGGACGCGGGAGCGTTCCGTCAGCTCGTCAATAAATCCCGCCGTATCGATAAATACACAGGAACCGATGCCCGGCACCTCCATCGCCTTGGACACTGGGTCCGTCGTTGTCCCGGCATGCTCGGAGACAAGCGGTCTCCGGTACGTCCTTCGCAATAGTAAGCGGTGCAAAAGCTCGGCAGATACCCCAGTTTGAGCAGCCCTTTTCTACTGGAAAAGCCAATTTCTGATGGTTTGCTGGCAGCAAAAAAGCTGTGCCTTTAGAAAAGGCACAGCTCAAGAAATCCATAGGTGTTATTACCAAATGAGTGTTTTCAGCCGTCTTCCTCGTCAGGGCTTCCCTTTTCAGCCAGATTGCATATGACGTTGACAAGCGTTTGCAGTCGGAACAAATCCTTCCGCTCACGTTTTTTTAATTTTAATAGTGACGTCAAACTTTGTCAATGTTGAAGGAACGGCACCGCTTTATATATCAAGCCCAATTTTTTGCTGAGGAGATACTACTTCCAGCTTGACATTTCTTTGTGTTTTTAATGTCACCTCAAAATTCCTGCCGAAACATAGTGTCATGCATTTGGAAAACCCGGATTCTTCCGGAGAAAACTCCTCAATCACAAGACCAATCCCGTACTTCTGTAAAATTTTCAGCATATTCGGAATTCCATCCCCGGTTCCACCCGTTGTCAGGCCGCGCTTTCCAAAACGTTCCAGTACAAATTCAGGAAAAGGCTCTCCGGAATCGTACACATCGATTTCATAAAAGCCGCTGTCAGAAATTCCAAATATAATCTCGACAGATTCTTCCAGTTTCTCTTCTTTTCTTTCAACTGCCCGAAAAGCATTCGTCAGCAAATCACCAAGCAGCTCTTCAAGTTTCAATTGCGTAATTAGCTTGTGTTCCAACAAGTACTTGGGTGAGGCCAGAACTTGGGCGCCAAACTGTATTCGCTCCTTTTTCGCCCGTTCGTGATACCGTTCCAGCAGCGCATCAAGAAAGACCATCTCTGTCTTTGGCAGTAGGTTTACCTCCAAAAATTCCAAACGGCTTTCTTCGAGTTGTTCCTCATACAGCCTGTTAATTTCATCAAGCATCGGCCGAAGTTCTCTGGCTGTTTCCCTGTCCATCTCCCTGTCTTTTATCAAAGCAAGACTTTCATCAAATTTTCGCTTCATGGCCGGGATAAATTCCTTATAATGATGCACCTGACTGCTCAATTGCCTGATCTCAGCAAGTAATTTATGCTTTTCCTCGTTTTCTACATAGCGTTCCCGCAGCCATACCAGCAACACGATAAAACTGACGATCGATACCAGAATAAAAGTGAGTTCCGCATGTATTCTTGTAAAATGATAGGGCATGATAATGACAAAATTGCACATCATCAGCATACAGCACAGGATACTAAACGCCATAAACCAATACGGACGTGTTTCTCTTCGCTTTCTCCTGTTAGTTAGCCAGCAACCCAGCGACATTTCCCCAATATAGAGCGTTTGGTTTAAAATTGCGGTAATTACATAATTCTTTGTATGTATGATGGCATAAACCATACTGTATGCCAGTCCTCCAAGCACCATATTGGAAAACAGGGACAAAGTATACAAATCAATGTGAATCAGGATAGTATCCGTCAATTTACTGCGTCCACGCAAGTGGTGGTAGACTCCTGTTAAAATCACGGTAATCAGTCCGATGAAAGCAGTGGGAAATATTTTTCCCAAAATGTGGGTCAATGCAACGCTGACAGCAGAAATCAGTAGGCTTTCAATCAGGCGTTTGGCATACCTGATATTCGGCTGGTACAAGCTCAGATACATGAGCTGACAACCCATGTACATCGTCATATGTTTAAATGTGAACAATAATAAAACCATTTTGAAAATCCTCCCCTTTTTCGGCAGTCTTTATCATACCAGTAACACTGGGAGAATAAATTGGAGTGGCTCCTGATTCTATCATGGTAAGAAAATAAATGAATTGCTTCCTTTTTTTGGTGAATAACACAGTATCTTTTCCGACAGCCTATGAAAGCCCTCGGTTCCCGGGACATAAATGAAATTGTACGGCTGTATAGACGATACCATATTTGTCGGATTCTGCCTGTTCCTTTTTGCGGCTAAAAAAAGAAAATGCACCGTTTATAAACTTAAAATTAAGGGAATCGATGAGGATTTTGTTCTTTTTTGGTATTTGATACTCAGAATTCGTCGAGTTTCGCGTTCAAAAAAAACACACATCTTGCGGCTGCGGCATATCCTAACAATACGGGATGCATTTGTCCCGTGGATATGGAGGAATGTTCTATGCGTTGTAATCGTGGCTGTAGATGCGGCCGTTCGGGCAATGGAAACAACGGAGATTACTCCGACAATAGAAATAGAAATATCGATGATAACAGAAACGGAATCTCTGTCGGATACCTCTACGCGCCCATTGAATTTAACAGGAATGCCGATTCCAATTCTGACAATAGAAATACCGATGATAACAGAATCGGATACCTCTACGCGCCCATTAGTTTTTACAGGTATGCCGATTCTGACAATGGAAACAACGGAAATTGTTCTTGCCGCTGTAGCAGATGCTCGGACTGCTTTGCAGATTCCTGCCGCTGATTCCCAGCCGCCCTGCTTAAGGGCGGTCTACTTAGAAAACTGAAACTTTCCATATCCATAGAATAAGAGCCGGGGGAATTTCCCTCGGTTCTTTGCTTTGATACAAAAAATTCGGATAAAACGCCTGTGTGTGTTAACACTAAGAAAAAGATAAATGAAAGGAAGAGAAAATAATGAGTGATAAAAAAAATCATGGCTATCCCTACGATGAAGAAAGCGATATGGAGTTATTCAATGAGATGTTCCCGGTTTCATCCAGCACTGACTGCACAGGACTAATCCCCACTGCGGTTACGGAGGACGCTGAGCTGAATTCCTACGGACAGATTTACGATATTCCTCTTTCCAAAGACGAACAGCAGTCTCTTCATCACGAAAAGAAAAATCCGGAGGCACCAGGGATATCTGAAACTTCCAGAGACTAAACAAACAGTGACGTTTTCATAGGAATGTTAGAGCCGGTGAACCATTCCTACAGTGGCCGGCCAAACAGTCCCAACTTAGAAGGCATTGAGTAACAGAGCTTTTGTAAAGGGGCCAGGATTTTCTGTACTTTTACAAACTTGATGCGGATGTTCACCTTTATCTGTATGAAAAAGACCGGCGCATGGCCGGTCTTTTTATTGTTCGAGGACCCATTGCAGCCCTTTTGCGAACCGTTTCGGGATATTCCCAAAATGCCCTCCTTCATTCCATTCGAGAATATGACGGGCCACATGGACGTACTGCTGAAACTGCCGATCCATTTCTCGGACAGCCTCGCCGATCACTGCTAACCGCCGGTTGCGGGTCTTCTCTTCCGCCTGCCCCATTGAGAGATAGAGGCGGCAATGTTCTGGCAAGGTTTTCTGCTTTACATAGTCCATCCAACCATCATACCACAGAGAAGGAGAACAGCAGACCCCAAATTCGAATATCCGGCTTTCATACATGATCCACAGCGCACACAGTCCTCCGAGAGAATATCCCATAATCCCTCGATGTTCCGGAGTATCCCAAACGGGATAGGTTTGCTCCACTTTCAAAATCAATTCGTCTGTCAAAAAAGAAAGTGTATCGCTTGCTTTCCCTGCGAAATCCTCGCCTTTTTTAAACACCGCAGGTGTAGGCCAGGGAGAATAATCCCTGTTCCAGTCCACCGGATTAAAATAGACAAGGCAAAAAGGCCTGCACTGTTCAAAGGAAAGAAAAGATTCCATTTGTTCTAGGCGTGCGGTAAACTCTTCGCCATCAAGCACATAAATCGCGTCACAGTTCTGTTTTCTATCTGCATTCGGCGGAAAATAGAGGTGACAGTGTTTTTCCCCAATTTCAAAGGATTCGATGCTTCCCTTCATGTTGCTTCCCCCTCTCAATTATACGACTACCGCGTTTTTCACCTGTTGGTGCAAATTCTCCTATTTCCTCGATTTCGACGTTGCGGTTGCGGCCAATCAGTTTTTTCTCAATCTTACATTGAAAATTTCCACGGGCGATGTCACTAAGATACCCTTTTACTCCTTTGACCTATCACTTATTTCATCATAGGTGAGAATTTCTAATGCGCTCTACTTTATATTCCGTCATAAAAATTGCTCCTTTCAAGATATCCTACTTAAATTTTATCACATTGCTATACCAAAGTATATATTTTACTGGCAGTTTTCTTTTTTACCGGACAAACAGAAAAACTCCTCCATACAAAACTGTGGCATGGAGGAGCAAAAGATGATTGAGGAAAAGAAAGGATTCCTCACTTTTATTATACACAAAATTGTTGTGTATCTCAATATTTTTTCTATACTTTACAATACTATTTTGTGCATTAAGGACTCTGTTCTGCATCTATCCTACGTCAATCCGAAACAGCGTTTCCGGTGTAGAGCTGGTAATACCGGCCCTGCTGTTCCATTAGCTGCTCCTGGGTTCCGCGCTCAATCATGCGTCCGTGTTCCAAAACCATGATACAGTCTGCATTTCGCATAGCGGACAGCTTGTGGGCGATGACGTTCTTCCCCGCATCAGATTAACCAAACCGTCCTGAACAATCCGTTCCGTACGGGTATCAAAACTTGCCAATGCGGACAATTCATCCGCAGTCTCCCGGAAGGCTATCATACCGTGCCGGGTGGGGACGGCGGAACACAGCCAGGGCCGCCAGCTGTTCGCTGTTGCCCGCGCAGCGGACGCGGATCCTCCGGTATTGATTCTGGATGAGGCGACAAGCTCATATTTGGCATGCGTAAGCATCTTTCCGACAAGATATCCAGTAAAAGCGGCCTTTCTCCAGAAACCGCGAGGGGCGCGCAGCACCTTTGTCCACTTAAAAACGGATACCATCCAATCTGGTATCCGTTTTCCTCATGTTTCACCCGGGGTGGGTTGTTTCATTTCTTGCTCCCTCTGCAAAAACGCTGCTTACAGGTGTTTGACGCGGTCACGCTCTTCCGCGCGTTTGGCATCGTTCCAATGATCCATGGTACCGACCAGATACCCGGTGATACGGCGGATACGCTCAAAGCCGAGCGGTTCAAAGGTATAGGACAAATCGACATAGTCGCCGTCAACCTTGATTTCCATGGATTTGAGCGTGCGGCGCGGGTGAGTAGAACGGACATGGTCCACGTAGGCCCCGATTTCCTTCTCGTCCAATTCTCCTCCGGTAACAGTAACAAAATTGTATAACACGACCTAAACACCTTCCTTGTATAGTTTATGATATCTAATATACCACTTGTAGTTGAAAATTGCAATATGTCCTACAAGATATTGATTATAAATTTTCACACCTGTGTTTTTCTCCTATCGCGCTGGTGGAAAAATCCACGGTCACCCCACAATTCTTAAGACTTTCTTTCTTGTATCACGAATTCAAGTATGGTACGGTAAACAAAGCAAGAGTCGGAAAGAAGGCTTTATATGAAACAACCATCCACCGGCGTCAATCAGAAAGCCCCGCAGAGGATGATACCAAATACCCATACTGGATTGACCGGCGAACAGGTACAACAGCGGAAGGAAGAGGGTTTTGTCAATGTGCAGCCCCGTTCTCCCTCCAAGACGACGGCACAAATTATCGCCTCCAACATCTTTACCCTGTTCAATTTTTTAAACTTTGCGCTCGCCCTTTGTGTCCTCGCAGTCGGTTCCTACCGCAATCTGCTGTTCATCGGAGTGATCCTGTGCAATATCGTCATCGGAACAGTACAGGAAATCCGCGCGAAGAAAACCGTCGAAAAGCTCTCTCTGCTCAGCGAGCCGCAAGCCCATGTTTTGCGGGACTCCAAAGAAATCACCGTACCAATGGAGGAGCTCGTCCTCGACGATGTGATGCTGCTTCGCTCCGGAAACCAGATTGGTTCAGACAGCATCGTGCTGGAGAGGGAAATGGAGGTTAACGAGTCCCTGCTGACCGGGGAAGCCGAACCCGTCCGAAAGGCCCCGGGGGATGCGCTGCTGTCCGGAAGCTTTATCGTTTCCGGGCATTGCAAGGCTAAGGTGGTGCATGTCGGCGCGGAAAACTACACCGCAAAACTCACTGCGGATATCAAGGCCGCCCGGCGTTATCCTTCCGAAATTATGAAGGCACTTAACAAAATTATTCGGTTCGTCAGCTTCGTCATCGTGCCGATTGGAGCATTGCTTTTCTGCAAGCACTTTTTTTCCCTGCATCTCTCCCTGACGGATTCGGTCGTGAAAACCGTTGCCGCCGTCATCGGCATGATTCCGGAGGGGCTTGTCCTGCTGACCAGCGTGGCACTTGCAGTCGGCGTCATCCGCCTGTCCTCGAGCAATACCCTGGTTCATGAACTTTCCTGCATCGAGACGCTCGCCCGCGTTGATGTGCTCTGTCTCGACAAGACCGGCACCATCACCGAAGGGACGATGGAGGTCACAGACGTCCTACCTCTAAACGGAACCCCTCTTGAGGAAATTGAGTGGGCCTCCGGCGCCTGTGTTCATATTTTACAGGATGATAACCCCACCTTTTTAGCACTGAAAGAACGGTTTGCCAGCACGCCTGACTGGAAAGCAGTGCATACCGTTCCCTTTTCCTCCGCCCGGAAATACTCCGGCGTATCCTTTTCGGAGCATGGAACCTATTATTTCGGCGCGCCGGAATTTCTCCTGCGCGAGCGTTTTTCCGAAGTCGCCCCCCTGGTACAGGAGCACTCCGCAATGGGCAGCCGTGTTCTCCTGCTCGCCCACACCCCGGCAGAAGCTTGCGACGATACTCTGCCCGGGGAAATCGAGCCGCTCGCCCTCTTTTTGATTTCTGACAAAATTCGTCCCGAGGCCCCTCAGACGCTTGCGTTCTTTGCCGAGCAGGGCGTGGACATCAAGGTGATTTCCGGCGACAACCCTCTGACCGTTTCCCGCGTCGCACAAAACGCAGGATTGCAGGGAGCACAGCGCTGTGTCGACGCCTCCACTCTCAAAACGGAGCAGGAACTGGAGAAAGCCGCCGAAAGCTATACGGTATTCGGCAGGGTGACGCCCCAGCAAAAGCGCCAGCTCATCCACGCGCTGAAAAAACAGGGGCATACGGTCGCCATGACCGGCGACGGCGTCAACGACGCGCTCGCCCTGCGCGACGCGGATTGCAGCATCGCGATGGCTTCCGGTTCGGACGCGGTGCGCCAAATCTCCCAGCTCGTCCTGCTCGACTCTAACTTTGCCTCCATGCCTCAGACGGTCATGGAGGGGCGCCGGGTCATCAATAACATCCAACGAGCTTCCTCCCTGTACCTGGTTAAAACCATCTATTCCCTGCTGCTCTCGGTCCTGCTGATTTTCTTAAGCGGATCTTACCCGTTTGTTCCCATCCAGTTGACTCTGATCGGCGCTTTAACGATTGGCGTACCCTCCTTTTTTCTTGCGCTCGAACCGAACCGCAACCGCATTCAGGGGGACTTTTTGAAAAACGTGCTGCGCAGAGCGCTCCCGGGCGCTTTGACAATTGTACTTGGAATCCTCTCGATTCAGCTCATCTCCCCACTGTTTTCTATGGGCTTTGAGCAGATGTCCACTCTCTCGGTACTGTACACCGGCTTTTGCGGGTTGCTGACCTTATTCTTTGTCTGCCGCCCGTTCAACCTGATGCGCAGGGTCCTCTGGGGAGTGATGGCGGCGGCTTTTCTCGGTGCGGTTGTCATTCTGCCCGGCCTGTTCTTCCTTGTTCCATTGACCGTGCATGGATGGGTAATACTTGCCGTCCTCTGCGTCTGTGCCTGTATCCTGATGCCGCTGATTGCCAAAGGGATCGTCCGGCTCACAAAATAGCCCTAAACGTTACAGAATATCCCGGTTCCTGAAAAAGCAATCATCAGGAACCGGGATGTTTTTTCTTATCTCATGCAAAACCAAACCGGAAAGCCTTTTCCCCGTCTTGATATTACCGCTTTTGAGAAGACGGGCCTGTTCTTTCAACACAATTTGGCGTAGGATATTCCACGGGAAGCTATCGGGAGGACGGCAGGCGCAGCAGGGTGATCGCCGTCAGGTAGACAAGCACTCCAAACAGGGAAAGCGGAAAACTTCCTCGCAGAGAGAGGAAAAAGACGAGCGTATACAGCCCGCAAAAAAACACAAAGGAAAGAATACCGCAAAGCAGATGCGCGGTACTCTGGGAAAGACGTCGTACCAGCGCGCAGTACAGCGCCTCCCCGCCGTCCGTCCCGCTGACCGGGAGCAGATTGAATACCGCGAGCACGAGGTTTACAATGCCAGGATAAAACAGCCCCGCTTTGTAAAAAAATCCTCCGGCAATAAAGGCTGCGGAAAAGACGAGATTAACCGTGGGGCCTGCAAGGAGGACGATCATCTCCTGCCGGTAGGACATCTGGATACCCGGCGCACGCCGTATCTCCATCCCAAAAGCGCCGAGCCGCACTTCATCCGGCTTACAGCCAAACCAGAGCATCGCGGAAAGATGACCGAATTCATGCAACAGGGAGAATAGAACGGAGGACAAGATCATCTGCGCCCCTGCTGTGATGCTCAGCAGGGATAAAAAGGCAAAAAAGAAAAAGCGAATGGTAATCCGCACGCCGCCGATAGAAAAACTCATCGAAAATTAATCCGTCTTCTCTTCGGACCCTGCCGGAAGGAAGGGTTCCGGATCGACATTGACCCCGTCGACCTTCAGTTCAAAGTGCAGGTGCGGGCCGGTAGACAAACCCGTCGTACCGACCTTCGCAATAGTCTCCCACTGCCGGATGACGCTCCCCTGAGGGGCTACAATCTCACTGCAATGACAGTAGCGGGTGGAAAGGGTATCCGAGTGGGTTACGACAATGTAGTTGCCGTAAATCTCCGATTCGCCAACCTCGGTCACCGTCCCGGCAAATGCCGCTCGAATCGGAGTCCCCATTGCGGCACCTAAATCGACGCCGGTGTGAAAGTCCGTCTTCCCGGTAATCGGGTGGATACGGTAGCCATAGGGGGAGGTGACATTGATTTCCACCGGGGCAATCATCTTTTGGGAGATGACTGCCGGAGCCAGGCTGTAGCCCTCCGGTGGGTAGAGCAGCTCCCCTTCTTCGGCAGTAACCTCCAGCTGTCCGCCCTGCCCTGTGGCATCTTGCCCACGCACCTTATACAGGCTGTGGTCGGAATCGCTCGAATCTGAGGACAGCAGGGAGGAGGTTGGGTCCGCAGACGATGCGGCGTCCGAGCTTTCACTCTTTGGGTCGACAGAGCGTACTGAAACCCCGTTATCCTCTCCACTCGGCTTTCCGAAAAAGTCCCGGATGGCACCGGAAATCTGCTCAAAAAGGTTTCCGCCCTGCTCCGCCTGACCGAGCAGATCTCCCTGCTGGGTCATCTGTCCAAAGGTCTCTTTGACGTTTCCGGGATCGTTTTGCTGTATCTTGGTATAGAGAAACAGCCCGCACAACAGCAGGCCGCAGACAACGATCTGCACGGTGGTCATCATGGCAAAGCCGTCGCTGATTTTTTTGGGCCTCTCCCCTCTTTTGTGGCGCTGTGGCCGGTTTCTCTCATCCATAGTTTCGTCTCCTTTGCATTTGCCTTGCTTGTCACAATCTATGCGGGATTGTCCGCCATTATGCAAACAGGCTCTTGCATTTTATTTGCAAAGCTTCGCTTTGCAAATTACCATGCAGGGGGCCGCCCCTGCACGCGGGTCTGTCTTTTCTTTTCTCGAAGTAAGACGAGACAAAGGGGAACCACAACCAGAAACGGCTAGATGGTTCACCTTTGCATTCCCCTCCTGCTCTCTACGCTTTATTTCAGTGACCAACTAGCTTTGTAATTGTGTTCAGGATGTCAGTTCTCTCGGGATAGCTAAACCGCCCACAGGCGCCGCGCACTTCCGTCTATCCAAACGGAAGCAAGGGAAAACCGACATTGCGGCCCCGTTCCCCTTGTTTATGTTTTCCGTCTACTTTTCTGAAAACGCAGAAAAGTAGACCCGTCGTGCGGGGACGGAATGTGAACAGGGCCAGTAAAAACGGACAATGGACAAAAGCCCCCTGATGTAGGAAAATAGAAGTACT
>ERZ781272.419-NODE-419-length-31909-cov-4.100678_pt1 | contig 31909 bp, 30 predicted proteins | sample MGYA00375850_ERZ781272 | MGnify/ENA primary metagenome ERZ781272 (study PRJEB29790, sample SAMN06051246) | human gut metagenome | host: Homo sapiens | place: USA: Cincinnati, Ohio | collected 2013-06-21 | study: EMG produced TPA metagenomics assembly of the Gut...
ATAATTTCTTCTGTTTTAGGTAAGTTTAAATCTTCTACAGGTGTTCCATAATTTACACTAAGAGTATTAGTTACTGAACCTCTTATTATTTTCGTCTCCTCAGGTGCTTTATCAACTACAACATTTACACTTGTTTTAAATTTGTTTGACACATATGTTGTATTAAGTAATGTTACTGTTCCATTTAAATTATAAGCTCCAGGACTTTTTTTGTAATTACCTGTATCCCATTTAACTGCTGCACTTGTTGTAAATGAGTCATCTATTGTTACATCTAAAGTTTTTGGTAATGATAAGTCTTTTACAGATGTACCTTCAATAACATTTATATCTTTTACCTCAGGAATGCTGATATTAACTTCATTTACCTCTACATCACAACCATTTAATTCTGCTACTGCAATTGTATCTCCGTAAACAGTTTTAACTGATCCATCTAAACGAGATGTCAATACCCATTTACCAATTTTACCTTTTGAAACATTTTGAAGTTCTAATGTACTTTCTAAATATTTATCAGAACCTACATATTCATCTGCTCCAATTACGAAAGAATAATACTTGAATCTTCCATCATTAGCTTTAACAGAATAATTAGCAGTAGTTAATGATGCCAAATTTAATTTGTTAATTCTTAAATTCTTATCTCTAGTAATGTTTGTTTTACTTATATCTAAGTTTCCTTCACATTCATTACTAACAAAATAAAATTCAAGATTCTTTAAATCAGTTATATCTAATGTATTTACATCATTAGCATATATCCATCTTAGTGCAGATGTATTAGCTTCTCCTGTTGTTATATTTTTAATATTTGAATCTCCATACATTAAATTTGAAAGAGAGTTCATATTACTAATGTCTATATCACTTAAATTTGTTTTTGATAAATTTAATGATTCTATTGATGTGAATTTTGAAAAGTCAAAAGAAGTTATTGGATTACAACTAATATCTACGAATTTTACTTGTGCTAAAGTATCTAATGTTAAGTTAGACAAATTACTATTTGCTAATCTTAACTCCTCTAGATTATTACAGTTACTTACAGATATACTTTTATAGTTATCACTTTTACCAAATCCGTCTTTTACAGTAAAGTTACCACCTAGATGTAATACCTTCAGAGATTGGCAATTATTAAATCTTATGTCTCCATTTAATTGCAACCCTCTCATGTATATTTTGTACAATTCTTTTACATTATCAGTATCTTTCCATATAATTATTGGACGTGCATTTAAATAATTATTAACACCATCATTAGGATCATTTTCTTGAGCCTTTTGAATTTCACTAAGAAATTCAGATTCGTCCATAAATAAACTATCTATGCCTTTTTGATTAAGTTCTATTCCACACTTCTTAGCGTTTGTTATACCATTTGAATCTGCTTGAGATAGGAATGCAACTAACTGTTGATAATCAGACTCATTATACCCTGCTGGTGTCACTATACTAACAGTATCAGCCATAGCTATTACTGGCTGATCATTAATGATATTAATACCAGCTCCCATACTAGCTATACTTGTTACTACTAAAGCTTTAGCCACTAATTTTTGTGTTTTTTTACTCAAATAATGCATTAATCATCCCCCTAAAAATCAAAATAATCATTATTTTTTCATTATTAAATTTATATTTCCATATATAGAGAAAATTAAATAATTACCCACTTTTGTCCTACTCTCTATTTTAAAAAATGTTTATTTAGAAATTGATTTTAGCATTATTTTTTAATATTCTCAACGAAACATTATTCAATTATGTTGTTTTTTGGAATAATATTACCATTTTTTTATATATCTTCACTCTTTCATTACAAAAAATGTCTTTCTTCTTTATTTTCGACATTTTCTGAATTGATCAATCTGTATTCCATACTAATCAATTTTAACAATAGAGGTTTACATTTATCTATCCGTTAATTTTTTTACCTTGCTGTTAGTTTGCTAATATTACTTTATTCACGCAAAAATGGACTCATTTCTGAGTCCATAAATCTTAATCTCCCATTATATCTATAATATCTATATATTTTTAATCTCTATTTAAATTATCATAAATTTCTATTCCATATTTCTCTATTTGTAATTTTATTTCTTCATTCATACTATCTAAAAATACTATATCTAAAGAATATATTCCAACAACTTCGTCTAATTCCTCTGCTATAGTACCTTTATACTTTTTATCACATAGTATACCTAAATCTATATCCGAATTATAACTATAGTTTCCCTTTGCTCTTGACCCAAATAAAACTACCTTTTTCAAACTTTTCTCTTGCTTTTTCAATAACTGTATGTAATTTCCCTTTTAATAATTCCTTTTGTATTAAAATCTTTATAAAATTTTAAAGTCATTGACTTTCCATTCTCAAAAGGATAATAAACTTTAATTTTTCCATCAACAAGTAAATAATAATACTCGAGAATTTCCCCTGACTCTAATATGTACTCTTCATTTTCATAGAAATGCAGTTGTGCATATTTCAATATTTCATCATCAAATATACTTTCTATATTATATTTTTTTAATATAGTGTATCAAAAGTTTACTATCAAAAATTCTTTTCATAACTCCTCCTAACATGACTAATGTCGTGTTCTGGCTTTTATAAATATATTATTTTATTTATATAAACTTGTAAAGGAGAAGATAAATTTGAATACATACAAGAACTTAGATTTTTAAGTGGGATTCTCATCACTATAATAATATTTTTTAATAAGTATTATACTTAATGCAAAATCTGATGAAAGCTATAAGCAAAAGCAACTTATATCACTTAGTAATTAAATTATTTATATAAATTTTGGAGGACATATTATGAAATATGAAGTTATATTATTTGATGCAGATGAAACATTATATGATTTTAAAAAATCTGAAAGAGAAGCATTTAAAAACACAATGCTTAAGTTTAACATAAACTATGATGAAAGTTATCATTTAAAAATTTATCAAGAAATAAATACAGTTCTATGGAAAGAGTTTGAACAAGGACTCATTACACAAGAAAATTTGAAAATAGAAAGATTTAAAAGATTATCAGATAAATTAGAGGTAAGTTTTGATGAAACTAAATTTGCAAAATTATATATGGAGTATTTAGCCGATGCATCATTTTTATATGATAATAGTATTGAGCTTATAGAAACTCTAAGCAAGTCTTACAGACTTGCTATAGTAACTAATGGACTTACCTTAGTTCAAGATAAAAGAATCAGAAAATCTATTATAGCAAAATTTTTTGAGACTATAGTAATATCAGAAGAAATATTAATATCAAAACCAAACCCTGTGATTTTTGAACATACTTTAAAAAATATAAATTTCTTTGATAAAAATAAAGTTTTGATAGTAGGCGATAGTTTAAGTTCCGATATGCAAGGTGGGATAAACTCTGGTATAGATACCTGTTGGTATAACCCTAACAAAATTATAAATGAAACATCAATAAAACCTACCTATGAAATCTCTAATTTTGATGAACTTAAATCTTTGCTACTTAATTCATAAAAGTATTTATAAATAATAGTAAAAAGATATAGAGCTAAATCTTATTCTATATCTTTTTAAATATTTGATAAGCTGTGCTCAGTTAATTATGATACGTCTCTCCGTATAATAAGTAAGTGATAATGTTTTTTATGAGGGTGTAAATAATTTTGTGTATTCCTAACTTTTTCTTAGAAATAATCAAAATTTTTTACAGAGCCTTTTTCAGTATCCTTTTTAGTCCTTTAATTATTTTGAACTCTCCTAAACATATTTATTTCCTTTTCTGTAAGTCCTGTAAGATTGCTTATTGCTTCGTTATCTAGTCCCATTTTGATTGCTTTTATTGCTGTATCTGTTGCTTGTTCTTCTCTTCCCTTTTTGATTCCATCTTCAACTAGCATTTCTCCAAGCTTTGTCATACTTATCTCCTCCTTTACTTTTTCCAAATCTTTTCCGTCCAAAAACTTTCTCAATCATTGAGTAAGTTCCACTAACCAAATATAAAATTTGGAGTGTCACTTATCTGCAAATGCATATAGAATTGATTCAACATCATATCTATATTGATTATCTATTTTCTTTACAAGTCTTATAGATTTTATTATCTTATCAAGTTTGCTTAGCTTTCCACTCATTATAGGTGTAAATGTTAATGCAATCAAATCTTGCTTTGTTACCTCAACATTATCATTTATTTTTTCTTCAACTTCTTTAATTACAATATCACCATCTCTATCATACATTGATATTGTTTTTACATTATATTGATTTATTCCTGTTTCTAATACTGCCTTTGCATTTTGAATTCCATTAGAATATACAACATAATAATATTATATTTATTAAATATCTCTAATGCTTCACTACTAGTTATATGGTGATTATATGCAAATCCTTCAACTGCTTCTATTATCAATAAATTCATATCATTTTCTAAGCTTGTCAAATTACATTCACCTCTCTATTTCTTCAATTTACTATCTATATTATATCCAATAAAATTAACTTAATAAAGAATATCTTCTTAATCAACTCTGGAATCTTAATAAATAAGAATTCTGCTAAACTTACTCAAAGAGTTGTTACTAAGTATGAAGTTACTTAGTTTAAACATGAAAAAAGCTGTCATTTTTATGGCAGCTTTTTTAATCCATATATTTATTTATATTTTATAATATGACTAATACGGTATATGGGAATTTCAGATGTTTTCACCTCGTTTAAAGAATTATAGAATTAAGAATAATCTAAGGTTTATCATTTGTTAAATGAAACAAATTAGAATTTATAAGTACAACATCCACATTAGTAAATATGTAATATTCACTTATAATAACTAAAACAATTCTATTATTGCATTTATCTTGTCTTCGCTTTTTACTGTAATAATATATTTATCTGCATATTCTGAATAATAGCATTTAATATTTTCTCCATATACTATTTCTTTTTTATATACAATCCTCACATTATCAAATATTTTATTTTTATAAATATCCTGTGGTAGAATTTCATACGCCATATCAAGATAGCTTAAGTTATGCATATGATTATTCATATCAATATCTCTTCTCTGAACAGAATATTCTTTTTCAAAAATATAATCTTCATATTTAATATCTTGAATTTCTTCAGAAAATACCATTTTATCATTTTCTGACTCATATAAATCTGCAATATCTTCTGTAAGTCTTATAGGTCTTCTTCTTACTGTATCAATAAAAAGCCATCTTGATGTTCCTATTACAATTACATTACCATCTTTATCCTTAAGCTGAAAATCACGATAAGCACATAGTCTTTCTATTTTTCTTGACCATGTTTCTGCTTTGATCTCCTCATTATATTCAGGTCTTTTTATAACCTTCATCTTCCAATCTAAAAGCATCCATACTCTTTTTTTGCTTTCAATTTCAAAAACTCCATATCCTACAGATGCTGAATGAAGTCCTCCTACATCTTCCATTATTGCAAGAAGTGCTTTATTAGTTGCTTTGTTATTAACTCCTATATCTTCTAAACCAATTTTGTAACTACTACTATATATCATAAATTTCCACCTCTCTATTGCATTCATATGATTGTATAAACCAAATTAAATTTTATCTTTCATAAGCAATTTTACCATATGAATTTTAATTTCCCAAATATAAAGGATGTATCTTAATACTGTCAAAAATATATTTTGGTGTTTACCATTATTTAAATTGATATGTTTGGATAAAATTTGCTATAATTTAATATATAAAATTAAGGAGTTAAATCAATAAAAAACATTATAGAGAATGATGACTATATATTCATTTATATAAATTCTATATCTGCGATTATAATTCCAATAAAAGTATTTAAAAGTACTGAAGAGAAAGAAAACTTTAAATCTTTATTAATTTAAATTGAAATTGGACTTATGAATATAAAAACACAGCAAATTGAAAATAAAATTTCTGTAATATTAAATAGTGATGGAAGAAGGTGTAAATATGGACAGTAGATAGATTTGTTTTTATGCAAAACTATTTACTGTCCTATTTTTAGGTGCATTTTTATTTATAATATAGAAATTATATTTATTTATAAATAATCAGTAATATATATAATTTAATATTTTGTGATTAATTCCATTACTAATTTAAAATACAAAAGCCCACATAGAAATTATCTACTTATTATATATTTCGTACTTTTTTCATTTTCTCACATCATATATTATTACTTTTTTACCAAACCATTTTACCAGTTTTATCTAATTTATATCCATTTATTGTTGTATTAGCTGCCATAGATCCATCTGAATTTAAATAATACCAGCTTCCATCTGAATTTTTTAACCATCCTGTTTTCATAGATCCGTCTGAATTTAAGTAATACCATTTTTCATTAACATTTGCCCATCCTGTTTTCATAGATCCATCTGAATTTAAATAGTACCACTTTCCATCTGTATTTTGTAACCATCCTGTTGCTTTAGTACCATCTTCTTTGTTATAATACCACTTTCCATCTGCATTTTGTGACCATCCTGCTGCTTTAGTACCAGCTTCTTTGTTATAATCCAAACTTCCATTATTGTCTTTAACCAATTCTGTTTGTATAGTTACATGAGATTTACCACTATCTAATGAATTATTACTGCTACTATATGATCCAGAACTTGAAGAACCTCCACCTGAACCACCAGAACCAGAACTTGTACTAGATGATTTAAGTTTAGAAATATTCCTAGCGTAATCAAATTCCTTACTTCCACCATTTGTTGATTCTAACTTAATATTTAATGTAAATCTTCCTTCTTTTGAATAGGTTGCTTTAACCAACTTAGAATCTGTAATAGACACAGAAATACCATTAGGTAATGTTAATGAATTTAAAATAAATACTATATTATCTTTTGTTGTAGTATTTGTGTAAGTAATTGAATCTAATTTTGCTTTAACTAAATCATATGCTGTATTTAAAGTAGCAGTATCATCATTAGTGGTATTATTATCTGATGATGTTCCTGAAATTTTTCCAACAACTGCTGTGAAATACTTTTTGGCAGTTTTTACATATACTCCTATATATTTACTTATGTCATTTTTGCTAATTTGATAATCTTTATTTTTACCAATTAAATTATTGAAATCTGAATCTAAGTTATCAAGTCTATACCACTTATATTTTACAGCTGCATCTGTAGTAAATTCATTACCATCTTCATCTAAAAGATTAGCAATTAAAGTTTCACCTTCTTCAGGTATACCACTTATTTCAAGTGTTACAGCTGCTCCTGTTGTTTCATGTTTATTTTCTCCAACTATAACATTTATACTAGCTTTTAAGTTTTTTGGATTTGTTATACCTTCAGGTAGTGATAATGTTCCAGTTAATCTATAAGTATTTGCTATATTTCCATTATAAGGATCTACATTCCAAGAAACTGCAGCTAGTGATGGAGTATCTAAAAATATAATGTCTTTATCTTCAATTAAATTAACTGCATTTATTGCTATTTTCTTTTTTACACCAACATTAATGTTTTTTCTTTCATCAATTGGTTTTATATCATCATGATTTCTTTGAATTATTGCTCCACCATATACTCTTTTTAATAATTCTCTATTTTCAAGCTCACGTAAATCTTTTCTTATGCAATCCTCTGTTACATTGAATTCTTTAGCTAAATCTTTTACTGTAACTCTGCCTTCTTCTTGAACTTTATATAAAATTTTTTCATATCTTTCTTCTAAAAACATATTGATTCACCTCAGTTTTATATTAATACAATTATATCATAATTTTTCTTTTTTATCTTGTTTTTTATTGTTTAATATTATTTATTATTGTTTTTGTTTTCAATTTATAATATAATTACTTATAGGGAATATAAAATAGCGTAATAGGATATTCTGCCTAGCGTTATATTTTATATATATAATACGGGGACTTAATAAGTTAATAAGTTCTCGTTTTTATTTGGTGACAGTCACCTGTCGAAGCCACCTGTCGAATATTGATACAAATAAGTCTTTATATAGATAAAATTAAGAGGTGAAAATTATGATTAGACTAATTGCTACAGATATGGATGGAACATTATTGGATGAAAACAGTAAGCTACCTAAAGACTTTTTTTCTACACTTGAAAAATTAAATGAAAAGAATATTAGATTTGTTGTTGCTAGTGGAAGACCTTATCACACTTTATATGAAAATTTCAAGCCACATTCTGATGAACTATATTTTATTTGTGATAATGGTGCATATATAGTTGAACCTGGTAAAGATCCTATTATAAGCATTATAGATAAGAACACTGTAAATGATATAGTTAGAGCATGTGAGGATATGCCTAATACTGCTGTAATTCTGTGTGGTGTTAAAAATACTTACCATAAAGCCTGCTCTGAAGAAATAAAAAAAGAAATAGATAAATACTATATAAAAAAGACACTAGTTTCAGATCTTATTGATATTGATGATGACATATTTAAAGTAACAATATGTGACTTTAATGGATCTAAGGAGCATTCATACAAAGCTTTAAATCCTCTATTTGGAAAGGAATATAAGGTTGTAGTATCTGGTGCTGTTTGGATTGACATAAATAACAAAAATATAAATAAAGGTGATGCTATAAAGAGACTTCAAGAAGATCTTGATATATCTTATGATGAAACAATGGCTTTTGGAGACTTCTATAACGATGTTGAAATGCTTCAATCTGCTCACTATAGCTTTGTTATGGAAAATGCTAATGATGATATGAAACAGTATGGAAACTATATTGCTAAGAAAAATACTGAAAATGGTGTTATTAAGGCCATAGAAGAATACGTATTATAAACTATACTTATATAGCTTCCATGATTATTCAATAAAGTGAATGAAAACAGCACTTAATCTAATCAAGATTAAGTGCTGTTTTCATAAAATATACTACGTATATTAATTATAGTAAACTAATTTTTTAAATCCTATTGAGCTGTTATAGGAGTATAGACTCTTTTAGCAAGTTCATCATCCAATAAATATAATGCAGCTTGATTATCTCCAGCTCTTCTTACCTTTTTAAGTAACATATTAAAATTATTCTCTTCTTCTACTTGCTCATCTATGAACCACTTAAGTAAACTAATTGTTGAATGTTCCCTTTCTTCATAAGCTATGTCTGATAGATAGTATATTTTTTTAGTAACAGTTTGTTCATGCTCATATCCTTTTTGGAATACATCAACAATTCCATCAAAAGTTGTTTGTGGTTTATTTACTTTTTCTAGCTCAATTGATCCATTTTTTTGATAAACATAATCATAGAACTTCATAGCATGATCTAATTCTTCTTTAGCTTGAACTCTAAAATAATTAGCAAATCCGCTTAAATCCATATCTTCACAATAACCAGCCATAGCAAGGTATACGTATGAAGAATATAATTCGTAGTTAACTTGATCATTAAGAGCTTTTAATAAATTTTCACTTAACATGTTTAATCACTCCTTTATTTATCAATTTAATTGTATACCTAAGTTATGTTAATGGCAATATTTTCTTAAACAAAATCTTATATTATCAAATAGTATTCACTTAATAAGTATTTTTATCTATACTCATAAGTTTAATAATTAATCCTTAAATAATTTAACTTTTATATTAATTATTAATTTATTCTTTTTCATTATATTTAGATATTTTCTCAATGTAAGTTGCATATATTCATGTATGTTTTATCTGTCCTTTTGTTTGGGTATCCTTCTAGATCTATAACTATAAAATTTTAAATTAATTAATAATCTCACAATTTATGTTAAATAAAAAAATCGCCAAGTCGACTATGATATAATAACCCTATAATATATAAATTCCTAAAGAATAAAAAAATTGTGTTAAACTATATACTATAAAAACTATAAATTTACTAATATGAAATATGAGGTTAAAAACTTGAATAAAGAATACCTATACTTAATTAATTACAATCCAAAATTTGAAGAAGAATTATGCATGATGGAAATGAAATGTTTGTTTAACAAGATTCCTGAGAATAAATATCTATTCTCAGATATATATGTAAATCCTTCTAGAAGTACATTCATAAAAGAAATGATATCTATAATATATAAAGAAGATTCTCTGGAAAAAATAGTAAAAAAAATCACCCAAGATAATTTATCTTATGATGATTTCAAAGTTTGTTATGTAAAACTTGAACATGGAAACATACCATATGAAGATAGGTTAAAAAGTGTTTATGAAATAGGATATGTTGTGACTGGCTTCCCAGATATACATAATCCAAAAGTTCTTCTTGGCATTACAAAGGTTGATGATAAATGGATTTTTGGAGAATATATAAAAAATGATTTTCAATGGCATATTCATGATAGAAAGCCTTGCTCATATTCAAATTCTTTAAGTCTAAAAGTAGCACGAACTTTGGTTAATATAGCAGTGAAAAATGATTTATCCTTAAAATTAATTGATCCATGTTGCGGTGTTGGAACTGTAGTAATCGAAGCTCTCTCTATGGGCATAGATGTTGTTGGATATGAACTTAATAATAGCATTGCAGAAAATGCACAAAGAAATTTAGAATTCTTTGGTTATGATAATGTAATCACAAGCGGAAATATGCATGATATAAAAGAAAAATATGATGCTGCAATTCTTGACCTTCCTTATGGATTATTCACACCAACAACACGTGAAGCTCAAGTTGCACTTATTAACACAGCTCACAGACTTGCAGATAGAGTTATTTTAGTTACTTTCGAAGATTTAGATAAATATATTATTGATGCTGGATTTACAATTGTTGATGAATGTTCAGTTTCTAAAGGAAATTTTGTTAGATATATAAAAGTCCTTAAAGCTTAAAAGTATTATACTCCGAATTAATTTAAATCTATACTTCAAAATATAAGAATACAAGAATATGAGAATACAAAAATATATATTCTCATATTCTTGTATTCTTATATTTTGAGTCCCAACTTGTAGTAGCATAGCGACTCCTTTAAATAAATTAACAGTTATAATACATTTTGACAGATTAAATTAAGAATTAGTTTAAAGAAAAACAAAGAAATTAAATATATGAATACCCCACTCATATTCATTCGCTGGGTAAGCGATTCACACCAAATCACAGATTTTGGTTCTCTGCTTAGGCGTAGTATTGCATTAAATCTTTTATCTTTTAAATTCCTTGAAAGAGGTTGTTCCGAAATTGTTTGTCTAATACTTGTTATTGGAGCAAACGGTTTTGGATGTAACCTCTTTCATTGGAATTTTTAGATGAAATATTTACGCAATCGGGCCTATCATATATTTAATTTCGGTTATTTTACTCTAAACTCTAATTTTATTCTGGATATACTAATCTTTCGTCAGTTATATTTAATAAAACATCATTAAGATATTTCTTTGCTAAATATTTTGCCATTGGTAAGTTCATATCTAAATAATTACCACAATCTCTAGCAGAAGCGCCAGGAATATCTCCTTCAAATTCTGCAATGAACTTATATAATTCAGTCATAAGCCCTACTATATCTTTAGATTCATAATCACCACTTAAAATGAGATAAAAACCAGTTCTACACCCCATTGGTCCAAAGTAAACTGTTTTCTCTGCAAATTCTTTATGATTTCTTAAAAATGTAGCTGCTAAATGTTCTATTGCATGCATTTCGGCAGTATTCATAACTGGCTCACAGTTAGGTCTAGTCATTCTAAGATCAAAAGTAGTAAGAACCACATCTCCAAATTTATCTTTTCTTGAAACATAAACTCCTGGTAAAAGCTTTAAATGATTTATCGTAAAACTTGCTATTTTCTCCATAAATATCACTCCCATTCAAATTTAATATCATATTTTCTATATATATATTACATCTTATCACTGATGATTTACACTATCAACAAAAAGAAAATTTTTTCCAAAATAAAAAGCAGCACAATATAATAATTAAATTTAAATAAATTATATTGTGCTAAAATCAAATTTTCAGAAATCAGTTCTTCTATATATTATACTGGCTCACTAATTAACTGATTCTCTCTCTTCATTAATATCTTTTTTTTAATTATAAAGAAACATATAATATGTGCTATTGTGGTTATTATCCAAGTTACAGGATATGATAAATATAATATTTCAAGTGATCTAAATTTAGCAAATATAGTGACAATCCAAACAATTCTAAGTCCGCATGCACCAATAATTGAAACCACCATTGGAACTGCTGCATATCCAAGTCCTCTTAAAACACCAACCACAGTATCCATGGTTCCGCAAAGAAAATATGTAGAACAAATTATTGTAAGCCTGAGTATACCATATTTAATTACTTCTGGGTCTTTAGTATAAAATCCCAAAAGAGTTCTTGCCCCTAAGCATACTCCGCCGCCAATTATAATTCCAACTAACGCTACTAATCCAATACACAATATTAAGATCTTATTAACACGATCATATTTCTTAGCTCCCACATTCTGACCTGTAAAGTTAAGAGCTGTATGGTGGAAAGAATTCATAGACATATATACAAAGTTTTCAATGTTAGCCGACGCTGAACTTCCCGCCATTGCAACTGATCCAAATGAATTTATTGATGACTGAATTAATACATTAGATAGCGAAAATACTGTTCCTTGAATTCCTGCTGGTGCGCCAATTTGTATCATCTTCTTAAGCTTTACTTTATGTATTTTTACTTCCTTAATTTTAAGTCGGCATATTCCTTCATTTCTTACAAGACATATAACAACCATTCCTGAAGATACTGCTTCGGCAATAATTGTGGCTAGAGCAGATCCTGCAACTCCCATTCCACAGTATACAACAAAAACTATATTCAATAATGCATTAATTACTCCTGCAATTGTAAGGTAATATAATGGATGCCTTGTGTCTCCAATAGCACGTAAAATTGCACTTCCAAAATTATATAAAGATATAACAGGCATTCCTAAAAAATATACTCTTAAATATAAGGTTGCTTGTCCCAAAACTTCTTCTGGAGTCTGCATCATTATAAGTAATGGTTTTGCTAAAACCACTCCAATTATAGTTAAAATAAATCCTCCAATTATGCTAGTTGCTACAGCTGTATGAACAATTTCTCTTAAATCTTTTTTATTATGAGCTCCATAATACCGTGCAACAAGTACATTTGCACCAACAGATAATCCTACAAAAAGATTTATAAGTAAATTTACCAGAGATCCTGTAGACCCTACTGCTGCCAATGCATTACTTCCGCAATAACGACCAACTACAATCATATCAACAGCATTGAACAATAATTGCATTATATTAGAGAGCATTAACGGAAAAGTGAACATTAAAATTTTTCCTGTCAAAGGGCCATTGCACATATCCATCTCGTATCTTTTCTTAGCCACACTATTCCCCCATTTCTAAGTGTAGTTTGATAATTGCTTATATCATATACCTGTTGCAATTACTAGTCAAACTCAGAAATCAGCACAAATTCAAGGATAAATATGGTCGTATCTAAATAATTTAGAAGTTAAATTACTATTTCATTATATTTTGCATTTTTATTTCAGAACTTATTTTTTCTAGATTCTCTATTGTTTCCATACAATTAAAAAATATAGTATTTAAATATAAATGATCATCTAATTGCCCAAAAGCACGGAAATTTTTATCAGTTTGCATAAAAGAATTCAACTCATTGTGAGTATAACTAAAACGAATTCTTTTAATTGAATCTTTTAAGTTTTTAAAGATCTCTTGCAAAATCATATTATCATCTAAATCTAATTGTTCTTGATGCATATAAATATAGCTATTCAATTGTTCAATTTCTTCAATAAAACGATATTGAATTGGTATTAATCTTGAATAAAATTCATTATCTTGGTTATTTAAATTATTTTTCATATAAACTTCTATTTCTTCACTCAATAAACGTGAATTAATAATCAAATCTCTGAAAATATTAAAGTCACATTCTTCTCTTCCACTCTTTTGTATTTCATCTATTAATTCAACATCTAAATCAAATAATGAATTAATATTTTTATAAAATTCTACTTTAATTGTATTTGGAAGTAAATAACGATTAGCTAAAATGGTAGTTATTCCAGCTAAAATTACATATATAAGTCTTAATTCAATAACTAATTCTACTTTAAGTGATGTCATTGCAAGAGCCATTCCATAACAAGTTGCATACATAGGCATTGTCCAAGATGTTACAGGTGCATAATACATCAAGCATGTCATTAATAAAATAATAATCATATATTGATTTAATCCATGAAAAACATGTCCTAAAACCAAAGTTATACAGCTTCCCGCGATTGTCCCTAAAATACGGTTATTTATCTTTAAAAGACTCTCCTCTGAATTTGGCATTAACATTAAAAATGCGCTCATTGGATACCAATATCCATGATTTAATTTTGTTACACGACAAAAAAGAAATGATATGCATAAAACGATTGATAATCGTAAAGCAAATCTTAATTGAAATAGGTCAATTCTTAAGAAATTGCGAAATCCTTGTATTGAAAATACTTTTTTAGGTAATTTCCATTTTTCTTCTGATTTATTAATAGATACATATCGCAAATCTGATAAAGCATAAGTCAAAAGCCCTAAAATTGAATTCATTGCTTGTTCGGATTTCAAATCAGATAAATAATAATTTTTCTTAAAATAATTAATTCTTTCTATTAAAAATGAATTATCTTCTAGATTTATTCTAGTCTCCATAAAAGAAAAAATATCCTTTAAATTATTGTAATATACCTTATCATTATCAGAAATATCTTCCGAAATAAAATTGTTCATATAATAATGAAATCTTTGAAAAACAATCATAAACCAATAATTTATTTTACCATAGCCATTAGCTAAATATGAATAATTACGAGTACTGTAAACAACCTGGTTCATATGATACATCATTTGAACCAATTCTTCTTTTTCAGCACTGAAGCTTTCATTTCTCAACATTTTATCCAATTGTGCTGATAAATTTTTCATCCCTTTACGTACTGTTCCAAAATGTCTCTTTCTTTTCATGATATATTTATGAATATATAAACTAAAAGTAACCACAATAAATCCATAAATTAATGCAACAAAACGCATTAAAAAACTAGAAAATGAAATCGGAATTAATTGAAGGAAAACAAACTCCATCGTATAAACAAAATAAGATTTTGGAGTAAACTTATTAGTCATCATATATACTAAAAAGAAAGGTACGCATAAGTTACAAATTATGCATAACTCAATATTTATTGTTGCTAAAAAAGAAAAAAAACACACTAATATCATAAGTAAATAAGACCTTAACAGTTCTCTAAAATTAAAATCCTGAGTGTGGCGAATTCTAAATACAAGTGTTAAAAAAGATGTCATTATCACATGTACTATTCCAAACAATTTAAGAATTGAAAAAAATAAAAAAATAGAAACTATGATGGTTGGAAGTGAATTAATCCATCTCTGTTTAATCATCATTAATCTTTTAGAATACCCAGTCATAGAAACCCTCCTCCTTTGAATTTTAAAAATAATCATTCTTTTTTGTATTCTATATTTAGCAAATTAATTATATCACCGTTTATTTCACCTAGCCAATATTCTATTTCAGACTATTATTCATTTACAAGTAGTACCTCCTATTAAAAGTCGTATATACTGTATATAGTGGTTTTATCCAAAATTAACTATATATTTTATTATGTTATTTAAGGAGGATTTCTACCCTTGGATTATGATTATGTAGAAAATTTAGTTAAGAAATCTAAAGCCAATGATAAAACTGCACAAGAGGAACTTTTAAGGGAGTTTGAACCATTCATAATAAACATTTCTAGTAAAGTTCATTTAAATGGTTATGACTTTGATGATATTAAAAGTGAATGTTACAAAAGTATAGCTAAATGTCTTTTACTTTATGATGAAAACAAACATAGATTTGTTGCCTATTCAATTAATGCAATAAAGAATAATTTAAAGGACCTTGTTAAATGTAATTTAAAGAAGAGTTCAATTGCTTCTTCTAATTTAATACATTTAACTGATGAATTACAAAGCATACTAAAGTCAGAAGAAATAGACCTAGATGAATTAATCATGAATAAAATTGACTACGATATATTAAAAGCATCATTAAAAACTCTTACCTCTGAAGAACAAGAATTAATAAACTTTATTTTTATTAAAGGATATTCACTTAAAGCTTATTCAGAATTGAAAAACATAAGTTATAGTAAAGTTTATAAAAACAAGCAAATTATTTTAAATAAGATTTACAATCGACTTATTTCTAATAGTTCACTTTCTTATCTTTCATAAAAAATGAGACAACAAAAAACAGATGTAATTTTACTTTATTTGAAAATTACATCTTCTTTTTATTTTATAAAGCTATGAATTATAAATTTTCTATTTTTTGTAGTTTATCAATATACCTGAATTTAAGAGTACCTGTTCTGCCATTCCTTTGCTTTGAGATAATCCATTCTATAATATTTTTTTCTTCCGTATCTGGATAATAATACTCATCTCTGTATGCAAATACAATTAAATCTGCATCCTGCTCAATATTCCCTGATTCGCGTAAGTCACTCATAATAGGTCTCTTATTACTTCTTAATTCAACTGCCCTTGATAGCTGGCATACTAGAATTACATTTATGTCTAATTCCTTAGCAAGCAATTTTAAAGCTCTCGTAACATCACCAATCTCCTGACTTCTATTATTTTTAGAAGGTATGTCCATAAGAGTTAAATGATCAACTATAAGACAATCTAATCCATGAGATTGTTTTATTGCCTTAGCTTTTGCTTTTATTGTGAGTATACTCTGATAACTGCTACAGTCTGTGAATACTTTATCATTTTTAGCAAGTCTGTTGAATGCAGCTGCTACTTTGTAAAATTCTTCATCATTCAATTTGCCTGTCTGTAGCTTTTGTGTTTCGGTATTGGAATTATATGCAAGCCTTCTAAATCCTAGTGATTCCGGAGTCATTTCAAGTTCCATAAGCCCTACACAATATCCTTTCTCTGCAAGTTTATCTCCTATATTAAGAGCCATTAAGGTCTTACCCATAGATGGCCTTCCGCCAATTACAACTAATTCTCCCTTTTTAAGTCCATTAGTTGCCCTATCAAAGTTTATAAATCCTGTTTCCATTCCTGAGATTTGTCCACCGTTTTTATATCTTTTTTCTATTTCTTCCACAGTTAATGTTAATAACTTTGTGTCATTCAATATTGAACTGTGGACAGTTGATGAATCAACAAGCAGATTAATAAGCTCACCAGATAATTTATTTGGATTTTCGTTATCATCATAAAATTTGTTCATATATTTCTGCATTGCCTTTATGGCTTTTCTTCTGTATGAACAATTCTTTAAAATCTCAATATACTTCTTAGGATTTATAAGTAATCCGCTTGTAGCTAATTCAGTAATGTAAGTTACTCCTCCAACATCTTTTAAATTCTCTCTGCCAATGGCATCAATAAGCATTGTTATATTTATATCTTTACCTTCAGCAAACAATCTACATAAACCTTCAAAAATTACTACATGTCTTTTAATATAAAAATCCTCAAATGTTACGCTTTCTAAAACTTCTGTAAGCATATTAGGATTTTGCATTATCCCGCCTAATATCTCAACTTCAACCTGAATGTTTTGTGGCAGTTGCCCCATATCCATACCTCCTTAATCAAAAGTAAACATATTATGACTTCTACTTTTTACTTCTTTAGTCTTATCATTATTTTTTCCATATGAAGTTTTATTATTGTTTTTCGTATTATTTAAACACCAGGTATTAATCACTCTGTAATGATCTTTATATTTTTTCTTGCCATTAACTATATAATTATCAAGCTTTAAAATAATTGTATTTACATTAACAGTTCCATGCTTCATACTGAGTTTATTATATTCTTCCTGTGTAATCTTCACATTGTCAATAATGTCATCTATAAATGTGAGATCCATATATATCTTATTCTTCTTTTTCTCTATTTCTGTATCTGACTCTTTCTCTATAAGACTTTTTTCAGACACCTCTTGGACATTGTCCTCAAACTTAACTTCTATATTGTTTTCCCCATAATTTTCAATGAGCTCGCTCTTATCACCTTCATACACATTATTGTTTTTATTGCCTTGTATCTGCTTTTTTTCTTCTCTTTGCTTTCTCTTAATCTCTGCCCATTTTGATTCAGCCCCAACCATGTTCTGTATTTCATTCATAAACAAAGCTCCATTTTCTAAATTCTCCATAAGCTTAAGCTTTATAAAAATATCTATTGCTATCCGTACTATATCTATATTTTCACCCGTAATCGACGATATCATTTCTGGTGTATATGGTATTGTTCTTTTAAATATGAGTGCTCCTTCTGTTTCTATGCTTTTAAGTAATAGTTTTAAGTAAATGATTACATAAATTGTTTCATTTTGCATTGCTAAAAGTATTTTTATCTCTTCCTTTTCAAAAAAATTGTTTTGAAGTTTAAGCCAATAATATTTGTTTCCCGCCATAAATCCCGCTCTCCTTTTTATCAAATAAATATTAAATCATATGAAACTTTTCAACTATAAGAATATAATTTACTTATTGGGACTTTAAATATATTTGCAAATATTATTACTTCATCTTCTTTTAATACTCTAATGCCAAGTTCAATCTTACTAATTTGTGTTTGATTAAAAATACACGTCAGTTTTGCTAAGTCTTCCTGTGACATATTTCTTTCTTCTCTTAATTTTTTTATTACTTTACCCATAAATATTCCCTCTCCCCATAATAAATTTCAATAATATCCACTTACACTTATTTGTATTTTTGTAAATATTAAAATTATTGTATTATATATTGAGGTATAAATCTACTATTTTTTTACATATTAATTCATCTTTCTTATTTTCTATCTTGTCTAAAGTACCTTCATTCCTATATCTAAGTGATTTTTAATAACCTAAAATAGAATATTCCCGCTATTCTTGTTGACAAATATACATTTATAATATAAGTTAATTCATCGTCTATTAAATTATTTATCAAAATAAAAAATACAGATAACCAATTTTAAAATTGATAATCTGTATTACTATTCTTAATATTATAGTCGTTCTTTATCAAAAAATGAAAAATATTAACATGCCTTATCTAGGATAAGGCCATTATTCTTGTTTTTTCAACTAAATAATCATGTATATTGATATCTTGTTATTCCTGTGACCTTAAATATATTATTGGCGATTCAAAACCAACTAAAACCCTATCACCTTTTTTAAGTATTTCATTTACTTCAAATTTATCTTTATCTAAAGTTTCTTCTAATAAAAATGTCGTATCAGGTCCAAATTGACTTAAGCTTTTTCCATAAAATCCAGTTTTCTCACTGTACTCATATGTCATAGGATTAAATTTCTCTGATATCTCAAGTTCATTATAATCTAATCTTAAATCAGGATTTGAATTTGTAAAATCTTTTTTATTTATTGATTTAGGAACCTCATAAGATGTAAGTCTTACCTTACCATCTTCTGTCTCTTCAAATAAAAATAAATGAGGTAATATATTTGTTCTATCTGCATCAACAAATGTATAATAGCTTTCTTCTAATACAAAAATACCTTTAAAATTATCTGGTAAATTGTCAATTTTATCATTAACAATTGCATTTACATGCTTTGCAATTGGATGAATTACGTTCCCATTATTTTTTTCTTGCTCTATCTGCTGTAAGTTATTAAATTTACCGACTATTACACTTTTAAATAATTCAAATTGAGACATATTAATCCCTTCTTTCTTCAACTAAATTTTAATTTTTTCATAGTTTATTAAAATTAATTGTTAATTCGTATATTATTATACTACCATCGTATTTTTTTGTCTTGTTCAAAAGTATTATTAACTATATTAAAAAGAATGCTTTAATAAAAAAATATAAAAGTAAAGGCTATATGATATTTTTATTACTCTAAAATCATATAGCCTATATCTTTAATTCAACCTTTAAAATTTAACCACTGTACTTTCACCAGCATAAACTTCATTTCCTGTTATTAATTCCATGCTTGGATAATCTAAATGATTAGTTATTACAAGCATCGTATCTGCCACAAATCCCTTTTCTTTTATTAAGCCTGGATCAAATTTAATAAGGTTATCACCTTGCTTTACCTTGTCTCCCTCTTTTACAAAAACCTCAAATCCTTGTCCATTCATTGATACAGTATCAATTCCAACATGTATAAGTGCTTCAACTCCATTTTCAAATCTAATTCCCACTGCATGTTTAGATTCCGACATAACTACTGTTATCTCCCCATCGGCTGGAGACTTTACTAAATTAGTTGTTGGAATTATAGCTACTCCGTCCCCCATCATTTTTGATGAAAAAACTTCATCATTAACCTCAGTAATATCTATTATTTCTCCTGATAAATAAGCTTTTAATTCTAATCCTTTTTCTTTCTTTTTTAAAAATGAAAACATGTTAATCCTCCTATATATCTAATATTTATATTTCAATCTGACTGCTCAACTTATATGGCTATATTCTTGTATTGCCATATTTTTATATTATTGCATTTCTATTTTTTTAAAATTTCATCTAAAAATTCACTTATGTTAATAATAAATAAATCATTAAAGGAATAGTTACTACTGATAAAACTGTAGTTATGAAAACACCTATAGATGCTGCTTTTACATTGCCTTTATATTGAGTTGTTAACATTACAATCATTGATCCTGCTGGAAGAGCTGTTGCTATTGTTAATTGTGCAATTATAAAACTATCACTTGTAAATAAGTTAGCTATAAAATATGCAATAAGCGGCATAATTATTAATTTTATAAATGATACTATATATATTTTTATATTGCTAAATACATATTTTATTGGTATAAGTGCCAATGAAGACCCTATTAACATCATTGATAATGGAATAGTTATATCTCCAATCATAGATAATATCTTTTGTATTGTTTGCGGCACCTCTATACCAAGTAAAAATATTACTAAAGCAATTATTGCTGCAATAACTCCTACGTTTAAAACATCTTCAATTCTAAATTTTCTTTTTGAATCACCTTTATTTTGAATCATATATACTCCATAAGAGTAAATTAAAACATTAAATGGCATATGTAAAATTGCAGAAGCAAAAATAGCATAATCACCATACAATGCCCTAAGAACAGGGTATCCTACAAAAGATGTATTAGTAAAAACAAGCATTAATGAATATATATTTTTACTTTCATCATTTGCACAGAATAGTTTTATTACGATTTGAGAAAAAGCAATTAAAACTACATATAATAAAATTCCAATAAAGAAAATTTTAATAATTTGATTTTTATCTGTCATTTCATTTGTACTACAAACAGAACTAACAACTAAAACTGGTCCCGTTACTTTTACTATTAATTCTGATAATACATCATTTGATTCCGCTCTCAATATCCCCAATTTATTTAATATATACCCAATTAGCATTATTACAAATAACACCACCATAGTTTCAATCAAAACCATTATGTTCATTGCTTCTTCCTCTTTCTTGCAATTTGTATTTCCTTTTGATAAACTTAAAATTATAGTTATGGAACAGGAGTGATATCTATTGTTAAATTTTATTGATAATAATATTTTAAATACTTTAACACAAAGCGAATTATCCATATTACAATACATAGATACTCACACATCCGAAGTCTTAAATATGAGTATTCATGAATTATCAGAGAAAGTATTTTTCTCAACAGCTACAATCCTACGTTTGTGTAAAAAATTAAATTTCAGTGGATACTCTGAATTAAAATTTTCCTTAAAAAATCGTTTAAATTCTCAAGAAGTAATCGATATTAATCCTATAAATAATGAAAATGTATTAATGGACTTATATACTCAAATTGAAAATACCAGTCGCTTACTTGATACAAAAAATATAGATGTAGTTGTTAATTATCTTTTAAGTGACAAAAAAGTTCATTTATTTTCTACTGGAATTACTAGTATGGTTTTTGAATATATGCAAAGATATCTCTTAGCTACTGAACGTTCAACAACTTTATATAAGACTGATACTATAGCATATCACTCTGCTCAGAACCTTACTGAAAATGATGTTCTAATTCTAGCAAGCGTTACAGGTTCTAATCCTTCTATATTAAAGGCCGCTAGAATAGCAAAAAGTAATAATGTACATATTATTGCGATTACTCCACTTACAAATAATCCATTATCTCAACTTGCAGATACTACATTATATTTTTTCTCAAGAGATCGCATATTTTCTAATTCTGATGTAAAAAGCAGAACTGGTATATTTTATATTATTGATATAATACTTCAACATTATCTTTATTATTTAAATCAATCTAAAATTGATATATAGTATTTAAAAGGATGGGTACTGGTAATGATAAATAAATTTGATCCTAAAGCAATGCAGACATTAACTACAAATGAAGAGGATGTATTGCAATATGTTTTTTCTAACAAAGATAAAGTCATAAAAATGAATATTAATCAATTAGCACAAAACACTTATGTATCCACAGCAACTATTCTTCGTTTGTGTAAAAAATTAAATTTGCAGGGATTTAACGACTTAAAATTTCAATTAAAATCTGATTCATTATCCCAAAATAGTGATAATCCCTCTAATGTTGAAGTAAATGAAATTATTTCAAACAGTCTTTATAAATTAAAAAGTACTATATTAAATCTAAATTTAGATGATTTAAACTATATCGTTGACTGTTTATGCAGTAATAAAAATATCCATATCTTTGGCAGAGGACTCACCCAAATGCCATTAGAATATTTTTATAACATGCTGTTATCCTTAAACAGACCATGTACATTTTACATTGATCCCCCACTTCTTTATCGTGATGCTTCACATATGAATACAGATGATATTCTTATAATAGGAAGCTCTGGTGGATCTACAGTCCCAATTGTAAAATCAGCAGCATTAAGCAAAGCTAATTCTGCCACTGTAGTTGCAATAACTTCAAATTATGATAGTGAATTGTCTAAAATAGCCAATATAGTTCTACATGGTGAAACTGAAAATACAAAGTTTTATGGTATAGACATTAAGTCAAGATTATCTATACAATTTATTGTAGAATCAATTCTAGAACTATATATAAATAGATTAAAAAGCAAAACTAATATAGATTAACAAAGAAGAGCAACATCAATAGCTGCTCTTTTTATTTTTATCTTTTCATAGCCTCTTTTACCTGCTTTGCAACCTTTTCAACCTTAGGCCCATAAATAACATGAATATGAGTTGCTGAAGGTTTTACAATTCCCATAGAGCCAGTAGATTTCAATAAAGTTTCATTTATTAATGACATATCTTTAACGTCAACTCTTAATCTTGAAATACAATTATTAACTGCCACAATATTATCAAATCCACCTAATCCATCTATGATTTTTGTAGCTAAATCACTTGCACCTTGCCCATTTGATTGAATTGAAGTGTCTTCTACTTCATCTTCATTTACATCAATAGAAAGATTTCTGCTTGAGAAGTACCATTTGAAAGCTAAGTAGTAAATTATCGCAAATACAATACCTACTAGAATTACTATATACCAATTTGATCCCGGAACTAAAACACCATAGATTAAGAAATCTATAATACCGCCTCCAGTATTTCCTATACCAACATTTAGTAAGCTTAGCAATCCAAAAGATATCCCTCCCATAACTGCATGGAAAAGGAATAAAGGTGGTGCAACAAACATAAATGCAAATTCTAAAGGTTCTGTAATTCCTGATACAATAGATGCAGCTACACCAGCAATCATTAGCGCTTTTACTTTTGGTTGTTTTGCTTTAGGTGAAGTTTTATAAATTGCATAAGCTGCTGCTGGGAGTCCAAACATCATAAATGGCATTTTACCTTGTCCTAAGAATGCAGTATATTGTCTTAGCTCAGATATAGGAACTTTATCAAAGAATTGAAGGAAAATATTTAAACAGCCTTCAACCCCTTCATACACACCACCAACGGAAGTAGTACGGAATATACCATTTAAAACATGATGTAGTCCAGTTGGAATTAATAATCTTTCTAAAAATCCGAAAATGAATACACCAAAATGTCCTAGGCTAGCTATCATATTTCCTAAGCTAGTAATTGCTGAAGAGATTGGAACCCAGACAAATGGAATCACTTGTCCTAAAACAGTCATTGCACCAATAACTACTATAGCAACAAATCTTTTGCCACCATAGAATGCAATAGCAACTGGAAATTCAACGTTATAAAACTTATTATGAAGTACTGCTGTTAATATACCAGTCAGCATACCTGCAAATGCTCCCATTTCTATTGTATCTGCCACACCTAGAATACTTGCCATTTTTAATGCACTAAAGTCAAAAAATCCTGATCCAATAATTAATGATGCACTTAATAAGAAAACATAATACCCTATAAATCCTGCAAATGCTGCAATTTCTTTTTCTTCTTTAGCCAATCCAAAGGCTATACAAATTGAAAATAATACCGGAATCATTCCAAATACAGTTGCAGTAATCGTTTTTATAGCTGTTATAAAATATGAAACGCCTGTTATCTGTAAAAATGGAAGTACCTCTTGAATTTGAGGTTTTAATAACGCAGAAGTTAATCCTAATAACAGACCAGCAGCTGCTAAAGTTGCAATCGGTAACATTAAGCTTCTGCCAAGTGCAGAAAAGAAATCCATCACTTTATTTTGCTTACCCATATCCATTCCTCTTTTCTAAATTTATTTTAATACTATAATTTATCATCTATGATTCACTACAAAAATTCTTAATACATATGGAAAGGTAATATTAACTTATATACAAATTTACTATTAAAATATCTTATATAAAATTTATATCATGAGATTATGATAGCATAGATTTCAAATTAATATATGATAATATTTCAATATACTAAATATAAGTGGTTATTATAGTTTTAATAAATCTGTATATATTGTTAAATTACCTTTCTTAAAGTACTGTTAGTATAAATATTGAATAATATTACTTTTAGATATTATTTAAGTTCTGGCCAGTAGCCTTTATTTGCTTCAATTAACGCATCTAATACTTTTCTTGCCTTTTTAGCATCGTTTATTAATCTATTTAAAGTAAATGCCTGAAGTGCTTTAGTATAAGATTCTTCATAATAAGCATCTATTAATAACTTTTCACATGATACTTGATTCACTAATAATCCTAAATAGAATTGAGGTATATTTCCAACGCCCATAGGTCTTGGTCCATTTATTCCAAGCTCAGCAACTACTTCTACCATAGCATCATCTTGCATGTTATTTATTGCTCCATTATTTTCTGTAATTATTATATATCTTCTATTTTGGTTATAAGCAATTGATTGTGCTACTTCAATCATCATTTCAGCATGAGCATCACTTTCAATTTTAACCTTTCCTTCTGTTGTTCCAGCTGCGATTACTTCTCTACATTCATTGAATACACGTTTTTCTCTATTAGCCATAACTTCATCAGCTCTTGTGAAGTTTGGATCAAGGTGAGAAACCTTGTAATCTGGATATAAATAATATTGATCATAGGTATTTGGTAAATAATCTGGGAAGTCCTCCATTATTGTTTGAACCATTCCATAAGTGTCTAACCAAGATTTATCTCTTTGCTCGGCATCTTGTGGTAAGAATCCTCTTTCTTTTATTAATTCTTTTAGTTTAGGAAGTAAATCTTCACCTGTAGCTTTATCATATATATGAGTAAACCATCCATAGTGGTTTAATCCAAAATAAACAGGATCTAATGATTCCCAGTCACAACCTAATAGACGACTGCAAGAGCGAACAACATTTTCTGGCTGGTCACATATATTTAAAATTCTCTTATCATCTGGAAACTCTCTTCTTAATGCTTCTGCAACAATTGCTGCTGGGTTAGAGTAATTAAGTACCCATGCATTTGGAGCATATTTTCTTATGTCATAAATTGCTTTTATCATTTCTCTTGTTGATCTTAATCCATAAGCCATTCCACCTGCTCCACAAGTTTCTTGTCCTATAAGTCCCATGCTTAATGGAATATGCTCATCTTGTGCTCTCATTGGAAGTCCACCAACACGCATTTGCATGAATACAAAATCCATATCAGTATAAGCCTCTGCAACATCTGTAGTATAATTGAATTCAACTTCAGGATATTTTTCCTTCATTAATATTTTTCCAAACTCTCCAATTGGTTCTTGTCTTTCAGCATCTATATCAAATAAAACTAATTTATTAAGTGGAAATTCTTCTTTTAATCTGCAAAATGATTTTAAGAAACCTGGTGTAAAAGTACTTCCTCCTCCAACAATAACAACATTATATCTTTTCATAATAATCACTCCTACTAACTTCAATTTAATGAAATTCTAATTTATTTTAAAGTAAATATAGATTCTTAATTTCTATTAATTAACGGCCGTTTATTTTCTATACTCACATTTTATATTCTGATATCGTTTTAATCAATGCTTCTTAGCACTATAGTCATGGATAATACCGTATGTCATTTGTAACTCTCAATGTCATTTGTAACTGTAAAATTAAGTAATACTTTATGATTAGTTCCATATAAATAACTCTCACATTAATTCTTAATTATTAATGTGAGAGTTATTAATTCTTTATTTGATTCACTTTTATTAATTGTCTTAAAATCTACTATTCATTTTGACTTATATAGATTTCTTCCCACTTATAAAACTAACAAATGAGTTTAGATGATGCAAAGAAATAGAGCTCACAGTTTCTGCCAAGCAAGCATAATTGTGAGCTCTATTTCGACTGTCTACCACTAAACTCTAATGGTTATTTATTTTCAGCTTCGAATTTCTTCATAAAGTCAACTAAATATTGAACACCTTCTATTGGCATAGCATTGTAGATACTTGCTCTCATACCACCAACAGTTCTATGTCCTTTGATGTTTTCAATTCCAGCTGCTTTAGCTTCTTTTACAAATTTAGCATCTAATTCTTCATTACCTGTTACAAATGGTACATTCATTAAAGAACGATCTTCTTTTACAACTGTACCTTTGAATAATTCACTTGAATCAAGATAATCATAAAGAATCTTAGCTTTTTCTTCATTTCTCTTCTTCATAGCTTCTAAGCCACCAAGTTTCTTAAGGTGTTTAAATACCTTTCCACAAATGTATATACCATAAGCTGGTGGTGTGTTATATAAAGATTTATTATCTGCATGGATTTTATATTGAAGCATTGTTGGAGTACCTTCAAGTACATCTTCTGTAATTAAATCTTCACGAATTATTACAACTACTGTACCAGCTGGTCCAATATTTTTTTGAACTCCAGCAAAGATTAATCCATACTTAGTTACATCTATTGGTTCAGATAATATATCAGATGACATATCTGCAACTAAAATCTTACCTTTAGTATCAGGAAGATTATGATATGTAGTTCCATAAATTGTATTGTTGTGACAAATGTATACATAATCTGCATCATCGCTAACTTCTATCTTTGTTAAGTCTGGAATATATGAAAAAGTCTTATCTGCTGAAGATGCTAATTCATTTACTTTACCATATTTTTTTGCTTCTGCTGCTGCTTTTTTTGCCCATTGCCCTGTTATAATGAAATCTGCAACTCTATTCTTCATTAAGTTCATTGGAATCATTGCAAATTGTGTTGATCCTCCACCTTGAAGAAATAATACTTTGTAGTTATCAGGAATGTTCATTAAATCTCTTAAATCTTGTTCAGCGTCTTGAATGATTTCTTCGAAAGCCTTAGAACGATGACTCATTTCCATTACTGACATTCCAGTTCCTTTGTAATCTAACATTTCTGCTGCTGCTTCTTTTAGAACCTCTTCTGGTAAAACAGCTGGTCCTGCTGCAAAATTATACACTCTTGACATAAAAAATGCCCCCCAATTTTAAATATTTTATAATATTATAACACATTTCATATATTTAGGAATAATTTATTAATAAATTTATTTCTGAAAATTATTAATTTCATTGATATATTATTATGAATTTAATAAATATCTAATTATGATGTTAATTTATAATTGAATTGTTTATTATTGAATATTTATTCCATAATATTTTAAATATCGACTTTGTTTTCGTTTTCACAAATTCGTGTATTTAATTTTATCTAAATATTCTTGTATTCCCATGTTCTCAAGCCAAAAGATCAACTCTTGCATCTACTATAAATCGTTTATTCAAAAAATACATGTGAGTCAAGTTTACTATATATATTTATCTATTTTTATATTTCCATATTCTTCTATCCTCAAAAATATATATTTCTTATCGTATATTAAAATTGCATTATCACTATAAAAATAATGAAATATAAATATTGTATTTATAAAGGAGAATCTTATGAGTTATAAAAAATCTGAGCCACTAGATAATATTGATGTTATAGATGAGTTTGATACATTCACTTTTGCTGAGGGAGATGAAGCAGTAATTCCTGTTGGTAAATGTATTGCAGAATTCAATTTTGATGATATCAATAAATCTTCTAATACTTGTACAACTTATAATAATGAATATTCAACTTCCTCTCAATCTCATGTTGATAAAATTTTAAGCAGCTATAACTCTTTAGATAATTTAAATATTCCTGTATGTCATGGCTCAATCCCATCAATTAATGATGAAGTTCCAGATATTAAGCGATGTTATGTTCTTCGTTCTTCTACAGTAAGAAAAATTAATGAAATAAAAAATAATCATTCAAGCCTTAATGTATGTGTGAGCACAATAGTCGATTTAGCAGTAAATCATTATTATGATTGTATAAAAAACAATAACTAGTTTAGCGCTTTATATGAAATTTAATAACAAAAAAGGCTATAGTCTAAACTACAGCCTTATAACAATCTAAAATTATCTTCTATTTTGTTCTTTCTTAGCTCTTCTACAAGATACACATCTTGTTGGCTCATTTTCAAATCCTTTTTCTTTGTAGAATTCTTGTTCTCCTACTGAAAATATGAATTCACTTCCGCAATCTCTGCATGTTAATGTCTTATCTGTCATAAATATTCCTCCTAAATTTAAAGATCCTGATTTGATAATACTTTCTAAATTTATGAGAAATTATTTATCCAAACGAAACTTAAATTATCTTAATTATTTTTATTAGCTTTTTGCTACTCATTTATAATAACATAGTTTTTAATATAATGCAACTATTTTGTTTAAATATATCAAAAAATCAAATTATTTGTCATTATTAAATGAATAAATAGATTTATCTAGCATTGATATATTGTATACTTCATTCTCTAAAGAGTATCTTTATAAATAATTATTACACTGCCATTTCTAAAAGCTATTTCAAAGGACATAGCCTGCCCATATGTTAGGCTTATTTAAATAATTTATTTTAAAGCCTATTTTGTTTATATTACCATTTACATTGTCGTATATATTCATTGAAAGGAGTGATTAATAATGGAAATCAATGAGCTTATAAGTCTTATTGGAAATGTTGGCTTTCCTGTCGCAGTAAGCAGTTATCTGCTCATAAGACTTGAAAAGCAAATTAATACCTTAACAGCTTCAATTAGTAAATTGAACACCATAATTTCTACAAAGCTTGGAGTCGTTATAGAATATGATGAAAAATAAATATGTTCTTTGATTAGAATATTTATAAAACATTGTGAAAAATTTTTTTAAGCTTCGTATATCTTAATTGAAGCACACAAATAAAGGAGGTTTTAAAATGGCTGTGAACAAAATTGTAAACTCAACAAATATGGCAATAGAAATTCAAACTTCTGTTGATAAAGCAGGAGATCCAGTTTTCACTAAGAAAACTTTTTCCAATGTCAGAAACAATGCTGATGCTCAAGCTATATATGATGTAGCTGAAGCAATAAAAGGCGTCTTATCACCTACTACAAGGGGAACTTTACTAAATGTTTCTTCTGACTTAGTAAATAATTAATATTATCTTTGCATTTTTATTACCTTTTGAGAGTCCCTGAGGCTCCTTGAAGATAATAAACAAATTAAAAGAAAGGAGTAATTTAATTATGGAGTACATCTTAACTATGATCTTCACAACTGAAGGTGGCAAAACAAGCACCTTCAGCATAAATGGTGTAAAACAGACTCTTGATAAAGATCAAATTTTAGCTCTTATGGACCTAATCATTGAGAAAGACATCTTCTTAATGGATAGTGGTGCTTTAGTTGGCAGAAGCACAGCTAAAATCACTGAAAGAAAAGTTACTAAATTTGATGTAGCTTAATATTATATAAAGGACTATACATAATGATTACATATCATTTGTATAGTCCTTTTTCTCATAATTATTTAATTATATATGTTTTGATTAAGAATTTACATTAGAGTATTTTATTAATATCAAATACTTTAACAATGTTAACCAAAACATTAGTTATAGGTTTTAATGTAGAAACTTTATTAAAACTTATATATAAATATTTCAATTAAAAATCATATTAATTAGCTGCCACAGTTCCTTTTATATCTTTGATTTTAACACTTTTTTTCTCTCTGACGCTATAAATTAATAAGTAAGCAAATACAACTGCAATTATAAGAAGAATTGTACCAGCAAACGCAGTATACTGAGTTCCCGCATATTCAACCACTTGTCCACCAGCAAAAGATCCTAATGAAATTCCAAAGTTAGCAAATACCGAATTTAATGAGGAAGCTAATGTTAGAGATTGAGGATAATCATCTGTTGCTACATTCATAAAATGCATTTGAATAGGTGCATTTGTAAGATACATCATTACGCATAATACAAAAATCAAAGGTATGCAGATCATCGCATTATTAACTGAAAATGGTAATATTGTTAATAAGGCTGTGTGTATAATATATATAACTGGCATCTTATTTATTCCATGCTTGCCCGCAATAGCTCCTGATGCTAAATTACTAATAATCGCTGCAACTCCAAAGAATAAAAGTATAATACTAACATATCCTGTAGGTATTAATAATTTATCTTCTAATATTGGCGTTAAATAAGTATAAAATGAATATGTCCCCGCTAGACTAAAAAGAGGAAGTCCAACTCCAAATAATATTCTTCTATCTTTTAGCAAAGATAGCTGTGATATTAAACTAGTAACTTCTGTAGGCTTAGCAGGTGGCAGTAATCTCCACATTGCTATTGTTATAATTATAGCCACTATAGTTATAGCAAGGAAAGATGCTCTCCATCCAAGCATATTAGTTATAAATTTTCCTATTGGCACTCCAATTACTGAAGCTATACTAAATCCAGAAAATATCCAAGATAAAACTTTAGCTTTATTTTCTTGTGGAACAAATTCATTTGCATATGCTAATGATAAAGAAATCAATGTTCCTGAAGCTAATGCAGTAATTATTCTTGATCCTAAAAGTACACCATATGAATAAGATACTGCATTTAAAAGATTTCCAATAACAAAAACTACAGAGATTAATAAAATAAAATAATAGCGATTATATTTTCCAGCAAATGTTGTTATAATTGGTGTCCCTATTGCATATACAAGTGCAAATAAAGTAACAAGTCCTCCAGCTTTCGATATAGAAATTTGAAGGCTTTCCGAAATTTCTGGAAGAATTCCTATCATTATAAATTCACTGGTTCCTAAAATAAAACTTAAGCTAACAAGAGTAATAACTGCTAGCATATAGGAAGTTTTCTTTTCCTTCATCAATATTCCTCACCTTTCTGTTCAAAAATAAAAAAATCGCCAAGGCGACTATGATATAGTCTTCTATAAAAATGCAAATCCAATAGAATACAATAGCTTTTATAAAACGTAATCCTTTAAGCCGTCGAT
>ERZ781272.420-NODE-420-length-31866-cov-10.293452_pt1 | contig 31866 bp, 29 predicted proteins | sample MGYA00375850_ERZ781272 | MGnify/ENA primary metagenome ERZ781272 (study PRJEB29790, sample SAMN06051246) | human gut metagenome | host: Homo sapiens | place: USA: Cincinnati, Ohio | collected 2013-06-21 | study: EMG produced TPA metagenomics assembly of the Gut...
TTCATTTGGAAAATGGTTTTTAAGATTATGTTTTCTTTTGTGCGAAAAAAACAAAGGGGGGGGGGGGCCGTTTTGGCGCCCGCCCCGCCCGATACGGCTGGAACGATCAGACCTCGAACTTGGCACCCATCAGCTTGGCGAACTCCCGGCAGATGGCGGTGTTGCCCGGCCAGGCGGGGGAGGTAACCAGATTGCGGTCCACCACAGCCTGGTCCACCGGCACCTCCACATACTCGCCGCCGGCCACGGTGATATCGGGGCCCACGGCGGGGTAGCAGGTAGCCCTGTAGCCCTTCAGCACCCCGGCGGCGGTGAGCACCTGGGGGCCGTGGCAGATGGCGGCCACCGGCTTGCCGGCGGCAAAGAACGCCTGGACGATCTCGATGACCCGGGCGTTGAGGCGGATGTACTCGGGGGCCCGGCCGCCGGTGATGAAGAGGCCGGCGTAATCCTCGGTCTTTACGCCGTCGAAATCGGCGGTGAGGGCAAAATTGTGGCCCCGCAGCTCGGTGTAGGTCTGCTCGCCCAGAAAATCATGGACGGCGGTGGCCACGGTGTCGCCGGCCTTCTTGTCCGGGCAGACGGCGTCCACCTGGTAGCCGAGCATGCTCAGAGCCTGGAAGGGCACCATGGTCTCATAATCCTCGGTAAAATCTCCGCACAGCAGCAATACCTTTTTCGACATGTTCTTACCTCCTAAAATTTTCGTTTGGATGCAATCGAGTTTTCGAAAGATACCACCATCAGCATAGCACGTTCCCACCCGTTTTGCAATTGGCAATCGCCGGCGGGAGCGGCTTTTTTCACCCCGGCAGGCTCGGCTTTCATTGACGTTGCCCGCCGGCGGGTGGTATAATGATACAATCCATATTTTCGTGCAGAAAAGGAGGGACGCACCCCCGTGAAAGCCCTTGTGATCGAGAGAGATTTGGTGCGCCGCAACGCCGCCGTCATCAAGGAGAAGGCGGGCTCCGCCGCCATCTACGCCGTCCTGACCGGGGACGCCCACGGGGCCGGTCTGGTGGAGATGGCCGGGCTGCTCCGGGCCGAGGGCATCGGCCGCTTCGCCGTCTCCGAGCCGGCGGACGCCGCCGCCCTGCGCAAGGCGGGCTTTGTGGAGGAGGAGCTTCTCATGCTCCGCTCCACCACGGACCGGGACGAGCTGGAGCAGCTCATCGACCTGAACGTGGTGTGCACCATCGGCTCCTATGACACCGGCGTGGCCCTCAACGGTCTGGCCGAGGCCCGCTCCACCGTGGTGGAGGCCCATATCCAGGTGGACACCGGCCTGGGCTACGGCGGCTTTCTGGCCGGCGAGCCGGAGAAGATTCTCTCCATGTACCGCTACCTGCCCAACGTGGCCCTGTCCGGCGTCTACACCCAGATGCACGCCTCCAGCCGTGGGGAGCGGGACGCCTCCGCCCAACTGGAGGAGTTTCAGCGGGTGGTGCAGTGCATCGTAGACGCCGGCTTTGAGACCGGCGTGGTCCACGCCGCGGGGTCGGACGCGCTGATGCATTACGAGTTCGCCAAGCTGGACGCGGTGCGGGTGGGCTCCGCCTTCCTGGGCCGGTGCCGCCGCACCCGGGGAGACGGGCTCCAGACCGTGGGGCACGGCGAGGCCACCCTGGAGGAAATCCGGTGGCTGCCCAAGGGGCACACCGTGGGCTCCAGCTCCCTCATCACCCTGAAAAAGCCCACCCGGGTGGCGGTGCTGCCCGTGGGCTACCAGAACGGCTTCGGGGCCCAGCGCCCGCGGGAGAGCGGGCTGTTCGCCCTGCTGCGCTGGTGGATGCGCGCCCGGAAGCAGACGGTGCAGATCGGGGGGCAGAAGGCCCGGGTCATCGGCCCCATCGGCGCCATAGAGACCCTGGTGGACGTAACCGAAATGAAGTGCGGCCCCGGCGACGCCGCCGTTTTTGAGCTGGACCCCCTGTATGCCAGGGGCCTGCCCAGGGAATACCGATAGACAGAAAGCGAGTCGTTAACATGAAAGCTGTTGTTACCCGCGTGACCTCCGCCTCGGTGACCATCGGCGGGGAGGTCTGCGGCCAGATCGGCCGCGGCTTCCTGGTGCTGCTGGGGGTGGGTCCCAACGACACCGAGGCCCAGGCCGCCAGGCTGGCCGACAAGGTCACCGGCCTGCGGGTCTTTGAGGACGAGAACGAAAAGATGAACCGGAACCTGGCCGCGGTGGGGGGCGGGCTGCTGGTGGTCAGCCAGTTTACCCTGTACGCCGACACCAGGTCCCGCCGGCCCGGCTTTACTGGGGCCGCCAAGCCCGACGTGGCCATCCCCCTGTACGAGGCTTTTCTGTCCGAGTGCGCCCGGCTGGGCTTTCCCCCACAGCACGGCCGCTTCGGCGCCGACATGCAGGTCTACTCCGTCAACGACGGACCGGTGACCATTCTGCTGGATACGGATCTGATGTGAACAACCAGAAACTATTTGAGGTGAAGGATATGATCGTAAAAACCATGCCCGTGGGCGAGATTGGCACCAACTGCTACCTGCTGGGCGACGAGAGCGCCAAGGTCTGCGCCGTGGTGGACCCCGGCGGGGACGCTCCCGCCATCCGGAAGATGATCGAGGACTCCGGGTGCGCGCTCAAGCTCATTCTGCTGACCCACGCCCACTATGACCACACCGGCGGCATCGAGGGGCTGGAGGAATTCTACCCCCACACCCCCGTCTACGTCCACATGGGGGACGTGGAGGGGGTCTCCAGGGGTCTGTTCCCCCCCATCGACGAGAGCGTGCGCCGCTCTTACGGCGAGGGGGACCAGGTGGAGCTGGGAGGCCTGACCATCGACGTGCTCCACACCCCCGGCCACTCCAAGGGCTCCGTCACCCTGAAGGTGGGCGACGTGCTCTTCACCGGCGACACCCTGTTCCAGGGCTCCATGGGCCGCACCGACCTGCGGGGCGGCAGCTACGAGGCGATCATGGCCTCCCTCAAGCGGCTGGGCGAGCTGCCCGGCGACTACCATGTCTGCCCCGGCCACATGGGCCTGTCTACGCTGGAGCGGGAGCGGAAAACCAATTACTACATGCAGGAAGCCCTGCAAGGCTGACGCGATGAAGCTCTATTTGAAGGGACACGACTACAAATACGCCACCGAGCAGATGCTGTTGACCCTGTTTCCCGGCGAGCGCCCCTCCTACCCGGACCGGCCCGCCGGGGAGGGGGAGGACAGCCTGACCCTCTCTCTGTCCCTAGGGGGGCGGTGGGCCACCGCCCGGGCCGTTCTGACCCGGGATGGGCGCCGCTGGACCGCCGCCGCCCGGGCCCCAGTGCCCGCCCCGGACGCCGGGCGCGTGGAGCGGGACCGGGTGCTCCAGCGGGTGGTGAAGAACGCCTTCTACCGGGCGGGGGTCCAGGCCCTTGGGCGGGAGCCGCCCTGGGGCGGGCTCACCGGCGTGCGGCCGGTCAAGCTGCCCACCCGCGCGCTGGAGCAGGGCGCCACCCGCCGGCAAGCCGACCGCCTGCTGCGGGACCTGTACCGGGTCTCCGCCCCCCGGCGGGCGCTGGCTCTGGACTGCGCCCAGGCCACCCTGGCCGCCAAGCGCACGCTGGCGCCGGAGGACGTCTCCCTCTATGTGGGCATCCCCTTCTGCCCCACCCGGTGCGCCTACTGCTCCTTTGTCTCCGCCGACGTGGGGCGCACCTTCTCGCTCATGGAGCCCTATGTGGACGCCCTGTGCCGGGAAATCGCCGCCGCCGGGGCGGCCGTCCGGCGGGGCGGCAGGCGGATCAAGTCGGTCTACATCGGCGGCGGCACCCCCACCACCCTGAGCCCCGCCCTGCTGGACCGGCTCATGGGGGCGCTGGAGGGGGCCTTTGACCTGAGCGCCTGCGCCGAGTACACGGTGGAGGCCGGGCGGCCCGACACCATCACGGCGGAAAAGCTCTCCGTCCTGCGCGAGCGGGGCTGCACCCGGGTGTCGGTGAATCCCCAGTCCATGGACGACCGGGTCCTGGCCGCCATCGGCCGGGCCCACAGCGCCGCCGACATCCTCCAGGCCTGGGACCTGGTGCGGCGGGCTGGGTTCCCCTACGCCAACATGGACCTGATCGCCGGGCTCCCCACCGACACCCCCGAGGGCTTCCGCGCCTCTCTGGACCAGGTGCTCTCCCTGGGGCCGGAAAATGTCACCGTCCACACCCTGGCTCTCAAGAAGGGCTCGCGCCTCACCCTGGAGAAAAACGGCGCCCTCCCCGCGCCGGAGCAGGTGTCCGCCATGCTGGACTATGCGTGGGGCGCCCTGCGCGCGGCGGGCTACGCCCCCTACTACCTCTACCGGCAGAAGTATATGTCCGGCGGGTTTGAAAACGTGGGCTGGTGCCGGCCGGGGGCGGAGAGCCTCTACAACATCTGTATGATGGAGGAGCTGCATACCATCCTCTCTCTGGGCTCCGGCGGGGTGACCAAGGTCATCGACCCCCGGGCCGGGAGCCTGGTGCGGCAGGCCAACCCCAAGTATCCCAAGGAATATATCGAGACCCTGGACCCCATTTTACAGGCAAAGGAGAACCTGACATGGCCTACCAACTGACCGAGATCAACCAGAAGATCCAGGCCGACCCCAAGGCCTTTCTCGCCGAGTGCGACACCAGCTACCAAAAGCGGCTGGAGGACGCCGCCGACCGCATCATTGCGGGAATGGCGGAGAGCCCGGTGGTGTTGCTGTCCGGCCCCTCCGGCTCGGGCAAGACCACCACGGCCCTCAAGCTGGAGCAGGAGCTGGAGCGGCGGGGCATCAACACCCACACCATCTCCATGGACAACTACTTCAAGACTCTCAACCGCAGCACCGCGCCCCGCACCCCCGAGGGGGACATCGACTACGAATCCCCCCTGCTACTGGACATGGACCTGCTGGACGACACCTTCACCAAGCTCTCCAGGGGGGAGTGGGTGGTGGTGCCCAAGTTTGAGTTTGCCCGGCAGATGCGCAACGACAGCCGGGGCACCCTGCTGAAGCTGGACAAAAACGAGATCGCCATCTTCGAGGGCATTCACGCCCTCAATGACGACATCGCCGGGCGGCACCCGGAGGCCACCACTCTCTATATCTCCGCCCGGTCCGATATCCGGGAGGGGGAGGATCTGCGCTTCAAGGGCACGTGGATGCGCATCTCCCGCCGGGCGGTGCGGGACTACAATTTCCGGGGCACCGATCTGGTGGAGACCCTGTCCATGTGGTACAATGTGCGCCGGGGGGAGAAGCGCTACATCTCCCCCTTCAAGGGCCGGGCCGACGTCATCATCGACTCCTCCCTGCGTTATGAGGTGCCCGTTTTCGCCAACTACGCCGCCCCCCTCCGGGAAGCCCTGGACCAGGTGGCCCCCGACAACGAGCGCTTCCAGGAGCTCCACGAGCTGGTGGACGCCTTCCGCTACTTTACCCCCATCGACCCCGCGCTGGTCCCCGCCGACTCCCTTCTGCGGGAGTTCATCGGCGGCGGCAGCTACCATTACTGAACCGCGGACAGGCGGCCGGCGGCCGCCTCCCGTTTTCCCTGAATTTCCCGAATTTCGATCAAAAAAGGAGACTTTAACATGTCTGAGTGTACCCATGATTGCTCCTCCTGTGGCGAGTCCTGCGGAGAGCGCACGGCGCCCATGGACTTCCGCGCGCCCATGAATCCCCTGTCCGACATCAAAAAGGTCATCGCCGTGGTCAGCGGCAAGGGCGGCGTGGGCAAGTCCACCGTCACCTGCACCCTGGCCGCCGCCATGGCCCAGCGGGGCAAAAAGACCGCCGTGCTGGACGCCGACATCACCGGCCCCAGCGTCCCCACCGCCTTTGGACTCCATCAGCACGCCGTGGGCAGCGATCTGGGCATCGAGCCCGTGGTCTCCAGGGGGGGCGTGGAGGTCATGAGCCTCAACTTCCTCACTGAGAACGAGACCGACCCGGTGGTGTGGCGGGGGCCTGTCATCGCCGGCACGGTCAAGCAGTTTTGGAGCGAGGTGATCTGGGGCAACGTGGACTTCATGTTCGTGGATATGCCTCCCGGCACCGGCGACGTGCCCCTGACCGTGTTCCAGTCCCTGCCCATCGACGGCGTCATCGTGGTCACCTCTCCCCAGGACCTGGTCAGCATGATCGTCACCAAGGCCGTCAAGATGGCCGAGCTGATGGAGATCCCCATCCTGGGCATCGTGGAAAACTACAGCTACTTCCAGTGCCCCGACTGCGGCAAAGAGCACGCCATCTTTGGAGAGAGCAAGGTGGAGCGGGTGGCCGCCGACCTGGGCCTGAAGGTGCTGGCCAAGCTGCCCATCGACTCCGCGCTGGCCTCCGCCTGCGACAACGGCGGAGTGGAGGACTATCAGCCCAACCCCATGGCCGGCGTGGCCGAGGTCCTGGAGCGCCTGTAACGGGGGGCCGGTGAGACGATGTGCGCTGATTTTGTAAACCTGACCCCGGAAAACCTCGCCCACGAGCATTTGTGCTGTATCATCCGCAGCAGAAAGCCCCATCCGGGTGTGGAGGCCAAGCGGCAGTGGCTGTCGGACCGCCTGCCGGAAGGGCATGTCTTTCGAAAGCGAAATGCCAAGGCCACGGTTTTTATCGAATACGCGCCGCTTGAGACCGCGTGGGTTCCCATCGTCGGCGACAACTATGATTATCTGTACTGTCTGTGGGTCTCCGGCGACAGCAGGGGACACGGGTACGGGAGGTCGCTGATGGAATATTGCCTGGCCGACGCAAGAGAAAAGGGCCGATCCGGCGTGTGCATGCTGGGGGCGCAAAAACAAAAAGCGTGGCTTGCCGACCAATCCTTTGCCCGAAAGTTCGGTTTCGAGGTGGTCGATACCACCGCCAACGGCTATACGCTGCTCGCCCTCTCTTTTGACGGAACAACGCCGAGGTTTGCTCCTCATGCGAAAAAGCAGGAAATCGAGCGCAAGGAGCTCACCATTTACTATGATCTGCAATGCCCCTACGTCCATCAAGCCGTTGAAACGGTCAGACAGTATTGCGAGCAGAACGGCATCCCCGTTCAGTTTCTTCTGGTGGACACGCTGCAAAAGGCAAAGGAGCTGCCCTGTGTGTTCAACAACTGGGCCGTATTTTACAACGGAAGGTTTGAAACCGTAAACCTGCTGGATGTCTCCTATCTAAAGCGGATCCTCAAGAAATGAAGCGGCGGCGCTGCACGGGCGGATTTCCGCACATCGCCGTTTGTCCCGCCGCAGCAGAAAGCCCCGGAAGTGACTTGCCGTCACTTCCGGGGCTTTTCCGATCCTGCGGGTTCCCGGACCGCTGAGGGCCGGGGCGGGTGCTGCCCGCGGGAAACGCCTGAGGCGCTATTCCTCGTCCAGCTTCCATACCGCCATAAATGCCTCCGTCGGAATCTGAACTGTCCCCAGAGAGCGCAGCTTTTTCTTGCCCGCCCCACGAAAGACTCCGCCTTCCGCGGGGACCCCAGGCCGGATTTGACCTGCTCGGGGCAAATGAATTGCCCCTGCGCCAAGGGCTTGCCCTCTGGGCAACCCCTTGAACGGCCCGTATCGTGCCGCCCCATCGCAGATGGGGCCCCAGAGGGCGCAAAAAAGATGCCGCTATTCCTCGTCCAGCTTCAATACCGCCATAAATGCCTCCGTCGGAATCTGAACTGTCCCCAAGGAGCGCATCTTTTTTTTGCCCTCTTTCTGCTTTTCCAGCAGCTTCTTCTTCCGGGTGATGTCGCCGCCGTAGCACTTGGCCAGCACGTCCTTGCGCATGGCCTTCACTGTCTCACGAGCGATGATCTTGCCCCCGATGGCGGCCTGGACCGGAATCTCGAAGAGCTGGCGGGGGATGTTCTCCTTCAGCTTCTCGCACAGCCTTCTCGCCCGGGGATAGGCCTTGTCCCTGTGGGCAATAAAGCTCAGGGCGTCCACCTGGTCGCCGTTGAGCAGCATGTCCACCTTCACCAGCTCGGAGGAATGATAGCACTCCAGCTCATAGTCCAGGGAGGCATAGCCCTTGGTCCGGGCCTTCAGGGTGTCGAAAAAGTCGTAGATGATCTCATTGATGGGCATGGAGTAGTGGAGCTCCACCAGATTGGTGTCCAGATACTGCATGTCCTTGAACTCCGCCCGCCGCTCCTGACACATGGGCATGATGTTGCCCACATAGTCCGGCGGCGAGATGATGGACACCTTGGCATAGGGCTCCCGAGCCTCCAGAATGGCCCCGGGGTCCGGGTAGTTGTGGGGATTGTCCACATGGACCACCGAGCCGTCGGTCTTGGTGATCTCATAGATCACCGAGGGCAGGGTGGTGATGAGGTCCAGGCCGAACTCCCGCTCCAGCCGTTCCTGAATGATCTCCATGTGGAGCATCCCCAAAAAGCCGCACCGGAAGCCGAAGCCCAGAGCCACGGAGGACTCCGGCTCGAAGGACAGGGAGGCGTCGTTGAGCTGGAGCTTTTCCAGGGCGTCCCGCAGGTCGGGGTATTTGGAGCCGTCCTCGGTATAGATGCCGCAGTAGACCATGGCCTTGGCGGGGCGGTAGCCGGGCAGGGGCTCGGCCGCCGGAGCCTCGGCTCCGGTGATGGTGTCGCCCACCCGGGTGTCCTTCACGTCCTTGATGGAGGCGGTAAAATAGCCCACCTCCCCGGCGATGAGCTCCCGGCAGGGCTCCATGCCGATGGGCAGCAGGTGGCCGCACTCCAGCACCTCGTACTTGGCGCCCGAGGCCATCAGCTTGACCGGCATCCCCGTCCGGATAGTCCCCTCCATCACCCGGAAGTAGACGATGACCCCCCGGTAGGGGTCGTACTGGCTGTCGAAGATCAGGGCCCGGGGGGGGGGCCTGGGATCGCCCTTGGGGGCAGGCACGTTGGCTACGATATCCTCCAGCACCGCCGAGATGTTGACGCCCATCTTGGCGGAGATTTCCGGCGCGTCCTGGGCGGGCAGGCCGATGACGTTCTCGATCTCATCCTTCACCTTCCGGGGATCGGCGGCGGGCAGGTCGATCTTGTTGATGACCGGCAGGATCTCCAGATCGTGCTCCATGGCCAGGTAGGTGTTGGCCAGAGTCTGGGCCTCGATGCCCTGGGCGGCGTCCACAATGAGCAGGGCGCCCTCGCAGGCCGCCAGGGACCGGGACACCTCATAGTTGAAGTCCACATGGCCCGGGGTGTCGATCAGGTTGAGCTCATAGCTCTCGCCGTCCCGGGCCTGGTAGGTCAGCCGGACCGCCCGTGCCTTGATGGTAATGCCCCGCTCCCGCTCCAGGTCCATGTTGTCCAGCAGTTGGCTCTCCATCTCCCGCTCGGATACGGCGTTGCACGCCTCGATCAGCCGGTCGGACAGCGTGGACTTGCCGTGGTCAATGTGGGCGATGATGCTGAAATTTCGAATCTTCGATTGGTCGGTCAAAGTCTTCACCTCTCTGTTTGCATGCCTTGGCCGGGCGGCGCTATCGGGCGTCCGCCCGGCGGGCGTCCATCCGGTGGTTGATCCGCTCGCCGGTGTTGTGGATGATCTGGAGCAGGGACTGGTACGCCCCGGGATAGGCGGCGCTCAGGGTGTCGTGGTTGAGCAGGGGGAACTCCCCCTTCTCCTTCATGTGGACTGCCAGGGCGTCCACGTAGTCCACCTCGGAGCACAGCATATCCGCGTTGGGCAGCCCCCCCACAAAGTGGCGGACCGGCACGGCAAAAAAGTCCTCGTTGTTGTTGCCGCCCGCCCGGTAGAGGTGCCGGAACAGCCGGTACACCGCGGTGCCCAGGTAATCGGAGGCCGCCTTGATGGCCTCCTTGCTGCCCGTCCTGCCCAGCAGATCGAAGAGGATGCCCACCGAGTTGACCAGCAGCTTTTTCGACAGGGTGGCCATAATGCTGCCCCGCAGCACGTTATCCTTTTCCGCGCTGTAGTCGTACAGGCTCTCGGCATCCACAATGGTGGTGCCGTCCCGGCTGAGGGTGCGTCCCAGCAGATAGTCGGCGGAGACACCGTAATAATCACAGGCCCGGGTCACGAACTTGAGGCCGGGTTCCCGGATGCCGTTTTCGTAGTGGGACAGCAGGGCCTGGGAGATCCCCAGCTCCTTGGCCGCCGCCCGCTGCGAAATGCCCTTTTCTTTCCGCAGCAGCGTAAGTGATCGGGAAAAATCGGAACTCATTGCACTACACTCCTCGCAAAACAGTGAGTATAGTATATCCAATAAAATACCAAAAGTAAAGCACTTTTTGTCCGTCTGCCGGGGCGCGCTTCCCCGCCGCTTCCCTCGGGTACCAAAACGGCCTGTGCGAAAAAAATGGAGGATTCCGACGCTTTTTATGCGTTTTAGACCTTGAGAAGTGGTGTTGGGTTGTGTATAATGTTTTTCAGTGACGTTCTGCCCGTCAAACGACCCAATTTTATTTTATGGAGGCGTTTCCCATGGCCATGCATATGTTCCAGACCCTCATCGACATTCTGAAGAAAAATCCCAAGAAGATCGTCTTCACCGAGGGCACCGATCCCCGCATCCTGGAGGCCAGCGCCCGGCTGCTGGCCGGTACCTGGCTGACCCCCGTGCTGGTGGGCAACCCGGATGCCGTCCACGCCGCCGCCGAAGAGGCCGGCTTTAACATCCGCGGCGCCATCATCTTGGACCCCGAGACCTACCCCCGCATGGACGAGATGGTCAGCACCATGGTGGAGCTGCGCAAGGGCAAGATGAGCCCCGAGGAGTGCCGCGCCGCGCTGTCCAAGGCCAACTACTTCGGCACCATGCTGGTGAAGCTGGGCGAGGCCGACGCTCTGCTGGGCGGCGCCACCTACTCCACCGCCGACACCGTGCGCCCCGCCCTCCAGCTTATCAAGACCAAGCCCGGCCACTCCATCGTGGGCTCCTGCTTCATTCTGGTCCGTGAGGGCGTGGGCGGCAACACCGTGCTGGCCATGGGCGACTGCGCCATCAACATCAAGCCCACCGAGGACGAGCTGGTGGAGATCGCCATCGGCACCGCCGAGTGTGCCAAGATCTTCGGCATCGATCCCCAGGTGGCCTTCCTGTCCTACTCCACCAAGGGCTCCGGCAAGGGTGAGGATGTGGACAAGATGCGGGAGGCCGCCAAGAAGGCCAAGGCCGCCCGTCCCGACCTGGCCATCGAGGGCGAGCTCCAGTTCGACGCCGCCGTCTCCCCCAAGGTGGCCGAGACCAAGTGCCACGGCCTGCCCGTGGCCGGTCACGCCAACACCTTTATCTTCCCCGACATCAACGCCGGCAACATCGGCTACAAGATCGCCCAGCGCTTGGGCAGCTTCGACGCCTACGGCCCCATCCTGCTGGGCCTGAACGCCCCCATCAACGACCTGTCCCGCGGCTGCAACGCCCAGGAGGTCTACTCCATGGCCATCATCACGGCCGCTCTGGCCTGAGCCTCCAAGTTCCCGCCTACATTCAAGCCGCGCCGCCCCCATGGGGCGGCGCGGCTTTCCGCTTGACCGGCGGTCCCGGCTCTGCTATACTGTCCACAGATCGTCCGGGAAAGGAGTGTGCGCCATGGGCTGGGCATTTGGCCTTGTAATGGAATCTTTTGGAAACAAATGTGCCGTCGATGGGATAAGTGCGCCCTTTTTGCGGACTTTACGGCGGTAAAGACTTTTGTGTTCTTTCCGGCCGCGGCGTTCGCCGCGGCCTTTTTTGTTCCTTGGGCGGCTTATCTCTTTCCCCGCACCACATCTATATTTATATAAGAGGTAAGCGATATGAACCTGAAGCAACAGATCCGCCGGCTCCTGGCGCTGGAGCTGGTCGGCAATTTCCGGGTGGCAGGCGGCGTATGGGTCCTGCTGCTGGTGGGCCGGGGCTTTTCCCTGGTCCAGGTGGGGCTGGCCGAGGCCTTCTTTCACGCGGTCAGCCTGTGCGGCGAGATCCCCTCCGGCATGGCAGCCGACGTACTGGGCCGGAAAAAGGCCATGATGGCCAGCCAGGCCATGTTTATCCTGTCCTCTCTGGCCATGCTCCTGTCCCGCACTATGGCCGGCGTCTGCGCCGCCATGGCCCTGAGCGCCCTGGCCTACAATCTGGCCTCCGGTACCCGGGAGGCCCTCACCTACGACTCCCTGGTCCAGGGCGGAGCGGAGGGCGCCTACCTGCGGGTATCCTCCCTGCAAAACAGTCTCTGGCGGCTCGCCAGCGGCCTGTCCACCCTCTGCGCCGGTCTGGCCGTGGCCATCGGCTACCAGGCGGGCTATGCCGCCGACGCACTGCTGGCCCTGGCAGGGCTCCTGCTGGCCGGCAGTCTGGCCGAGCCGGTGGTTACCGCCGCCCAGGCGCAGCGGGCAGGCCAGCGGCTCCGGGACCTGCCCCGGCTGGTGGCGAGCTGCGCCCGGGAGGCCGCAGGCTTCCTGCACGCTCACCCCCGGTTGTCGGTCCTGATGCTCTACAACGCCCTTGTGGGCGCACTGGCCACGCTTTTGCGCTTCTTTCTCCAGGATGGACTGATCCGGGCGGGAGCCTCGCCTGCTCTGCTGGGGCCCCTGCTTCTGGCCATCGAGCTGGGCGGCGTAGCCGGAGCCCGTCTGGCCCTGCCCCTGTCACGGCTGCCCTACCGGGCCGCAGGGCTGATGTGTGGCCTGGGTACGCTGGCCGGACTGCTGCTCCCCCTGTCCGGCTCCGTCCTCCAAATGGCGGCGGGCGGTTTTCTGGCCGTGGTGTGCGACGACGCCTTCCAAACCCTCACTGACGCCCGCCTCAACAACCGTTTCCCCTCCGACCAGCGGGCCACCCTCATCTCCGTATCCTCCATGTGCTTCAGCCTGGTAATGATCGCCCTGTCCCCCCTGGCCGGGGCGGCCGCCGGCTTTGTTTTCTAGCTTGATTACAGGAAAACCGGGGCCTATCGGGCTCCGGTTTTTTGTGGAATTCACAAATTTACCAAATTTATATGCCTCAAAAGTTGTGTCCCTTGCCCAACCCAGCGTGGTTTTTTCCGGAAAGCCGCCAAAAAACCACTATATCTTGTTGTTTTCCCTGCTTTAAAGGCCCTGTCCCGCCCTCGACGCCTTTCCGCCAAAAAAGACTTGACGTTGCCTGGGAAAGCGTGTATCATGCTTTTGTAACTATTTGTAATCCTTTCTTACCCCTTTGTTATAATTTAGCAATTGTGCTTCGGCCCGTTGGGCCGTCTTTTTCTGATATCAAAAAACAGGGAGGTCCGTCTTTATGGATGAGATCCTGCGGACACCAAATCATGTGCCGGTCCGGCCGGCTTCCCGCTCCGCCCGCCGGTCCGGCCGGGAGCAGAAGAATACCGACTGGAGCGACCGGCTCCACCGCTTTTCCGACGCCGCCGCCGCCCGCTCCCGCCGCCTGAAGCTGCAGAGCGCCCGGGTCTATCACCGATTCCACTCCGCCACGGCGGGGAAGCCCAAGCTGGGGCCGCTGTCCTTCCTGGCCTTGTCCCTGATCATCGGGCTGGCCTCTGTGGTGGGTGTGGTCTACACCCCCGCCTATGTGGTCAGCGTGGACGGCGTGGACCTGGGCCTGGTGCAGGAGCCCCAGGTCTTCGAGCAGGTCATGGACCGGGTGGAGGCCCGCGCTTCCAACATTCTGGGCTATGATTACACCCTCCAGAACCAGGTTGGCTACGAGCGTGTGCTAGCGGAGCGGGAGGATCTGTCCCCCATCTCCGGCTTTGAGACCTATCTGTTCAGCCAGGTGGGCGAGGTGATGAAGAGCTATGTCCTCACCGTGGATGGCCAGGCTCTGGGCGCCGTCACCGACCGGGCCCAGATCGACCAGATGCTGGACGAAATCGCCGCCCCCTACGTCAACGCAGACACCATCTCCGTCACCTATGACAAGGCTGTGGGCGTCTCCCTGGAGTACACCCCATCCGAGTCCATCAAGGATATCTCCGAGATGAAGGCCGCTCTCACCGCCAACACCAGCGGCCAGACCACCTATGAGGTCCAGAAGGGCGACACCTTTATGGCCCTGGCCTTCTCCAACGGCATGACCATGGCCGAGATGGAGGCCCTCAACCCCGGCGTGGACATCAACAAGCTTCAGATCGGCCAGCTCCTCAACATCAAGGAGGAGGTCCCCTATCTGTCCGTGCAGACCGTGGATTCCATTACCTACACCGAGGAGATCCCCTGCACCGTGCGGGAGGTTGAGGACGACACCATGTACCAGGGCGAGTCCAAGGTCCTGGACCCCGGCGTCCCCGGTGAGGCTCTGGTCTCCGCCAACGTGACCTACGTCAACGGCCATGAGCGGGAACGGGACATCCTCAGCTCCACCACCGTGCGGGAGGCCACCGAGAAGGTGGTAGCCGTGGGCACCGTGCCCCGCCCCTCCTGGCTTCCCAACGGCTACTACGTCTGGCCCTGCTACGGCCGGATCACCTCCCGCTTCGGCTACCGCTATATCTTTGGCTCCTACAGCTACCATTCCGGCATCGACATCGCCGTCCCCTACGGTACCTCCGTCAAGGCGGCCGACGGCGGCACCGTCACCTTTGCCGGCTACAAGGGCAGCTACGGCTACCTGGTCATCATCGACCACGGCAACGGTGAGCAGACCTACTACGGCCACAACTCCAGCCTGCTGGTCAGCGCGGGTGACAAGGTCTATCAGGGGCAGACCATCGCCAAGGCCGGCTCCACCGGCCGCTCCACCGGCAGCCACTGCCACTTCGAGATTCGGGTCAATGGCACCCAGGTCAACCCGTCGGCCTATCTCAACTAAACACCAACCGCGCCCGGACAAGGTTTTGTCCGGGCGCGGTTTTTCCGTCGGGGACCGATAACCGGCCGCAGGTCCGGGCATCCTACCCACAAAGGCCGCTTTCCTCGCAATATTTTAATAATGATAATTATTATTGACATTAGAAGTTGCCTGTGCTATACTGCCACCATCAAAGGAAAATAACTGGAAAAGGAGATTTGAGATATGCCTAACTTTGCCAATCCCTTTCAGGGGAACGTAGACCGCAAGCTCTCCAACGCCGAGCTCATGCAGGCCCTCCGGCTGGACATCGCCGGGGAGCTGGAGGCCATCTTCCTGTACGACGCCCACTATCTGGCCACCAACGACCCCGTAGCCAAAGCCGTTCTAGCGGACATCCGGGACGAGGAGAAGGTGCACATGGGCGAGCTGATTACCCTGATGCGCTATCTGGACCCCAAGGAGGCCGAGCTGTTCCTGAAAGGGGAGGGCGAGGTCAACGAGATGTTGGAGACCCTGGGTATTGTAGACAAGGACGAACCCACTCCCGCCCCTGCCGCCTGGCCTACCGTCGGCAGCCTGGTGGAAGAATAACGGAAAGGAGCTGTAACGATGGATTATTTAGCCAGAGAAGGCGCGCCCATCGCCCCCGCGCTGTGGGAGAAGATCGACGCCGCCGTCATTGATAACGCCAAAAAGCACATGGTCGCCCGCCGCTTCCTCAGCCTGTACGGCCCTCTGGGCCCCGGTGCCTCCGTGGTGGCCGTGGACAGCGCCGCCAAGGACGAGGCCCTGGAAAACGGCGTGGGCCGCATCACCGGTCGCCGCCTGGTGGAGCTGCCCCAGCTCTATGAGGACTTCTCCCTGCTGTGGCGGGATTTGGAGGAGGCCCAGCGGATGGGATATCCCGTGGACCTGTCCGCCCCCGCCGCGGCCGCCCAGCGCGCCGCCAAGCGGGAGGACGAGCTGATCCTCTTCGGCAGCCAGGCCCTGGGTATGGAGGGCCTGATGAACGCCTCCGGCGCTTTCCAGATCAAGCGGGGCGACTGGAGGACCGGGGAGGACGCCTACAAGGATGTGGCCCACGGCATCGCCTACCTGTCCAGCAACAGCATGCTGGGCCGCTACGCCCTGGTGCTCAGCCCTGAGGTCTACCTAAACCTGCAGCGCCTGGTGCCCAACGTGGGCCTGCTGGAGCTGGACCGCATCGCCAAGCTGGTGGACGGACGGGTCTATCCTGCCGGCCCCTACGGCGCGGGCAAGGCCGTGCTGGTGTGCGCCGAGCCCCAGTATATGGACTTGGCGGTGGGCGCGGATCTGGCCGTGGGCTATCTGGAGCAGAAGGACCTCAACCATTATTTCCGCATTCTGGAAACCGTGGCCCTGCGGCTCAAGGAGCCCAAGGCCGTGGTGGTCTTCGAGTAACCGATGCAAGACCGAAGGGCCGGCCCTCTACGAGGGCCGGCCCTTTTCTGCCGTTTACGCGCCGGGGTGCTCCCGCTGATACCGCGCCTGCTTGCGCCGGTACCAGACATAGTTGAACACGTTTCCAAGGATCAGGATGTTGCCGCACAGGTAGAGCCACACCAGCAGGATGATGACCGAGGCCAGAGACCCGTACACCAGGGAGTAGCGGGAGGACATGCCGATGAACCAGGAGAAGAGCATGGAGGCGCACACCAGGGCCACCGAAGCCAGAAAGCCGCCGGTAAGGATGGGGGGGCGGGGGCGGCCCCTGGGCGCGGACATGCGGTAGGCCAGCAGGACAAACAGAAAGACCAGGCAGAACAGGATGAGGAAGCGCAGGGACTGCCAGCTTCCCACCAACTGGGCGATCCAGGGGAAATGCCGTTCCACCAGGCGGAAGAACCAGCTCCCGGTGAGCAGCACCCCCAGAGAGAGATAGATGGTGATGAGAAAGAGGATGGAGTTGAGCACGCTGGCCGCGATCTGCACCACGCCGGTATAGGTCCTGCGCCGGTAGATATCCGCCATGATGTTCATCAGGGCCCGGAAGGCGGCGGAGGCGGAGAACAGCGTCATGGTGATGCCCGCCGCCAGCATGGCGTTGGACTGGCTGCCCGGCTCGGAGAGATAGGTGATATAGTCGGTGAGGATGGACAAACTCTCCCGGGGGATGATTTCGGAAGCGGCGTCCACCAGGGCGTTGACGTCGATGTGGAGCAGCCCCACAAAGGCGTTGACGCAGATCAGGACGGGGAAAAAGGAGAGGATGAGGAAATAGGCCAGCTCGGCGGCCGACCGGGACACCCGGCGGGAAAAATAGACGTCGGCGATCTCACGGATGAACCGCACGGGGGAGGATTCCCAAAGCGCCTTCATGGCTCCACCTGCCTTTTGGATGGTCTCGCTTGGTAGTATACCACATTATGCCTCCTTTCACAAACCCCAAACTCGGGGTCATATTCCCCTCCGGCCCGGCATATCGTTTCTTATGACTGTACGGAAAGGACGGGGATGACCCATGAAAAGAGGACAAGGCCCCGGTCAGTGGACAAAGGTCCTCCGCCGCGGGGCGGCCCTGTTCCTGGCCACCGTGACGGTATGGGTGCTCTCCCTCACCGCCGATATGGGGGCTGCGGCGGAGACCTTCCGCACCCTGGCCGAGAGCCCCGCCTTCGTGGCGGCGGCCCTCCAGGCCGAGCTGGGCCATGTGGAGACCGGAACGGACACCCTGGACGCTCTGGAAAGCTGGCAGCGGCTGGTGCTGGACCAGTCCCCCACCCTGATGGCCGGGCGGGCGCAAGTCTCCCGGTATCTGTCCGACGCCACCGCTCAGGGCGACGCGGACCCCGAGCCCCCTCAGCCCTCCGCCGTCCAGGAGCCCGACGACCCGGAGGACCCCCACCAGCTTCCGGCCTCCACCACCGCCCCCGACGACATCGTGGGCCGGACCCTGGCCCCGGTCAGCGGCGACGGCTACGCCAGCGCCGGCGGGGTCTACATCGAAAACCGACCCGGCCTGCCCCTGGACGTGGCCGCTCTAGCCTCTGCCGCCCTGACCCTGGAGCTGCCCGCCGACGGCCCTCAGGTCCTCATCATGCACACCCACGGCACCGAGGCCTACACCCCCGACGGGGCGGACGTCTACACCCCCAGCGGGGACTGCCGCACCACCGACGAAAATTACAACATGATCCGAGTGGGGGAGGAGATTGCCAGCGTCCTCACCTCCATGGGCCTTACGGTCCTCCACGACAAGGAGCTCTACGACTACCCCAACTACAGCGGCTCCTACGACCGCTCCCTGGCCGCCGTGGAGCAGTACCTTCAGGACTACCCCTCCATCCGGGTGGTTCTGGACGTCCACCGGGACGCCCTCATCGGGGAGGACGGCACCGTCTACAAGCCCATCACCACCATTGACGGGGTCAAGACCGCCCAGGTCATGCTGGTCATGGGGTCCAACGCCAAGTACGACCACCCCGACTGGCAGGAGAACCTGTCTCTGGCAGTCAAGGTCCAGCGGGAGATGAACACCCTGTGGCCCACCCTGGCCCGGCCCATCGGCCTGCGGGAGAACCGCTACAACCAGCAGACCACCACCGGCTCCCTGCTGGTGGAGATCGGGGCCCACGGCAATACGCTCCAGGAGGCCCTGGCCGCCGCCCGGTGCTTTGCCCGGGCCGCCGGCGCGGTGCTGCTGGCGTACAAATAGCCGAAAGGCGCCGGACCCCGTGGGGTCCGGCGCCTTTTTATCACACGAATACCGCCTGCACCAGCACCATATACAGCACCGTACCGCCGAAGATGGACAGCAGGTTGTTGTGCTTCCACAGGTGGAGGGCCACCACCGCGGCGGCGGCGATGAGCTGAGGGGCCCACTGGGGTACCGCGTCAAAGCGCACCGTGCGCAGGCAGTAGACGATGAGCATGGCGATGACCGCCGGCGGCAGGACCCGGCCCAGGTAGAGGACCAGCTTGGGGGGATGTCCGCCCCGATCAAAGAGGAGAAAGGGCAGGGCCCGGGTGAGGAAGGTAACCGCGGCCATGACGGCGATGGAGGCCACAGCCTGTCCGGTGGAGAGAACCATTCAGACCGCCTCCTTTTCCGCAGCCGGGTCCCGGTCCAGCTTGACGCGGAGGGCCAGCAGGGCCGCAATGATGACGCACAGGGCCGGAATGAGCATGTTCGCCGCCCCCATGACCACCAGGGAGACCACCGTTATGCCGGCCCCCAGCAGGGCGGGCAGGTGGGAGCGGTAGGCGTTCCACTGGTCCACCGCGATGACGAGGAAGAGGGCGGTCATGGCAAAGTCGATGCCGGTGGTGTCAAACTGGATCAGGGCGCCCGCCACGCTGCCGATGACCGAGCCCAGAATCCAGTAGCTGTGATCCAGCACCGCCACGGCGAAATAGTAGTCGTGGGGGTCCACCCGCTCGGGCACCCGGGCGGAGGAGAGCAGCGCATAGGTCTCATCGGTGAGGGAAAAAATCATATACAGCTTCCGCACCCCCATGCCCCGGAACTTCTCCAGCAGACTCAGGCCGTAGACCAGGTGCCGGAAGTTGAGGATCAGGGTCAGGGCGGCCACATTAATCAGGGCCGCCCCGGTGGCCAGGAGCTCCACCCCCATGTACTGCCCGGACCCGGCGTAGATGGTCAGGGACATAAAAAAGGCCCAGATGACATTGTACCCGACGGCCTCCAGCATCAGCCCGAAGGCGATGCCGATGGACAGATATCCCATCAGCACCGGCACGGTGGCCGGAAAGGCGGCGGCAAAGGCGCGGCGGCTCACACAAAATCACCTCATTGTAAAAAAGTAAAAAATATTTTATGCGCTTCCCTTTGAAAAAGCAAGCGGGCCGTCGGAATTTCTCCCCCTTGTGAAAAAGGGTGGCGCTTTGGGGAAAAAACTTGTATAATACACAATACGATCGACAGCCAACCGCAAGCACCCGGAGGAACGACATGAAAAAACTGCTTTTTATCTACAATCCCCAGGCGGGCAAGGGCCAGGTACGCCCCCAGCTCGCCGCCATTCTGGACGCCTTCTCCAAGGCAGGGTACCTGACCAGCGCCTGGCCCACCCAGGGACCCGGCGACGCCACTCGGGTGGCCGCCGCCATCGGCCGCCGGTACGACCGGGTGGTATGCTGCGGCGGCGACGGGACCCTCAACGAGGTGGTCACCGGCCTGATGGGCCTGGAGGCGCCCCCCCTGGTGGGCTACATCCCCGCCGGCACCACCAATGACTTCTCCCGGAACCTGGACCTGCCCAAAGGCATGGACAAGGCCGCCGAAGCCGCCGTGGCCGGCGTGGCCCGCCCCTGCGACATTGGGGTGTTCAACGACCGCTTTTTCGTCTATGTGGCCGCCTTCGGCGCCTTTACCGACGTGTCCTACGACACCCCCCAGCCCTTCAAGAACACCTTCGGCCACCTGGCCTATCTGCTGGAGGGAGCCACCAAGCTGGGCTCCCTGCTCAAGGGCTACCACCTGACCATCGAGCACGACGGAGGCGCCGTGGAGGGGGACTTCATCTACGGCATGGTGTCCAACACCATCTCGGTGGGGGGCTTTCAGCTCTTCCCGCCGGAGCGGGTGGTTCTGGACGACGGTCTGTTCGAGGTGGTGCTGGTCCGCCTGCCCCGGAACCCGGCGGAGTTTCAAAGCGCCCTGCGCTCCCTGACCCGCCAGAACACCGTGGAGAGCGATATGATCGTGGCGCTCCACACCAGCCGCCTCCGGGTCGTCACCCAGGAGGAGCTGACCTGGACTCTGGACGGGGAGTACGGCGGCGCGCCGGAGACGGTGGAGATTCAAAACCGACAGAAGGCCCTGACCCTGATCTGGGGCAAATAGCAGACATCCGGGGCGCGGAATACCGCGCCCCGGATGTGTTTTCATCCCGGCTTTTTCCTGCCAGAGGCATTACAAGTTGGGAAGCGTGCTGCTGTATCTGCGTCCTTATTTGTGCTCTTCGAGCCAGCGCATTGCCGTGTAAGCATAGACCGCGCTGCCGCTGACCAGCGCATCCTCATCAAATCGAACCATCGGATGGTGCTGCGGGTAACCATACCCTTTTTCCGGCTGTCCGGCGGCCAAGGCCAGCATAATGGACGGCACTTCCTGGCTGACATATGCGAAATCTTCGGAACCTGCCGATTTGGAAGGCTTTTGCCCTGCGCTCATAGCGTTCCGATCCGACACGGAGAATGCTTTGTGCCCGCCCAATAATTCCTTTACATACCTCTCAGCGCAGATACACAGGTCTTTGTCATTGACCAAGGTAGGGCACCCGCTTCCAAAGCTGACGTTTGCTTCCGCCCGAAAAGACCTCGCTATCCCATCTGCAATTTGTACCATTCGCTCTTTGATCAAGGCGCGTATCTCTTCGTCAAAGGTGCGAATGCTCCCCCCCATGACCGCCACGTCCGGGATTACATTCGCGGCGGTTCCGGCGTTCATCGTCCCAAACGTCAAAACGGCGCGGTCATCCATGGCCAATTCCCTGGCGTGAATTTCTTGAAGCGCAATTAAAATGTGGGCGGCGGCGTTAAGGGGGTCAACCCCGGCATAGGGCATAGAACCGTGGCACCCCCTCCCCTGCACTCTGATCTCAAAATAATCCGCTGCCGGCGCACTGACGCCGGGTGCTGAAACAATCACGGTACCCGCCTCAAAGGGCATCCCTGCCATAACGTGGATCATCAGCGCTCCATCGACATCCGGATTCTTTAATAAACCGGCTTGGATCATATCCCGGGAACCCTCAAAAATTTCTTCGGCGGGCTGAAACATGAGTTTTACCGTTCCCTCTAGTTCGTCTTCGTGGGCTTTTAGTAATTTCGCAGCGCCCAACAGCATAGCGGTGTGCATATCATGTCCGCATGCATGCATACTGCCGTTGGCGGATGCAAAATCAACCTCCGCCGCTTCCTGGATCGGCAGCGCATCCATATCCGCCCGAATCAAGAACACCTTTCCGCTCTTTTTTCCGCCGGCCAAGGCCACAAGCCCCGCCTTCCCGCACTTTAGCGGCTCATACCCCATATCGATCAATGCCTTTTTTACAAAGGCATACGTATCCTTCAGGTCAAATCCCGTCTCCGCATGGACATGCAGGTATCTTCGGTTAAAAACCATGCTTTCCTTTAGCTGTGCGGCTTCTTCCAACAATTGTTTTGGCGTCATCTTAGATACTCCTTTCCGTGATAACTATAATTTGCAACGGATTCTCCAAAATATGAGATCATATGCTTTTTACCCCTTTTCTTTCCCCAGTATAGCACCCTGCGCGGCAAAATACCACCAACCGCCCGCAACCCGGCACGGGGTCCCCGGCTGACAAAACAAGGCCGCGGACACCGGGTGTCCGCGGCCTTGCGCCGGTTTTCTCAGAGCCGGATGGTCCAGCCGTAGGGGTCCGGCTCGGTGCCCCACTGGATGCCCACCAGGGTGTCGTACAGCTTGTGGGTCAGGGAGCCGATCTCCCCGCCGTTGACCACCACGTGCCGGCCCTCCCAGCCCATCTCGCCGATGGGGGAAATGACGGCGGCGGTGCCGGTGCCCCAGGCCTCTTCCAGCTTGCCGCTGTCGGCGGCATCAAAGAGCTCCTGCGCGGTGATGAGGCGCTCTTCCACGGCGTAGCCCCAGTCCCGCAGCAGCTCCAGGCAGGAGCGGCGGGTGATGCCAGGCAGTACGGAGCCGGTGAGCTGGGGGGTGATGATCTTGCCGCCCACCTTGAACATGACGTTCATGGAGCCCACTTCCTCGATGTACTTACGGTGGACGCCGTCCAGCCACAGCACCTGGGCGTAGCCCTGCTTTTCGGCCCGCTCACCGGCCCGGATGGAGGCGGCGTAGTTGCCTCCGCACTTGGTGTAGCCGGTGCCGCCCTTGACGGCCCGGACGTCGTCGTCCTCCACGTAAATCCGCACCGGGTTGATGCCCTCGGCGTAGTAGGCGCCCACGGGGCCGGTGATGATGCAGAAAAGGTAGGTGTGGGAGGCGTGGACACCCAGACTGGCGTCGGTGGCAATGATGAAGGGGCGGATATACAGGGAGGTGCCGGGCTGATCGGGCACCCATTCCCTGTCCACGGCGACCAGCGTCTTGACCGCCTCCACGAACAGATTCTCGTCGATGGCGGGGATGCACAGCCGCTCGCAGGAGTCGTTGAGTCTTCTGGCGTTGTCGATGGGGCGGAAGAGCTGGATGCGGCCGTCGGCGGTCCGGTAGGCCTTCAGGCCCTCAAAGACCTCCTGGGCATAGTGGAACACCATGGCGGAGGGCTCCAGGGTAAAGGGGCCGTAGGGTACGATGCGGGGATCGTGCCATCCCTGGCCTGCGGTGTAGTTCATCAGGAACATGTGGTCGGAAAAAACCTTGCCGAAGCCCAGGGTCTTGAAGTCCGGCTTGGGCTTGAGGGTGGTGGCGCGCTGGATCTTGATCTCCTCCATGGTGGATGGCCTCCCTGCAGCATTGTAGATTAGAAGTTATTATATCAGCCTCACCACTTTACTGCAATAGAGAAAATGACGGAAAACGTCTCTTCCCGCCGCAGGGCCCTCGTCATTATTTCCGCCGTCGAAGGATGGCCCCCGCTCTTGTAATTTCAGGGCTTTTCTGATAAAATAGACTATCCGAGTTATGCCCGTCCCCCGCAGAGGGGACTTCCAGGAGGTGTAGGAATGAACAAGCGGCTCTCCCGGCTTTTGGAGCCCAGTCTGGGGCTCTATCTGTTTTGTCTGGTCTGTTTTGCCGCAGCCTCCGCTTTTTTCAGCCCGCCCGTGGCCGCCGTGGAGGGGGTAGTGGTGGTCGTTCTCTTCTTTTACCTCCGCCGCAACAGCAGCCGCCGGAAGAAAGAGATGCTCCGCTACCTGGAGAGCGTATCCGCCAACATGGATATGGCCACACGGGACACCATGCTCAACTCCCCGCTGCCCATGGTCATCTTCCACCCGGACACCGACGAGGTGATCTGGTCCAACGAGCGGTTCCTCCAGCTCACCGACGGCCGGGACCACCTGTTTGACACCAAGCTCTCCGCCGCCGTGCCCGGCTTCGACACCCGCTGGCTGCTGGAGGGCAAGACCGAGTGCCCCGGCGAGGTCCAGGTGGGCCAGCGGAAATTTCTGGTCTTTGGCAGTCTGGTGCGCTCCGAGGAGCGGCGGGGCCGCCCGTCCAGCATGGCCACCACCTACTGGGTGGAGATCACCGGCTACTCCGCCGACCGGCAGACCCTGCGCAGCAGCAGGCCCGTAGTGGCTCTGCTGCTGCTGGACAACTACGAGGACGTGGTGAAAAACACCGACGAGTCCGCCCGCACCGCCATGCTCAGCGAGATCAACAAGCGCCTGGCCGCCTGGGTGGCCCCCACCGGCGGGCTGTTCTCCCGGTACGACCGGGACCGCTATCTTTTCGTCTTTGAGGAGCAGTACCTGCAGGGCTTCGTGGACGCCAAGTTCGACCTGCTGGACAAGGTGCGGGAGATCCCCGGCCCCAACGGCGTGTCCCCCACCCTTTCCATCGGCGTGGGGCGGGACGCCCCCAGCCTCAGGGAACTGCTGGAGTACGCCTCCCTCTCCATCGAGATGGCCCTGTCCCGGGGCGGCGACCAGGCCGTCATCAAAAATAAATTCAACTTTGAGTTTTACGGCGGGCACAATAAGGAGATGGAGAAGCGCACCAAGGTCAAAAGCCGGGTCATGGCCAACGCTTTGGGCGAGCTGATCGCCGACTCCTCCCGGGTGTTCGTCATGGGCCACAAGTTCCCCGACCTGGACTGCATCGGCGCCATCACCGGCGTGTGCGCCATCGCCCGCAAGCGGGGGGTGCAGGCCCGCATCATCCGGGAGCCGGGCAGCAACCCCGCCGCCGAGATGGCCGCCAAGCTGGGCCAGACCCCGGAGTACAAGGACGCCTTTCTCTCCGCTCAGGACGCCATCATCCTGGCCGATCCCCGGACCCTGCTGGTGGTGGTGGACACCAATCGGCCGGAACAGGTCCAGTCGGAGGATCTGCTGGAGTGCTGCACCCGGGTGGCCGTCATTGACCACCACCGCCGGGCGGCCTCCTACATCGGCAACGCGGCGCTGAACTTCCACGAGCCCTACGCCTCCTCGGCCAGCGAGCTGGTCACCGAGCTCATCCAGTACATCATGGAGCCCTCGGACCTGCTGCGCATCGAGGCGGAGGCCCTGCTGGCCGGCATGGTGCTGGACACCAAGAATTTCACCATGCGCACCGGCAGCCGCACCTTTGAGGCGGCGGCCTTCCTGCGCCGTTCCGGCGCCGACACCGGCGACGTGCGCAAGCTGTTCCAGAACGACCTGGCGGGCACCATCGCCCGCTACGACATCATCCAGACCGCCCGGATGTACCACAACGACATCGCCGTGGCCGCCGTGGACCACACGGTGGGCCGGGTGACCGCCGCTCAGGCCGCCGATGAACTGCTGAACATCTCCGGCATTGACGCCTCCTTCGTGCTCTTTCCCGACGCCGACGGGGAGCGGGTCATCATCTCGGCCCGGAGCATGGGCAACACCAACGTGCAGGTGGTGCTGGAGAAGCTGGGGGGCGGCGGCAACGCCGCCACAGCGGGGGCCCAGGTGCCCTCCGGCAGCGTGGAGGCGGTCCTCCAGCGGCTGCTGCGGGCCATCGACCAGTATTTTGAAGAAGATTGAGGAGGTTTTTACCATGAAAGTGATCTTACAGCAGGACGTGAAGGGCCAGGGCAAGAAGGGCCAGCTCATCGAGGCCAGCGACGGCTACGCCCGCAACTTCCTTCTGCCCCGGAAGCTGGCCGTGCCGGCCACCGCCGAGAACGTCAACACCATGAAGATGCAGGAGAAGGCCAGGAAAGCCCAGGAGGCCGCCGAGAAGGCCGAAGCCGAGGCGATCGCCGCCAAGCTCAAAGACTGCGTGGTCAAGCTCACCGCCAAGGCCGGCGCGGGCGGGCGGCTGTTCGGCGCGGTCACCTCCAAGGAGATCTCCGAGGGGCTCAAGGCCCAGTACGGCCTGGACGTGGCCAAGTCCAAGATCGTTCAGGACGAGCCCATCAAGGCCTACGGCACCTATGAGCTCAAGTGCAAGCTGGGCTACGAGGTCAGCGGCGCCATCCAGGTCGTGGTGGCGGAGGCGTAAGCCCCCCAATTTTACAGGAAAGCTGGGTGATGCACATGGACGAAGAGCTGCTGGTCCGCCAGATGCCCCACTCGGTGGAGGCCGAGCAGGCGGTGCTGGGCTCCATGCTCATCGACGCCCGGTGCGTGCCCGAGGTCATCGAGAGGCTCCGCCCCGAGGACTTTTACCTCCAGCAGAACCGGGACATCTATGAGACCATCTACGGTATGTTCAACTACTCGGAGACCATCGACCCGGTCACCGTGCTGGACCACATGCGCCAGAACGGGGTCTTTGAGGAGAACACCTCCCGGTCCTACCTCCTCCAGCTCATGGAGGTCACCCCCACCGCCGCCAACGTGGCGGAATATGTGGCCATCGTAAAGGACAAGGCCCTGCTGCGGCGCATCGCCGAGACGGCGGCCGACCTGACCGGCATGATCCAGGAGGGCACCGGCACCGCCCAGGAGGTCTTGGACGCCGCCGAACAGCGCATCTATGCCATCCGGCAGGGGAGAGCCAGCCAGGGGCTGACCCCCATCTCCGCGGTGGTGCTGGACGTGCTGGACCGGCTGGAGGAGCTGTCCAAGCGGGACTCGGCCATCCCCGGTCTGTCCACCGGCCTGTCCGATGTGGACCGGGCCATCTCCGGCCTCAACGACTCCGACCTCATCCTGCTGGCCGCCCGCCCCGGCATGGGCAAGACCTCCTTTGCCCTGAACGTGCTGCTCCACGCGGGCAAGTTCTCGGGCAAAACGGCGGTCTTCTTCTCTCTGGAGATGAGCCGGGAGCAGCTGGCCATGCGCCTGATCTCCAACGAGGCCTTTGTGGACAACAAGAAGCTGGTCACCGGCAAGCTGGGGGACGAGGACTGGGACAAGATCGCCCTGGCCTCCGCTGCCCTGGGCCGCTCCAAGATCCTCATCGACGACAACCCCTCCCTGTCGGTGGCCGATATGAACGCCAAGTGCCGCCGGGTGGATAACCTGGGTCTGGTCGTCATAGACTATCTGCAGCTCATGCAGTCCGCCGGCGGCAAGCAGCGCTACTCCGGCGAAAACCGCCAGCAGGTGGTGTCCGACATCTCCCGGGCCCTGAAGATCATGGCCAAGGAGCTCAACGTGCCCGTGGTCTGCCTGTCCCAGCTCTCCCGCGGCCCGGAGAGCCGCACCGACAAGCGGCCCATGCTCTCCGACCTGCGGGAGTCCGGCGCCATCGAGCAGGACGCCGACATCGTCCTGTTCCTCTACCGGGACGACTACTACAACGAGGATTCCGAGAGGCACAATCTGGCCGAGTGCATCATCGCCAAAAACCGCCACGGTGAGACCGGTAAGGTGGAGCTCCAGTGGCTGCCCGAGTACACCACCTTCTCCTCCATCGACCGCACCCATTCGGAGTATTGAGATGTACCAGTCGCCTGATTCGGCCATGAACGAGCTTCTGGCCCGGTTCCATATGATCCCCCCCGGCAGCAGGGTGCTCTGCGCCGTCTCCGGCGGGGCCGATTCCATCTATCTGCTCCATCGGCTGTACCTCCTGCGGCACGCCATGGGCTTTGAGCTGGCGGCCGCCCATTACAACCACAATCTGCGGGGGGCCGAATCCGACCGGGACGAGGCGTTTGTCCGCTCCTTTGTCCGGGATTGGTGTGGGGAGGAGCGCCTCTCCGGCGGGCCCACCCTGCCGCCGGTAACCCTCGCGGTGGGCTCCGGCCCCGTGGCGGAGGAGGCCAGGCGGCTGGGGGCCGGGGTGGAGGAGACCGCCCGGGCCATGCGGTACGCCTTTCTGGAGGAGACCGCCGCCGCTCTGGGCTGCGACCGCATCGCCACCGCCCACAACGCCGACGACAACGCCGAGACCCTGCTGCTCCACCTGGCCCGGGGGACCGGGCTTCACGGCCTGACCGGCATCCCGCCGGTGCGGGGCAAGCTCATCCGGCCTCTGCTCACCACCAGCCGCGCCGTCATCGAGGACTATCTGCGCCGCTACCGCATCCCCCACGTGGAGGACAGCACCAACCGCGACGACGCTTACAGCCGCAACAAGGTGCGGCATCAGGTGCTCCCGGTGCTGAAGGAGATCAATCCCTGGCTCATCCCCCGCACCGCCGAGACCATCGGCTCTTTGCGGGAGGACGACGCCTATCTCCAGGCCATTGCCGATCACGAGGTCCAATGTGCCGTCCGCCGGGGCGGTGAGCTGGTCCTTCCCGTCGTGCGCATCGCCGGACAGCCCGGCCCCATCGCCGTGCGCATGGTCCGCGCCCTGCTGGCCGAGCTGGACACCTATCAATTCTCCGCCGCCCATCTGCGGGCGGTCACCGCCCTGTGCCGCGGGGGAGACCCCTCCGCCGCCGTGGACCTGCCCCACGGCCTGACGGCCCGGCGGGTGTACGGGGATCTGGTGCTGGGCCCCCGGCAGGAGGCCGCCGTACTGGCCGCCCGCCCCCTGGACCCGGACCGGGAACAAACGATAGAGGCCGGCCCCTGGCGCATCACCTGCCGTCCGGCTGCCGCTCCGGCGGCCCATCCGGAGGGTCCGAACCATGTATTTCTGGCCCGGGACGCCCTGTCCGGTCCCCTGGTGATTCGCCCCCGGCAGACCGGGGATGCCGTCACCCTGCCCCGGCGGGGCCGCAAAACCCTGAAAAAGCTCTTTATCGACGCCCATGTACCCCGGCTGGAACGGGGGACCTGGCCCGTACTGGCCGACGCAGGCGGCCCCCTGTATATCCCCGGCTTCGGCCCCGACGCGGCCCACCTGGCCGCCCCGGGGGAGAGGGCGGTCGAAATTTGGACGGAAAAGTCAGACTGAAAGGGAGAAACAACCATGCTGGAAAAGGACATCGACCATATTCTGTTCAGCGAGGAACAGCTCAAGGCCCGGGTGCGGGAGATCGCCGGTCAGATTGACCGGGATTTTGCGGGCAAGGAACCCATGCTTATCAGCGTCCTGCGGGGCTCCTTTATTTTTATGGCGGATCTGATGCGCTCCATCACGCTGCCCTGTACGGTGGACTTTATGGCCGTGTCCTCCTATGGGGCGGGCACCACCTCCTCCGGTCAGGTGAAGATTACCAAGGACCTGTCCGAGAGTATTGAGGGTCGGGACATCATCGTGGTGGAGGACATCCTGGACAGCGGCAACACCCTGAGCTATCTGCTTCAGATCCTCCAGGCCCGGCACCCGGCCTCCATGAAGCTGTGCACGCTGCTGGATAAGCCCGACCGCCGGATCAAGCCCGTCCATGTGGACTACAGCGGCTTTTCCATCCCCGACGAGTTCGTGGTGGGCTATGGCCTGGACTTTGCCGAAAAATACCGCAACCTGCCCTACATAGGCGTGCTCAAGCCCTGCGTCTATGAGGCCGAGCTGCCCGCCGACTGAGGCTGCGGCTGTTGGATAAAATCTGGAGGGTCACCGCCGCCGGGGGCCCCTGTGGGAGCGTGGTCCACCCTTGAAGAAGATCAGTCTGCGCGATGTGGTGCTGTACTGCCTCATCATCTTTGTGCTGGTCAGCGTCCTGTGGACGCTGCAAAACATGAAAAACGGCCCGGAGCCCAGCTACGCCGACATCCGGGTCCTGCTGGAGCAGCAGAAGGTGTCCAAGGTGACGGTGGACGCCCACAACAATCTGGTGCTCACCCTGCGGGAGCCGGTGAACGGCTCGGACGTGGTTACCCGGAAGCTCTACTCCTTCGAGCTGTTCTACGATGAATTCAACGACCTGCTGGTGCAGCAGTACCGGATGGGCATCCTGGACGATTACGACTACCCCGAGGACCCCACGCCCCCGGCGTGGATGTCCTTTGTGCCCTATCTGGCCATCTTCGCCCTGTTCGCCCTGATGTGGTACTTTATGTTCCTCCGCCAGGGCGGCGGTGGCGGTGGCGGGGACAAGACCGCCCGGTTTGGCCGGGCGCGCACCCGCACCCTGGCCGACCAGGGCAATAAAAAGGTCACCTTTGACGACGTGGCCGGCTCCGACGAGGAAAAGGAGGAGCTCCGGGAGATCGTGGAGTTCCTCAAGGACCCCAAGCGCTTCGTCTCCTTGGGGGCCCGCATCCCCAAGGGCGTGCTGCTGGTGGGCCCGCCGGGCACCGGCAAGACCCTGCTGGCCCGGGCCGTGGCCGGCGAGGCCGGGGTCAATTTCCTCTCCATCTCCGGCTCCGACTTTGTGGAGCTCTATGTGGGCGTGGGCGCCAGCCGGGTCCGGGACCTGTTCGACCAGGCCAAGAAGGACTGCCCCGCCATCGTCTTCATCGACGAGATCGACGCCGTGGGCCGCCAGAGAGGCGCCGGCCTGGGCGGCGGCCACGACGAGCGGGAGCAGACCCTGAACCAGCTCCTGGTGGAGATGGACGGCTTTGCCGCCAACGAGGGAGTCATCGTCATGGCCGCCACCAACCGGGTGGACATCCTGGACCCCGCCCTGCTGCGCCCCGGCCGGTTTGACCGGCAGGTGTACGTGGGCCTGCCCGACATCCGGGGCCGGGAGGCCATCCTGAAGGTCCACAGCCGGAACAAGCCCCTGGGTGAGGATGTGGACCTGTCGGTCATTGCCAAGGCCACCAGTGGCTTCACCGGCGCCGACCTGGAGAATCTGATGAACGAGGCCTCCCTCCTGGCCGCCCGCCGGGGGGAGCGGTTCCTCACCATGTCCGACCTGCACGAGGCCATGCTCAAGGTCATCGCCGGGCCGGAGAAGAAGAGCCGGGTGGTCACGCCCCGGGCCCGGAAGCTCACCGCCTTCCACGAGGCGGGCCACGCCATCGTCATCCACGAGCTGGAGACCCCCGATCCGGTCCACCAAATCACCATTATCCCCCGTGGCCCCGCCGGAGGCATGACCATCTCACTGCCTCAGGAGGACCGGGCCTACCGCTCCAAGAAGGAGCTGGAGGAGTCCATCTCGGTGTGTCTGGGCGGCCGTGTGGCCGAGCAGATGGTGCTGGGCGACATCTCCACCGGCGCCTCCAACGACCTGGAACGGGCCTCCCACATCGCCCGGGAGATGGTCACCAAGTACGGCATGAGCGAGCGGCTGGGCACCGTGGTCTACGATACCGGCCACGACGAGGTGTTCATCGGCCGGTCCATGGCCCAGGCCCGGACCTACTCCGAGGAGGTGGCCGGCCGCATCGACGAGGAGATCAAGGCCATCATCGACAACGCCTACGCCCAGTGCGAGATCCTCCTGAAAAACCGGATGACCGAGCTGCACCGGACGGCGGAATACCTGCTGGAGCACGAGACCATGGACGCGGAGACCTTTGAGAAGGTCTTCACCGACCAGTGGGACGGCGCGCCCGCTCCGACGCAGGCCCAGACCGCTCCGGATCTACCCGCGCCCCCCGCCAAGGAGGAGCACTATGACGACCGCGATTGACACGCTGCTGGGTGACATCACTACGGTGGACTATGACGCCATCGTCAACGCCGCCAACACCTCCCTGCTGGGCGGCGGCGGCGTGGACGGGGCCATCCATCGGGCGGCGGGGCCCAAGCTGCTGGCGGAGTGCCGCACCCTGCACGGCTGTCCCACCGGCCAGGCCAAGCTCACCGGCGGCTACGACCTGCCCGCCCGATGCGTGATCCATACCCCCGGCCCCATCTGGCGGGGCGGGAACCGGCGGGAGGCCGAGCTGCTCTCCGCCTGCTACCGCAACAGCCTCGCGCTGGCGGCGGAGCACGGCTGCCGGACCGTGGCCTTTCCCTCCATCTCCACCGGCGTGTACGCCTTCCCGCTGGAGAAGGCCGCCCCCATCGCCGTTCGGGCGGTGCGGACCTTCTGCGCGGAGCACCCCGGCGCGCTGGACCGGGTCACCTTCGTCTGCTTCGATCCCCGGACCAAGGCTGCCTACGACGGGGTACTGGAAGCTCCCTGACCGATCTCTTCTTTTCCTGGGCCTCCGGCGTACAGCCGGGGGCCCATTTTTATAAAAAAGTCAGACATTGCGGCGCATCTTCTGCTAGAATGGGGAAAAACGACACGGGAGATGGGCAAGATGGAACAACTTCTGGAGCGGCGGGGGGGGGGGGGGGGGGGGGGGGCGCGGGGGGGGGGGGGCGCGGCCGGGCGCGCCGCCGCC
>ERZ781272.422-NODE-422-length-31731-cov-41.951004_pt1 | contig 31731 bp, 26 predicted proteins | sample MGYA00375850_ERZ781272 | MGnify/ENA primary metagenome ERZ781272 (study PRJEB29790, sample SAMN06051246) | human gut metagenome | host: Homo sapiens | place: USA: Cincinnati, Ohio | collected 2013-06-21 | study: EMG produced TPA metagenomics assembly of the Gut...
AGCGAGGACGCTAACTGCCTACCGCTGAGGTAGTGCCATCGGTGGCATTTGCCACATGTCAATTATATATTACAAGTCCTTTCCCGTCAATATTTTACAATATCATTTCTGCTCCGTGCTCATTGACGAAAATACGGATGCGGATGCAAAAATCGATTAAACAGGAAAAATGGCCGCTACTTTTCCGCAGCGGCCATCTCTTTTTTATGCCTTCCCCGCGCCAGCCGGGCAATTCTTCAAAACCTGCTCTTCAAAAAATGCGTCTGTATCCGCGGGGAGGAGCGAGCATACCGGCCCGTCGTCCACGCTGACGGATACGCCGTCCTGCCCGCAGTTTCCCATGCAGAATTTGGCGCGCACCTCTACGCTCTCACCGAGCTCATGCTTCGCAATCAAGGCCTGCAGGCGGTTAATGACATCGTAGGATCCCTTTAAATGACATGCGCTGCCGATGCAAACATAGATCGTGGTCATAAAATAAAATCATCCTTTCGCAGACCAAAGCCTCGTTTGAATTATAAAACAAGACAGACTACCTCAATTTAACCTCATTATAGCGTGTATGATTCTACGATTAATTCTTAATCAGAATCACTCAAAATCATAAACGCTGATCGCGTCTGTCATCGTCTTCTCCTTGGCGAGTTGACCGTATTTATCCACATCGAGCTTGTTTTTCGGCCCGTGCGTCAGGCAGGCGGCACCGCCGATGCAGCCCGATTCGCATGCCATACCCTCGATAAAGTTTTCCTGCAAAACGCCTTTGGAGGCTTTGAGCAGGGCGGTGCGGCATTCGCGGATGCCGTCGCAGGAGACAGGCTTGTAGCTGAAGTCCCCCAGCCCATACAGGCCTTGCTCCTTGAGCGCCTGCTCAACCGCGCTCGCAAGGCCGCCGCTGCGGGCGAAAATACGGCCGTAATAAGAGGCGTTGTTGAGGTGCTCATCGGGCAGAGAGGCGATGTCGATATCGCGCGCATCAAACAGCGCCTGCAGCTCCTCAAAGGTGATCACGCAGTCGATATAAGGGCTGACCGTTTCCCACTTTTGCTCCATCTTTTTGGCGATGCAGGGGCCGACGAAAACGATCTTGCAGCCTGGGTCGAGGCGCTTGATGTGCTTTGCGATCTGCGCCATGGGGGAGAGGTTGTGCGAGACGTGCTGCGCAAGGTTTGGAAACGCCTTGCGGACGTAGGTGACAAAGGCCGGGCAGCAGGAGCTGGTCAGGAAGCCCTTTTCATACAGCTCGTTTGCCTCCTGATAGGCGACCATGTCCGCACCGAGCGCTGCCTCGACGACGCTGAAAAAGCCGAGATGCTTGAGGCCGGATACCACCTGCTCGACGCGCACCTGCACAAACTGGCTGACGATCGAGGGCGCGACGACCGCGTAGACATTATATTTCGTATTATCTTCTGATTCCTTCAGCAGTCGAATGGCTTCCAGAATATAGGATTTATCTGCAATCGCGCCGAATGGGCATTTATAGACGCACGCGCCGCAGGAGATGCATTTTTCATTATCGATCTTTGCCTTTTTATCCTCGCCCATATGGATGGCGTTGATCTGGCAGGCGCTTTCGCAGGGCCGCACGCACTGGATGATCGCGTTATACGGGCAGGCGTTGAGGCATTTTCCACATTCAACGCATTTGGACTGGTCGATGACGGAGCGGTGGTTGACGATGCTGATCGCGCCCTTCGGGCAGACATCGACACATTGATGAGAAATGCAGCCGCGGCAGGCCTCCGATACGCGCATGCCCTCAACCGGGCACTCATCGCAGGCAATATCCAGCACTTCTACGACGTTGGGGTTCTCCTGGTTGCCGCCCATGGCGAGCTTGATGCGCTCGCCAATGATGGCGCGCTCCTTATAGATGCAGCAGCGCATTGTCGGCTTTGGGCCGGGCATGATTTTTGCGGGGATATCGAGCAGCGCGCCGCTGTCAAGCCGGTCCTCGAAGGCGAGACGGGCGACCTCACGCAAGACCTTGTATTTGAGCTTCTGTACTGCGGTGTCAAATAATTTTTTCATTGCATCTCCAACTCCATTCGGGTAAAACTGGGGAATTAACTGGTCTTAATAAAATGTTTTGTCAACCCGCTTGCCGAGCTTTTCCATCAGCTCTGCAAGGCGGTCGATGAGCTTCAATTTAATACTCAGGTCGGCAGGCAGATTCGGATTCTGGTGCGCGGGGTTGATCGCTGTGCCGATAAAGAGCTTCAAGTGCGTGCAATCCTCCAGCAGCAGCCGCGCGAGCATGGACGCACCGTTTTGCTCGTCGATACGGTGAAAATAGTAGGAATCCGCATCCTTTTCGCAGTATTCCTGGAGGATATCCAGCGTACGGGTGAGGGTGAGCACACCCTCTGTCACGAGGTCGACGCCTTCGATGAAGCCGATCGGCGGGATAGAGGGATCAGAATAGGTAAGGGATGTGCGGATCTTACGGTTCAGGACGCGGGCGACGATGTTGGCGCTTGTGCCGCCGCAGATCACCTTTTTGCCCTGCGAGCGCATATAATCGCGCACCATGCGCTCATCGTCCGCCTTGTCCTTGGGCGGGCCGGCGAGCATGTTGACCACCTTGTGCGCCGTGACCTCTGCGACCAGGACGGTGGAATCATCGCCCGGTTTTTTCATATAGAGGTCGTTGACTGTATCGGACAGCGCGGCAGCCAATCGCGGGGCGGACATGTCAAGAGCCGTGGCGTTTAAAAGCCATTTGACCACGTGGTCCCATGTCCAGCCGAAATTGAGTGATTCGCCCACGCCCGCATAGATTACGCCGTCGCTGACGATGGTGATGACATCGCCGGGGAGCGCCTGAAAGCGGGTTTCATAGACGCCCTTGCCGGAGTATTCGTTATATTCACATTTGAATTCCATGCGCTTGCCGTCACGAATATAGATACAGAAAGGATTGTCGAATTCCGCAAGGTAGCCTTCGCCGCTATCTTTGATCTCCAGAATGCTGAAGGTCGCGTAGGCCACCTTGCGCACGCTGCACACGGGCAGGGTGTTAACGATCGTAGACACGACATCCGCAACGGACGCTCCCTCGCGCACCATGGTCGCGCAGATCGTGCTCGTGAGGGTGGCGAGGATATTGGCCTTGACCCCGCTACCGAGGCCGTCCGCCAGTACGGCGATGGTAGAGTCCGCCGTGCGCACGGTGACGACCTTGTCGCCGCAGAGCTCCTCGCCTTTTTTATTAAGGCTTTTCCATGCAACGTCGATATGTACGCTCATCCGGCTTCACGCCCTTCCTTCAAGCTTCCCTGTCGTCACGTGCAATCATATCCTTGAGCTTTGTCAAAGTTACCTTGGTCTCCGCCGTCGTCTCGCCCAGAAGGCTTGCGATTTCCTGCGCAACGACCATCTGCTTGTCGATCACCTTCTGCGCCATGTCAACCGTCTCCATGCGCAGCTTCTGGCTCTTCTCCTTCATGGCCTCTTCCTCAGTGATATCCTTAAAGATCCCCATGCAGTAGTTGCCCTCCTTGATATAGACGATGCTTTCGAGAAAGGTTTTGTGATAGGCGTCCACCGTAATTTTTTTATCAAAGATCGGCTGCTTGGAATCGAAAACGGCGAGCGTATCCGCCGGGTCAAGGATCTCATAGAGCCCCTTGGTCAGCGCGGCGGCCCGGCTGATTCCAAAGGCCTTTTCCGCAGCCGTATTATATTCGACGATATTCAGATCCTCATCGACGATGATCGTGATATTCGGCGTCTCCGTAAGGACAACGTTGGAGAGAGATTCCGCGCGCTGGCGCATAAACGGCATGCACATCGTCAGCTCTGCCTTGCCCTGGTAGACCGCAATTGCCTTGTCGCGGCAGGTCGCATAGCCGCAGGAGCCGCAGTTTAATTCCTGCGCGGGGGAATCCTTGCCGATCTTCTGCAAAATCGAGCGGATGACCTCCTCGCTGGGGATTTCGCGTTTGTCTGTCCGGTCTACAAAGCCTTTATGCACTGGGATGTCGTTGGTCAGTTCTGGGTAGCCGTCGCCCGTTTTATGTACGTGCTCCTTGATCCGGATGCGGCCGGTGAAACGGTCGTGTGCGCTGGAGACGCGGGCAGGCCCGTTGATGCAGCCGCTGACGCAGGCGTTGATTTCGATAAAGCTGCCGGTGATCTGCCCCGCGCGGACCGCGTCGAGCACATCCTTGCAGTTGTCGATACCGTCGATGCTCATGATATTGTAGTTGGGCAGGTCTCCGCCCTCGCGCTTTTTCAGCGTTTTGATGATGCCGCCGGCGATTGGATAAAGCCGTAAAATTTCGGAATCCCCGCGCAGAAAATCCACCGGCTCGCAGTCATTGATCGAAATCTGCTCCTGCTCGAGCCAGGTGATCATATCGTGAAAGGTGAGGACTGCGTCGATCTCGTTTTCATGCCGGATATCGTCTGCCTCCGCCTTCTTGGCAATGCAGGGGCCGACGAAAACGACCCTGCTGTCATGCCCATAGGTCTCTTTCAGCAAACGCCCGTGTGCGATCATCGGGCTGACGACGGGCGCGAGGTAAGGGATGAGCTCCGGATAATATTTCTCCACCAGGTCGTTGACCGTGGGGCAGCAGGTGGTGATGATATTCTCCATCTCATGCGCTTTCATGAGTTTATGATATTCCGCAGTGACATAGGCCGCGCCGTCCGCTGTCTGCGCCGTGCCGAAGATGCCGAGCTTTTGGAAAGCGCCCAGCAGTTTCCTTTCATCGTTAAAGTCGAAGGAGGAGTAATAGGAGGGCGCAAGGGAAAAAATCACGCGCTTGCCGTTTTTGAGAAAGCCTTTTACCTTATCGAGATCGCTCGAAAGCGTTTTCGCATTCTGTGGGCAGGCATTCAAGCATTTACCGCAGAGGATGCAGTCCGCCTCGATGATCTGGGCTTGCTCGCTGATCAGCCGGATGGATTTAACCGGGCAGACCTTGATGCACTTATAGCAATTTTTGCAGTTTGCCTTCTGCAGTCCAATGATGCTCATGTGGCCGCTCCTTTCTCTCAGGCAGGCTATGCCAGCTTGTCTAAAACTTCATTTTTGAAGAAGGCGGGGACCTCCGCCGGTGTCATGGAAAATTTTTGACCGTCCACGCTGACGCATACGCCGCCTTTTGTGCATTCTCCCATACAGAACGAGCCCTTTAGCTCTACTTTTTCCGAAAGTCCATGGGCGGAAACGAGCTTTTCAAGGACCTGAATGACGTCGCGCGAGCCGTGCAGGTGGCAGGAACTGCCGATGCAGATGGTGATCTCCAAGGAAAAGCACCCCCATAAAAAGAGTTCAGACTTCAGATGTCAAATTTCAGGTGTTGATTATATCATACCGCATCTTGTTAATATACGCCATATCTAAAATTTCACATCTGCCGTCAGAATTCCGCAAGAAGGGCTCCGCCTAAGGGTGGAGCCCTTCTTACGATTTATCAGTTTATCTTCCGTAATAGGCGTCCGTGTAAAGCTGCTCAATCTCAGACACCAGCGGATAGCGCGGGTTGGCCGTGGTGCACTGGTCAGCGTGTGCGTTATCAGCAAGGCGCGGAAGCTTGTCGAAAAATTCCTTCTCGTCGACGCCGCACTCCTGAATGGAGCTTGGAACGTTGAGGCTGGCGCGCAGGTCCTTGATTGCCTGAACAAGGTTTGCAACGCTCTCCTCCGTGGTCTTGCCGGCGATGCCGAGATGCTTTGCAATCTTCTCGAATTTCTTATCCGCAACAAAGGTCTCGTACTTCGGGAAGGTGGCAAACTTCGTGGGCTTCTGGCCATTGTATGCCACAATATAGGGCAACAGGATGGCGTTTGCGCGGCCGTGCGGGATGTGATACTCGCCGCCGAGCTTATGCGCCATGGAGTGGTTCAGGCCCAGGAAGGCGTTGGTGAACGCCATACCGGCGATGCAGGATGCGTTGTGCATCTTCTCGCGGGCTTCCTTGTCGGATGCGCCGTTCTGGTAGGCACGGGGCAGGTATTCAAAGACCATCTCGATTGCCTGCATGGCAAGGCCGTCGGTGTAGTCGCTGGCAAGGTTGGAGGTATAGGCCTCGATCGCATGCGTCAGAACATCCATACCAGTGTCGGCGGTGGCAGACTTCGGGAGGCTCGTGACGAACTGCGGGTCGATAATCGCAACATCAGGCGTCAGGGCATAGTCGGCGAGCGGGTATTTGATATTGCCGTTCTTGCGGTCGGTGATGACGGCGAAGCTCGTCACCTCGCTTCCGGTGCCGGAGGTCGTCGGGATGCAGACCATCTTGGCCTTGGTGCCCAGCTTCGGGAACTTGACGGCACGCTTGCGGATATCGATGAACTTCTGCTTGAGGCCATCGAAGGACGCATCGGGATGCTCATAGAACAGCCACATGCCCTTGGCCGCATCCATTGCGGAGCCGCCGCCGAGCGCGATGATGACATCAGGCTGGAATTCGCGCATGACCGCTACGCCGCGCATGATCGTGTCTACATCGGGATCGGGCTCAACGTCGGAATAGATTTCACTGTGGCAGTAGTGCTCGCGCTTGCGCAAATAGTAAAGGATTTTATCAACATAGCCGAGCTTGACCATCATCGGGTCGGTCACGATGAACGCGCGCTCGATATCCTGCATTTTCTCGAGATACTGGATGGAATCCTCTTCGAAGTAGATCTTCGGCGGAACCTTGAACCACTGCATATTGACCCTCCTCTTGGCAAGGCGCTTTTTGTTGATGAGGTTAACGGTAGAGACGTTGGAGGTCGTAGAGTTGTGTCCGTAAGAACCGCAGCCGAGGGTAAGCGACGGGGTGTTGGAATTGTAGATATCGCCGATGCCGCCCTGAGAGGAGGGGGAGTTGACGATTACGCGGCCGACCTTCATCTCTTCGCCATAGGCCTTAATGATGTCGTCATTACGGGAATGAATCACAGCGGAGTGGCCGAGGCCGCCCATGTGCAGCATTTCCGTTGCGCGCTGGAAGCCTTCCTCCGTGCTGTTGACCACAAAGTAGGCGAGCACCGGGCTCAGCTTTTCACGGGACAGCGGATATTCGGGCCCGACAGCCGGAAGCTTTGCAATCAGGATCTTCGTCTTCTCCGGGACCTGGATGCCAGCATGCTCTGCAATCCAGTTCGCACTCTTGCCCACGACATCGGGGTTGACGGCCTGCTTCTGGGCGTTGATCACATAGTCGGAAATCTTCTGCGTCTCCTCCGCATTGAGGAAGTAGCAGTTGTTGTCCTTCATGATGCGCTCAAAGTCCTTGTGGATCTCCTTATCGACGATGACCGCTTGCTCGGAGGCGCAGATCATGCCGTTGTCAAAGGTTTTGGAGAGCATCAGGTCGGTGCAGGCGCGCTCAAGCTTCGCGCTCTTTTCAATATAGCAGGGGACGTTGCCGGGGCCGACGCCGAGGGCGGGCTTACCGGCGCTGTATGCGCTCTTGACCATGCCCGCGCCGCCAGTGGCGAGAATCAGGGAAACACCGGGATGGTTCATCAGAGCGGTGGTCGCCTGGATAGAGGGCGTTTCAATCCACTGGATGCAGTTTTCCGGCGCGCCGGCCTTGATTGCCGCATCATAGAGCACTTTTGCAGCGGCGACGGAGCACTGCTGTGCATTGGGATGGAAGCCGAAGATCACCGGGTTGCGGGATTTCATGCAGATCAGAGATTTGAACATCGTGGTGGAGGTGGGGTTCGTAACGGGGGTTGCCGCAGCGACAACGCCGACCGGCTCCGCGATCTCCACATAGCCCTCCAGCTCATTCTCTTCGACGATGCCGACGGTTTTTTCATTCTTGATGGAGTGCCAGATATATTCGGTGGCGAACATGTTCTTGATGATCTTGTCTTCGTACACGCCGCGGCCAGTTTCTTCAACTGCCAATTTCGCAAGCTTCGTATGGTTCTCCTGGCCGGCGACGGTCATCGCCTCCACGATCTTGTCCACCTGCTCCTGCGTCATGTCCATAAACTGTTCGAGAGCCCCCAGCGCCTTCTGCACATGGTTGTCGACCATTGCTTCAACGTCAATCTCGGGGGCTTTCTTTTCCTGCTTTTCGTTTGCCATTGCAATCGCTCCTTATCAAATATTGATCGGGTTTTCATGCTGTCGAGATTGTTTGTTAATTATTTAACGACTTCAGTATACCCGACTTCCTCAGATTTTTCAACTAGAAAAAAGCGCCTCTTTTTTTGCTTTTTTCATGCGAAATCGCCAATTCAGGTTGCCCCATTTTACGCGATTAAGAAAAACCGGGGGAATCACTGTGAAAATTCATAAAATACGGATCAGGAGAGATTGCTAATTGGATATAGTGACCCAGACTAAGATTGGCGGCAAATACGAGAAGTAACCGCCATGGAAAGATATAGCAAAGTGCATAAAACAAAACGACGGGATAGCAAAATTTTCTCAAAAGCCGCCTGAATGAGAATCCGGGTTCAGGTGGCCTTACCGGTTGATTCAGTTTTTATGCAAAACTTCCCGCCTGATATAGGCGAAGGTTTCCACTTCCCCCTGGTCCCGCAGGCGCTCGAGCAGATCCTCAAGTAGAGCCCGCGTTTTGGGATGGATCAGGTAATGGTCGCGAGAATGCAGATAATACGCATACGGATCGCTGTCGCAATAGTCTGTTCCGCGGTATGTCTTGCTGGCGGCCATACGGTCGCAAAACATTTCAACGACATATTTTATGGGCATTTCCATGCCCGCAAGGCCGTGATCTCCTGTGATGGAGTAATCAATCCAGTATTCCAGATGGTGCTTGTTGCGGCCCTTATGGTGAAGCCAGGCGCTGCTGTAGCCCTTTACCGCGCGCTCCATCTCATTGGGGCTGCGGTCCCCCTGATAGTATTTGGCGCTGGGGATGAATTCGACAGGGGCATATTTGGAAAGGTCGTGCGTCAGCCCCTGCCAATAAAGGCCTACCTGGAAGCAGTGCTTTCTGACAAGGGACCGATGATGGTGAACCGTTTTGAGATGCTTGAGCCATTTTGCCATTGATCAGACACCTGCGTTCAAAAATTTATACGACGATCCCGCCGTTGACGCCGAGCACCTGCCCGGTGATGAAGGTTGCGCTGTCTGACGCGAGGAAAGCAATCGCCTCAGCGGCCTCCCGCGCCGTGCCGATCCGGCACAGCGGTGTTTCCTCGCGCAGCTCCGCCTTCGTCTCTCCGGTCAGAAGTGCGTTCATATCCGTATCGATCACGCCGGGCGAAACGCAGTTGACCGTGATACCACTGGGGCCGAGCTCCTTGGCAAGCGCCTTTGTCATGCCGATGACCGCTGCCTTGGCTGCGGAATAGTGCACCTCGCACGACGCGCCGACCTCGCCCCACATCGAAGAAATCGCCACGATGCGGCCAAATTTCTGATGCAGCATGTGGGGCAGCACTGCCTGGCAGCAGTGATAAAGCCCGTCGACATGCACGGCGAACATCCGCCGCCATTCTTTCGGCACGATATCGGTAAACAGCTTCTGCTGCGCAATGCCCGCGCTGTGTACAAGCACGTCGACGCCGCCGAAGGCCTGTTCAATTTTATGCACCATTTTATTGACCTGTTCCCGGTCGGCCACGTCTGCCTGAATCGCTATCGCGTCCGCGCCCTGCCTATGGAGAAGGCTGACGAGCTCGTCGGCGCTTCCTCTTTGTTCGCGGTAATTGACAGCAATCTGCATGCCCTGCCGTGCGAGCAGGAGCGCAGCTTCCCTTCCGATGCCCCGGGAAGCGCCGGTAATTAATGCAGTTTGAGCCATGAAGCATTCCTCCAGCATATCCTGCTAAAATTTATGCGGTATTCATGCCGGCTTCCCGGCACGGGGCTATCATCTGTATAGAAGCAGCGCCCCTATTGACGTTATTGTCTGCAGCATCTATTTTCTATCATACCGTTTCCGATCTGCGAAGTCAAACAGTATCTGTGCTTAAGTCGAATTATACAATTCTATTTACATACCAAAAAAATCTTTTATATGAATTGACCGGAACCGAAAATAAAGATATAATAAACAATAGAACCAGTGAACCTTGAAAGATGAGAGATGTTTCAAGCATATCACAAGGAAAGGAATGGTTATAGGAATGAAAAAACAGCGCAGCCTCAATACCTATACGCCGAAGGAGCGCAACCTGTACTTAGCCGGTATGCTCGGCCAGAACATGATCTACAACATCATCGGTACAGGCCTTGTGTTTTACTTTCAGAGCGTACTGTTCATCCCCGCGATGGCAACGGGCGTGATTTTCGCTATCGCCCGCGTATGGGATGCGATCAACGACCCAATGATGGGGACGATCGTCGACCGCACAAATACCAAATGGGGCAAATGCAGGCCCTATCTCATCTTTATCCCTGCAGTTGTGTGCGTCATCACAATCCTCTGCTTCTGCAATGGGATTTATGGCTCTCAAAACAGCTCCCTGGTCAATGGGCTGATCATCGCCTGGGCGGGCGTGTCCTATATTCTTTGGGGCATGATCTATACAGTGGGCGATATCCCGCTGTGGGGTATCACAGCCCGGATGACGGATGATGAAAACGATCGGGCGAGCCTGCTGTCTCTTGCGCGTATCGCAGCTGGTGTGGGCGGTATCGTGCTGGCGATTATTGTCCCGATGTCGCAGGCTGTGGGGAACAGCCTCACGGCTTCTCAGGGCCTGACCACGCAGAAGGGCCAGCAATATGGCTTCATTATTATAGCGGTGATCCTTTCTGTGATTGGCTGTGGCCTGTTCCAGCTGGCCGGCTTTGCCAAGGAGCGCGTCAAATCCTCTGACGCACACTATACCATTAAGGAAAACTTTCAGATTATGTGGCGGAACAAGCCCTTCCGCCAGATTCTCATCTCCAGTATTTTGCGCGCGCCCATCCAGCTGATGATGATGGTTGCCATGACGCTTCTTTCTTATTATTATGGCGATTACAACCAGAAGAATTATATGGTATATATGATCATCCTTGGCGGCGGTATCTTCGGCGGACAGTTTATCGCGATGGCCTTTGCGCCGCTGCTCGTCAAAAAGTATGAGAAAAAGAAGGTCTATAACTGGAGCTGCATTGCAAGCGGCATTGCCTTTGCGCTCATCTTCGTGGTCTATCTGATGGCCCCGAACAAGCTTGACCAGCCCCTTTGGCTCGCGATCTGCTGCGTCGTCTTTACAGTCGCCGGTGCGGGTATGGGTATTGTCAATGTATATCAGTCCGTCATGATCGCCGATACCATCGACTATGAGGAGTACATGAACGGCATCCGTCCGGATGGCGTGTTCTTTGCCGGGCAGTCCTTCTGCACGAAGCTCAATTCCGGAATTGCATCTCTGTTACAGGGTATCGTTTATTCCATCGTCGGCTTCTCAGGCGATGGCGTGGCAAAGGTCAATGCTATGCTGGAGGCGGGAGCGAGCTTCAAGGCGGATCCGTTTTTTGAGCCATACCGTTTCGCCATGTTTTTCCTCTGCTCCATTCCGCCCGCGATCGGCATGTTCCTCGCGGTGCTGCCCACGATCCATTATGCGCTGCCCGACAAGAAGCACGTGGAGGTTTTGGAAGCGCTGCGCAGCCGCCGTCAGGAAAAGGCGATGCAGGAAGTACAGGAATAAAAATAAAGTTGATCGTTTTGGCAGTGAAAAGGCGAGGCCGTGCAATTTACGCACGGCCTCAGCTTGTCGATCAAGTCTAAGAGAAGAAAAAAGTGCACAAAAAAGCATGGTTTCTGATCGTTTTCGGAACCGGCATCTTTATGCGCCGCTGGGCGCTTTCGGGAGGCCGAGGCAGCGCCCGCAGAATCTTTCTGCGTGGCTCGTGAGGGAATTTTTGCCCCTGCCGCGCACGGCAGGGGCAAAAACGAACCTTTCCATGTGTTTGAAACGCCGTGAGGCGTTGAGTTTGGGAAGGTTCGCCGAACAGGTTTTAACGTGTCTCAATCTTGCCGCTGCCAATGTGCCGTGCAAAACGGCCCCTTTTGCTTCCTTTTCCGGCCGAACGGAAAAGGAAGGGTCCGCGCGGCCTGAGCGCGTGCCAATTTCTTCTTCCCTTCTCAAGGCAATCAAAAGGGCAAGCGTAATGGAAAAATTTAACCAAATTGTTCTTGTGCATTTCGACGAAACGATATCCCTTTTTTGACAGTCTGGTATTTGGCTGAATATCAAGGTCTCACCGCTCCTCGCGGAAATAATTGACTCCACAGCCCGCAGGCTGTGTGTTTTCCTTGCTCTTCCGGATAGAGGTGACGATCAGAACGATGGCCGTCACGAGGAAGGGGAGCATATCAAAGATCGCTTCGGGGATCGAAATAATGCTCTTGGGAATGTAAAATTTCAGGATATTGAATGCGCCGAAAATAAACGAGCCAAGGATTGCCTTAAAGGGGTTCCAGCTTGCAAAGATGACGAGCGCCACAGCAATCCAGCCGAGGCCGTTAACACTGTTTGTCACCCATACGCCGCCGCAGAGAACAAGCGAGATATACGCACCGCCGATGCCGCAAATCCCGCCGCCGAGCAGGATGTTGAAATACTTAACGCGCGTAACATTGACGCCCGCTGCATCTGCCGCGCCGGGATTTTCGCCGATAGCGCGCAAATTGAGCCCCTTGCGCGTATGGTTGATATAAATACCCATGATGATGCACAGGAGAATCCCAAAATAGACGAAGGGATTGTATTGGAAGAAGAGCTTCCCCACATAGGGCAGGTCGCTGAGCATGGGAATATGGACCGCCTGCACAGCGTTTGTGATCCTATCAGATAGCTTCAAGACGGAAACGCCGGCCGATTCACGCAGAAAATCACCGAAGAAATTGGAAAAGCCTACGCCGAAGATGGTCAGGGTCAGGCCGGTAACGTTTTGATTCGCCTTGAGCGTAACGGTCAGGAACGCATAGATCAAAGAGGAAAGGATACCCGCGGCAAACGCCCCGAGCACGGCAAGCAGGATATTCTGCGTAGTAAAGCCCACGTAAAATCCGGCGATCGCGCCGATGGACATCATGCCCTCCACGCCGAGGTTCAAATTGCCCGCTTTTTCCGTGGTGATTTCGCCGAGCGTGCCAAACATCAGGGGCGTACCGGCGAGAAGCGCCGCATGCAGAAAATTGACAAAGGTGTTCATTTCGCTTTGCCCCCTTTCTTCCGGAATGCAAAGGAGTAACGAATGAAAAATTCACATCCTAGAATGAAGAACAGGATCACACCCTGCAAAATATCGGATGCATAGGAGGAAAGGCCGAAAGCGGTCTGGATGACGCCGCTGCCCTTTTCGAGGATGCTGAAGAAGGAGGTGAAAACGAGAATGACAAAGGGATTGAGCTGGGCGAGCCACGCGACGATAATGGCGGTAAAGCCTACGCCGCTTGCCACGCCTGTGGAGAGCGTAAAGTCAGTGCCGGTGACCTGCAGCATGCCCGCGATGCCCGAAATGGCGCCGCTGAGGATCATTGTCACGATCATGACACGCTTGACATTGATGCCGGCATACCGGGCCGTTGCCTGGCTCTCGCCGACGACGCTGATTTCATAGCCGCTTTTGGTATAGCGCAGATAGACGAAGACGAGGACGAGCAGCACAAGGCCGATGATCCAGCCGGACTGGACGCCGAATACCTTGCCCAGATAGGAATTCGGCTCAAAGGTCGCAATTTTGGGAAAACCGCGCGCCTCCGGATCTCGCCAAGGCCCCTGGCGCAGATAATCGACGATATAAAAGGCGATATAATTGAGCATCAGCGTCAGCAGCGTTTCGTTTGTGTTGAAGCGCGCCTTGAATACGGCGGGGATCAGCCCCCACAGGCCGCCGCCGAGAATCCCTGCCAGGAAGCAGACGATCATCAGCGGAATGTGCGGCCAGTCGCTATGGAACAGCGCGAAATAGGAGGCGAAGACGGCTCCCATGATCAGCTGGCCCTCCGCGCCGATATTCCAAAATTTCATTTTAAAGGCGAGTGTGACGCCAAGCGATGTGATCAGCAGGGGAATGCCGATCTTCACGGTGGACTGGATCGCAATTTTGCTGCGGAAGCAGCCGCGGATCATCTCCGCATAGACGCTCAGCGGATTGTGCCCCAGCATCAGGATAAACAGCGCGCCCGCGACGATTGCAAGGAGAAATGCTCCCACGCGGAGCAGGAAGGCCTGCAGGGGCGGCAGCTCCGGCTTTTTCACCACGCGGATGAAGGGCTCCGACGAGGTCCGCGGGGCGGCGAAAGATGGCTTAGTCATGGGAGATTGCCTCCTTCTGTACGGTTTCTCCGGCCATCAGAAGGCCGATTTGCTCCTTGGTGGTGTTTTGCGCGTCCAGAATGCCGGTTACTTCTCCGTGACACAATACCATGATCCGGTCGCAGAGCTCCAGCAGCACATCGAGGTCCTCACCGATGAAGAGCACCGCCACGCCTTTTTTCTTCTGCTCGTTGAGCAGGTCGTAAATAGTATAGGAGGAATTGATATCCAGCCCCCGCACCGGGTAGGCAGTGATGAGGAGCTGCGGCTCGGATTCAATCTCACGCCCGAGTAGTACCTTCTGCACATTGCCGCCCGAAAGGCGGGACACTGGCGTCGTGATGCCAGGCGTGGAGATGTCGAGCTTATCGATTAGCTTAAGTGCGAGCTCTTTGGCCGGTTTTTTGTTGATAAAGGGGGATTTCCCGCCCTTATAGGATTTGAGCAGCATGTTGTCCGTCATGCCCATGGAGGCCACCAGGCCCATACCCAGCCGGTCCTCCGGGATGAAGCTCATGCTGATGCCCATTTTTATGATTTCACGGGGCGATTTGCCCACGATATTTTCTTTTTTATAGAGGATGGCTCCCTTTTCCGCGTGCATCAGGCCGGCGATGGTTTCGCACAGCTCCTTCTGCCCGCTGCCCGCAACGCCTGCAACGCCGAGAATCTCTCCGCCGTTTAAATCGAAGGAGACGTCATTGAGCGCATAGACATTGTCCTCATTGCGCACGGAGAGGTGATGAACCTCAAACAGGGCCTTTTCCTGTTCGACGCAGGGGCGTTCGATCTTCAGGGATACCTTTTTGCCGACCATCAGCTCTGTGAGCTCCTGCATATTGGTCTCGCTGGTGGTGACTGTGGCGACGCTTTTGCCCTTATGCAGGATCGTGACGCGGTCGCTGATGGCGAGCACTTCGTTTAATTTATGCGTGATGATGATGATCGCGCAGCCTTGGTCGCGCATGCTGCGCAGGATGGAGAAGAGCTTGTCCGTTTCCTGTGGCGTGAGCACAGCCGTAGGCTCATCAAGGATAAGGATGTCCGCGCCGCGGTAAAGCACCTTCAGGATTTCCACGGTCTGCTTCTCACTGACAGACATATGGTACGTTTTTTTTAGCGGGTCGATTTCCAGCCCGTATTTCTGACAAAGGGAAGAAATTTTGCTTGCCAGTTCCTTTTTGCCCAGCCGCCGGTCCGTTTCTGTGCCCATGACGATATTGTCCTGCGCTGTGAATACGTCGATCAGCTTGAAATGCTGGTGAATCATGCCGATGCCAAGCATCAGCGCATCACGCGGGGAGGTAATGGTACGCTGCTGCCCGCGGATGAAGATCGTACCGTTGTCTGGATGATAGATGCCCGAAAGCATATTCATAAGCGTTGTCTTGCCGGATCCATTTTCGCCAAGCAGGGCGAGGATCTCGCCCTGCTTGACGGACAGGTTGATATCATCATTGGCGACAACCGGGCCAAAGGTCTTTGTAATATTTTTCAGTTCGATCGCAAAGTTTTGTTCAACCGTATCCAAATGTGATACCACCCATCTTTTTCACAAAATACTGCGTTATTTGTCGGCAACAACGTTGTCGACATACCAATTCAGTTTACCGGCGATCACATCGTCCTTGAGATAATCGCCGCTCTTGACCTGCTCTTTGCCAGTATTGTCCTTGAGCGGGCCGGCGAAGACCTTCAGCGTACCGTCGATGATAGCGGCCTGCGCCTTTTCGATGGCCTCTTTGGTGCCCTCTGCGCAATTTTCAGAGAGCGGGGAAATGCCGACAAGGCCTTCCTTCATGCCGTCAAAATAATTGGTCGGCGTCCATGTGCCCTCGATGACCTGCTGGACGGCCTGCGTGTAATAAACGCCCCAGTTCCAGATGGTTGCGGTCAGATGCGCCTTGGGCGCCTCAGCCGTCATATCGGAGTTGTAGCCGCAGCCCCAAACGTTTCGCTCCTGTGCGGCGATCTGCGGCTGGGCGGTATCCTGATGCTGGGCGATGACGTCGCAGCCCGCGTCGAGCAGAGAAATTGCCGCGCTCTTTTCCTTCTGCGGGTCAAACCAGGTGTTGGTGACTTTAACATACACCTTGGCATTCGGGTTTACGCTCTTTACGCCGAGCGCAAAAGCATCGATACCACCTGTAACCTCCGGATTTTCGCTGCCCTGCGCGGCGACATAACCGATCTTGTTGCTCTTGGTCTTCAGGCCGGCAGCGATACCGGTCAGGTAGCGTGCCTCATAGATACGGCCGAAGTAGTTGTTGAGATTTTTGCCGTTGTTTTTATAGCCGGAGCAGTGGGAAAAGATGACGTCCGGATGTGCTGCAGCGAGCTGCTCCATTGTATCCATATAGCCATAGCTGGTGCCGAAGATAATGTTGCAGCCTTCCTCGATGCACTCGGTGATCGCGGTTTCGATCGCGGTCTTGTCCTGATCGTTGACGTCATTCTTGCGGATGATCTGGTCGTCTCTCAGGCCAAGCTGATTCTGCATCTGTACGATACCCTGGTCATGCGCGTGGGTATAGCCAGCCGTATCCTTCGGATTTCCGATGTGGATTACGCCGACCTTGATCTTATCCTTCGCCACCGGGGCAAAGGAGCTGCCCGAAGCAGCGTTCGTGTTGCTGCTGGACAACTCGTCCGTGTCGCCGGTGCCGGAGCATGCCGCGAGGGCGAAGACCATGGCAAGGGCCAGCAACAGAGCGAGAGCCTTTGTGAACTTCTTCATTTGTCCATTCCTCCAAAAAATTATTATGTTACAGAGAGGGCGCCGGATACCGGCCCCTTTCCTAACAATCCTGCGGGGCGAACGTGACCGTGCCGTTTTGCATGGATTCCACGATCGCCAGAGATTCGAGATGGATACCCATGCCGCGAATCAGCTTTCCGCCGGGCTGAAAGCCCTTTTCAATCACGATTCCAATGCCTTCCAGCTTTGCGCCGGCCTGATCGAGAATGTCCTTTAATCCGATGAGCGCGCGTCCGTTGGCCAGAAAGTCATCAATAACCAGCACGTGGTCCTCCGGGCCGAGATAGTCCTTTGAAACCCCGATGAGATAGGACTTGTTTTTGGTAAAGGAAAAGACCTCGCTCGTGTAGAGATTGCCGCCGACATTGCGGTGTGCACCCTTTTTCGCAAAAACAACAGGCACAGAGAAATATTGCGCTGCAATGCACGCAATCCCTATACCTGAAGCCTCAATTGTTAAAATTTTATTGATGTGGGCGGACTGAAACAGCCGGTAGAATTCCTTTCCAATCTCATTGAGCAGACCGACGTCGATCTGATGGTTCAAAAACATGTCCACCTTCAGAATATCGTCGCTCAGGATCTTACCGTCACGGAGAATCCGCTCTTCCAGAAGCTTCATAAATTCAGCCCATCCTTTTTAGGATCATCCAAAAACCTGTCTTTCAAATGATCTGCCCGTATTCCAAGCTTTTGCAGCGTTTCCGGCGCGAAACCGAAAAAGCAGCCGATTAATTACCAGCTGCCATCCTATTTCGTTTGCCCTCATGCCGCAATCAGCTATGATATCAAAAGATAGTTTATAATAATTACGGACAGAAATCAAGTACATGCTGGGCTTTTTTCGGCATTGGGCGACATTTTTGCGGTTTTCGCATGAACAAGCACCCCGGAACAGGCTGGCTGCCTCATCTGCATACATGATCAGAATACAGGATTGCTGTTGCATGAAACACAAGGTAAAAATAATATTATCTCAAATCAATATAATGCTCCATGAATTTTAAAATCATACTGAGATTCAGTATGATGCCGAACCTGTTAAATTAGGGGAGAGATCCTTTTTCTGATTACCAGCATGCTATTCTAATTGGATATAATTTATATTCCCAAATGATAAAATCTGTTACTTCTGTATCCCGGTATCCGTGAGCCATTTGTCATAGGAAACCAGCTTGAAGCTGATTTCATCCGGGAGCTGATAGTATGCCTTATAGCGGTAGGTCCACAGTTCATTGATTGGATCGCATGTCCAGAGGTAGTCCTTATAAGGCAGCTGAGGAATCTCGATCAGCGTTTCACCCTGCCGGTATTGGCTGTCGATATAGGCGAGCCGCTGCTGGGAAACCTCCCATACAGTTGAGTAGATTCTGAAATAAAAGAGCAGAACGACAGCCAGAGCGCACACGACCGGTACGGCGAGCCGACGGCCGGCCAGAGAGAGCATGCCGGCTTCCCGGCCATATTGCCAGAATTCGCAGAAAATAAGGACCAGAAAGACATAGGCTGCAAAGAAGCAGCGGGGTCCAATCGGTTTGACGATAAACAGAGGCGCAGTGATTACTAGGGTGGAAACGCAGAAGAAAATGAAGGGGGATAAACAGGCAGGTGGACCGGAAAAGCCCTGTGCCGGCCTTCTGCATCAGATAGATTAAGAGCGTCAAAACAAATGCAAAGGCAACCGCATTGAGAAAATGCGAGCGCGAGAGGGCAAGGATCAGCAGGTTGCCGAGATATCTTCCATTGTAATTCCGAAAGGAGTTGCTCAGCCGTTCTAATCCAATATGGCTTCCCCAGGCCCAATCATCCCCCTGCATAGGGAAAAAACAGGCGAGCGCGGTCAATGCGACAAAAAGAAGGCCGAACAGGAGGAACTCCAGAAATTCCGGGCGCCGGTACCAGACGCCTGCCCGGAGAGGACGATTTATTTTTTCAGATTGGTACATTTGAATATAATTCCCCTTTTAAAGATCATCAATCCAAAAAGTCCTTGAGCTTTTTGCTGCGGCTCGGATGGCGCAGTTTGCGGAGCGCTTTCGCCTCGATCTGGCGGATGCGCTCGCGGGTCACGTTGAATTCCTTGCCGACTTCCTCGAGTGTGCGCGGATGGCCGTCCTCCAGACCAAAGCGCAGGGCGAGGACCTTTTCCTCACGCGGCGTGAGCGTTTTGAGCACGTCGCCGAGCTGTTCCTTTAAAAGCAGCATGGACGCCGCGTCCGCCGGGGCGAGTGCGTCGTCGTCCGGGATGAAGTCGCCCAGATGGCTGTCCTCCTCCTCGCCGATGGGCGTTTCGAGGGAGACTGGCTCCTGTGCAACGCGCAGGATTTCACGCACCTTGTCGACCGGCATATCAAGCTCTGCGGCAATCTCCTCTGCCGTGGGGTCGCGGCCGTTTTTGTGCAGCAGCTGGCTGTTTGTCTTTTTGACCTTATTGATCGTTTCCACCATATGCACAGGGATGCGGATGGTGCGCGCCTGATCCGCAATCGCACGGGTGATCGCCTGACGGATCCACCATGTGGCGTAGGTAGAAAATTTGAAGCCCTTAGTATAGTCGAATTTATCAACCGCCTTGATCAGGCCGAGATTTCCCTCCTGGATGAGATCGAGAAACTGCATGCCGCGCCCGACATAGCGCTTTGCGATGCTGACGACCAGGCGCAGGTTCGCCTCCGCCAGGCGCTGCTTGGCCACGGGGTCGTTTTCGCTAATCCGGATGGCGAGGTCAATCTCCTCCTCGGAGCTCAGAAGCGGGACGCGCCCGATTTCCTTGAGGTACACCTTGACGGGATCATCCATGGCAACGTTTTTATTGTCGACGCTCATGGCGAGCTCAGGGTCGGTCGCCTTTGGCATATCGGGCGTCTCAAAGGACATCACATCGAGGGAAGCGTCGCTTAGGTCGTCGATGATTTCGATATTTTGGCTTTCAATCGTGTCGTAAAGCTTGTCCAGCTCCTCCACGTCCATATCCATTTCCACGATGGCTGCATCGATTTCATGCGTCGTCAGGCGGCCGCTTGCCTTGCCCTTGTCCAGCAGGCTTTTGACCGACTGCTTTTTCTCCGTGTTTTCCATTTAAATAACCATCCTTTCATGCGCGTTTGAAGGAAAGGGGCTGCTTCCCTTCAAACTGCACCCTTACACCCTATGTATTCTTCCATCCTGTCCCTGCAGGCTGTCTGTCTACAGGGAATCGCCCCTTTTGCGGAAAAGCGCCAGAAATTCGTCGTCACTGGCCGAAGCCGGATCCACTGTTTCAAGCTTAGCTTTTTCCTCAGAGAGCACTTTTATGCAATCGCCGCATTCTGCGACGGTGTTGCTAATTGCCGCGCCCTGTGCCAGAATCCCGGCGATCGCACCCATTTCCGCAGGCGTGAAGCGTGCGGAAAGCAGGGAGAGCTCTGGCGTGCGGCCCTCATGGATGAGGGCACAGACGGCGATGAAAACGCGGCGGTTAAAATCTGTGAGAAAATCATCAGATGATACCTGGCCTTCCATTTTCGCAAGAAAATCCGGATTCCGCATCAATGTAGCAATCAGGATCTCCTCTGCCTTTGCCGCGCGCAGATGTCTGCTTCTCTCCGGATTGGCCGTGTTTTGGGGGGCGGTATCCATGCGCTGTATGGCGCGCATCGTTGCTTTTTCCTGCGTGCGGCGGCGGGAACGAGTGGCCCGCTGCAGCTGGGAGAGGATTGCATCCTTGTGAACCTCCAGCTCAGAGGCGAGCTTGCTGGCATAGACGTCCCGTTCGATGGGACTATCCACCTGTGTGAGGACGCCGACGGCAGCGGTGAGAAACCCAAGCTTGCCGTCCGGCGTGGAAACATCGAATTTTTCCCGCTCCCGCAGAAGGCGGTATTCCACATCGTTGGCCGCGCCGTCTATCAGATCGCGCAGCCGGTCAGGGCCGTATTTGCGCAGAATCTCGTCCGGGTCCTTGCCGCCGGTCAGACGCAGCACCCGCAGCTTCATCCCGATCTCATTGAAGATCGCAATCGCCCGGCGGGTTGCCTCCTGCCCAGCGCCGTCCGCATCGTAGGAGAGGATGACCTCGTCCGCGTAGCGGGATAAAAGCCGCGCCTGCTCGCGGGTAAGCGCCGTGCCGAGACAGGCCACAGCGTTGGTGAAACCGGCCTGATGATAGGCGATGACGTCCATGTAGCCCTCCGCGAGGATCAGCTTGCCGCCATTTGCGCTTTTGGCAAAATTCAGCGCAAAGATCGCCTGGCTCTTTTTATAGACGAGCGTGTCTGAGGTGTTGACATATTTCGGCTTGGAGTCGTCGAGCACGCGGCCGCCGAAGGCAATGACATTGCCGCGCAGGTCGATGATGGGGATCATCATCCGGTTGCGGAAATTGTCGTAACAGGAGGTCCGGCCGTTTTTATCGCTGCTGCGCGCAAGATTGGCATTGGCCAGCTCCGCTTCGGAATAGCCCTTCTGCCGCATATGGTGCAGAAGGCCGTCCCAACGGTCGGGCGCGCAGCCGAGCCCGAAATGACGGATCATTTTCGCAGTCAATCCCCGGCTCTGTAGGTAGGAAAGCGCCGCTTCCCCCGCAGGGGTAAAAAGCGTTTCGTGGAAATAGCGGGCCGCCTCCCGGTTCGCCTCAAGCATGCGGCGGCGCTGCTTCATCAGGGTATCGTCATAGCCGTCCTGCGGCAGGGCGAGCCCCGCGCGGTCCGCAAGGCTTTTCACCGCCTCCGTATAGTCGAGGTTTTCCATGCGGCGCACAAAGGTGATCGCATCTCCCCCCGCACCGCAGCCGAAGCAGTAAAAGGACTGCGTTTCCGGATAGACCGTGAAGGAGGGCGTTTTTTCATTGTGAAAGGGGCAAAGCCCCGTATAGGTACGGCCGCGCCGCCGGAGATTCACATACGGCGCGACGATCTCCTCAATATCAATTTTGGAGCGCAGTTCCTGCAAAAATTCATCGCTGAGCAAAGTGGACATTCCTCCAAATCAATTTGGCAATCGGGCATTCTGCCCTGCTCTATCCCCTCCACGAACGGGGGATGAACAGCGCGTCGAAAACACGCAGCGCATAGGGGTCAGACATGCCGGCAATATAGTCGCAGGCGGCGCGTTCGGCGCCCTCCTGTTCGCAGATGGCGGCATATTCCGCGGGCAGGTCCTCCGGATGCTGAACAAAATGCTCATACAGATGTTGCAAAATATCGATGGCTTTTCCTTCCTCTCCCTTGCAGCGGGGATTGGTGTACACCTTTTCAAACATAAAGGCATGCAGCTCGTCGAACGCCTTCTGGATTTCCGGCGCGAGGCAGATATTATCAGCCGCCTCGCTCGTGAGGATCGCGGAGATCACCAGAGTGTTGATCCGCTGGGATTTGGTATCCCCCAGTATGGCGCAGGCGCTGCGGGGCAGATCCTCCTGCCGGAGCACGCCGCCGCGCATCGCGTCATCGATATCGTGGTTGATATAGGCGATCCGGTCGGCCAGGCGGACGATACGGCCCTCCAGCGTCCCTGCCTCTTCGCCGGAGGTATGGCAGCGGATGCCATCGCGTACCTCATAGGTCAGGTTCAGGCCCAGCCCGTTCTTCTCCAGCCGGTCCACCACGCGCAGGCTCTGATTGTAGTGCTGAAAGCCGCCGGGAAAGACCGCGTTCAGCGCGCGTTCGCCCGCATGGCCGAAGGGCGTGTGCCCAAGGTCGTGCCCCAGGGCGGCGGCTTCCGTGAGGTCTTCATTGAGCCTCAGCCCGCGCGCAATCGTGCGGGCAATCTGAGCGACCTCCAGCGTATGCGTCAGGCGGGTGCGGTAATGGTCTCCCTCCGGCGCGAGAAAGACCTGCGTCTTGTGCTTTAACCGGCGGAACGCGGTCGAGTGGATGATCCGGTCCCGGTCGCGCTGGTAAACCGTGCGTACCGGGCATTCCTCTTCCTCGCGCAGGCGGCCGCGCGAATGCTCGCTCAAGGCGGCGTGGGGCGACAGCGTCTCCCGCTCCACAGCCTGTGTACGCGCACGGATATTCATGTCCATTGCAATCCCGCCTTTCGCAGATGATTTGCAGCCAAACCCCAAAAGCTTGTACCAATACGCTTCTATTAAGATATACGTTATCTTTTTCGGTTTTCCTTTATTTTTCTGATAATCATCAAAAAAGCTTTTGTTTGCAGCGCAGCAAAGGTTCAGTCTGCCGCCGCAAAGCATTCCCCAATCCGGACCGCCTGAAAGCGTCCGTTGCTTGTATCCGTCAGCTTTTCGCAGAAAATCGCTGCAAGCTCCGCCCGGATACGCACGCGCACGATGACCTCGCCGCCAAACTGCGTATCCTCCATGATACCGCCCCACTCTGGAATGCAGACGGCAAGCTTTCCATAAAAGCTGTAGTCGCAGGAGACTTCCAGAATCGTACAGTGTGCCATCGTAACGATTCCCGCCGCGTCGAGTGCCAGGGCAGCGGCGTGAGAATAGGCCCGTACCAGCCCGCCAGCGCCGAGAAGCACCCCGCCGAAATAACGCGTAACAACCACGGCGCAGTCGACGACGCCCCGCTTACGAAGTACGTCAAGCACAGGAATTCCGGCGGTACCCTGCGGCTCGCCGTCGTCGGAATAGCGCTCCATCTGCCCCTTGCGCAGGAGATAGGCGAACACATTGTGGGTTGCGTCGCGGTGTTTTGTTTTGATCCCGTCAATGAAGGCAATCGCTTCCTCCTGGGTGGAGACGGGCTGAGAAAAACCGATAAAACGGGAACGCTTCTCCGTGAATTCTTCGCTGGCGGGTGTGCGCAGCGTTTGATATTCGTCCATATGCTCCATCCTTTGTATGAAAAACAAAAAGCGACGCTTGCAAGCGCCGCTTTGTCTGTAACCTGATTATTCGCCCTTTTTGTCCATGCTGTAACGCTTCTTGAAGCGGTCGACGCGCCCGCCGGTATCAACAAGCTTTTGCTTGCCGGTAAAGAACGGATGGCACTTGGAGCAAATATCGACGCGTATATCCTGCTTGGTCGAAGAGGTTTCAATGACCTCGCCGCAAGCGCACTTGATCGTCGTGGGCTTATAATTCGGATGGATGCCCTCTTTCATTCTTGTCACCTCTTTCGATTACAAACACTGGTATAGCATTAGAATTCTAGCACAACTGTGTCCAAAAAGCAACACTAATTTTTATTTTTTTGCTTTTGACAAAGGTTTACTGCTTTTCCTGCTCGTGAAGTAGGTGGAGCGTTTGGCTGATCCCACGACGTGCTGCCAGTTTTGTCCTTTTATAATGAAAACTGTTTTTTTCAAATCGGATGTCTATTCGGGTATAACGGATGATTTCCAGATACAGCTGCATCAGCAGCGTCCGGATACGCAGATTACGATTCCATTCGGACGGCTCTCCCGCGGCGCGGTAGCCTTCCCAGAAGGCGGACTGATCGGCCTGCCCAAGCAGGATGAAGTCGCCTGCAGGATCGCCCCAATAGGCGCTGTCTGGATCAATGACCGCGCTCAAGAGCGGCGCTCCGTTTTCCTGTATGACAAGAATATGTTCCTCGCGCAGGTCGAAATGAACAAGACACGGCACAGTCACCGCATCGAGCTCCCGCTCAAAGCGGCGGATTGTCTCCCGCACCTCGCGCACATAGGGGATTTCCGTGCCAAGCCGCTTCGCGTCGGCTATGATATTATGCGTCATTTCCAGATATGCGTCCCGCCAGACGTTACGAAGACCCCATTGCTCATAACCGAAGCCGTCCCCATGGATGGAATGGATTTGCGCGGCGGCTTCGCCGATGGCGCGCAGAATATCGGGTGATTGGCGCACAGCCCGCGGCATCCGGGAGAGCGGGCAGCCATCCAGCGCTTCCATGATGAACCAGTCGCAGGGCATGCATTTTCCGCTGAAATCACTGAAAATGACACGGGGGACACGCACATTCGTCCGGGTGCGGATCAGGTCATAGGCTGTCAGCTCCGTGTGCATGATGCTGCGCTCGTGCGTTAGAACCGGGGCACCATAACGCGGCGAGATTTTCAGAATGAAATCCCCGTGCGCAGCGGTCACGATGCGGAATGCGGCGTTGAAATCGCCGATATCGATGGGAAGAAATTGCCGCGCATCGCTGATGCCGGCGCGGGTACACATCTGGGCGAGCTCCCGTTCGGAAGGGATCAGTTTTGTTTTGCTCTGTATCATAAAAATCGGCTCTTTTCATCAGAATGAGAAAAACATGATAATTTTATTATACAGCCGCCTGCAAGAAAAAGAAACGGGAAATTTGCGTCAAATCGTGCAGGCTCTGGCCGGTAAGGCTGCCTGAAGTATGAACCAACGCGATCGGAAGAACGCATTTCCTATCTGCGGCGGTTGCCTTCGAAGAAGCGCGTTGCAGCTACAGCAAAATGTGCCCTGCGCACTTATATCAGAATATACGCTGCCGTTTGTGCAATGAGGCTTGAAGATTGCCGACTTATGATGTATGATAGATACACTTTGTGGCCGCCGCACCCGTTTTGCCGTGCGGTTAATAAAAACATCCGGCCTCCAAACCGTCCGGAGGCTGCTGTCAGGAAAGAGAAGAATCAATGAAGATTGTGATTGTGGGCGACGGAAAAATGGGTTTTACCCTGACGCGTCACCTTTCCGAAGAAGGGCATGACGTTACAGTCATCGACCATAATGCTGAAATTCTGGAACGCACGGGGGATATCCTGGACGTGGCGTGCCTGCGCGGAGACGGCATCAGCCTTGCCATTCTGGCAGAGGCAGGCGCGGACGAGGCGGATCTGCTGATCGCCGTTACGTCGCGGGACGAGGTCAATATCATCTGCTGCATGCTTGCCCGCAAGCTTGGCGCGCGCCATACCATTGCGCGCGTGCGTAATCCGGAATATGCCAAAAGCCTCTTTTTTATCCGAGAGGAATTGGGCCTGAGCATGCTGATTAATCCGGAGATGGATGCAGCAACGGAAATTTTCCGTTTGCTGCGGTTCCCAACCGCGCTGAAAATCGACTTTCTGGCCAAGGGCAGGGTGGAGCTGCTTACCTTCCGCCTGGCGCCGGACAGCCCGCTTGCCGGGCATGCCCTGCATACCCTGAAATCCCGTGTTCTGGTCTGTACCGCTCAGCGGGACGGTGAGGTCTATATTCCAGACGGGGATTTTATCCTCCGAGGCGGCGATACGATCGCTATTACCGCATCTCCAAAAGATGTTGCCGCATTTTTCCATACAACGGGAATCCGTGGGCAGAAGATTAAATCTGTGATGATCGTCGGGGGTGGAAAAATCAGCTTTTATCTTGCCCGTCTGCTCTGTGAGACTGGCGTGCAGGTGAAAATCATGGAGAAGGATAAGGAACGCTGCGATCTGCTTTCCGAGCTGCTGCCGCGCGCGATGGTCATCTGCGGGGACGGGTCGGATCAGTCCCTTTTGATGGAGGAGGATCTGGACCGTACGGACGCGCTCGTGGCACTGACGAATATGGACGAGGAAAATGTGATCATCTCCATGTTTGCAAGTCTCCATGAGGTGGGGAAGGTCATTGCGAAAATCAACCATATCAGCTTGGATAAAATTCTTGAGAAATCCGGCGTCGACTGCACGGTCACGCCGCATTTGATTTCCGCCAATCAGATCGTGCAATACGTCCGCGCCATGCAGAATTCGCACGGTAGCGGCGTGGAATCCATGGTTAAGCTTGGAAACGGCGCGGTCGAGGCGCTGGAATTCCATGTCAAGGAGAGCTTTGAGGCCTGTGATGTTCCACTGAAAACGCTAGCGCTGAAAAGGGGGCTTTTGATCGCCTCCATCATCCGTGGCGGCAAGGTGATTTACCCCACAGGGAACGATTGCATCCGCGCCGGGGATAATGTGATTGTGATCACCACACGGCAGCGGCTGGAGGACTTGAGCGACATCCTGGTGTAGCCTATCAGCCTGAAAGAAATTAACAAGGAAGGTCTTTCATGAACCGCAAGCTTGTATTGAAAATGCTTGGCTACATCCTCGCGCTGGAGGCGGGCCTCCTGCTTCTTCCGCTGATGGTGAGCCTTTATAATCGGGAAAGATGCGTGTTTGCCCTGCTTGTAACAATTGCCCTGCTCCTGGCCGTCAGCATCCCGCTCATCCGCCTGAAGGTGACGAACAAGAGCATGTATGCGCGGGAGGGCTATATCATTGTCGCCTTCTCCTGGATTTTGCTGTCCCTGTTCGGCGCTCTGCCATTTTATCTGAGCGGTGCGATCCCATCTTATATTGACAGCCTGTTTGAAACCATTTCCGGTTTTACAACGACTGGCGCGAGTATCCTCAACGATGTGGAATCCCTGCCGAAAGGCCTTCTCTTCTGGCGCAGTTTTACACATTGGGTGGGCGGTATGGGCATCCTCGTGTTTGCCCTGGCCATCCTGCCCAGTGTGAACGAACGCTCGATTTATGTGATGCGTGCGGAGGTGCCCGGCCCTGCAGTCGGGAAGCTGGTTCCCAAAACCCGCAAAACGGCTACGGTCCTCTACCTGATTTATTTTGCCATGACGGTCGTCGAAATCCTGCTTTTGCTGTTTCAAATGCCGCTATTCGACAGCCTGATCACAGCCTTCGGCACCGCGGGCACCGGCGGCTTTTCCAACCGCAACGCCAGCATTGGCGCTTATAACAGCGCATATGTAGACGGCGTCGTCACCGTCTTCATGCTCCTGTTCGGCGTCAATTTCAATATCTACTATCTGTTTTTACGCAGGGAGTTCCGCCAGGGAATCAAAAGCGAGGAGCTTCGCTGGTACATGAGCATTGCGGGGCTGTCCATGCTTGTGATCACTTTCAATATCTTGCCGCAGTCGCCTTCCTTCGGGCATGCGTTCCGGGAAGCGTCTTTTCAGGTGAGTTCGATTATCACAACCACCGGATACGCCACTGCCGATTATAACGTATGGCCGGAATTGTCGCGCATGATCTTATTTTTGCTGATGATCATCGGCGCGTGCGGCGGCTCGACCGGCGGCGGCGTCAAGGTGTCCCGCCTGATTATTGTGATGAAAAAGCTTTATTATGACGTCGTTCGCATGCTGCATCCGCGCAGCGTGCACCCGATCCGTCTGGAGGGAAAACGGATCGACGATGAAACGGTCAATCGGGCGGGCGTTTTTGTATTGTCTTATCTTTTTATTATCTTCATTTTGTCGCTGCTGGTTTCTGCGGACGGCTACAATTTTGAAACCACACTGAGCTCGGTCGTCGCCTGCATGGGCAATATCGGACCGGGGCTCGGAAAAGTCGGCCCGACAGGGAATTTTAGCCATTTTTCTGCCTTTTCCAAGCTGGCTTTATCCCTGGCGATGCTGCTTGGACGGCTGGAAATTTTCCCGCTATTCCTAATGGCGTCCCCGGAGCTCTACCGCGGAAGGCATAAGAAGCGCGCGGCAGGAATCAATGCATTGAGCTGAAGGGGGAAAAACGGTGCGTATTCTGGTGATCGACGGGCAGGGCGGCGGCATTGGTAGCCGTCTGGTCGCATCCCTGCGCGAGCGGGCGCTGCCCGGCGCACAGATTATCTGTGTGGGAACCAATGTGCTGGCGACAAATGCAATGCTCAAGGCGGGGGCTGACGCGGGCGCTACAGGCGAAAACGCCGTGGCGTACAACGCCGCGCGCGCGGATATCATTTTGGGCCCGATCGGCCTGCTGCTGGCCAATGCAATGCTCGGGGAGATCACACCCGCCATGGCCCGCGCCGTGTCGGAAAGCGATGCGCAGAAGCTCCTGATTCCCGCATCCAGGTGCGCTTTAAACGTAATGGGCGTGGAAAACCGGCCGCTTTCCGCTTATATTGCGCAGGCAGCGGATACGGTGTGCCGGCTGTGCGCGGAAGAGACGGAGCGAAAATAAAGCGAGGCGGATAAGTTCGAAAGATTTTATCTTTCAAGCGGGAGCTTTGTCCATTCGCGCCGGAAAGGATGGCCATATGAAAGTTTATTATGACCTTCACATGCATTCCTGCCTGTCCCCCTGTGGGGACAACGATATGACGCCCTATAACCTTGTCAATATGGCGGCGTTGCAGGGGATGCAGATCATTGCGCTGACAGATCACAATTCCTGCCTGAACTGCCCGGCGGCGATGGAGGCGGGCGTACAGGCGGGCGTTTTGGTGATACCCGGCATGGAGCTGTGCACGGCAGAGGAGGCGCATATTGTCTGTCTGTTCCCCGCTTTGGAGCAGGCGATTTCTTTTTCCGGTTATGTAAAGCGGCATATCCCACCGATCAAAAATAGGCCGGAAATCTTTGGCGAACAGCGCCTCATGGATGCGGAGGATGGGATTCTAGGCCTGGAGGAAATCTTGCTGACCACAGCTTCGGATATCCGGGCCGACCGCGTCGTACAGCTCGTGCGCGAATATGAGGGCATCTGCTTCCCAGCGCATCTCGACCGGCCGTCCTACAGTGTGATTTCCAGCCTCGGTGCCTTCGAGGCGGAATGGGGATTCCCTGCGGCGGAACTGACGCGCAGGGCGGATGTAGAAGATTATATTACGAAGTATCCTGCTCTGTCGGAAATTCCGCTGCTGTGCGATTCAGACGCGCATTACCTGGAAAATATTCCGGAGGCGGCTGCCTGGCTCGAGCTGGAGGAATGTACGATCCCCGCACTTTTCGCCGCGCTGGATAGGACGCGGCCTTGCAGCTGTGCCGGAGGGTGTGGATGCAGATCATAATGATTGATTCGTTTTATTTTTCATATACTGATATCTGAGCGATATTTTCTATTTGGAGAGAAGGAGTGTTTTATTTGCCCGATTGTCCCCATAATTCCCGTGATGTGCGGTATAAAAATAAATTTGGCGCCGTACCGGCGGGCGAGAGCGTCCGCTACCGCCTGATGCTTCCGCGCGGCATCCATTGTGTGGCCGCCTGGTTTGTCGTGCACCGGGACGACCGGGCCGAGTGGGAATATCATCCAATGGAATGGGACGGGATGCAGGGCGCATATTCAGAATGGTGGCGCGTCGAATATGCCGCGCCGGACGCCGGCCTTTACTGGTATCATTTTGAATACGACACGGACTGGGGCCGTGCGCGCGTGACACATGCGGGCAATGGACTGGGCCACGTGGCATTTGATGGGGATGATTGGCAGCTGACTGTAACGAATCCCTCGTTTTCCACGCCGGATTGGCTGAAAGGCGGGATCATTTATCAGATTTTTCCCGACCGTTTTGCCAAATCCGGCGTGAAAACAAGCTCCGTCCCGGATGGCCGTATTTTGCGGGAGGACTGGGGCGGTGAGCCCGAGTGGCGGCCTACGAGCGACGGTAAGGTCCTCAATAACGATTTTTTTGGCGGCGATTTGAAGGGGATTGCAGAGAAATTGCCCTATCTCGCGTCCCTGGGTGTGACCTGTCTGTATCTCAATCCCATTTTTGAGGCGCAGTCTAACCACCGTTACGATACCGCCGACTACCATGCAATCGATCCGCTGCTCGGAACGCAACAGGATTTTTCCGCTCTGTGCGAGGCGGCTTCAGGGTTTGGCATCCGCATTTTGATCGACGGCGTTTTCAGCCATACGGGCAGCGACAGCGTCTATTTCAATCAAAATGGGCGGTATCCCAACATAGGCGCATACCAGTCGCAGCAGTCGCCCTATTATTCCTGGTACCAATTCAAAAGTTGGCCGGATGATTACGAATCCTGGTGGGGTGTGAAGATCCTGCCAGAGGTGCGCGAGGAGGATCCCAGTTTCCTGGAGTTCATCACCGGCGAAAACGGTGTTGTGCGCAAATGGCTGCGGGCCGGCGCGTCCGGCTGGCGGCTGGATGTGGCGGACGAACTGCCCGACGTGTTCCTCGACGCACTGCGCAATGCGGCGAAGGCGGAGAAAAAGGACGCACTTGTGCTCGGCGAGGTTTGGGAGGATGCATCCAATAAATATAGCTATGGCATCCGCCGCCGCTACCTGTTGGGAGATCAGCTCGACAGCGTGATGAACTATCCCTTTGCCAACGCGGTGCTGTCCTTTTTGCGCAGCGGCTCTTCGGACGGCTTTTTTGAAGCAATTATTTCGATCATCGAACATTATCCGCCGCAGGTGTTGCATCTCCTGATGAACCATATTGGCACGCACGACACGCCGCGGGCCATGACCGCCCTTGCGGGGGAGGATGCAAATGGACGCGGCCGGGACTGGCAGAGCGGACGAAGGCTTTCGCCCGCACAGCGCGAGCGGGGCAGCAGGCTGATGCGGCTTGCGACCGTCATTCAGTATACCCTTCCGGGCGTGCCTTCGATTTACTATGGAGACGAGGCCGGCATGGAGGGGTATGGAGACCCGTTTAACCGCGGCTGCTATCCCTGGGGGCAGGAGGATAAGGAGCTGCTTGCATGGTATCGCAGGCTAGGTGCGGTACGGAAAAGCTGCCCTGCGCTCTTGGACGGAGATTTCGAGCCGATCTGGTCTGAGGGCGGCATGATCGCCTTTGCGCGCAATCAGGGATATGAACGGATTCTGACTGTTGTAAACCGGGGTGATAACGATTACACATACGCTTTGCCGCACGATTGGCGGGCGGCAAAAGGGCTGCTGGGCGTGATGCCCTGGGACGGCTGCCTGACGCTGCCGCCGCTAAGCTGTGCGTTGCTGGGGCTAGGCGGTTGGACAGAACAAATATAACAAATGTGATTTTTTAGATGAAAGCTGCCGGAGCGCAAAAACAGCGCTCCGGCAGCTTTCATTGTTTTTGTTTCCATCTGCATACAGATTGTTTGCGCTCAGGCCGCGCGGGCCCATCCTTTTCCGTTCGGCCGGAAAAGGAAGCAAAA
>ERZ781272.423-NODE-423-length-31701-cov-12.458383_pt1 | contig 31701 bp, 31 predicted proteins | sample MGYA00375850_ERZ781272 | MGnify/ENA primary metagenome ERZ781272 (study PRJEB29790, sample SAMN06051246) | human gut metagenome | host: Homo sapiens | place: USA: Cincinnati, Ohio | collected 2013-06-21 | study: EMG produced TPA metagenomics assembly of the Gut...
GGCAGACCGGCTGGACGGGGACGGACCAGAGCGCGCCGCACAGGGCAGAGAGCCAACCGGAACGGATACCAGGAAAAGAGGCATATATGGAACAAAACCTTTCGCAATATAAGATTTTCTACGAAGTGGCAAAGGCCGGAAACATCTCCAAGGCCGCCAAGGAGCTTTACATCAGTCAGCCCGCCATCAGTAAATCTATCAGCAAGCTGGAGGACAGTTTAGGTGTCTCCCTCTTCACCCGGAATTCCAGAGGCGTTCAGCTGACCAGCGAGGGTGAACTGCTCTTTCACCATACGGAATCCGCCTTCGAGGCACTGAGCCGCGGGGAAAATGAGCTGAAGCGGATCAAGGACTTTAATATCGGCCATCTGCGCATCGGAGTGAGCAACACACTCTGTAAATATATCCTGCTCCCTTACTTAAAGGGCTTCATCGAAAAGTATCCGCATGTGAAGATCACCATCGAGAGCCAGTCCACCACCCACACCATCGCCATGCTGGAACAGCAGCACATCGATCTGGGGCTTATCGCCGAACCGTCCAGCAGGAAACCGCTGATCTTTGTCCCGGTGATGAACATTCAGGATATCTTCGTATCCACAAAGCCGTATCTGGACAACTTATACCTGCGGGAAGGCCGAAATACAGATATCTTCCAGACCGGCAACATCCTGCTTCTGGACCGGAACAACATGACAAGAAAATACATCGACGAGTACTTAAGCGAGCATCAGATCGTCCCCGGCCAGGTGCTGGAGGTAAACACCATGGATATTCTGATCGAGTTCGCCAAGATTGGCCTCGGAATCGGCTGTGTGATCCGGGAGTTCGTTCAGGAAGAGCTGGACAAAAAGACACTGGTCACGATTCCCATGAAATGGCCGATCAAAAAGCGTACCATCGGCTTCGCCTATAATCCAGGGGGGACTTCCAGAGCGTTAGAGGATTTCTTATCCTTCTGTGACAGTTTTCCGATCTCGTAACCGGATATCGCGAAAACTGGATATTGCGAAAATTGGATATTGCGATACCGGCATAATTCGGACCGCATGGAGACAGCAGTTATCTGTTGTCCCAGGCGGTCCCTTCTTATTTCTCTATTTCTCTTTTTCTCTATTTTCTCTTTTTTCACATTTTTATACTCAGTTCAGCTTTCTCTTATACTCCATCCCCCAATCAACCATCGCATCCAGAATGGGCTTTAAACTGCAGCCTGTATCTGTAAGTGTATACTCCACTCTGGGAGGCACCTCCGCGTAGACCTTTCTGTTCACCAGTCCATCCGCCTCCATCTCCCGCAGATTGGAGGTCAGCACCTTCTGGGAAATAGAACCGATGGATTTCTTCAGTTCCCCAAAACGCTTCGTACCGTCTAACAAATCCCGGATAATCAGCACTTTCCATCTGTCGCTGATCAGCATCAGCGTCGTCTCAACCGGACATGCCGGCAATATCTTTTCCATTGCTTCCTCCATTTCCTGTTTTGTCTGGTTTCTCATTCATAGTTTCTTTTAGGTACCTATAGCACAAAAAAGTGCTTACTTTACATTTTTGCTGTACAGCCCTATTATAATTCTATAAACACCAAAAAACAAGTCCAATTACATTTTAAGGAGGATCTTATCAATGAAATCTATGAAAATGGCGGTAGTATGTGCAAACGGAAAAGCAGGAAGGCTGATTGTTGAAAAAGCGGTGGAACGCGGGATCGAGGTCACCGCAGTTGTCCGAGGGGAAAACAGAAGCTCGGCCCAAAACGTTATCAAGAAGGACTTATTCTCCCTGGTTCCGGAAGATCTGGCGGGCTTCGATGCGGTTATTGACGCCTTCGGCGCATGGACTCCGGAAACACTGCCGCAGCACAGCTCGTCCTTAAAGCATCTATGTGATCTTTTGAGCGGTACCGGGACCCGCCTGCTGGTCGTCGGCGGAGCCGGCAGCCTCTACGTCAACCCCGATCATACGGCGCAAGTCATGGATGGACCCGACTTTCCCGAGGCCTTCGTACCTCTGGCAGGCAGCATGGGGCAGGCCCTCGATGAACTCCGGAAACGCAAGGATGTCAGATGGACCTATTTGAGTCCTGCCTGTGACTTCCGCGCGGACGGCGGGGAGACTGGAAAATATCTGTTTGGCGGGGAAGAACTTTTCCTGAATGCGAAGGGAGAAAGCGTGATCAGCTACGCGGACTATGCTTCCGCCATGATCGAAGAGGCCATAAACGGAAGCCATATCAGAGAACGGATCTCTGTGATAGAAGCATAGCCCGGCCCCATTCCCTCTTACCGTCTGCGGTTCGCTCTATTTCTCTGCCTGCTTTCCGCCGAAATAGTCTTCGGCCAGAATCCCGTATTCAGAGAAATCACAGATTCCCTGGTTATTGATATCCGCCTGCCTCATAGTCCCTTCATACTTCATTCCGCACTTTTTCATCACGCGGCCCGAATTGGGATTATGAGGATCGTGGCGGGACTCTACCCGGTTCATTCCGGCTTCCTCGAAGAAAAATCGGATCAGGGCGGCCAGCGCCTCCGATGTGATCCCCTGCTGCCACCATTTTTTCCCGATGCAGTAGCCGATGTGCACCATTGCGATCTCATCTCTGCCATGGACTGCGCCGATGCTTCCGACCGGCTCACCGATGTCCCTGGGCACAATCGCCCACTGGTAAACTGCGTTGTCATCATATTGGGACACCCAGCTTTCCAGCACCATTCTTGAAACCTCCACCGATGTGTGAGCCGGCCATGTCAGATACTTCGTTACCTCCGGGTCATTGGCCCAGTTGCGGAACATTGCATCCGCGTCATCCATTGTAAACCGTCTTAATATCAGCCTCTCTGTCTCTACTCTCTTCGTTCCCAAATGTTTCATCACACAGCCTCCTTAGATATACTTACGATTCGCCATACAAGAGAGTCCGGCGAGCCGGACTCTCGCGCCGGAGCGCGGTCGCTTCAGCGGCCATATTTCTTTAGCGCGGAGTGCGCATCCCCCGGAGGGTTTTTATTTCATAGGACGAACTTTCCTGTGAAATAAAAAAAGGCGGGAGATGGCAGTTACCTTCCATCTCCCGCGTATTCTAATTAGTTATCGATCAGCTTGCCGCCGTCATTCCAGCTGTAAAGCTTTCTCAGTTCAGCACCAACCTTCTCAGCCGGATGCTCCGCTTCTTTTCTTCTCATCGCGTTGAAGTGAGAACAGCCCACCTGGTTCTCAAGCAGCCAGTCCTTAGCAAAGGAACCATCCTGGATATCTGTCAGGATCTGCTTCATCGCCTTCTTAGTCTCGTCTGTTACGATCTTCGGTCCGGTGATGTAATCGCCGTACTCAGCCGTATTGGAGATGGAATATCTCATTCCAGCGAATCCGCTCTCAAAGATTAAGTCTACGATCAGCTTCATCTCATGGATACACTCGAAATAAGCGTTCTCAGGCGCATATCCAGCCTCTACCAGAGTCTCGAAGCCAGCCTTCATCAGTGCGCATACACCGCCGCATAATACAGCCTGCTCGCCGAAAAGATCTGTCTCTGTCTCTACCTTAAAGGTTGTCTCTAAAACGCCTGCTCTTGCTCCGCCTAATGCCAGCGCGTAAGCCAGTGCCATATCTTTTGCCTTGCCTGTATAATCCTGATGAACCGCTACGAGACACGGTGTTCCTCTGCCAACCACATACTCATTTCTTACGGTGTGGCCAGGTGCCTTCGGAGCGATCATGGTAACATCTACATTCTTCGGAGGTACGATCTGTCCGAAATGGATCGCGAAGCCGTGTGCAAACATCAGCATGTTGCCCTCTTCCAGATTCGGTTCTACAGATTCCTTGTACATGGCTGCCTGCTTCTCATCATTGATTAAGATCATGATGATATCGGCTTTCTTTGCTGCCTCTGCTGCTGTATAAACGGTTAAGCCCTGTGCCTCTGCCTTTGCCCATGACTTGCTGCCCTCATAAAGTCCTACAATTACGTCACAGCCGGATTCCTTTAAATTCAATGCGTGTGCATGTCCCTGGCTGCCGTATCCGATGACTGCAATGGTCTTTCCCTCTAATAAGGATAAGTTACAGTCTTCCTGATAATAAATCTTTGCCATCTTTTTATTTCCTCCTCATATATGTATTCATATTATTATTGTTAAAGGAACTATGCCGACGACTCTCTGTCCGCCTTTGGCAATACCTCTAGCTAACTTCATAAAACTATGGTAAGTAACGGACGTCATCAGACCCTCTTGAGAGTCCCGTAAGACCGGTTCTCGCCAGCTCCAGTATCTCATAGTCTTCCAACAGATTGATGAGCGCGTCCAGCTTTGACTGGTCGCCCGTCAGCATAACTGTCAGAGAATCTTTGCCGACATCGACGATGGTGGCACGGAAAATATCCGCGATAGCGCTGACCGCCTGCCTTTCACTGGCATTGGCCCGGACCTTGACTAAGATCAGCTCCCTGTATACGGAATGACCCGGCTTCAATTCCTTAATGTCGCGCACATCCTCCAGCTTGCGAAGCTGTTTCTCGATCTGGTCCAAAATTTCCTGGTCTCCAATGGAAACCACTGTCATTCTGGAATATCTCTCATCCGCGGTGACACCCACGGTAAGACTTTCAATGTTGTAGCCACGGCGGCTGAACAGCCCTGCCACACGGCTCAAAACACCGGAAGTATTGTCAACCAGCAACGATAATACGATTCTTTCCATTCATATCCCCGCCTTTTTGTATAGTAATTTTAATGATAACAACCTTGCTTCTATTTGTCAACTACATAAAAGTAATGTGTATTATAAATTCAGGTTATACTTCCGTTTTATGACTGAGGGAATATGGTGAGCCGCAGAAAAGTCCGGCCCCTCGTTCGCGCCAAATGCAGGCGCGTTCGCCAGGTCCGGACTATCTTGCAGGAACCATTGATCCACTTTTTACTTCTGAAGCTCTGCCACCTGCTTTACCACACTGCTGGCGCCTACGCGGCTGCAGCCCGCTTCCACATAATTCTTTAAGTCTTCCAGCGTTCTGACGCCGCCGGCGGCCTTGATTTTAACATTCTCCCCGATATTTGCCTTAAACAGCCCGATATCGGAGAGCAGGGCGCCTGCGGTTCCGAATCCGGTGGAGGTTTTGATAAAATCCGCCCCCGCATTGGTCACCGCGCGGCACATGGCAGTCTTTTCTTCCTCCGTGAGATAACACGTCTCGATGATAACCTTTAAAATACGGTCGCCTGTGGCCTCCTTCAAGGCTCTGATCTCGTCCTCAACCTTCTGATACTCTCCGTTCTTCACATCGGTCAAATTGATCACCATATCGATCTCATCCGCACCGTCCGCCAGAGCCTCTCTCACTTCACAGACCTTGGCTGCTGTCACGCTGTATCCCAGCGGGAAGCCGACAACCGTACAAATCGTCAGGTCCGGATACGTCTCACGGATTCTCTTAATATAGCAGGGCGGCACACAGACGGATGCCGTCTGGTATTCGGCCGCCTCGTCACACAGTCTGCATATCTCCTCCCATGAAGCACAGGCCTTTAACAGGGTATGGTCCACGCAATGAAGCATCTCAGCATATGTCATAGTTATTCTATCCTCTCTCTCTAATATCGTTCCACGCCGTCTTTTGTGATTCTCGCATAGATCAGTTTTTCCGCTTCCGGCTGCTCTTTTCCGATCACGACCGCCTCTTTTAACAAGCTGATGGCTCCCGATAAGAGGCTTACCGCCGAGGTATACAGCGTGGCGATCGTCTGTCCGTTTTCCACACGGTCACCGATCTTCGCATTCAGAATAATGCCTGCACCGTAATCGATGGAGTCTTCCTTCTTTCTTCTGCCGGCCCCCAGCTCCACGGCCGCCATCCCGATCTTCTCCGTATCCATGGCGGTAATATAGCCGCTTTTTTCTGCTTTCAGTTCATATTCCACCGGCGAGACAGTAAATTTCTCAGGCTTTCTCACATAGGAAGCGTCTCCGCCCTGAGCCTCCACCATCTGACAGAATTTCTCGAATGCCTTTCCGGACTTAATCGCCTCTTTCGCCATGGCGGTGCACGCTTCCATGGTTCCCATCTCGGCCAGATACAGCATGTTGGACGACAGGGCGAGACAGATCTGCGTGAAGTCCTCAGGGCCATGGCCCTTCAGTGTGGCAACCGCCTCCATGACCTCCAGGGCATTTCCGATATTTCTGCCCAGAGGACGGTCCATATCGGTGACCAGGGCGACGACTTCCCGTCCCACGTTCGTGCCGATATCCACCATCTCCCTGGCCAGCGCGATGGAATCGTCCAGCGTCTTCATAAATGCGCCGCTTCCCGTCTTCACATCCAGAAGAATGCGGTCGGAACCGGAGGCGATCTTCTTGGACATGATGCTGGCCGCGATCAGGGAAATATTATCCACCGTGGCAGTTACGTCCCGGAGCGCATACAGCTTCTTATCCGCCGGCGCCAGGTTCCCCGTCTGCCCGGCCACGGCGATACCGATCTCTTTCACCATATCGAAGAATTTCGACTGGTCCAGAGACGTTGAGAGGCCCGGTATGGCCTCTAGCTTATCCAGAGTACCGCCCGTGTGTCCCAGTCCTCTGCCGGAAAGCTTCGCCACAGGAACGCCGCAGGCAGCAGCCACAGGCCCGATCACCATGGTGGTCTTGTCTCCCACGCCGCCGGTGGAGTGTTTATCCACCTTGATTCCGGGAATGGGCGACAGATCGATCTCATCGCCGGATGCCGCCATACAGCCCGTCAAAAAAGCGGTCTCATGCTCGTTCATCCCCTGAAAATAGATGGCCATCAGCAGGGCGGACGCCTGGTAATCCGGTATCTCTCCCTTTGTATACCCATTTACGAAGTACCCGATCTCCTCGTCGGTCAGGACTCCTCCATCCCGTTTCTTCATAATAACATCATACATTCTCATGATTCTTCGCTCCCTTCCGCCATACAGTGTCTCCGGAACGCCCGGGGGAGAAGCTCCCTTAACGTACACTCCTCCCAATGGGTGCGGTCTGCCGCAACGATAATCCGGAACGAATCCAGATCGCAGAACTGCGCCATTACCTGGCGGCAGATTCCGCATGGATAGCAGAGGCTTTCCACGTCCCTGTCACTGGGACCGCCCACTATGGCGATCGCCTTAAAATTTCGTTCTCCCTCGCTGACCGCTTTGAAAAATGCGGTGCGCTCCGCACAGTTGCTGGCCGTCAGACCGCTGCACTCGATATTGCAGCCTCGGTAGACCGCTCCCTCTGCCGTCATAAGCGCCGCTCCCACGGCAAATCCGGAAAAGGGGGAGAAGGACTGTTTTCTGGCCTCCGCCGCCTCTTCTATCAGCATCTGCGTGATTTTTTCATCCATTTCTACAGTACCTCCACCGGATCATCGGTCCGTTTCTGCCATACGCGGAGCCTGTTTTCCAAATCGGCCCTCACATCGGCAAAGGCCGGATCTTCATACAGATTATGTAACTCGAACGGGTCTGTCCTCAGATTGTAGAGTTCCGCAATGCTTTCCTTATTGGCGATGAGCTTGTAATCGCCGTGAACCAGCATTCTGCTGTTGATATCTTCTCCGTACCCGTGGCCAAAGGTCTCTGCCATCAGGTCGTCATCCCACTGGTCCGTCTTTCCGGTAAGCAGAGGCAGAAGGCTTCTGCCGTGGACTTTATTCTTTGTAAAGGCGGTTCCTGCCGCATCGAGAATTGTAACCGGATAATCGACGGTGCTGATCAGTTCATCCCGAACCTGGCCTGCCGGAATCACGCCGTCCCATTTGACCGCACAGGGGATTCTCATGACTTCCTCGGACATATAGGAGCCCTTGTCAAAGTGGCCGCCCTGGCTGGCCAGCGCATCGCCGTGATCCGTTGTCCAGATAATCATCGTATTCTTATCCAGGCCCAGCTCCTTTAACTTGTCGACGATCATTCCGCCTGCCGCATCCAGCATGGTGATGTGTGCAAACGCATGTCGGATAATCTCCGTCCATTCATCCCAGTTTACGGCGCTTGGAATGATTAACTGGTCATCTTTTCCGAATGGTGAACTTCTCTCCCGGTAATATGCGCCCGTTTTTCCCTGAAGGCGGTTCCGGTAGCTGCCGTACTCAGGCAGAACGAAGTCTTCCTTCGGATACAGATCGAGGAATTCCTGCGTCGGGAAATGAGGCTGGTGAGGTCCCCAGAAATCCACTCGTAAGGAAAATGGCTGGTCACTCTCCGACTTTGCCAGCTTTTCCAGCTGCTCGCAGGCCAGCGTGGCCAGGAAGAAGGACTCATGGGTTTCCTTTGGAGTGAGTGTGCTTCCCACTGCGTGCTCGCCGCACCAGTTGGCCTTGCACTGGTAATCCACATCATCTGCGCATTCCGCCCAGTCGCCGCGGCTGCTGATCTCAGGAATGTCGAAGTAACGGTCGATGTGATGGAGCGCCTGCGGTAAGTTGTACCGCTTTAAATATTCCTTATACTCCGGCTGAATATAAGGGTTGCTGTAATCGGTTCTGGAGAATCCGCTGCAGTGATGTTCATTCGCCGCGCCCGGACCAGCATGCCATTTGCCGAAATAGTAATTGTCGTATCCCGCTTCCGCCAGCGTATCGAGATAAACCTCGTGATCGTATGGCGGGTCCGTATAGTTGTGATACTGCTTGTGGGTATGGGCAAACAGGCCGGTCAGCATGGTACGCCTCGTCGGGCCGCACAGCGGTGTCGCACAGTAGGAATGAGTGAAACAGGCGCCCTCGGCAGCCAGCTTCATGAAGTTCGGACGCATCGGTACCGGACCGTTTTCCCATTCCCAATGGTAATATGCCTGATGGTCATTCTGTATAAATATGATATTGGGTTTTTGTGACATTTTAACATATTCTCCTTGTCTTTTTGATAACTTTTCTTGAAATTGGGTTAAAAAAATACGCGGTCAGCGTTTGTCTGATGACCGCGCCGTATTCGGCAGCCCGCGCTTTGTGACCGCGGGCTGCCAGGCAGCTACCGCTGCTGGACGAACTTGGTGTATGGCTTGCCGCTGGCGGCGATTCCCACCGCGCTGCTGTTCTTCTTTAAGCTGACGGCAAGAACCAAAAGGCTGGCCAGATACGGAATCATCTGGATAAACTCACTGGGCACCGGATTTCCCGGGATTGTCTGCACGTAGAGCTGTATCGCGCTGAACAGTCCGAAGAACATGGACGAGGCAAAGGCCCCGATCGGCGACCAGCGTCCCATGGTAACGGCTCCCAGAGCCAGATAACCACGGCCTGCCACCATTCCCTCCTGGAATAAGTTCATCTGTCCGAGTGAGAGAAACGCGCCTCCCAGCCCGCCCAGCACACCGGACAGGATCACGGAGAAATACCGGATCTTGTGAACGGATAAGCCGGCCGTCTCGGCTGCCTTCGGGTTCTCACCCACGGTGATGATCCGAAGTCCGAGGGGGGTGTATTTAAACATACAGTGAATCAGAATCAGCGCCAGAAACGCGATATACACGAAGGGGGACAAATCGGATAAAAATCCTCCCACCACCGGAATCGACGAAAGAATCGGCGTATGCTCCAGGCTCGGAACCTGCGGAGAGCTGCCCTGCTGCCCAAAGACCGCCTTCAGTCCCACACCGGAAAATCCGGTTGCAAGGAGCACCAGCGCCATGGAACTGACTGACTGGTTGCCGCCCCAGGTAATGGAGATCACCGAGTGTATCGCCGAGATTAAAACACCGACCAGTATGGCCGTCAGCACGCCAATCCACGGGTTCCCTGTGAGATAGCTTCCCAGCACCGCACCGAAGGCGCTTGCCAGCATGATTCCTTCCAGACCGATATTGACAACACCGGAGCGTTCTGAGGTGAGCCCGCCCAGGGCGGTAAGCGCGATTGGAGTTCCCATTCGCAATGTGGAAGCCAGCATAAAAATCAAGAAATTCAGCATATTATTTTCCTCCCCGCCCCTTCTTTATGTAATAACGGATCACATTTTCCGCACACAGGAATACGATTACGAGTCCCTGGATGATATCCACCATGTTTTTGGAGACACCTACGCTGGACTGCATCATCAGAGATCCGCTGCGCATGCTTCCCATTAAAAGCGCCGTGAGAATGATCGCAAACGGATTGTTGCGCGCCATTAAGGCAACCGGGATTCCGCTGAAGCCGTAGTTTGCAGAGAAACCGTTGATGACCTTTCCCATGGTTCCTGTTACTTCAATTCCTCCGGCAAGACCGGCTAACGCGCCGCTCATCAGCAGTGCGAAGAACATGTTGCGCTCCACGTTGATGCCGTTGGTGAGGGATGCATTTTTGTTTAATCCCACCGCACACATCTCATATCCCAATGAGGTACGGTTTAAAAGGAAGTAGACGACCACGGCCGCTGTCAGGGCGATCACAATGCCCAGATTCAGCACGTAGGGCGACGGCAGCAGCTTCGGAAGCATGGCCGTGGCCTGAATCGGTCTCGTGGCCGACGCAGCGCCCTCCGCCTTAAACGGCCCCAGGATTAAGTACTGCACCAGATACTGGCCTACATAGTTGAACATAATGGTACTGATTACGACGTTGACATTGGCCTTCTGCTTTAGGAGGGCCGGGAAAAACGCCCAGACCATGCCGGCCAGCATGGATACGATCAGAACGAAGGGAATATTTAAGATCCCCGGCATCGGAAACAGGGTTCCCGCAATGCCCGCCGCAATCGCTCCCACGAGAAGCTGTCCCTCGGCGCCGATGTTGAATACCGTACATTTATAGGCCAGAGCCACTGCAAGTCCCGTGAGCAGAAGCGGAACCGATTTTGTCAGAGACTGGGTAAATGCCATCGGTGTGCCGAAGGCGCCCTGAATCAGCGCTTTATACGCCTCGATCGGATTGTTGCCGAACAGCCAGATGATAATTCCGCCTGTTATAATTGCCAGAACCAGCGCAATTAAGGAGATCAGAAAATTAAGGCCTACCTCCCGAAACTTTGCCGGCATCTGTTTTCCTGTTTTAACCTGCTGTCCCAACTTCTGTACCTCCTTTTCCTTTTACGGATCCGAGCATCATCATTCCCAGTTCCTGACGCGTCACGCTCTGTGCGTCCACAACGTCGATGATCTCCCCCTTGAAGATAACCGCAATCCTGTCGCTGACCGAAAGAATCTCGTCCAGCTCCAGGGAGAAAAGAAGCACGCCTTTTCCCTTATCCCGCTGCTCCAGCAGTGTTTTCTGAACGAATTCCATGGCACCCACGTCCAGGCCGCGGGTGGGCTGGACCGCAATCAGCACATCCGGATCCCTGGAGGCCTCCCTTGCAATGATGATCTTCTGCTGGTTGCCTCCGGACAGCGTACCGGCGTTTACATCGACGCTGGCGCAGCGGATATCGAACTGCTCCTTCATTTCCTCCGCCGTGTCGTGGATCTTCTTAAAATTCAGCCAGATTCCATTTTTCGCAAACGTTTCATGGTACTGCAGGCCCAGAATCAGATTGTTGGCAATGCTGTATTCCAGAACCAGACCGTCCCTGTGCCTATCCTCCGGGATCAGCCCCAGTCCGTGGTCCTTTCTGTCGCGGATTTTGTCCTTTGTGATATCTTTCCCATTCATCACGACGCTGCCGCTGTCGGGCATCAGCTTTCCGCATATGACATTTACCAGTTCCTCCTGGCCGTTGCCATCCACGCCTGCAATCCCGAGAACCTCGCCCTTTCTCAGCTCCAGATTGATTGATTTCAGTTTCTTAATTGTTTTGTCGACCGTATAGCTGACATCCCTTACCTCCAGGATATTTTCCGCCTTCTCAAACTGGCGGCGGCTGCGCCTTCCAAGGTTTACATCACGGCCCACCATCATTCTGGTCAGCTCGGCCGAATCAGTCTCCTTCTTTTCCACGGTTCCCACGACTTTTCCCAGCCGGATCACGGTGATCCGGTCGGATATCTTCATCACCTCCGCCAGCTTATGGCTGATGAAGATTATGGTCTTTCCTTTTTCCTTCAGCTTCAGCAGGATGTCGCAGAATTCATCGATCTCCTGCGGTGTGAGCACCGCCGTCGGCTCATCGAAAATGAGGATTTCCGCTTCCCGGTAGAGCACCTTTAAAATCTCCACACGCTGCTGTTCCGTAACGGATAAATCCGCCACCTTCTTGTTGGGATCGATCTTCAGTCCGTACTGTTCTGACAGCGCGCCAATCGTCTCCCCGGCCTTCTTCCGGTCCACCTTTAAGGCCGTGCCGATCTCCTGTCCGACGATGATATTCTCCGTCACCGTCAGTTTTGGGATCAGCATGAAATGCTGATGAACCATTCCGATCTTATGTCTGATGGAATCCTTGGAATTGCTGAATTTAACCGGTTCCCCACGGATCAGCAGTTCCCCCTCATCGGGCTGGTACAGCCCGTATAGGATGTTCATCAGCGTAGATTTTCCCGCTCCGTTTTCTCCGGCGAGCGTATGGATCTCTCCCTCTTCAAAGCTGATCGATATATGATCATTGGCAACGATTCCCGGGAACCGTTTCGTAATCCCCTTCAGTTCAATGATGCTCCCCACTTCAGGCACCTCCGTTCTCTGATTTTCGATACGCGGCTATTTCGCATACTGGTAAGTAAAACTGTTAAACTCTTCTTCGTTGGAAGGAACCTTGATTTCTCCGGACTCTACCTTTGCAGTCAGATCGTCGATGGCACTTTTTACATCATCGGGGATCAGCTTTAACAGCTCTTCATTGTTAGTAAATAACAGCTTTACGCCGCCCTCCTTCAGGCCCAGGGACATCGGTACGCTCGTATCGAAGACGCCTGTCTCCTGGTATTCCTTCAGAATGGATAAAATAGCCTGGTCTGCCGGTTTTACTACGGAAGCGAGAATCTTATCCGGCATCTTGTCAAACTGTCCGTTGGCTGCGCCTAAACAGTACGTTCCTTCACCTGCATCCTTGGCCGCATTGAAGACTCCCAGGTTGCATGCGCCGGAATACGTTCCGATGATATCCGCACCCTTGTTGTACATGATCTTCGCAACCTCGCTGCCCTGTCCCACATCGGTGTAGCTGTTGGTAAATGCGGACTGAACCTCGCATTCCGGATTCACGGCCTTGACGCCTGCGGTAAATCCGAACTGATAGCGGTACTGCAGTGTCTCACCAACGGCCATAACGGCGCCGACGTTGTTGGTCTTCGTCATCAGTCCTGAGAGCGCGCCGCCTAAGAATGCGGCTTCATTTTCACGGTAAGCAACCGACATGATGTTTCCGCCGCCGTCAATGGCTTCGGCCAGATACAGGAACTTTACCTCCGGGTTCTCAGCCGCCACTTCCAGCATTCCATCCTTATATTCGGAAGACGGTACCATGATGAAGTTGGCGCCCTGGCTGATCAGTGTGCGCAGGCTGTTTGCAGAGTCGGATATCTCCGGAACCTCCAGCGGAATTCCCTTCACGCCCAGCTCCTTCTCGGCCAGTTCCATTCCGGCGAGTACGTCATCGTTGTAGCTCTGTGTTCCAAACGCGCTGGCAATCATTCCGACCACCAGATCTGATTTCTTATCCTGTGCGCCGTCCTCGGAGGCCGCTTCCGCTTTTCCGCTTGTTTCCGTCTTTTCTGCTGCCGCAGTTCCGCCTGTCGGCTGGCCGCTCTGACATCCGGTCAGAAGTGACAGTCCCATGCCTGCCGCCAGTAATGTTGAAACGATCCTTTTGTAATGTCTCATAATCTTTTCTCCTTCTCCTCTTATATAAATTATAAATGTTAATTACATTTTTCCCAATTTTACAAGTCTGCGCTTCATCTCTTCCATCTGCGCTTCATTCACTATCAGAACGCCGCCCTTCTGTACCGATAAAAGTCCCTCGTCTTTCAAGCTGTTGATCGAACGGTACAGCGTTCTCACGCTTACGCTGAGATCCGCGGCAATCACTCCGTGGCGCTCCCTGATTATGAGCTGCCTGTCCTTTCGGCTGGTCTCGCCTTCATTCCATTTGCTTTCAATGTATGCCATTAAATTGTTGGAGGCTTTTAAAAATACCATTCGGTCCATCCTCGTATGGTTTCTCTCCACCACTTTGGCGAGATCCCGAATGACCACCAGGGCCGCCTCTCCGTCCTCCCGGATTTCCTTTAAAAAGTAGTTGCAGTCAATGTAAAGGAGCAGACAGTTTTTTGCAGCAATGATCTGGGAATAGTACTCCTTATCGTTTGATACCAGCTGCGTGATCCCAATAAAAAACGGAGCGTTGACCGCCGCGAGCATATTGGTGTTTCCGTCTGTGGAAACGCGGGTGAAATGGGCCCCTCCCTTTACAACCATAATAATTGACTGAAGCTTATCCGTCGGCCGGACAATATCCTCTCCCTTCTTCACCGTCCGCATCGTGATACATGGATTTAAAAACCGGTCCAGTTCATGGGTTTTCACTGCCTGGTCCTGATTTTCTACGTATGCAACTCGAAAAAGCTCTCTCAGCTGACCAGATGTTTTTTCTGTCTTCATTTTCTGGCTTCCTTTCTGTACCTTTTTGGTCTGCATCATTATATCACAACGAACTGCTTATTTTTTCTTGCTTTCTGTAGCTTTATCATACACGCCAGTCAATTTTACTGCTATGACACATGTCACACCTAAGCTATTTTTATATTTTGTATCTTTTTCGTCCTTATTTTTGTGCATTTTGTATATGCTAAATGCTATATTTTTTATATGAGGTAAAATCTGGAAAATAGAAATTATCAGGTTTGCATAAAGTATATAAAAAAATGGGACTTTTCCACGCATAAACTGCAAGGAAAAGTCCCATTTTTTCTGTATCTCCATGAATCATGTAAGCACAACATTCCGATATCCCATCTCGCCGGCCCATGCCGCCAGCTCCTGCATCACCCTGTCGTCAGGCTCCGATGCGCCGCTCAGCCTGCCTCTGACGCCGAAGGGCCGGAACCGGATCAGCTTGACTCTTGCCGTGACCGGGCTTCCCATGAGACCGGCGATCCCTCTCAGCACTTCCTCGTAATCGCTTTCCCCGGAAAGACAGACGATGCGGATCTCCTCCAGTTTATTTTTCCTCCAGAGAAGCTCCAGGTTTTTTTTTACAACGGCATTGTCTGCACCCGTCAGCCTCCGGTAAACCTCTGGATCCCAGCTCTTCACGTCCAGCATCACGCCGTCGCTAAGCTCCAGCAGTTCCGGATAGAGGGAGAAATCCACCATCCCGTTGCTGTCGATGAGACAGGACAAACCGGCTTCTTTGCAGAGGCCAAACAGCTCCTTTAAAAATTCCGGATAGAGGCAGCATTCTCCGCCGGATACCGTAATGCCGCGGATAAACGGCAGATTTCCGGATACCTCCTCAAAGACCTCCTCTGCGCTCATCTCCCGGATCTTCGGAGAGGCGTAATTCGGGCAGACGGCTATGCACCGGTCGCAGGAAACACATTTTTTTTCATCCCATGACACCGTTTTGCCATTCAGGGCCAGTGCTCCCGCCGGACATCCGTCCACACAGATACCGCATCCTGTGCATAACTTCTGCGTTTCCGGGTTATGACAGTACGCACAGGAAATGTTGCAGCCCTGAAGAAACACGGCGGTCCGGTTACCCGGGCCGTCTACCACACTGACCGGGATGATCTTATTGACCGGGGCTTTCACGCCATACGCTCCTTTCGCATCTCCAGGTGATTGGTGTCGTAATTCTTACTGCCAAGCACGGTGGTGTTCTGAAGAACGACGTCGTGGTTCCTGTATTTTTCCATCTCGCTGCGCTTCACAAGGAAGCCGGTGATCCGGACCAAATCGCTGTCGGACGCATAGAAGCTCATGTATTTGACGCCCAGCTGGAAGGACCCCTTCACAATGTCCACCAGAGCTCCCGGATTCTTCCTGGCCGTGACGGCAAAGGGGAAGATATCTCCCACTCCCGTCGGGAAGTATTCGTGGAATCTGGCGCTGTGGCGCAGGTGATCCAGCAGGTTCTCCGGCTCATCTCCCACAGGAATGCGCACGCCGGAGGTGATTCCCTTGTCGCTGTCTAAGCCGACCTGGGCGTGAAGAAGGAAATGGCCCTGGCCAATCTCCGAATAAACAGCCGGGAAATCCGCCGCGAACTTCCGAATGATCTCCATGATCTGCAGTCCCAGTTCATCTGCTTTTTCACTGTGTCCGTACCGCTCTCCCGTGTCGGCCATCAGAGCGTTGACACATTCCGCCAGTCCGGTCACGCCGAACATGCCCACGAATTTTTCCCGTTCAATCAGCCCTTCCCGCACCAGGAACGACGACTCGAAAAAGCCGGAGCGCTCCACGAGGAACTTCACCCGCTCATTCATATAGTTTCCCACCGCCTCCAGGCAGTCTGGAAGCAACTCCTGTAAGAACTGGTCGACGGACTCCGCGCTCTTGACCAGCTCGGTCAGTGTAATCCTAGACAGCGTGTAGGCGCCGCCGCCCACCGGAAGAATGTTATAGCAGCTGGAAATCCCGTACTCACAGGGGTAGGTGCTGCGGTTGTCTGCATCGTTGCAGATCGCCGGATTGGCGCAGGTAAGGGAGGTGGCGACGGCCAGCTCCGCATACTCATCCGGGGTGACCTCCGGATCGTACTTTAAGGTCAGGTTCGGAACGGTATTCTGAAGATCCTTTTCCAGCTCCAGAATTATCCGCCCCGCCCTGGTCGGTCTCGATCCCAGATTGGCATGACAGAAGCTGTCTGTAATCGTCCTGTCCAGAAAGATCAGAAACAGCCTTAATTTTTCCTTCACCACATCGTCCGCCATCCCCTCGATAAACGGCTCGATCATAGTGTCCAGTTCTCCCAGATATACGGGAAATCCCGTGATGGAGGGCACATGGTGATAGAGGATCTGAAGTCCCGTGAGAAGCTCGTCAAACGTCTTCGGAGGCTCTACCCGCAGGAATTCGCTCCCCTGTTTCACAAATTTCTTATAGTCCGGCATGATATACCTTGGGCGGTAGGGCGCATGTCCCTCAAACAAATCATTCAGCGCGCCTGTCTCAAAATACTGCCTGGTCTTCGGCGGAATGTCCAGTACGGAAAGGCTGTCTTCCGCTTCCTTCGCCAGTGAAAATACCTTCTGCTCATACGTTAATTCTTTGGATGTGAGCACATCCAGTACCCGGTTCTGTTCCATATGATCCTGTCCTTTCTTAAAGCTTCCGATTGTTTTCAAACGTTCCATTGATTCTATAGGATCATTATACCATTGCCAAATCGGCGGTAATATGACAGGTGTCACATTATAACGGGGAATCGCCGAAAAATGAAAAACGGCCCTCCGCTCCCGCAATGGGATACGAAGGACCGTTTCAGCCCGTCTCTATTTTTCCGGCACCAGGAGAATCTCCTCTTCCTCGCGCACAAAAAGCGCTCTGTGATTCCTGTCAAATTCCGTGATATGGCGGATAAAGAATTTGGAAATGCCGCCTACCAGGAAGGCCGCGGCCACTGTACCTTCTCTGATCCCTTCCACATGTCCCAGACACAGAACGGAAAGGAGAACGGCCGTAAGGACAAGGCTCATATCAAAGCATGTCTTTACAATGCCAAAATCCCAGTTTTTCCTGCGTGATATCGCGCGGACGAGGCCTTCTCCCGGAAGAATCAGCACATCGGGCACCACCTCCAGCGCTACCCCCAGTCCCAGGGCCGCACATCCGGCGAGAAGCAGAAGGACCTTCTGTACATAGAACACCGGAGTCCAGAATGACAGCACCCACATCCATCCGTCAATACAGGCGGAAAAGATCAGCGTAGCCGGAAGCTGCAGCAGCTGTATCTTTTTAAAGCTGCGCCCCAGTACGAGGCACTCGAAAAGAAACAGGGTACTGTTTACTGCCAGTACGAAGACTCCCAGGCTGTAAGGAAAGATAAACGTCAGGACATAGGACGGACTCGTAATCGGAGACGTCCCAAGCTCCGCCTTTGTGATCATGCTGATTCCTAAAGCGGCCACAATCATTCCATACAAAAACATCCGGTACTTTTTCATTATCACGTGATGATCCATGCGCGCATCTCTCCTAAAAATTATTTTTGTCTTCTAATTTTTTTTGTTATTTTATCATAACACGAAAAAATGCACACTTCAATGGACATTGTAGCTTAACATAGGACTGAAAAATCATCACATTGCACAAAAATATTTTAGATTACCTAAAAATATTTTAGATTCAGGCCACAAGGCTTTCCTTCTGCGTTTTGCCTCAAACGTCCCGCTCCGGCAGATTCACAGTGAAACGTCTGTCTCGATAATCCGGGAATACCGGATCAGCGGATACTCGCCGTCGTGGCTTCCGAACTGCTCTCCCGCCTCCTTATCCCGTCCCGTCAGAATCCGGTTTACCCCTGCTCCTGCCAGCATCCGGACCAGCTCCGTTTCCTCTTCCTCCAGGCAGACCAGCCTCGCGGTCTGAAGCCGCCCCCGATCCTTTCTCAGGGTCTTTACGAGTTTCTCCCTGTTCATCGGCTTCACCCAGCAGCTGCCGTACATCAGCGACAGCTGAAGCCCCGGCTCCTCCGACAGGGTGACGCTGACGCCGCGTCCCCGGAAGATGCGTTCCCCCGTCATGGCGGACTCCAGTTCCTTCTGGTAGATCCGGATGGTGCTGCAGCCCCGGAATCCCACTTCCTTATTCCCATACTCCTCATAAGAATGTTCCAGCAGCCTTAGGAAACGGCGGCTGAAATCCACGGCCTCCCGCCCCTCTGCCTCCACATAGATTCCCTGGCAGGAGCTGCACAGCAGCTGGCTGGTCCGTACCATGTGATCCGCGATGGCCTGCAACGTTTCCCCGTTGCTGCGGCCCGCTTCGGTGACATAGGCAAAACTGATCCGGTGTCCCCACTCGATCAGCTTCGTCCCCGCGGGAGCCAGGCTCCGGATTCCCCGGATGGCCTCGTCGCCGCCCCACGTGCACACGCCGTCGGAGAGCCTTAAGAGCTTTAAGAGCCTCTCCCGATCCCCGGAGGGAATCCGAAAGGTATAGATATAGTCCGCCAGCACGGGCTCGATACGGATCAGCTCCTGAAGCAGGAACACCGAAAGCCCGTCGTCTTCGGAAGAGAGCTTCAGGAGATTGATGTTGCCGGCCAGAAGGCCCTCCAGCACGCTGTAGGCTCCGATTCCGGTCATATTGCCGGCGGTCACGTGCATGAGGACGCCCAGAGGCATGAGAAAACGGTTCTGAAGGCCCAAAAGCTCTGTCTTCACCCTTCTCTCCAGCGTATCCTCCCGCAGGAAAAAAGCCGCCTGACAGATTCTCTCTCTCGTCAGAAGCTTCTCCAGCCCGCGCGCCCGGATCTCGCCGTCATACGCGCCTCCGGTCAAGAGTCCGGCTAACCGGCCGCAGGCTCTCATTACCACGGTTCTGGATAGAGGGGGCTTCTCCAGTGCGGCCGCTGTCTTTTTTTCCAGATCAATGGAATGCACTCCGTCCCACCTCCTTTAACAGTTCTCCCGCACCGGCCGCGCAGGTCCGGATATCGGGGACACCGGTCCTGCCGATGATCTCCAGGTACGGCGCCTCCATTCCGCAGCCGCATTCACATCCGCGGTGCAGGACGCCCAGATCATCGGTCAGTATGCTCACCAGAGGGATACTTTCAGCCAGCGGACTGATTAGATTAACCAGTCCCGCCTTTCCATAGCCGACTGGTTCCAGCGTATCCACATCCCGGATTACGACGCGGCTCGTGGCGGGAACATGGAAATGGTGGTTCGGACAGTCACAGTATACGCCCGGATGCTCCACCGCTCCGAAAAACTCCCGGAAATGACTTTCCGGCACACCGAGATGCCTCTCACACAGCCGGTATAGTTCCGCCTTGTCCACCGTCTCTTTGTAAAACTGCTTCCAGCCGCCGCCGACCATAATCATGGAATGCCTGGGCAGGCGGAGAAAGATTTCTCTTCGCTCCATCTCCTTTAACAGGAAATAGAGGTATGCCGGAAAGCCGATAATCCTCACCGGAGCCCTTCCTCCGCTATAACGCCGGAGGGCTGCCATCAGCCCCTTAAAATCGGGCCGGTATCCGTTCTTTCCCTTTCGCAGCGCATACCGCCGGCTGAGCGCCGGGGCAAACATCGTGCTGAGCCGCTGGGTCTTGCTGATCGCCGTCTGATTGTCCTTTCCGGGCGGAAACCCCAGAATTACATAACGGGCAGGACGCATGGAAAACAGCCCGTGGCGGGCGATGACCCGGCATGCGGCGATTCCACCGAAGAAAAGGCTCTTTTTGTCAAATCCGATATGGCTCTTCACTCCCTTTGTCCCCGAGGAGGTGGCCTTTACCACCATAGCGGATTCCGGCATGGAATGCAGATCGTGGTACTTAAAAAACAGGGTCGGAATGCACGGCACCTCCCCCGCATCCGTCACCCGTTTTCCATCCTCCCGAGAGAATCCCCGTCTCTCCAGAATCCGCCTGTAATCTTCGCACTTTAAGAGATGGCAGTCCACATTCCTGTGGACTGCCTCCATAAAAGCTCTGTTATTCTGTTTATGATCATAGATATCCCTGCAAAAACACAGCTTAAATCTGTAATCCATCCTTTTACTCCCGTCGTTCTATTCGGTCCACTCCGGGAACCACTGGCCTTCATTCGATATGAATCCCGCAAATACCCTGGGCTCTCCCGCGGAATTCTGAGCCACATGACCGCGGCAGTGAAGCTTGATCCACTGGCCCTTCCGGTTTCTCGCCCTGTATTCGACCTCATGGCTCACGGTCCGCCCGTCGCTGATCGCCTGGTTCGATTCCCAGAACCGCTCCCAGTCGGCCGGATGGATGATGGAGCGCCAGATATCGGCTGCATTCTGAATCACCTCACCCGGAAATGCGAACTCTTCCACCAGCTTCCTGCTGTACCGGAAGGTATTGGTCGCCATGTCGCACACGTAGAGATAGTTGTCCGTACTCTCCACCAGCGCGTCATAGAGGTACTGCTGGTCGTAGTCAAACGCCTCCGGCTTTAAAAGCCGCCACTGGGCCTCCGCTGCCGCCAGCACCGACTCCTTCCCCTGCTGCATGTGATACTGGCGCTTCTGCTCGTACATGCGCTCGTCCACTTCCCGCAGAATATCCGTCACACTCATGGTGTGCTCCGGCCTCAGCTCCAGAATTCCCGTACAGAAGCTCAGTTCATAAGGAATCCGGTCCTGTCTGCGGACAGCCAGCAGCCTCTCTTCCACCAGTTTGATCAATGCAGCGGATTCCTGCTCCGTCTTCCCTGCAAACGTTACGAGAAATTCATCTCCGCTTAAGCGGCATGCGAAGTCCTCCCCGGTCAGAACGCCCTTCACCGAGTTGGCAATGACCCGCAGAAGATTGTCCCCCTCCCGGTGTCCGAACGTATCATTGACCTTCTTCAGGGAATTGACGTCATACATACAGACCGTCAGAATCGTCTCCTGATGTCTCGCCGCATCCAGCATCTCTGCCAGCCGGTTCTTCCCGCCTCTCCGGTTGAGAAGGCCGGTCAGATCATCCGTGCTGGCCTCCTTCGACAGCTTTTTGGAAGCCGTGATATCCAGAGAATGCTGAAAATGAACGGTGGAGCCGTCTGTCCATTTCATCAGGCTGTCGTAGTTATCGTAGTAGCGGCCCGTCAGAGTGTTAAACTCCTCCCACCGCCGGTAAACGCCTTCCTCCCCGGACTCCGTCAGCCTCTGTACCGGACAGCCGGGGCATCTTCCCCTGCTTCCCTTCTGAAGAATCTGCCAGCATACCTTGCCCACCGGATTCTCCAGGCCAAACGCTTCCTGCATCGTTTTGTTCATGAACAGAATCCGGTCCGTATGGATATCGGTCACATACAGATTCGCCTGCATGCGGCCCATCATGGTATTGTATACCCAGTTCTGCAGCATATAGTCTTCATACAGGTTCTTATTGGCAAATGTCACCGCGATAATGGACAGCAAAAACCGGAGTATGGGCAGCTCCCGGTCCGTCCAGTCGCCCTCCCCGGATTTTTTTCCAAATACCGCAAATCCCACAAACCGTATATTATTGCAGATTGGCAGAATCGTCAGATAACCTCCCGGCACCGTAAAAGGTGTAAGCGCCTTTAAAAAGGCATCCAGCTCCTCACCGGAAAGCTTCTCCCGCGTATTCCAGCTTTCCACCAGCCGCGGAAGCCACTGTCTCATGACCGCCTCCGCACCGGTGTCACCGCTTTTTCCGCTTCTCCAGGAGCCAACTTCCTTATAACGCATCTGATTGTCCAGGCGGACTAAGAGTACCGAATCGGCATGCATCAGATGATTGATATAGTCGGCCAGATTCTCCGCAGTTTCCTGCACAGAATTCGCATCCATCAACAGCGTCTGAACAGAAAGTTCAGGCCGGTAAAAAACCTCCATGGGATATCCCCCCTTTCCGGAATTATTGTGCCGCTTGTTCTCCGTTTTCCGGATAATCAAAGATATAATATTCGTATGCGTTGACTACTCTGGTTTTCCCGTATGTATCCTCGCGTTTGAATCCTCCGCCGTAGTTGGCGTGGACATGGCCGTGGATAAAATACTTCGGCATATACTTGTCCATCAGATTCTTAAAGCATTCAAACCCCTGGTGGGGCAGATCCTGCATATCGTTAATCTGATATGCAGGCGCGTGAGACACCAGAATGTCAAACCCTTTGTTCTTCTTTAACTTCCACCAGAGCTTTTTGATTCTCCGCTCCATCCTTCTTTCCGTATACTGGTTGTCGGCTCCCGGAATATACTCCATGGAACCTCCCAGGCCCAGAATCCGCACGCCGCGGAACACGAAGATGTCATCCTCGATGCAGACACAGCCTTCCGGCGGCCGCTCCTCGTAATGCCCGTCGTGATTGCCTTTCACATACAGAAGCGGCGCATGGGAGAAGGTGGCAAAAAAAGTCAGATAGGAGGCCTTCAAATCCCCACATGATATAATTAAGTCCACCCCTTTGATCTTCTCGGGTGAGAAGTACTCGTAAAGGGATTTTGACTCCTCATCAGCCAGTACCAGAATCTTCAAACTATTATTCCTCCATCACCGCATTGTCGTATATCGTCAGTCCCTGCAGCCTTACCAGAGACTGTGCTTCCTCTGTGAGCTCATCGAACTCAGGAAGCTTACCCACCACGTTTTCAGCCAGCCAGTTCATCGTGATGATCTCTTCGGGAGAGAGCCTCTGCTCCTCCTCGCACTGAACCGTTCCATCCTGGGAATAGATCGTTCCCACAAACGGCTGGAAGCTTCCGCTCCGGATCGAGTTCTTCAGGAACGTGATCAGCCGGTTGGTGCCGTGCGGCAGATTCTGAGAGCAGATGACGTCGATGACATCGGCGGACATTCCCCACCAGTAGTTGATGGCCTGCTTTCCCTTCATCTCCTTTACATCGGAGCCGCCGCGGCAGGTGGTATTTACGATTTTCTCGTAGAATTTGCCCCAGTGCCAGATCGGCGTCGCCAGATTCCGGAATTCTCCGTCCGCTTCTTTTTTATATAAACCGTATTCTCTCGATGCGGTCTTTGGCGTAATCATGTCTTCCCCGGAGATGAACGTGATTCCTTCCTTCTCCAGTTCCTCGCGGGCATTCCTGTCTTTTACCCTCGCCCACTCCAGATGAACCTTGACATAGGGATTAATCATACGCGCACCGAGTGCAAAGGCGTTGATATTGGCGATCGTTCCGTAGATCGGATAGTCCGCGATATACCCCAGCTTATCGCACTGCGCCATGGAAGCGGCCAGCGCGCCCATTAGGAATTTCGACTCGTACATTCTGGCATAGTAGGTGCAGACAGAGGAGTACGACATGTTGACGGAGCAGTTGAAAATCTTTACCTCCGGGTGCTCGATAGCCGCCTTGACACTTAAACCGATCATCTGGGAGGCCGTCGTAAAGATCATGTTGCATCTGGCCGCGATCGCCAGATCGATGGCATTGGCAATCTCCGCATCCGTATCGGCCTCGAAGAATGCGACCGTCTTTAACCGCCCCTCAAAGGCCTGTTCCAGGTACATACGCCCCAGCTCATGGCCATAGGTCCAGCTGGAGGTCTCCGCGGTCTTCGCGTGAATAAATGCGATCTTCAGCATCTCCGGCTCAATGTTCTGGGATGGGCGGAGCCAGTTGATGATCTTCAACGGGCTGTTATCCGGCTCTTCCACCTCCTCCGGCTGCTCTACCAGGGCGATCTTGCTGCCTCTGGAGGTCAGGAGAAGTTCATCCTTAATCTTCGTCAAATCTTTTGTGATCTCGCCCTCTGTCTTCAGCTTCACCACATCGTAGCCGAACAGCTCGACATAGACAAGGAAGGCGTCGGAACACGTCATCTCATAGGAATTCCCACCAAACGCGCGGAACGCCTTGGAAAACTGGTCGTAGGCGGATTTAAAGTAGATCCTGTCGTCCTCGCTCCACACCTCTTCCGGGGCCTTTCCCATGGCCTTTAACAGGCGGTCGTAGCTGCCCTCCTGGCTGAACCAGACATCACAGTTAAAGGAGACCTGGTAAAACTCCAGGAATTCATAATAGAGGCGGTTGTCGAGGTCATCCGTTCTCTTGGGGATCAGGCGCGTCACCGAAGCCGTAATGCTGAACGCGCCCACATATTTGAGCACGCTGACACGCTTGTTGCCCTCCTGTACATAGTACTGGTTCATGAACTCATACGCAACGATGGGGTCATGAATCCCTTCTTCTATCTGATGGTCGTATAAATACGCCCATTTTGCTCCAAACTCCGATTTTTCTGCCAGCAGAGGCATAAAATTATTGGCAAAGGCACTGGTTCTGCCTTTTGTTTTCGTTCCCACGATCTTATCAAGCGGGACGTCCATGAGTCCCAGATTCACTTCTGAAATGATATCTGTGTAGGAAAGTATGTCATCCAGCACCGGAAGATAAGGATACTCTCCCTTTGCCACGGAAACCTGATACTGTTTTCTTCCTTTTTTCAAAGCACCTGAATAGTCATAAAGCGCCATAACCGATTCTCCTCTCAGTTTTCCTCTTATTGTATGTTCGTCTTTTACAGTATACCACAAACAATAAATTCATGAAAGACCTCATTCCGTGTTTGGGCATGCATTCGCATCTGTTTCGCAAAGACAAAAGACGCAGTCCGCGCCCCCAAAGGCCACGGTTTTCTCCCGTGGGCTCTTCAGGACGCAGACTGCGTCTCATATTATAGGTTTCTTATCTTGAAATCACGTTCCAGTTCCCGTTTCTGATCCTTTTTCGCGATATCATCCCTCTTGTCGTAGAGCTTCTTACCGCGGGCCAGGCCGATCTCCAGCTTCACCAGGCTGCCCTTAAAGTAAACCTGAAGGGGCACGATGGTATAGCCCTTGATCGCGATCTTGGAATCCAGCTTGCTGATCTCCGCCCGGTGCATCAGCAGCTTCCTCGGTCTTAAGGGATCTTTATTGAAGATATTACCCTTTTCATATGGATTGATGTTCATGCCGTATACCCATACTTCCCCCTTGTCGATTCTCACAAAGGCTTCCTTGATGCTGCATTTGCCCATCCGGATGGACTTCACTTCCGTGCCGGCCAGCTCGATGCCGGTCTCGTATTTCTCATCGATAAAATAATCATGGTATGCCTTTTTGTTGTTGGCAACCAGCTTAATACATTCTTTCAAATTAACAAGCCTCCTCTTTGAATTCTCGTCCTGACTTTATCATATAGTACTACATTGTTTCTTTCAAGTAAAGGTATAAAATAAATTGAGTATTAAGATGGTTTGTAAAAGACGCCCTTTCTTAATTATCTGTAAACAATTCAAAATAGTGATTTAGAGAAGCAATATGCTCTTGCTGATACCACTTACGTTACAGATTTTAATAATGCATCGATTGCAGGGCGATATAGAATATATAATGCCTCTGGGTCAGCCGCTCATGGCCCGTATTCCGGAGCAGTTGAGGGATATGTAGATATCCTAACAGATGGCAATATAAATACAACAGGAACAAAAGTATATCAGACACTACATGATTACCTTGGTGATGTATACACAAGGGTTAATGTTGCTGGTACCTCATACGGAACGTGGAAAAAACTCACTCCATAAATGATCAATTACGTACCTATTACAATATACTGCATCCAGATTTTGCTTTGATATTCTGGTTTTTGGTCATTGCCATCAAGCAAAAGAGCCAGTGAGTTATTATTACCGCTGTTAGTAATGGATCGTACTGCATATGATCCGGACATAGGTACTGCCATGCAATGATAAAGGTTTTCTTGCGAATATCCTTCAGGGAAAACGATGCTTGCTTGCCCGTTAAAATTTACTATACACTCCATTTTTCCGTATTGTATTTTTACATTCCCAATCTGGAGTTTATTGTATTGAGCAATTATAGCGCTACTATCAAGTTTGTTCGCTAAATCACTATTTTTAAAGTTTCCTACATTTTTCTTTAATAATATGATAAGATACTGATATAAAAATACACTAAAAGGGGGAGTTTGATATGATAGATGTATTATATCATTATACAAATATAGAGTCTTTAGCACTAATATTAAAGAACAAAACATTTCGGTTAAATTCTTTAAATAATATGGATGATTTGGAAGAAAACATGACTGCTGATGTCAAAAACGTGGGTATGTTTACTTACATAAGCAGCTGGACAGACTCAAGTCGTGAAAGTATAGCCTTATGGAAACAATACACAAACACTACAACCGGTGTTCGTATTGAACTGCCTAAAAATCCTTTCAAAAAATACAGTGTAAAAAATATGCTTTCTCCCTCTTTGCTTAAACAAATGAATATAACAGACGAAAATATAAAATCCATAATACGTCTCGATAAAATGCTTGCATCTAAATATTTTACACAAGTACTTACAGGCGATGATATCCTATTTAAGGTGATATATACAGAAGATGAAGATAAAATTCTTCCTAAAATTTATTCTTATGATGCAGCAACTGATTCAGGTACTCTCGCTCTTGGAGAGGTTGGAAAATACAAACGTTATGATTGGAATTACCAGAAGGAATGGAGATATATCATTCAATTTCTACCCGAAAATGTTTTAACAGTTTTAACAGATGGTGGAAAATCTTTTCAAAAGGTCTTTGTTGATATCATGAATGGTACTGCAAAACAACCCTTTCCCTACTATGACTTAGAAATTGCCGATGAAGCCTTTAAAAAAATGAAAGTAGTACTAAGCCCAACCATATCACCTGGAAATGAAATTCTTATTAGAAATGCACTCGATTACTATAATAAAGATGCAACTATAGCAGAAAGTAAATTCAAAGGAAAAATGAAATAACTAGGCGGCCCATAACGGACCGCCTTTTTCTTATTCCACCCATTGTACCTCGAGATTGCCTTGGCCGAGATTATTCGTGACCATCAGCGCCCCGTATATCGCCATATCAACCTTCGATGGATTCAGCATATAAGCCAGACCACCGATAATCACATAACCAATTACCATGTTCCCGGCATCGTCCACATAGAACCACTTATTCTTATACTTGATCCACCGTGCTTTCTGCAGCTCGCCATTAATCGTAAAATGCCAGTTCCCTGCACCGTCTTCAAAACTCTTCACTTCATCTTCCTGGCCGCGGATCCGCAGGCAAAAGTCCGTCCATAACTCCGGGCTGTCCATCATCTTACGCGGGCACCACTTTCGTTTGGCATCGTAGTGCCGGATCACCCGATCTGCAGGGATCCCCGTCTCCTGTATCAGATGTCGTACCAGATCCACGCAGTTAAGCCGCGCCTTATCATAGTTGCTGTCCGGATTAACACAAATCTCAATGTTAATCGTATTGTTGTTATTGACTCCAGCCACCAGCGGCGTACCGTACTGCTTGCCGACAGCCCATGCTCCGTCTGTATGGTTGAGTGTCTGGTAGATTGCTACATCATCAACGTAATAATGGACCGAGGTAGACAGGTTGTTATTGTTGTGCGCTTTGGCATGATTTGCGGCGCCGGCGCCACGGTTGAAATTGTCAGTCTCATGGATTACGATGTACTTTGGGTGATTCTGACTTGCATAGCAATTGATCTGTTTAATCTGTTTCGTAATAGGTAACATAATCGTCCTCCTTAAAAGAAAAAGGCCCAGGATCTCTCCCAGGCCCAAAAAGTTGCGATATTACAACCGTTGCGATCTCGCAACAGCTTCGGCTCTCACCCTGCCGGAGGGAGTTTCGACCGTCGAAACTATTATTTTTCTTCTGCATCTGCCCCAGCGCTGATAAGTTTCTCCGTAATCGCCAGGCCCCTGATCAGGAACTCTGGAACGTTGATACCATACTCCACCAGATTTTCCAGAATGCTGCGGATCTCATTAACCAGCAGCGTAGCCAGGGTAAACCATCCGAGCAGCGCCAGGAAGCTTAAATTTATACCTAAGAGGTCCTGTCCCAGGTGGATAAACAATTCCGGAATCATGAATGCCACCAGAATAATAATCCAGTATCCGACTTTCTTGACAATTCCCACAATCCCGATACCGCTTGACTCCTTGTGTGTCTTCCTGGCCTTTGCCCAGCCCGTTATGTAGTCCAGTGCATTACAAAGTAAATATCCGGCAAAGACATACCAATACACTCCGAAGATCGCTGTCAACACGGTTACTACTGCTCCTACAACTGCATTATACTTATCAATAAATTTCATAGTTCATCTTCTCACTTTCTTCTATATTATTTTATATCGCGGCCTCTCCTCACCCCACCACCAGTACCGCAGCCAGTCGTCCAGGACGATCCCGGCCAGGTTTACCGGCAGCCACAGAAGGCAATACTGCGGGCAGATCTGGCCGAGTATATTACCCGGCAGCCTGCTGTAATCCCATACGTTCCACCCCAGCCACAGATTGACAGTGCAGCCCGTGATAAACTCCAGAGCAGTTACGATGGCCGCGCCGATCAGGATCTGCTTCCACAATGCCATGCTCCATGGCAGGATCTCATTGATCAGACCGAGAGCCACGAAGCAGATGCCACCCAGTAAAAACATCGTCCAGTGGCTCCGGCCACGCCAGACAAGCTCCAGAGCCACATACAACAGATCGCCGGTAGCCATCAACACCAGGTACTTACGCACGATCCGTATCATCTTCGGCACCTCCCGCCATTGCAGCGATCTGCGCAAGGTATGACTGCAGCACCTCTGACTGGTATGCCGGCGGGACGTCTGCACCGTAAAAAATCACCTGTATCTCCTCTGCAGTCTCACAACCTGCAATCCACATATTAATTGCGTTACAGTAGGTCGTGTGGTAGCTTACGTGCCACATGGCTGCCGTAATGATAGTTTGCATATCTGCCGTACTATAAAAACGACATGGCTGACCGTCTGCATGATACTCAATTTGAGCAGCGCCGGAGGCCACCTGGATCTGCTTACCGAAGAGGTTAAGCTGGTCCTCGATCGTCAACGCAAAATGATCGGCACCATCTGATAACGGGACATTCACCCCCTGATAGATAATCTGCTGGCAAGCTGCTGATATCTCTCGGCGTTTTGCGGCCTGCATCTCCTCCAGTGTTGGAATATATGGCTCCGGCGGTTCTCCCGGTCCCTCTGGTGTTTCAGGCGCTGTATAGACACTTCCATCATTGCTGAGATACACTGTCTTCCCCTCATCACGATACATAGTCTCATAGCCAGCAATAATACCGCCTTCCTCACCTTCCTCGATACCACCAATCGTATAGGTGATGATATCTCCCCAACTGACCGGCACTTCGTCACTAAACACGATACGAAGTACATTGGGAGTAACCGGTATAATTTCAGTAATCGAAAATACTTTACCATTAATCTTAATTTGTTCCACAGTTCTTCCTCCTTCTAATTTTTAATCTTTACTATCTCAACCGCCGGAACGCCAACCTGAAGTTTTACTTCTTGATGCACCGGAGCATATCCGGCAGGCTTTGCCCCGATAAAGGAGCTAATCAGTGTGGGAGCAGCAGCGTTGAGTTCTATTCGTGCTGTAAAATAAGGTCTCACGTTTACAGATACAATAAATTTCTCGTTTGCCGCTACCGGATTTTTACTGATGTTTATATCTAATATTTCAACCATCAGTCACCACCTCGATCTCCACGCTTTTCTTAAAATGTTCCTCTCCAATATCGTAATCAATTTTGAGTGTATACAGGCCTTCCTCCCGTGGCTCCACCAGCACCAATATGTTAGTTCCGTTCTCGACTCGGGTTATCTCACATGCTCCATACGTTTCCGTCTCACCGGCCGGATTGAGCAGATTATATTCTGCATCCCTTACATAAAACGGTTCGTTTTTAAATGAATAGACAAAAAGCCTTACATACTTTCGTTCCCCCATTACATATCTCAAGCTGTCCATATATCTATTCTCTCCTTTCTCGAAGGGTTGATGTCTACTCCATATGATTCCAGCAACAGCTTGCAATCGTATCGAACAGGTGCCACCTTCAGGGTTAAAGACTTTGGATCGTATGTAAATAACGCCCGTGTCAGATAAGTGACATTGCCGGCCTCATCTTCCGCATATAACTCCACAATATACTCACAATCATAATCGAAGGGGACCGACACATCCCATCGGTCCCCTTCGCTATTTCTATTGAATATAATATCAATCCCATCAACACGCCCAAATACTCTTGCTGTCGCCATGGTACACCTCCTTAGTCGGTGACCTCCACACTGATCAAGTAGGTTTTGCCAGCATCAACCGGATTGGGCGTGATCGTTACAGACTTAATTACTGGCGCCACCTGATCCAGCGTTACAGTACGAGTTACTGTGCTGGACTTACCTGCTGTATCCGTGGATACAACCGTTATGGTATTGGATCCGGAAACTAAGGCTAAAGCCTTAGAGAATGTACCATCTGCATTTACTGTTACATTCTCGGCTCCCCCGTTATTGAGCTTGACCGTTACAGTACATGGACTGGATGTTGCATCGTTGGTTACACCGGTCACGGTGCACGCCGCCTGGTTGGTTATGAGATTATTTGCAGGAGCTGTAACAGACAGTGTCGGTGGCACGGTATCAATAATGAAGGTGACGGACTTCTGCGCTGCAGCATTTCCATCATAGTCAGATACATCCACTTTAATTGTGTTGCTGCCGTCCGCCAGAGCAGATGCCGGTGTGTAGGTGCAAGTGAAGCCTTTACCGTCCGACGTAGCTGTTTTGGTGATACCGGAAGTGATGGCCGTAGCTCCTATCGTGATCTTAATAGTATCCGGATTCACGCCAGAGTCCGCATCTGTAATAGTGAACGCAATCTGTGGCTTGTTGTTCGTAAGCCTTGCAGATGCCGTTGGGCTGGTAATTGTAATGACCGGCGCCACCTTTTCCTTAACCTTGAGTTTTAATTTTTCGCCCAACGTATCATCCTGGTCGTTCTTAGTAGTCACATTTCCAGCCTGGTCTGTCGCCTTGATGGTAACCGGATAGTAATGTCCAGCATTAATATTGTAACTGGAGGTGCTGGGCGCTGTAACTGAGGCTTCATATTTTCCTGTGCTGCTGTTCAGTGTCAACGTAGTTGTGACACCATTAATTATAGCTTGCACTGAATTTACTGCCATAGTTTATATTTCCTTTCCGCTCCTTTCGGAGCATAAAAAAAGATCCTTATATGGATCCAATTAACAAGTTTCTTAATGCATTAAATAGTGATTTAGCTGTGAAAGATGTCACCGCACACTTTTATAAAAACGCGCCA